>JADMIO010812821.1_pt1 | contig 78252 bp, 55 predicted proteins | sample 8958161 | NCBI WGS metagenome assembly JADMIO01 (sample SAMN16585339, study PRJNA669376) | soil metagenome | isolation source: Crop rotation soil | place: USA: Cullars Rotation, Alabama | collected 2011 | reverse complement strand
CCGCGACTTCAAGTCACGTGAATTCCAAGCTTCGGATCCCACTGTGCTGGAAAGCGGCCACGGTGCTGCGGGTCGGCTACCGGGTGGACAGCCTCACCGTCATCATGTTTTTGATGGTGACGTTAATCGCCACCCTGATTCACATCTACTCAACCGGTTACATGTCGGATGAACTGGCGGCGGTCGTGGAAGACCACCACGTCCTCGTCTTCCCTGAATCCTCCCATTTGGAAAGGGAGGGAAGTCATCATTCCCACCATGTGGAGGGGGAGGAGAGTCATCGCTCCCCCGCCGTGGAAGGAGAGCACGCCACGGGGGGATACCTGCGCCGCCGCGGGCGGTTCGGCCGATTCTTCCTCTACCTGTCGCTGTTCTGCTTCTCGATGCTCAACCTGGTGGTGGCCGACAACCTCTTCCAGGTTTTCGTGAGCTGGGAATTGGTCGGCGTCTGCTCGTACCTGCTGGTCGGTTTCTACTTCGAGCGGACCAGCGCGTCGAACGCGGCCAACAAGGCGTTCATCACCAACCGCATCGGCGACGCCGGCTTCATCATCGGCGTCATGATCCTCTGGACCTACGTCGGTTCGCTCAACTTCGAGGACATCTTCCGCACCGTCCGCGCACCGGTGCGCGACGCCCACCACGGCCGGCTGGCGCAGGCGGCGCAGTTCGTCCGGGCGGACACGATCCAGGAACGGCCCGACGGCGCCGCGCTCCGCGTCGCGCCCGAAGGGAGCCAGATCCTCCTCTTCCAGCCGGGCGCCCACGTGGACGCCGGCGACCTGACCGCCGGCGAAGAGGTGGACGCCAAGTTTAGCCCCGACCCGAAGAAGGACGACTTCGGCGTCATGCCCTACTGGCTGCTGGTGGCGGCGGGGCTGGGGATTTTTCTCGGCTGCATGGGCAAGTCGGCGCAGTTCCCGCTGCACGTGTGGTTGCCCGATGCGATGGAGGGGCCGACGCCGGTCAGCGCCCTCATCCACGCCGCGACGATGGTCGCGGCCGGCGTCTACCTCGTCGGCCGCACGTTCCCGCTGTTCACGCCCGAGTCGCGGCTGGTGATCGCTTACGTCGGCGGCATCACGACCTTCATGGCCGCCACCGTCGCCGTCGTTATGAGCGACATCAAGAAGGTGCTCGCCTATTCGACCGTGAGCCAGCTCGGCTACATGATGCTGTCGTTGGGCATCGGCGGCTGGGTGGCCGGGCTGTTTCACCTGCTGACGCACGCCTTCTTTAAGGCCCTGCTGTTCCTCGGCTCCGGCAGCGTCATCTACGGCTGCCACCACGAACAGGACATGAACCGCATGGGCGGCCTGTACCCGAAAATGCGGGTGACGGCCCTGACCATGCTCGTCGGCGTCCTCACGATCTGCGGCATTCCGCTCTTTAGCGGCTGGTACAGCAAGGACGCGATCATTGCCCAGTCATTCGGCTTCGCCTACGTCCACCCGCAGCACCTGCTGCTGTTGCTCTTGCCGCTCGTGACGGCGGGGATTACCGCCTTTTACATGTTCCGCATGTGGTTCCTGACGTTCGCCGGCCAGCCGCGCGACGAGCACGTTTACGCGCACGCCCACGAGTCGCCGCCGGCGATGACCTGGCCGCTGATTATCCTGTCGGTCTTCAGCGTGGCCGTGGCCTGGGGCTGGCCGCTGCACGACGCCGAGAAGAGCTACTTGGGCCAGCGGCTGCACCACGCCCAACCGCACCACGTCATGGCCGACTTCGGCGTCCTCGCCGAACTCGACGAGCACACCTACTGGGAAGGTGGGGCCGTCAAGGACGTGCTGCAGAGCGAGCGCTACTGGGCGCTCCAGTACCACTCGCTGGCCGAGGTTCTGGCGCTGACCGCCGGCGGCCTGGGCATCGCCTTCGCCCTGCTCCTGTATTACTTCCGCGTCTTCGACGCCGAGGAGGCCCGCGAACAGTTCCCTGCCTTGCATCGCTTCCTGGGCTTCAAATGGTATTTCGACGAGCTGTACAGCGCCGTGCTGGTCCGGCCGGCGCTCGTGGTCGCGCACTGGTGCCGGGCGTTCGACACCACCGTGATCGACGGCTTGATCAACTTTATCGGCCGCGCCACGGTGTGGGTGTCGAAGAGCGAGGGGTGGATCGACCTCGGCATCGTGGACGGGCTGGTGAACGTGACCGCCGACGTCGTCTACGCGGTCGGCGCCCGGCTGCGGCGGGCGCAGACCGGCTTTTTGCGGAGTTACGTGTTGTTCCTGGTGCTGGCGGCCGTGGGGATCTTCGCGGTCCTCTCCTACTTCGTCGCCTTCGCCGCCGCCCGCTAGATTGGCGTTGCAGAGCCGCGACCGTAAGGGAGCGGGGGTAGTCAGGCACCGCTCCCTTACGGTCGCGGCTCCGAAAGATTGCGAGTGGTTCCGGTAACGGACTGCGTTCCCGACAGGTGCTAATCGAGATTGATTCCCATGCCAACGTTCGAATACGACCTGGTGATGATGTCGCTGGTGGTCTTCATCCCGACCGCCTTCGCGCTGCTGCTGATGATTTTGCCGCGCAGCGCCAGTGGCCTGTGGGCGGCCCTGGGCGGCTGGGACGAGTCGGTCCGCTGGGTCTCGCTCGTCGGCACGTTCGCGACGATGATCCTCAGCATCGTCATGTTCATCGACTACTACCAGCGCGTCACCGACTTCCACCTGAACGACCCGTCGCGGTCACTCTTGAACGCCCGCGTCGCCGAGATGGACCGCCGGGAGGCCGAGGGGCAGCCGATCGAAGGGCACGACTGGGTCGGCCGCGTGCCGTGGATCGAGCGTTTCCACGTCGACTACTTCCTCGGCGTGGACGGCATCAGCATGCCGCTCATCCTGCTGACGACCGTGCTCACCTTCCTGGCCATGATCGCCAGTTGGAACATCGACCGGTACGTCCGCGGCTACTGCATCCTGTTCCTGATCCTGGAAACGGGCATGATCGGGACGTTCATGGCGCTCGACTTCGTGCTCTTCTACGTCTTCTGGGAAGTGATGCTGCTGCCGATGTACTTCCTGATCGGCGTCTGGGGCGGGCCGCGGCGGGAGTACGCGGCCATCAAGTTCTTCCTGTACACCCTGCTCGGCAGCGCGTTCATCCTGATCCCCCTCTTGGCGTTCTACTTCACCAACGTGCGCGACTTCGCCCCGCCGGCGGAGGTGAGCCTGCGGGCGGGCGAACTCGTCAGCCAGAGGACGCCCGGCCTGCCGCCGGCCGAGTACCAGAAGCGCGTCGAGGCGGAGAAGAAAAACGTCTCCGTCAACAGCTTCGACATGATGCTGCTGCAAAAGGCCGGCCGGGCGGCGGCGGAGGTCATCGACGGCAAGCCGGTGCCGGGCGTGGACAAGGCGCTGCTGGCGCAGTGGTTCTTCACGCCGGGCTTCCAGATCACCATGTTCGTGCTGCTGTTCGTCGGCTTCGCGATCAAGGTGCCGGTGTTCCCGTTCCACACGTGGCTGCCGGACGCCCACGTCGAGGCGCCGACGCCGATCAGCATGATCCTGGCCGGCGTGCTGCTGAAGATGGGCGGCTACGGCATTATCCGCATCGCCTACCCGATCTGCCCGTGGGCCGCCGAGTACCTGGCGTGGCCGGTGGCGCTCTTCGGGGTCATCAACATCGTCTACGGCGCCTTCGCCGCGATGGCGCAGACCGACTTCAAGAAGCTGGTCGCGTACAGCTCAGTCAGCCACATGGGCTACGTCATCCTCGGCGTGGCCGTGTGGTCGGCCCACGCGCAGTACTGGTCGTGGGGCATGAACGGCGCGATGTACCAGATGATCGCCCACGGCATCACGTCGGCCGGCATGTTCTTCCTGGTCGGCGTCATCTACGACCGGGCGCACCACCGCAACCTGGACAACTTCCGCGGCCTGCTGGAGCCGATGCCGCTCTACGGCGGGATCAGCGCCATCGTGTTCTTCGCGGCGATGGGCCTGCCGGGGATGTGCGGCTTCGTCGGCGAGTTCATGGTCGTCTTGTCCGCCTGGAACTTCAACAAGACGTTCGCCATCCTGTCCGCGCTGACGGTCGTGGTGACGGCGGCGTACATCCTCTGGACGCTCCAGCGCGTTTACCTGGGCCAGAACCCGGCGTACAAGGGGTTCCCGGACATCAGTCTGCGCGAGCTGCTCTGCATTCTGCCGCTCGTGATCCTGGCCGTCGTCCTGGGCGTGTTTCCCCAGCTGCTGCTGTCGTGGATGGGGCCGAGCGTTTCCGGACTGGTGGACAGCCTGGCGCAATTGACAAGGTAAAGGGGCGAGCCGCGCCGCGTGAGCGGCCGGGTGAGTCACCCGGTTGCTTACGCAACTCGGCTCGCCGGAGTTTCATCGAGACGTCGCATGTTTCTGCATTCCGCCATTACGTCCCTGCAATCGGCCCTGCAACTGGACGTCGTTCTATTCCTGCCGGAATTGATCCTTTGTGCGGCGATTGTACTGCTGCTGTTCTTGCGGCTGTTCGCGGCCTTCGACCGCTGGCACCTGGGGTTGCTGACGCTGGGGTTGACGGTGGCCGCCCTCGTGGTCGCCGCCCTACAGTGGCGTAACCGGGGCGGCCTGGAGTCGCCCGAGGCCATGAATTCAATTGCCAGGGAACAACTCATGTTCTCGGGCCTGCTGGTCTACGACACGTTCACGGTCTTCCTACGGATCTTTCTCTTCGGCTTCGCCGCGCTGCTCGTCTGGCTGTCGATGCTGACCGGCATCCCCGACCGCGAGGACTCGGGCGACTTTTACTGCCTGCTGCTCGGCGCGACGGTCGGCATGTCGCTGATGGCGTCAGCCAACCACTTGCTGATGGTCTACATCGGCGTCGAAATGGCCAGCCTGCCGAGCTACGCCCTGGCCGGCTTCCTCAAGGGCCGGCGGCAGGGAAGCGAGGCGGCCCTCAAGTACGTGGTCTACGGCGGCGGCGCGGCGGGCATCATGCTCTACGGCATCAGTCTGCTGGCCGGCACCTTCGGCACGGCCTACTTGCCCGATCTGGCCCGCGGGCTGGCGTCGGCCCTGACCGCCCCCGGGGCCACGTTCGACCCTATGCTCCTGCTCGGCGTTTTCTTCATCCTGGTCGGCTTCGGGTTCAAGTTGGCGGCCGTGCCGTTCCACTTCTGGTGCCCCGACGTGTTCGAGGGGGCGGCGGCCGAAGTGGCCGCGTTCCTGTCGGTGGCGTCCAAGGGCGCGGCGCTGGCACTGCTCGGCCGCTTCGCCTTCACCATCGCGGGGCTGGCCGACAAGGACGTGCAATACGCCGCCTGGTACGACGTCTCCCGCTTTTTATGCCCGGCGCTGGCGTTGTTCGCGATGGTGACGGCGACCTTCGGCAACCTGGCGGCGTACGCGCAAACGAACCTCAAGCGGCTGCTGGCGTACTCGACCATCGCCCACGCCGGCTACATGATGATGGGCGTGGCGACCCTGACCCGCGAGGGGGTCTCCGCCGTGCTCTTTTACCTGATCGCGTATCTGTTCATGAATTTGGGCGCGTTCGCCGTCGTCGCCTTCCTCCGCAACCAGACCGGCTCGGAAGACCTGGCCGGATACCGCGGCATGATCTACCGCGCGCCCTTGATGACCGTGACGCTGGCCATCTTCCTCCTGAGCCTGCTGGGGATGCCGCCCTTGGGGGGCTTTGCCGCCAAGCTCCAGGTGTTCGGCTCGCTCGTCGAAGCGGGGAACCAGTATTCGGCGGCGGGGCTGAACCACATGGCGACGTGGATGTACGCGACGCTCGCCGTCGGCTGCCTCAACACGGTCCTGAGCGCGGTGTACTACATCAAGGTCTTGAAAGTGATGATCCTCGACCGCGACGCCGACAAGGCCGCCGAGCCGCTAGCGGTGCCGTTCGGCCCAGCCGTGTACGCGACGCTGTTGGCCGTCTTGCTCTTGGCCGTCGGCCTGGCCTGGAACCCGCTCATGCGGCTCAGCGACCGGGGCACCAACCGCTTCCGGCAAGCCCCCCTACAGGAAACCGTCACGCAGGTGCAATCGTAATGGACTCCGCGACCGCCGCCCTCCTGTCGAACGTCACCGCCCGCGAAAGCCGCTCGCTCTTGCAGTACGTCGCCGAGTCGTACCCCTGGACGACGCCGGAAGAACAGGGCGTCCTGGCGCGGCTGGACCAGCTCATCACCGAGGAGCGGCAGGGGGCGGCCGCGCTGGGCCGGCTCCTCCTGCGCCGCCGGCACCAGGCCCCGTACGTCGGCCAGTACCCCATGTCGTTTACCACCATCAATTTCGTCTCGCTCGGCCACTTGTTGCCGCTGTTGATTCAGCACCAGCGGGCCGCGATCCGGCAACTGGAGCAGGACGTGGCCCAGGTCACGGACCCGGAAGCCCGCACTCAGGTGGACGCGCTGCTGGCGATGAAACAGCGCCACCTGACGGAACTCGAAAAAATGTCGTCGGCTGTGGGGGAACAGCCCGCCGCGCAAGCAAAGGTTCCATAAGCCCCGCCCTTGCTCGCGCCGCGGGCTTGTGTTCGAGTGACCCAATGAATGGCCGCCGAGCTGATCGACACGCACGCGCACCTCGACGACGAGCAGTTCCGCGACGACCTGCCGGCGGTCCTTGAACGCGCCGCCGGCGTCCGCCGGATTATCACCATCGCCACCACCGCCCCCTCGTCTGCCGCCTGCGTCGCCCTCGCGGCTCAATACGGCACACTCGCGGCCACCGTCGGCATTCAGCCGAACAACGTCGCCCAGGCCGGCCCGGGCGATTGGGACGAGGTCGTGCGACTGGTCGGCGCGGGTCGCGTCGTGGCGATCGGCGAAACCGGTCTCGACCGGCATTGGGATTACACGCCGTTCCCCCAGCAGGAAGATTACTTCGCCCGCCACCTGGGGCTGGCCCGTCGGCACCGGCTGGCCGTGGTCATCCACTGCCGCGAGGCGGAGGCCGACGTCGTCCGCATGCTGCGGGCCGACTACGAGCGGCACGGGCCGGTGAAGGCCGTCATGCACTCGTTCACCGGCGCCGCCGCCACGGCCGAGGCGTGCCTGGCGATGGGCCTGCACATTTCCTTCGCCGGCATGGTCACCTACAAGAACGCGCAAGCGCTTCGCGAGGTTGCAGCCAAGATCCCACTGGACCGAATACTCGTTGAGACCGACAGTCCTTATCTCGCGCCAGTCCCGGTGCGCGGCCGGCGGAACGAGCCGGCCTTTGTCGCGCACACCGCCGCTTGTCTGGCGCAAGTCCTCGCGGTGGACGCGGACACGGTCGCCCGGCACACGACGGCCAACGCCTGCCGACTGTTCGGCCTAATTTAATTCGGAAAGCACTGCGACAAGAAGCGGAGTTGCGACCGTAAGGGAGCGGTTGCTATTCTCCGCGACAAGAAACGGAGCCGCGACCGTAAGGGAGCGGTTGGTCTACTCCCACCGCTCCCTTACGGTCGCGGCTCCGTCGGACATGCCGCCACCGGTTCGCCCGGAGTCGGTGGCACATACACCCCCGGCCCAAATCCTTCCCGCCACCAAATCCCGGCGAACAGGATCAGCCCCCCCGCCGCCAATTCCAGCAGTGTTTCCGTCAGAAGTTGCTCGTTATTCCACACGACGCCGAAGCCGGCCCAGGCGACTAACCCCGCGGCTACGGCCCCGGCGAGGAGTCCGGTCCGCCGGCCTTCCCACTTGAGCACGTACCCCAGCGTCCCGAAAATGGCGAAAGCGCGGAGCGGGATCAGCCCGGAAAAGCCGTAGGGCCAGGCGCTGCTCGCGTCCGGAGTCACGTCGCGGACGTGCAGGAGGCCGACGAGAACCAAGCCGACCGCTTCGCTGGCGACGAAGGCCCAGAGCATCACGGCCCAGTCGTGCCAGCCGCGGTCGCGTTGCCGCAGGAACACAACGGCCAGGGCCGTGACGCCGGCCACGACGGGCAAACTGCCCAGGTAGCTCCCGACGAGGGCGATGAGGTCCAAGGCCGGCGTGTCTTGTTCCGTGAGCCACTCGCGGACGCGTTGGTCGAGGCCCGTTTCGTGGCGGCCCTGCGCGATGAGGACGAGCAGCGCGATGCAGAGGATTTCGAGAAAGGCGGCGAGGATCCCTTGCCAGACTTGGGCGCGCGCCAACCGCTCCAGGCGGAGTGACGGGAGCTTGCGCAGCCGGTGGACGACGTGCGGCAGCGCGACGAGCAACACGACGCAGGCCAAGAGGATCAGCCCGCCCCGGCCGAGCGTGCGGTGCAGCAGCTCCCAGCTGTGCCCGAAGAAGTAGCCGAGCAGCGTCATGGTGACGGCCCAGGCGACCGCGCCGGCGGCGTTGGCGGCGAGGAAGCGCGGCCACGCCATGCCCGACGCCCCGGCCGCCAGGGCGCCGACGACCCGTAGGCCGGTAATGAAGCGGGCGAAGAACACCGTCCAGGTGCCGTACCGCGCGAAGTAGCTTTCCGACAGCTGGAGAGTTTTCGGCGTCAGGAACAAAAAGCCGCGGCCGCGCTGGAGCCGCGGCCGGGCGAAGCGGTGGCCGAGCCAGAAGCCGACGTTGTCGCCGACCACCGCGGCCACGACCGTCAGGACGATCACCCAGGCAATGTCGAAGCGGGCACCCCCCGGCGGGCTGCACAGGAACCCGGCCACCAGCACGGCCGTCTCGCCCGGCACCGGGACGCCGGCGTTTTCCAGCAGCACCCCGGCAAAGAGGACCGGGTAGCCGAAGTCAGCGTACTGATCGACGAAGGCTTGAAACGCGTCCGCCATGAGCGTAGCAAAACCCTTGCGTTGTCCAAGCGGCCCGGGTGGCCGGGGCTGAGCGGTAGCGAAGCCCCGGCTCGTACACGGTCCGGGGCTTCGAAGACTCAGCCCCGGCCACCCGACCGCCCCTCGGTCATTTTAGGGACGGTCGGCCGCCCGACCGGGCTTGCCCCTTGATCGGTGTGGGGCGGCGGTGCTACGCTGAAATGTTCCGAGACAGGCGACGCCGGAGGACCAGTCATGGCGGAGCAACCGACCCCCAGCCCGAATCGCGCGGCCGACGTCCAGGGCAAACTTCGCGAGCTGTCGCGACGGCTCCGCGAGGCCGACTCGCTGGAGCCGGAGGCGCAGCGCGAGCTGGCCGACTTGATGAGCGAGTTGGCCAACACGCTGAACCCGGCCGGCCTTCAGTCGGCTGAGGCAACTCACCTGGCCGACAGCGCTGCCCACCTGGCCGACGTCTTACACCGGCCGCACGACGCCGGCTTGCTGGCGGCGGCCAAGACGCGGCTGGAGGAGTCGATCATCCGCGCGGAGTCGAAAGCGCCACTCGCGTCCGGCTTCGCCCGTACCTTCCTTGAAATCCTGGCGAACCTTGGCATCTGACGCAGCTTCGCCCGGTTTCGCGACGAGGACCGGTCATGACCCAAGTGGAACCTTACCCGCTGTGGCTCGGCCACAAGGGCGAAGGCGACGACTTCCGCCAGATCTTCGACAAGGGCATCAAGGCCGTCATTGACCTGGCGCTGGAGGAGCCGCCGACGCAGCCGCCCCGCGAGCTCGTTTACGGCCGCTTCCCCCTCCTCGACGGGGCCGGCAACCGCGGCGAGCTGCTCTTCCTGGCGGTGAGCACGGTGGCAACGCTGTTGAAGATGCACGTCCCCTTGTTAGTGATTTGCGGCGGCGGCGTCAGCCGCTCGCCCGCCGTGGCGGCGGCCGCCCTGGCAGTCGTGGACGGCGATGCGCCGGAGGCCTGCCTACGCCGCGTCGCGCAACAGCACCGCAGCGACGTGTCGCCGGGGCTGTGGAATGAGATCGTCGCGGTCCTCGCCAACCACTCCCGGCCGCCTCAATAGTTGTTCAGTGCCCGCGGGCAAAACCCGTCAGCCCGACGCGCCAGCAAGGGCCATCCCTTGCTAGCGCGTCGGGCTAACGGGCCATGCCTCCACGTTCTTAGAGCGGTTCCCGGATCGGTGTAGCGGTGTCGGAGCCGCGACCGTCAGGGAGCGGTGGACTTCCCCCGCTCCCTGACGGTCGCGGCTCCGCTAGACCAACGCGGGAACCGCTCTAGAAGAGCGTAAGTCGCGTCACCGCGATCTTGCCGCCGAAGCAAACGTCCACGTCCGTGCCGCTGCCGCGGCGGCGGCGGTGGTAGTCGCCGTTGTAGTGCAGGAATTCACCCTCCTGGCGAAAGCTCAAGGGGAGCGGCATCGGGTCGAGCGGGCAGAAGACGACCTCGGGCGGCGCCGCCTCCGGCCCCAGGTGCGGCAGATTCACGTTCCAAAACGTCCCCGGCGGGCACTCCCGACCGAGCAAGTCGCGCAGCACGGGGACGATCCAAGTCGTCACCCGGCCCCAGTCCAGCGGCAGGCCGCGTTTGATGTAGTGTGACAGGGCCACGCCGCTCAGGCCGTGCAGGACCGCCTCGCGCACGCCGGCGACGGTGCCGGAGTGGTAAACGTCCGCCCCCAAATTGCCGCCCGCGTTGACGCCGGCGAGGACCCAAACTTTTTCCCGCACGACCTGGTGCAGCGCGACGCGCACGCAGTCGGCCGGCGTACCGTCCACGGCGAAATGGTTTTCGCCGCGCGCCAACAGCCGGAGCGGTTGGTTAGTCGTGACCCGGTGGCTACAGCCCGACAGGGCGTCGGTCGGCGCCACGACGACCGGTTCGCCGAGTTGGCGGGCGGCGTCGAACAATGTCTGGAGACCGGGGGCGTCGATGCTGTCGTCGTTCGTTAGGAGGAACTTCATGCCCTGGTCACGGCTTTCCGGGCCCGAGGAGCGATTCGGCTTCTTGCCGCAAGAGTTGCAGCTCCAGCCGCCGCGGCCACGGCAGCGGCGAGTCGCCCCCGTCGGCGTCGGAGCCGTCCGGGAGAATCTCTTTCAGGTGCCGCCGGGCCTCGTCGAGGTGTTGCCTGGCCGCGGCCTTCCTGCCGAGCTGACTTTCGGCCAAGGCGAGGAAGAGGCGCGCCAGCGGAGCCTCGCGGGCGCCCGCGGACTTGAGGGCGCTGTTCAAGCACGTGACCGCCTCGTCGTTGCGGCCGGCGCGGTACAGGGCCGCCCCGCGTCCGATGGCGAGCCGGGAGTCGTTCGGGGCACCGGCCGCCCCGGATTCGGCCACGCGTACCACTTGAGACCATTCCACGCCGCCCGCCGGCGAGACGGCACAGGCCGCCGCCGCCCGGCAGGCGAGGCCCGGGTCCTTCGTCCGTCCGGCCAGCGTCAGCAGTTCGCCGCAGAAGTGGCGGTAGCCGGCCGTTTCGCCGCGCCGCGCGTCGATCAGGGCGAGCCGGTAACAGGTCTCGGCGGCGGCGTCCGCCGACGCCTGTTCGCGGGCGCGGCGGTAATCGGCGGCCGCCCCGTCCCAGTCGGCGAGTTCCGCCCGCGCGTTGCCGCGCCGCGACCCCAGCTCGCAGGAATTCGGCTCGGCCGCCAGGAGCTTGTCCAGGTGCCAAAGGGCCGAGCGCCACTGGCGGCTCGACTCGCACTCGTCGGCCATGCGGCGGTGCCAGACCGCGTCCTCGTCCTTGAGCGGCGCGAACGTCTCCGGGTGGGCGCCCCTCATCGCGTCCCAGGCGGCGCGCAGCTTCTTGACTTCGACGGGCCAGTAAACGCCCCCCTCGTCGATGCGGCTGCCGGCCAGCAGGCGGGCCAGGTCGATGAGTTCGGGCACGGGGCGGTAGTCTTCCGGCAGACTCCACTCCCGTTTCATGCCGTCGTCCGCGAGCGTCGTGAGCCGCCGGCCGTCGTCGGAAAAATCGGCTCGCCGCACGTCCTTGGGGTGGCGCAGCGACGGGGTGATCGGGTTGCCGGTCGCCGCGTCCCAGACGCGGGCCGTCTGGTCGCGGCTGCCGGTGGCGACGCGCGAGCCGTCCGGGCTGAACGAGGCGTAATCTACCGTCCCGTGGTGTCGCAACGGGGGACTCAGGAGCTTTCCGGCCCGCGCGTCCCAGACGCGCGCCGTGTTGTCGCTGCTCGTGGTCACGACGCGCTCCCCGTCGCGACTAAACCCGGCGTGCCGGATGATGCTGGCGTGTTCGAGCGGCGGGCAGCGTTGGCCGCCGGTCGCCAGGTCCCACACCCGCGCCGTTTGGTCGTCGCCGGCCGTGACCGCCCAGCGGCCGTCCGGGCTGAACGCCGCGAAGATGATCCGGGCGCCATGGGAAAGGCGTGGGCCGCGCTCGGTCCCCGTAGCCGCGTCTACGACCTGGGCCGTTTGGTCCTTGACGCGCAGGCTCAGCTTGCCGTCGGCGCTGCGGACTTCACCGGGCGTGTCGTCGGCCGGGGAGTTCGCGTCCGCCGCGCCGGCGCGGGTTGTGTCGAGCAGCAGGCTGCCCGTGGCGAGGTCCCACAGCCGCGCCGTGTGGTCTTCGCTGACCGAGACGAGCAAACGGCCGTCGGGGCTAAACGCGCCGCAGTGCACGGTGCCGTTGTGGATCAGATTGGTGGTGACCGGGGCGCCGCTGACGGCGTCCCACACGCGCGCCGTGTTATCGTCGCTCGTCGTCACGACCCAGCGGCCGTCGGGGCTAAACGCCGCGTAGCGGCGGACGTCGCTGCCGTGCCGCAGCGGCGGGGCCAGCACCCGGCCGCTGGCCGCGTCCCACACCTTCGCCGTGTCGTCGTCGCTGGCGGTCACGACGCGGCGGCCGTCCGGGCTGAAGGCGGCCCACTTCACCCGGTCGCCGTGCCGCAGCGGCGGGCACGCCGGTTCCCCCGTAGCGACTTGCCACACCCGCGCGGTGTGGTCGTCGCTCGCCGTCACGACCCGCGTGCCGTCCGGGCTGAACGTCGCGAACGCCACCGGCCCCTCGTGTCCGAGCGGTTGGCCGATCGGCTTCTGGCTGGCCGCGTCCCACAGGCGGGCGACGCGGTCGCCGCCGGCCGTCACGATCCGGCGGCCGTCGGGGCTGAAGGCCGCGTAGTGAACGGTCCCCTCGTGCGCCAGCGGCGATCCGACCCGCCCGCCGCGCTCGGCGTCCCAGAGGTGTGCCGCGTTCGTGTCGGCGGCGGTCAGGACCCGGCGGCCGTCGGGGCTGAAGGTTGCGCACTCCAGCGACTGGCCGTGGGCCAGGGGCGGCGTCACCGGCTTTCCGGTTTCGGCGTCCCAGACGCGCGCGGTGCCGTCCTCGCTCGCCGTGACCACGCGCCGCCCGTCGGGGCTGAACCACGCCTGGACGACGGCGCCGGCGTGCTTCAGCGGCTCGCCGACCGCCTGGCCGCCCTCGACGTCCCAGACCCGCGCCGCTCCGTCCGCGCCGGCGGTGACGACGCGCCGGCCGTCGGGGCGGAAACTGGCGTGGCGGATGCCGCCGTCGTGGAACCACAGTTGCGTCAGCTGCGGGCACTGCCGCAACACCGAGGCGTAGCGCATGCGGTGGACCGATTCCCGTCTGGGGTCGCCGCGGTCCTTGTCCAGCGCCTCGGCGAACCACACCAATGCCCCGAACCCGTCCCCGCCGTCCAGCAGGCGGACGCCGTTCGTCACGTCCAGCCGCACCAAAGTCTGGCGGTTGACGTCCACCTGGCGTTGGAGGTTGAGGTGGTAGACCAGGCCGCCGGCGAGCAAACCGACCGCGGCGGCGGCGGCGAATCCGACCGTCGCCGCCAGTGCCGGGCGGCGCCGGACCCATTTCACCAATCGCTCCGTGCGGCCGACCGGCCGGGCCAGGATCGGTTCGTTGGACGCGAAGCGGGCGAGGTCGTCGGCCAGGGCCTCGGCGCTGGTGTAGCGCCGCCGCGGATCCTTGGTCAGGCACTTCAGGCAGATCGTCTCCAGGTCGGGCGGGACTTTCGGCTGAAGCCCGGACGGCGGTACCGGCTCCTGGTTGATGACTTGCACGATCGTGTCCCAGCCCGTCTCGGCCAGGAACGGCGGCCGGCCGGTCAGGAACTCGTACAGCATCGCCCCCAGCGCGTAAACGTCCGTGTGCGGGCCGATTTCCCGACTCTTGCCGGCCGCCTGCTCCGGGGCCATATAGCTGGGCGTGCCCATGATCGAGCCGGTCCGCGTCTGCCCGTGGCCGCTGTCCATGCGCTTGGCCAGGCCGAAGTCGGTGATCTTGGGCGTGCCTTCGCGGGTCAACAGCACGTTGCCGGGCTTGAGGTCGCGGTGGACGATGCCGCGTTGGTGGGCGTAGTGCATGGCGCGGGCCAGTGTCTCGACGAGCTGGGCCGCCTTGGCGGGCGGCTGCGGCTTGCCGTCGAACTTCTCGTGCAGGCTGCCGCCGTCCACGAATTCGAGGGCGAAGTACGGCCGGCCGTCGCACTCGTCGGCCGCGTAGATCTGCACCAGGTTGGGGTGTTGCAGGCGCGAAATGGCCGCCGCCTCAATGCGGAAGCGCATCAACTCCTCGGACCCCGCGTGGGCGGCCGCCAGAATCATTTTCAGGGCGACGAACCGGTCCAGCCCCTCCTGGTGGGCCAGGTAGACGACGCCCATACCGCCCCGGCCCAGCTCCCGCAAAAGGTGGAAGCCGGGGACATCGGGCATTTCTTTTCCGGGGCCTTTCGTTGACGGGAACGTGTCGCCGCCGTCACGCAGGACGACGCCGGAGGACGCGTCCGACAAGCCGCTTTCCAGCGCGGTGGCCTGGGACCGGGCGGGCGCGGCGCCGGCGGCGAAAAGGGCGGTTTCAATGTTCGTGTCTTCCAGCCCCGCGCCGCCCGCTCGGGCGATGACCGTCGCGCCGCAAACGGGGCAGGGGCCGGCCGTTTCCGCATTCGGCCCCGGGTCGGCCACCCACTGGTGCCCTTGCGGACAGGTCAATCGCACCGGCATCCACCAACTCCTCACGACTATTGAAGACGACCAGTCTCATTGTCGCAGACCGGCCGGATCGGTCAAGGACGCCGGCCGCGGCCGCACGCCGCCCGGGAAACCGTTCGATGCCACGCATGAAAGCTTGTACAATAGTGACTTGCTTCGCCCCCGCAGCCGGGCCCGCCACGCAAACGATGAAAGCGCTCGTCGAACTCGTCCAGGTCGGAAAAAGTTTTCCCGGGGTGACGGCGCTCGCGGACGTGGACCTGCGCTTGCGGCCGGGGAGCGTCCACGCGCTTCTCGGGGAGAACGGCGCCGGCAAGAGCACGCTCATCAACATCCTCAGCGGCGTCGTCGCCCCCGACCGCGGCGAAATCTGGGTGCAGGGCCGGCGCGTCCAATTCGCCGACGCCCGCAGCGCCCGCCGCCACGGCGTCGTGACCGTCCACCAGGAACTCGACCTGTTCCCCGACCTGTCGCTGGTCGAAAATGTCGGCCTGGAGCAGGGCCTGCCGCGGCACGTGCTCGGTTGGATTGACTGGCGATTGCAGCGGCGGCGGACGCGCGAGGCCCTGGCCGCGGTGGGGGAATCGATTTCGCCATCGGCCCGCGCGGGTCGCTTGACCCCGGCCCAGCGGCAGCTCGTGGAGATTGCCGCCGCGGTGTCACAGGCCGCGCAGGTCCTGGTGCTCGACGAGCCGACCAGCAGCCTTTCGGAGGCAGAAGCCCAAGTCCTCTTCGGCCACCTGCGCCGCTTCCGCGACCGCGGGGCTGCCATCCTGTACGTGAGCCACCGGCTCGAAGAGGTTTTCGCCCTCGCCGACGAGGTCACAGTCCTGCGCGACGGCCGCCGCATTTGGACGGGTCCGATCGGCGAAAGCTCGCCGCGGCACTTGATCGGGCTGATGGTCGGGCGCGAAGACGCCGAGACAAAACCGATAGCGATGCGTGCCAATACGGTCCGGCGGACAGTCCGTTTGCAGTGCCGGGGACTGACCGCGGCGGACGGCAGCGTCCGCGGCATCGACCTGGACGTTCACGGCGGCGAAGTCCTGGGGATGTACGGTCTCATCGGCGCCGGCCGCAGCGAGTGGGCGCAAGCCGTCTTCGGCCTGCGCCCCGTCGGCTCGGGCGAGATTCACGTTGACGGCCGGCGCGTCGTGCCGCACGGCCCCGGCCAAATGATCCGCGAGGGCGTCGCCCTCGTGCCGGAAGACCGGCTCCGGCAGGGGCTGTGCCGCGGCCTTTCCATTCAACTGAACACGGTGCTCGCCTCGCTGCGGACGATTGCCCACGGGCTTTGGCTCTCCGGCACGCGCGAGTCCGAGCGGGCCGCCGCGGCCCTCGCGCCGCTGGCGGTTCGGATGCGTTCGCTGCAACAGCCGGTCGGGACACTCTCGGGTGGAAATCAGCAAAAGGTTGTCCTCGGCCGCTGGCTCGGCTGCGACCCGAAGGTGTTAATCCTCGACGAGCCGACCCGCGGTGTGGACGTGGGCTCGAAGGCGGAAATCCACGCGCTCGTTCGCCGCGTCGCCGACGACGGGCGCGCCGTTGTGCTCATTAGTTCGGAATTGCCCGAGGTGATGGCCCTGAGCGACCGCGTCGCGGTTTTCCGCGAAGGCACCTTGGCCGCGACGTTCGACCCGCGGGCGACGACCGCCGAGCAGGTTGCCGCCACCGCATTACCGGTCCATCAAGAGCTCACGCAAAGGCGCAAAGGCGCAAAGCAAGACAATTCCTTTGCGCCTTTGCGCCTTTGCGTGAGCTCTTTCTCGAATGGATTCCGGGAAGGCGCCTTACTCGTTTTCCTGCTCCTCTTCTTTGGCTTTGTCCAGTGGCGAACCGGGCGCTTTCTCGCGGCGGAAAACCTGCGCGCCATCGCCACCGACGCGGCCCTCCTCAGCTTTTGCACGGTCGCGGCCACGCTCGTCATCCTCGCCGGCGGCCTCGACATTTCGCTCGGGGCGCTCATGGCGCTGAGTGCCGGCGTCGCCGGACGGTTGTGGGAACAAGGACAGCCGCTGGCCGTCGTGGCGGCGGTCGCCGTCGTGCTCGGCGGTGTCGGCGGCGGGTTGAACGCGGCCCTGTCCCTCGTCGGCCGCGTCCACCCGATCGTGGTGACGCTCGGCACGATGAGCCTCTACCGCGGGCTGACTCTGTGGTGGATGCAGCAAGACGTCCAAATCCCCGGCAGCGCCCGCAACGGGATCTTCACCGAGGCACTCGGCCTGCCGTTGATCGCCTGGTCGGGGCTGGCGCTCCTCGTCGTAACCGGGTTGGTTCTCGGCTGGACGGTCTCCGGCCGGGAGTTGTTCGCGCTCGGCAGTAACCCGGCGGCGGCGCACCGCGTCGGCATCGACCGTGGACGGGTGTGGTTGAAGGCGTTCACCGTCCAGGGCATGCTTGCCGGACTCGCCGGGTTGCTGTACCTGGCCCGCTCCGGCGGCCTCCAGCCGAACGGCTACGAGGAAAAGACGCTGGAAGCCATCGCCGCGGCCGTCGTCGGCGGCGTGGCAATCACGGGCGGCCGCGGCACGGTCGTCGGCGTAGCGCTCGGCTGTCTGTTCCTGGTGTCGCTGGCCCCCGCTTGCATCCTGCTTCACATTTCCGAACTGTGGCAGCGGACGCTTGTCGGCAGCGTTATGGCCGTGGCCGTCACCGTCGATACGCTTTGGCGCAAACGGGAAGCGGCACCGTGAAAAGCGCTACCCCGAAAGTGACCGGCCCGTTCGCATCCGTGCTACGGCACCTGCCCTGGCTGTTCACGGCGGCCATCCTGGTCCCGATCGCTCTGACCGTCCCGGCATTTCAGCACTTGAGCTATTGGCTCGAATTGCCCCGGCAGTATTTCGCGCCGGCGGTGCTCGCCCTGGTCCTGACGCCCGTCATTCTCACGGGGGGGATTGACCTGTCGGTCGGCTCGACCACCGTGCTCGTCAGCGTCGTGATCGGAGCTTTGTGGCGCGACCAAGGATGGCCGATCGTCGGGGCACTGGCGGCCGGCGTGATTGTGGGGCTGCTGGCCGGCCTGGCGAATGGCCTGTTCATCACCCTCGGCGTCATGCCGCTCGTAGCCACGCTCGCGACGCGCGAGTTGTACCGCGGGTTGGCGTTCAGCCTGAGCGGCGACAACCCGGTCAACCGCTTCCCGCCGGAACTGGGGCAGTGGTGGCGGGCGGAGTGGCTCGGCCTGCCGCTGCCGCTGTACGGCATCGCCGGTTTGTTCGTGCTGATTTACTTCGTCGTCCACCACACCTGGCTCGGCCGGATGACGTACGCGCTCGGCGACAACGAGGAGGCGGCTCGGTACGCAGGCGTGCCGGTGCGCGGCATCAAGCTGCTGCTCTACGTCGCGTCCGGACTGGTGGCTGGACTGTGCGGGGCCGCGTTGGTAATGAAATATGGGGCCGCCAAGGCCGACGCCGAGCGGACGTTGGAATTGGCGGCCATTACTTACGTCGTTATGGGCGGCGTGCGGATCACCGGCGGCGGCGGCAGCGTCGCCGGGACGATGCTCGGCATCGTCACGGTGTCGGTCCTCCTCGCCTGGCTCGACAACGCCCTGCCCAACTGGCGCGAAACGATCGTCGGCGCGCTGTTGATCGTGGTAGCCGTCAGCAACGAAGCCGCCGCCCGCCGCCTGGCCAGCAAACGTTAGCGTCCCGTGGGGCAGGTTGCCAACCTGTCTTGCGATGAGCGGGTGGCCGGGGCTGAGCGTAAGCGAAGCCCCGGTCGTGTACCAGCCGGGGTTTCGCTCGCGCTCAGCCCCGGCCACCCCGGAGTTCCTTATGAAACCATTTGGGTACTTATTAGCCCTTCCCCTGATCGCAGTCGCAGCCGGCTGTGCGGCCAAGTCCGGCGACCGCCCCGTGAAGATCGGCTTCATGCCCAAGCTGGTGGGCATCCCCTACTTCAACGCCTGTAAGCGTGGCGCGGAGGAGGCGGCCAAGGAGCTGGGCCTCGACCTCGTATACAACGGCCCGACGCAGGCCGACGCCAACCAACAGATCAACCTGCTCAACCAGTGGGTCGCCTCGGGCGAGTACGCCGTCATCGCCGTGGCCTGCAACGACCCCGACCTCGTCGCCCCGACGCTCCGGCAGGCGCGGGAGCGGGGCATCCTCGTCGTGACCTACGACGCCGATTCACAACCCGACGCCCGCGAGTATTTCGTCAACCAGGCGACGTATGAAGCAGTCGCCCAGGCGATGGCCGACGTCATGGCCGACGAGTTGGAGCCGAAGGGTACGGGCAAGGTCGGCATTCTGACCAGCTTCATCCAGGCCCCGAACCAGCGGAAGTGGGCCGACCGCATGAAGGAGTACGCGCAGAAGAAGTACCCGGCCATGCAATTCTTGGATGAAACGCAGCACGGCGAGGACCGCAACCTGGGCATTCAAAAAGCGAAGGCCCTGATCCAGGCCAACGAAGATCTGAAGGGCATCATTGGTTTAACGTCCGTCGCCGTGCCGGCCGCCGCCGAGGCCGTGCGGCAGGAGGGGAAGGCCGGCAAGATCAAGGTCACGGGCGTGTCCACGCCCAAAGACATGCGCGACTACGTCAAGGACAGCACGGTGCGGTGTTTCGTCTTGTGGAACCCCATTGACCTCGGCTATCTGACGGTCCACGTGGCGGAACGGCTACGCAAAGGAGAAATGCAGCCCGAGGGGTCCATCGACGCCGGCCGGCTTGGCAAGATTAACGTCCGCAACCGGGAGGTGCTGCTCGGCAAACCCATGCGGTTCACGAAGGACAACATCGACCAATTCGATTTTTGAAAATCGCGATAACAACGCGTCCCGAAGCCCACGGGCCGCCGCCCGTGGGCTTGGAGTCATTTCCTTGCTGACGATTAACAATATCCTGATCGAAGATACTTTTGCCGAAGCCTTCCCAATGACGGCGGCCCGGCTGATCGTCACGGCGGAGACACCGACCTGGGCGCAAACGGCCGGGCAAGTGGCCACCGGCTACGCGGCGTCAGTCATCGGCTGTGACGCCGAAGCGGGCATCGAGCGCGTCCTAACACCGGACGAGACGCCGGACGGCCGGCCCGGTGTCAGCCTGCTGTTCTTCGCTTTCAGCCGCGATGCCTTGCAGAAGGCGGCGATCAACCGCGTCGGCCAATGTATTCTCACCTGCCCGACCACCGCCTGCTACAACGGCCTGCCGCCGGTTAAGGACAAGACCATCCGCATCGGCGGCAACCTCCGCTTCTTCGGCGACGGCTTTCAGTTCAGCAAAAAGCTCGAAGGCCGGCGCTACTGGCGGCTGCCGGTCATGGACGGCGAGTTTGCTTGCGAGGACGTATTCGGCACGACGAAGGGCGTGGCCGGCGGTAATTTTCTCATCTTGGGCGAGAGCCAGGCCGCGGCGCTGGCGGCGGCGGAAGCGGCCGCCGAGGCGATGAGGGGCGTGGCCGGCGTCATCCTGCCGTTTCCCGGCGGCGTCGTCCGCAGCGGCAGCAAGGTCGGCAGCCGGTACAAAAAGCTCCGCGCCAGCACCAACGACGCCTTCTGTCCGACTTTGCGGGGGAACACGAAAACGGCCCTGCCGGAAGGGGTGAATGCCGTCTACGAGATCGTCATCGACGGCGTGGACCTGCCCGCCGTGGAAGAGGCGACCCGCGTCGGCGTACGGGCGGCGTGCCGGCCGGGAGTGGTGCGCATCAGCGCGGGGAATTACGGGGGCAGCCTAGGCCCGTTTCATCTCCACTTGCAAAAGCTGCTCGGGGGTTGAATGTGGCGGTTGCTGAACTGGCTTGTTCGCCGCTTCGCACCGACGCCCATGTCGTTGTCCGTGGGCGACGTCGGGGTCGCGATTCACGGCGGCGGGGGCGCGTCCCGGCGCGTGGAATGGGTCGAGTTGACGGAGGTGGCTGTCGTCACGACGGACCGGGGCCCGTTCATCGAAGACGTTTTCCTTGTGCTCTCCGCCCGTTCCGGGGAGGCGCTCACCATCCCGCACCCACTGGTCGACCTCGGCTTCATCGAGCGCCTCCAACGGCTACCCGGATTTGACAACGAGACGTTCATCGAGGCAATGGGCTGCGCCGAAAATGGTCGGTTCGTCTGCTGGCGAAAGGTATACTAACGGCGTCGTGAAGCCGGACGAGGGGCGGCGAAGGATTCGCGGGAGGTCCCAATGGCCAGGAACGATCCGCCGCGCATCGCCGTGCTGGGGGCCGGCCCGGTCGGCCTGGAGGCGGCGCTGTACGCACGCAAACTCGGCCTGCCGGTCACGGTCTACGAGCGCGGCCGGGCGGGCGAACACCTCCACCGCTGGGGCCACGTCCGCCTCTTCAGCCCGTTCGGCATGAACGCGACGCCGCTCGGCCGGGCCGCCGTCCGCGCCGACGACGCCAAACACGAGTTTCCCGCCGACGGTGACTGCGTCTCCGGCAAGGATCACGTCACCGCATATCTCGACCCACTGGCGACGTGTAGCGCGCTCAATGACTGCGTCCGGACGAACACGCAGGTACTCCACGTCGGCCGCAACGGCTGGCTCAAGGACGATTCGCCCGGCGACAACCGCCGCGCGCAAGAGCCGTTTCGCCTGCTGGTGCGGCAAGGGAAGAACCGCGAGGAGGTGGAAGAGGCCGACGTCGTGCTGGACTGCACGGGCACCTACGGCCAACACCGGTGGCTCGGCAACGGCGGCATCCCGGCCGTCGGCGAGCTGGCCGCCGAGTCGTTCATCGCCTACGGCGTCGAGGATGTGCTCGGCGAACGCCGCGACCACTACGCCGGCCGCAACATTCTTGTTGTCGGCGGCGGCTATTCGGCGGCCACCACGGTGTGCAACCTGTCCGCGCTCGCCGAGGCCAATCCCGCCACTTGGGTCATCTGGCTGGCGCGGGGTTCCAGCACGCAGCCGATCAAACGCATCACCGGCGACCCGCTCCGCGAGCGCGACCGTCTGGCCGTGCGCGCCAACACGCTGGCCACCCGCCCGGAGGGAAACGTCGAGTTCCACAACAACTCGGTGGTCGAGTCGGTCGAGAGTGCCGGTCCCGACCGGGGCTTCAAAGTCGTCGCCCGCTGCGGCAGCGCCGAACGGACCTGGGACGTGGAACGCGTGATCGCCAACGTCGGCTACACGCCCGACGCGGCGTTGTACCGAGAACTCCAGGTCCACGAGTGTTACGCCTCGCTGGCCCCGATGAACCTGGCGGCCGCGTTGCTCAAGCACGCCGGAGCGGACTGCTTGCAAGTGCCGCCGCAGGGGGCGAACGCCCTGCGCAGCCCGGAGCCGAACTTTTACATCCTCGGCTCGAAGAGCTACGGCCGGAACTCGAATTTCCTCCTCCGCAACGGATTCGAGCAGGTGCGCGAAGTCTTCACGCTCATCACAGGCAAGGCGAACCTCGATTTGTACAAGTCCTCGCGTTGACCACCATGAGCACGCCCTTGCCGTTGTCGGACCTGCCCGCACCGGTCGTGCCGCTGGCGAACCTCGATCACCTTTGGTTCCAGGTCGGTGGCACGCTCTGTAACCTGGAGTGCCGCCACTGCTTCATTAGCTGTAGCCCTCATAACCACGCGTTCGGATTCCTGACCCTCGCGGCAGTCCGCGAGGTGCTGGAGGAATCGGTCCGGCTCGGCGTCAAAGAGTATTACTTCACCGGCGGCGAGCCGTTTCTGAACCGCGACATGGTGCCGATCCTCGAATTAACCCTCCGCTATGGCCCGGCCACGGTGCTGACGAACGGCACGGTTTTCAAGGACGAGTGGCTCGCGCGCCTGGCCCGCGCGGAGGCCGCGTCGCCGTACAGCCTTGAATTCCGCGTGTCGATCGACGGCTACACGGCCGAGCAGAACGACGCCGTCCGCGGACCGGGGACGTTCGAACGGGCCCTCCGCGGCGTCCGGCAACTACTTGACCACGGCTTTCTGCCGATCATCACCGCGGCCCGCACGAGGGACGATGAGGACGATGGGCGACTCTTCGACGGTTTCGTCCGGCTCCTGCGCTCCATCGGCTACGACAGGCCGCGGCTCAAGATCCTGCCGACGCTGCGGATCGGTGCCGAGGTCAGTCGCCAACGAGGCTACCGCGAAGGGGAGCGGGTCACACCCGAGATGATGGAAGGCTTCGACCAGTCCCTGCTCATTTGCAACCACAGTCGCATCGTCACAGAGCGCGGCGTCTCCGTCTGCCCAATTCTGATCGAAGCACCCGACGCACGGCTGGGCGCCACGCTCGAAGAGTCGATGAAACCGTTTCCGCTGCGGCACCAGGCGTGTTACACGTGCTACCAGTACGGCACCCTTTGCTCCAACGCATCCGGCGGACAGCGCGATGCCTGACGAACCCGAGCGGATCGCCGTGTTCGGCGGGATCTACAGTAACTATCTCGCCCTGGAGGCCGCCGTGGCGGACGCGCGTCGCCGCGGCGCCGCCGCCTGTTACTGCCTCGGCGACCTCGGCGCCTTCGGGCCGCACCCGGACCGCGTTTTCCCGCTTTTGCAAGAGCACGGCGTCCGCTGCATCCAGGGCAACTATGACCACTCGATCGGCAACGGATTGCCGGACTGCCAGTGCGGCTACACCGACCCGCGCGACAATCACTTCGCCCGCCTGAGCTATGCGTACACGCTGGCCAACACCAGCTCGGCCAACCGGGACTGGATGAAAGCGCTGCCGGCCCAACTCCGCGTGCAACTCGGCCGCTACCGATTATTGCTCTGTCACGGCAGCCCGCGGCGGACGAACGAGTTCCTGTGGGAATCGACGACGCCGACGCACTTCCTTGAACACTTGGCACGGCAATCCGACGCCGACGTCATTCTCGCGACGCACACCGGCATCAAGTGGCACCGGCGGCTCAGTGCGGACCGGCATTTTGTCAACGTCGGCGTCCTGGGCCGGCCGGAGAACGACGGGCGGACGTGCGTTTGGTACACCATCCTGGCCGCAGACCCGGATTTGCGTGTCGAATTTGTCCCGGTTGACTACGACCACGAGCGCCTGGCCCGAGAGATGCGGCAGGAGCGGTTGCCGGACGAGTTCATTGAAACAATACGGACCGGCTGGTGGACGACGTGCCTGGAAGTCCTACCCGCCAAGGAGCGGCGCCGCGGGAAGTTCTAAAACGAACCACAGAGGCACAGAGGACACAGAGAGAAAACACACAGAGAGAAAACAAAATGAATCCGAATGGCGGCACGGAATTGATTTTTATTCTCTTCTCTGTGTTTCTTTTCTCTGTGTCCTCTGTGCCTCTGTGGTTCGTTTTATGACCATCCTCATCACCGGCGGGGCCGGGTTCATCGGCAGCCACTTAGTACGCCGGCTCGTCGAGCGCGGCGAGCGCGTCCGCGTCTTTGACCTGCCGGGCGTCCCGGCCGCCCACCTGCCACTGGACCGGATTGAATTGGTCCGCGGCAACATCCGCGACCGGGCTGCCGTCCGGAAGGCGGTGACCGGCTGCCGGGAGGTGTACCACCTGGCCGCCAATCCGCACCTCTGGACGCAACGCCGCGACCATTTCTTACAAGTGAATTACCTCGGGGCGGTGAACGTGCTCGAAGCGGCCCTCGCCGCCGGCGCGCGCCGCGTGCTGCACGCGAGTACGGAAAGCATCCTGACGCGGGCGCGGCAAACCGGGCCGATCGCCGAAGAACAGCACGTTTCCATCCGCGACGTCATCGGCCCCTACTGCCGCTCGAAATACCTGGCCGAGCGACACGCCCTGCGGCTGGCGCGGGGCGGGGCAGCCGTGGTCGTCGTCAACCCGACGCTGCCGGTCGGGCCGGGCGACTGGGGCCGGTCGCCGCCGACGCAAATGATCCTCGACTTTTGCAAGGGCAAGCGGCGGGAGTACGTGGAGGCCGACCTCAATCTGATAGACGTGCGCGACGTGGCCGGGGGAATGGTGCTGGCGATGGAACGCGGCCGGCCCGGGCGGCGCTACCTACTTGGGCACGAAAACCTGTCGATTCGCGGGGTTTTTTCGCTGCTCGCACGACTGACCGGCCTGCCCGAGCCGCACCGGCGCGTGCCGTACGCGGTGGCATTGGCGGCGGCCTACGTCAGCGAATGGTTGGCCGACGTCGTGACGCACACGCCACCCGCCGCCACGGTCACCGGCGTCAAACTGACCCGCCGTCGGATGCACTTCGACCCGAGCCGCAGCCTCGAAGAACTCGGCCTGAAGCCGCGGCCGGTCGCCGAGTCCCTGGCCGACGCCGTAGCGTGGTACCGGCAAGTCGGCTGGCTACCGGCCTCCCGTGCGCGTGCGTAGCGGCGGCCGGCCGCGGTTGACCGGTTTTCCGGACTTCGCGTATACTGAACTTTTGGACCGAAGGGAGTGCCCATGAGTTACGGCGGCGGCGAAGGCGAAGGGATTGGTTTCGCGACCAAGCGCGGCCGCGACTGGCCGAGCGTCCGCCAGTTCAACGTCTTCCTGGAAAACAAGCTCGGCGCCCTGCTCAACGTCGTCCGCCGCTTCGAGGGCACCGACCTCCGCATTATTTCCCTGACCATCGTCGATTCGGCCGACTGCGCCATCGTCCGCATCGTGCTGAGCAACCCAGAACGGGCACTCGAGATTTTCGAGCAGGCCGGCCTGCCGGTCACCGAAAGCGATCTGCTCGTCGTCCAACTGCCGGACGGCCCGCAGCCGCTGCTGCAAATCTGCAAGGCGTTGCTCGTCGCGGAAATTAACCTGCACTACGCCTACCCGCTCCTGGTCGGTCCGCACGGCAAGGCCGCGCTCGCCCTGCACGTGGACGACCACGAGACGGCCATCCGCACCCTCTCGGACCGCGGCTTCACGCTGTTCACCGAGAACGACCTCGATTCATAGCTGACCGCAACGGCACGCGTTGGAAGAACGGAGCCGCGACCGTAAGGGAGCGGTGGCGGTCTACCGCTTCCTTGCGGTCGCGGCTCGAACTTTCTGCCCTAATCAGGCCGACCGCCGCCGGCGCAGCGTGGCGATCTCCAGGGCGATCAACTGTTGGACGACGAACGATGCCCGTGGCCGCTCGGCCGGCTCCGGCGCGAGCAGTCGGCCGATCAGATTTACCAGGCTCTGGGGCAACCCCTCGACGTGGTCGCGGATGTCGTCCGGGGCTTCGGAACAATGCCGCTCGAAAGTCTGGGCGATCGTGCCGCGGCGGTACGGCATCTGCCCCGTCAGCAATTCAAAAAAAGTAACGCCGAGGCTGAACAGGTCGCTGCGCGGGTCGTCGGCCGGGTCGCGGGCGCACAGCTCGGGGGCGAGGTAGTTAGCCGTGCCCATGACGTAGCCCTTCTGAAAGAAATGGCGGTTCTCGCCAGGCCGGTGCGCGAAGCCGAGGTCGATCAGGCTGGCGGTCCCGTCGCTCACCAGGCGGATGTTTTCGGGCTTGACGTCGCCGTGTAGGAAGCCGGCCCGGTGCAGGGCGGCCAGCGCCTCGGCCGTCTGGCGGACGATCCATAGCGCGGTCGCCACGTCGAGGTGGTAATCGCGTCGAAGTCTTCGCCGCAGCGACTCGCCGGGCAACAATTCCATGACGAGATAGTAGGGCGGCCGGGTCACGTGGGTCTGCCAGAGCCGCACGAGGTGCGGGTGCCGGACGGCCAGCCCGGCGCGGGCTTCGCGCTGTAACAGCTTGACGGCGGTCGGTTGGTCGTCAAAGTCTTCGCGGATCACCTTGACCGCGCAGCTTCGGTCGTTGAAGAGTTCCCGCGCCGAGAAAACCGACGTCAGCGGGCCGCCGCCCAGCCGTTGGATCAGCTCGTACCCCGGGATTCGTGGCGCAGCGTGCATGTCGGAGCCGCGACGAGACGTGCGAAGGGAACGGGTCTACTTCATTATCGACGGCCACGGCGCCGGAATGCATGAAATGAAGTGGGGCTGCGGACAACAACGGTGTCGGCAGCCCCGGAAGTTGCTCTTTGGCAATAGTCTACTTGGAGCCCTGGAACAGCAGGATAAACAGAATCAGCGACAGGGTTGCCCCGAGGCAGGGGACGAGCCAGAACATCCGCCAGTTCGTCAGGCGGGTCTTCTCTCCGGTGTTCGGGTCGATAATCTCGTTGGTCAGCCACTGGTTCAAGAGGCCGGACGCCTCCGTGCCCAGCCACATGCCCACGCCGTAGGTCAGCACCGAAAAAAGCGACTGGGCACTGGCCGTGATGGCCTTGGGTGCCGTTTGGTCCACGTAGATGAAGCCGGCCGCGAAGAAGAAGTCGAAGCAAATGCCGTGCAAGGCGATGCCCAACAGGATGAGCCCGAATGTCTCGCCAACAGTAAAGAAGGCGTAGCGCAGCGCCCAAGCGGCCATCCCGAGGACGAGCACCCACTTGATGCCGAGCTCCTTGAGGAACCACGGCAGCGACAGCATGAAAAGGATCTCGACCCACTGGCCGATCGTCATGACCGGCCCGACGTTCTCCGGCTTCACCTTCGCCCCGTTCTCGAGGTAGAGCGGCGTAAAGCTGTAATAGAACGCAAGCGCAATGGTAATCAGGAACGAGACGCCGAAGAACACGGCGAACGACGAGTCCTTGAGCAGGTCGATGGCTTTCAGGAATGGGATTTCACTTTCCGTTGCCGTGGGCGGGGTGTGCGGCAGGAAGAACGAGTAGACGCCGAGCACCAGCGACAGTCCCGCGGCCAACAGCAGCGGCCGATTGTTGACCTGCTCGCCCGGCTTGATAAACAGCCGGAGCGACAGGCCGGCGGCGATCCAGCCGATCGTGCCCAGCACGCGGATCATTGGGAAATCCTCGGCCGCGTTCTGCGTACTTCGGAAGACGACCGCGTTCGCCAGCGGCAGGGTCGCCGAATACAGCAGGGCGTAGACCAGGGCGACCCAGAAGAAGGCCCGCGGCTGTTTCACCTTGGCCATCCAGAACAGGAACAGCGCCCCGGACAGGTGCAGCACGCCCATGAGTTGCTCGGCGGCGAAGTAGCGGTCGGCGATGGCGCCCCCGAACATCGGCGCGATAATCGAGCCGATCGGCATGGTTGCGTAAATACGGCCGATTTCCTTGCGCGAAAACTGAAGCGCGTTGAGGTAGTTCCCAAGGACGACAAACCAGGCTCCCCAGATGGCGAATTCCAGGAAGTTGAGTGTGGACAGCTGAAGGCGGATGCCGAGCTCCAACGGGGCGGCCGCCTCGGCTGCGGCCAAAAGGAACGATGCGGACACCGAAAACCTCCTCACGTGGTGGACTTGCGATGATGATTTCACGCCCTAACCAGGGCTGTCCCGGGCAGTAGTTGTGAGGGTAAGGGCCGCACCGAGGCAGTGCAATGGTAAAATAGGGATTTGTGCCGCCCTGTCGCCGAACGGATGCGGCGACTACGATACATGAAGTCAGCGGCGTTAACTCCCTTTCGGGGTTTGTCGGATGCGCATCGACCTCTACGGCCTCTCGTTCGAGGCGCCGACCGTCACGTTTTACCTCTGGTCCCCCTGGCGGGCGGCGGCCCTGGAGCACCGGCTGTTCGAGGCGGTCCACGGGCTGCCCAACGCCGAGGCCGAGGACGGCCCCGACGAGCGCCGCGTCAGCGTGCACGACGCCAAGACCTGGCGCGCGGCCCTGCAAGCGCTGTCCCGCGTCCTCAAGGGCTGGCAGGAGGAGGCCGAGCCAGGCGGCGAACGCCGCCTCTGGCGCTGGCTGATCGAGGGCGACGTGGACAGCTACGGCTACGACCACGCCTCGGAGCCGACCAGCCTGTGGGGCTTCCTCCGCGTCAGCATCGAGCGCGGCGGCCCCTCCGACCCGGAGAAGGGCGAGGACATTGACCTGGAAGGGTTCGGGCTGCGGATTTGGGGGGAGAAGACGCAAGGCTAGTGTCAACTCATAAGAACGACCGGAAAAACCCGAGCGGGGGGCGTCAGCCCCCTGAGGAGGAGCGAATGAATGTTCGTGTCATTCACCTCAGGGGGCTGACGCCCCCCGCTCGGAAAGTGCTTTTCATTTGCTCTAAGGCTTGGCTGATGCCCGGCGAAGCCGGTCCCGCACGGCCAGCCAGTCCTCCGTGTCCGGCGGCAGCGACACAATGATTCGATCCACTCCGGCTTCGTCTAACTCATGCAGCGCGGCGTACAGGCGGCTCGCATAGCCCGCCGAGTCGTGCGGCATCACCTGAACGGTCACGCCGGCCGGCAATTCTCCTTCGGGTGCGGCAAGCGTTAGCCAACCGACACGCACGCCGTGCCGACTCAACTCCTCGATTCGTCTCCCGGCGTCATCGGCGCACTCCAGCTGAGCCCGCGGGGCATAGTGGCGTGCGAGCATTCCGGGCGCGGGTAGTGGCTGCTCGTCCGGCGTATGGACGGGAGTAGCCCGTTCGACGCCGCCGATGACCTGCTCGATTTCGTGAGGGGCGATCAACCCCGGCCGAAGCAACCGCGGCGGGGAGGAGGTGAGGTCGAGCACGGTCGATTCCAACCCGCCGGCCGTCGGGCCGCCGTCGAGCAGGAGGTCGATCCGGCCGTCCAAGCCGCGCAACACGTGCTCGGCCCGCGTCGGCGAAAGAAAGGATGATCGATTCGCGCTTGGCGCGGCGAGGGGCACGCCGGCCGCCCGGATGAGGGCCGCGGCGACCGGATGCGCGGGCATGCGGACCGCCGCCGTGGGACCGCCGGCCGTCACCAGGTCCGGCAGGACTGGATGCTTGCGAACGACGAGCGTCAGCGGGCCGGGCCAAAATCGTTCCGCCAGTCGGCGTGCCGTCTCCGGCCAGTCGGCCGTGACTTGGGCCAGCTGACCAGTGTCCGCGACGTGGACGATCAAAGGGTTGTTGGCCGGCCGACCCTTGGCGGCGAAGATCCGCGCGACGGCGGCTGCGTCCAGGACATTCGCCCCCAGGCCGTAGACCGTTTCCGTCGGGAACGCCACCAGGCCGCCGCGCCGCAAGACGCCGGCGGCGCGGGCGACCGCTTCGGGCTGCGGTGCGGCGGCACGGACTTGAATGACTTCCGTTTGCAACGCGCGATCAATCCTCCGCAGCCCCGTTCGCGCGACCCGCGATGCAGTACAGGTCGTGGAGGGTGCGAATGAAAAGCTGCCCGTGGGCCACCGCCGGCGAGGCGTAGCACTCGTCGTCCAGGTGGTTCTTGGCGACGACCTGAAATCGGTTGCTCGCCTTAAGCACAAACGTCTGGCCGTCGTCGTCCGTGAAGTAAAGCCGGTCGCCGACGCGCACGGGCGAGGCGCTGTGGTGCCGGCCGAGACGCTCCCTCCATTGAAGCTGCCCGGTCGCCGCGTTCCAGCAGCTGGCGACGCCGTTGTCGTTCACCATGAAGAAGTACTTGTCGTAGGCGATCGGCGACGGCACGTAGGCCATCGCCTGCGTGCTGTGCCACAGGACGTGTGTGTTCGTGACATTGCCGGTGCCGTCCGGGCGGATGCCCATGACGTGGTAGGTCGGGAAGCCGGCCGTCATGAACAGAATGTCGTTGAGGAATACCAAGCTAGCGACGAACTGCTCGGTCGGTCCGTCGATGACCCACCACTGCTTGCCGGTGTCCGGGTCGTAACTGGCGATCGACTTGTTGCCGCTCAACACGAGTTGTTTCTTGCCGGCGGCGTCGATGAGGATCGGCGTGCAATAGGAGCGTGTACGGTTCGGCCGGTCGGCGCGCCAGCGCTCGTGGCCAGTCTTCTTGTCAAGGGCGACGAGATAGGCCTCGGCGTCCTGGTCGCCGTTAAGGATGACCAGGTCCTTGTAAAGTACCGGCGAGCTGCAAAAGCCGTGAACGGAGTAGAACTTGCCGGGCGAGCGCTTCCAAACCAGGTTGCCGTCGAAGTCGTAACAGGCGGCGACCATGTCGGGGTACTGCAAGAAGGCGACGTAGATGTGGGTGCCGTCGGCGGCCGGCGTGGCGCTGGCGAAGCTGTTCAATTTGTGCTTGCGCTCCAGCGGCGACGTGAGGACGACGCGTTCCCAGAGGAGCTTGCCGGTGCGGCGGTCGAGGCAAAGTAGCAGCCGTTGCTGGTCCTTCTCCAGGCAGGTCGTGAGGAAGACGCGGTCCTTGCAGACAATGGGCGACGAGTGCCCCTTGCCGGGGATCGGGACTTTCCAGCGGACGTTTTCGGTGGTGCTCCAACGGACCGGGGCGGTGGCATCGTCGGCGGTGCCGTCGCCGTGCGGCCCGCGCCAGCCCGGCCAATCGCCGGCCAACGTCGTTCCGTTCGCGACCGGCAAAAGAAAAAGAGCGCACGCAAAGGCGCAAAGGCGCCAAGAATGCTTCTTGGCGCCTTTGCGCCTTTGCGTGAGATCCGGTTTGGACCTCCCAGCCGGTTGTGTCATTTTCTTCCTCTTGGAGGAAACCCAGCGGAACCCGTTGATTTTTTTAGTGTAGGCGATCGATTCGGGGGAGGAAACCATTTCCCCATCGCCTATACTGGTGAAGGCGTACGGCCCAGATTCAGTCTGGATGGTCGAAGAGGAGTTTTCCGCATGTCCCGCCTGCGTTGCAGCGTTGCTTCGCTCCTGTGCCTGACCCTGTTCGCCGCGGCGACGGCCCGCGCCGAGCTGCCCGCCCGCTACGAGGAAAACCGCCACGGCAAAGGCGAGCTAAAATACGTCAATGGCCTGCCGGTCCTCGTAGTCGAAGGGACGCCGGAGGAGATCGGCGAGCAGATTGCCGCGTTGACCGCCAAGCCGATGTTCCGCCTGCTCGATTTCCCGCGGCAGTATTTGAAGCGTTACGGCTTCGAGTCGTTTTGGGCGACGCTCGTCAAGACGGCCAGAACGATGGTGCCGCAGTTCCCGCCCGACCACCTGCGGGAGATGGACGCCATCGTCAAGCGCGCCGGCATCGACCGCGACCTGGCCGTCGTCGGCAATACCTTCACTGACATTAAAAAGATCGGCGGCTGTTCGACGCTGATTATCGCCCCCGAGCGGAGCGCGACGAAGGGGCCGCTGTTCGGCCGCAACCTCGACTACCCGACGCTCGGCTTCCTGCACGAGTACAGCCTGGTCACGGTGTACCGGTCGAAGGGCAAGCACGCCTTCGCGTCGATCGGCTTTCCCGGGTTCGTCGGCTGCCTGTCGGGCATGAACGACGCCGGTTTGGCGGTGGCCGTGCTCGAAGCCTACGCCGCCAACGACGGCTCCCCGAAATTCGACCCGAAGGGGACGCCCTACGCCCTCTGCTACCGGCGGATTCTGGAGGAGTGCGCGACCGTCGCCGACGCGGAAAAACTGCTGCGGTCGATGAAGCGGACGACGCGCAACAACCTGGCCGTCTGTGACCGCAGCGGCGGGGTGGTTTTCGAGATCACGCCGAAGACCGTGATCGTGCGGCCGCCGGAAGGCGACATTTGTACGTGTACAAATCACTTCCGTTCGAAAGAACTGGCGACGAATACGGAATGCCCGCGCTACCGCGCCCTGGAAAAAGTTCGCGATTTGCCGACGGTTGATTTGTCGGACCTGGCGGAGCTGCTGCACGCCGCGAGCCAGCGGAACACGTTCCAGACGATGATTTTTGAGCCCGCCACCCTTCAATTGCACCTGGCGATCGGCCGGGTGCCGTCGTCGAGCGTGGAGCCGAAACTTCTCGACTTAGCCCCGTTGTTTGCAACTAAATGGACTAAAGCGGTTCCGTGAAGGTTTAGCGGTGCGTCAGAGCCGCGACCGTGAGGGAGCGGGGGTGTAATTACCGCTCCCTCACGGTCGCGGCTCCGCGAGACCAACGCAGGAACCGCTTTAATCAGCCGCCTTCTTCTGCGCGAACAGCCACGTGTACAGTTCGGGATCCTTGTACGTCGCCGTCCACGAGTCGTGGCCCGCGTCCGGGTACTCGGTGTAGCGCGGGTGGCCGCCGGCCTTCTTGACGGCCTCGACCATGTCGCGCGAATTGGTCACCGGGACGACCTTGTCTTTGGCCCCGTGGAAAATCCATAGGGGAATCTTGGCGATCTTCGGGGCGGCCGACACGTCGCCGCCGCCGCAAATCGGCACGGCCGCGGCGAACCAGTCGGGGTGCCGCTCGATCAGGTCGAACGTCCCAAACCCGCCCATTGACAGCCCGGTCACGTAAATCCGTTGCGGGTCAATACTGTATTCTTTCTGAGCTTTCTTTAGCATTTCGATCACGAGCCGCATGGGCGGCAGCGGCTGATCGGGCAGCCGCTTCGCGGACCAGTCCGCCCACCGGTCGCCGGTCGGGCACTGCGGCGCGATGACGAAGCAGGGGTATTTCTTGCGGTTCTCCTCCTTGGCGAACTCGCGTACGCCGTGGATGAGCTGTTTGTCGTTGTCGGTGCCGCGCTCGCCGGCCCCGTGCAGGAAGAGCACGAGCGGGTATTTCTCCTTCGGATCGTAGTGTTCCGGCTTGAGTAGGCGCAAGGGCAGCTCGTGTCCCTGCGCGTCGGTGTAGACTTTCTTTTCGAACAAGGGATGCTTCTCCTCAGCGGCTCCGGCCGCGGTCGTAAGACCGAGAACAAAAACGGCGAGCGACACCGACAGTCGTGTGTGTTTCATCGTCGTCGTGACCTCTTAATGCCGAAACGGCCGACTTGGTACCCAACGCCCGGACCTCCGGGGTCGTTGGCATATTGTAGTCGTCCGGCCGTCACGGTGTAGGACGAGCTGTCAGCTTGTGCGACTGGCGGTTACACCTCCAGTCCGACCGCCCGCATGAGCGCCAGGGCGTTGCTGTGCTCGACGACGCCGGGTTTCATCTGATAGTCGAAGGAGATGTTCCCGTTCTCCAGGTGGTCCTCGAAGTGGACGTTGGCGGCGCGCGGGGCGAGGTGCTCGGCGATGTGCGTCAGCGCCAGGTCGTGCGTCGTCACCAGGCCGATGGCGTTGAGCTGGACGAGCGAGCGCACCACGGCTTCCGCCCCGATGCGGCGGTCGTGCGAGTTGGTGCCGTGGAGGATTTCGTCGAGCAGGAACAAGAGCGGCGGCTGCTCGCGGGCTAAATCCATCAGCCGCCGGATGCGGCGGATCTCGGCGTAGAAGCGCGAGCGGCCGGCGTGGAGCGAATCTTGGATGCGCAGCGTCGCCCCGACCGACAGCGGCGACAGCCGCAGCCGGCGGGCGCGGACCGGCGCGCCGGCCAGAGCCAGCACCGCGTTGACGCCGACCGTCCGCAGCAGCGTGCTCTTGCCGGACATGTTCGAGCCGCTGACCACGAGGACGCAGCGCTCGGCCGAAAGCGTCACGTCGTTGCGCACGCAGCGGGCGTCGGGAATCAGCGGGTGGCCGAGCCCTTCCCCCTCAAAGTGCGGCCCGTTCGCCGCGACCTCCGGGAAGGGGTCCGCCGGGTTCTCGTAGGCGTAGGCGGCCAGTGCGCCCAGCGCCTCAAATTCGGCGACGGCTTTCAGCCAGTCGCCGACGCACGGACCCGAAAGACCGCGCCAGGCCTCGAAGGCGAACGCGAGCTGCGTCTTCCAAAGCAGCAGCGGGGCCAGCATGGCAAAGTATTGGTTGTGCGTGGCGTCGAGCCAGTGGACCAGGTTGCCGAGCTGGGTAATTCGCCGCGACGGCGGCCGGCCCGTGCTGGTCAGCACCCCCTTGATTTGCAACAGCCGGGGCGACGAGAACGACTCCCGCTCGATGCGGGCCAGTACGCCCGCGAACAGGGCCAGGTCGTGGGCCTTGCGATCGACCGGCCCGATGACGCGCGCCACCCGCGGCCTGAGGCGCACGGCAAAGGCGGCCTCCGCGGCGGCCGCGATGACGAACGGGAAGGCGACGCGCTCGACCGCCCAGAAGGCGGCGGTGCCGACGACGAGGGCCACGAGGGCCGAGGCGACCACGCGGTTGCGGCCGCCGGTCAGGATGCGCGGCGCGGCCCCCCAGGCGGCCAGCCCCTGCAAGTCAACGCCGGCCGGCACGTCGGCGCCGAGCAGGCCGATGTCTTCGCGCAGCCCGAGCCGGTCGCGCAGCTCCAGCACGGCGACCTGGCGGGAGCGGACTTCCTCAAGGGGCGCCGGCCCGCTGAGCCAATGGGCGAGCAAGTCTTCGCCGGCCCGCGTCCGGGCCGTGGACAGCCGCTCGAACAGCGAGCCGGTGCCGAAAATGTCCAGGTCGGCCGCGTACGGGTGGTCGTCCGACAGGTAACGCGTGCCCGGCTCGCCCTTGCCCGGCCAGTCGCCGTCGAGCCGGGCCAGCCCCTTCTCGTAGAACGCGGCCGCCCGCCGGCAGCGGTAGCCGTTGCGGACCACGCGCTCGTGCCACTGGACGAGGGCGAGGAACAGCAGCGCGGGGATCGCCAGCCAGCCGGCGTTCACCTGCGCCGGTCCGAAGATGAAGTACAACAAGCCGAGGGCGGCGAGGAAAACGATTACGCGGGCGTTGCCGAGGATCCATTCGAGCCGGTCGTTGCGGACTTGCAGGCCTCGGTAGGTGTCCCAGCGGAGCTGGTATTCGGTGCGGGGGTCGTCGGCGGAGGCTACCGGCATGGCGCAATCTCAGAAGGATGAAGGAGGAAGGGTGAAGGATGAATAAACCGGGATGACTGGATTCATCCTTCACCCTTCCTCCTTCATCCTTGCAGCGGCGTTGCCTCCCATTGACTTCGGTTCCGTCTGCTGCCATTGTAGAGGGTGCGACTCGATCTCCCATCTTGGACGTGCGGTGGAATCTCCCATGCGTAAGCGTCTGATACACCTGCTCGCCGGCGCGCTGGTTCTGAGTCTCGCCCCCGGTCCGGTTCGGGCGGCCGACCCGGCCAAACCGGAAAAGGCCGACAGCGCGATCGCGACGCCGTTCCATGCCTGGATGGTCACCGGCAAGCACGCCGGGCGCTACCACTGCCCGGTCTGCGATCACGGCCTCAACCCGGTCGTGCTCGTCTTCATCCGCGAAATCGAGGGCGCCGACAAACCGGTGTTCAACTTACTGAAAAAGTTGGACGACCTGGCCGCCCAGCACGCGGACGTAAAACTCGGCGTCTGTGCCGTGTTTCTCAACGACGCCGGCCTGCGCGACGCCCTCGGTAAATCGGGCGAGGATTACGTCAAGAAGTACGCCGAGACCACGATCGCCAAGCAAGACCTGGAAGGCCAACTCCGCGGGCTGGCGAAGGAGAAGGGACTGCAGAACGTCGAATTCGCCCTCGACGCCGCGGCCGGTCCCCTCGATTACAAACTGGACGAGAACAAGCAAGTCACCGTCCTGTTCTACGACCGGCACAACGTCCTCGCCCGCGAACCGTTCGCCAAGGACAAGTTCACCGACGCGGACGCGAAGAAGATCCTCGGCCAGGTAGCAAAGACGATCGCCACGCTGGAAGCACGCCTGCGGAAACGAGCTAGTCGGCCGTAGGCGAAAGCGCAGACGAGAGCCCGAGTCGGAGCCGCGACCGTAAGGGAGCGGTGGAGTAAACCCACCGCTCCCTTACGGTCGCGGCTCTAAATAATGCAACCCCTGTCATGAAGCTCACGTCGATCCCGCAACTGGCCCGGAACGCCAACCGCCTGCGGGAGATCCTCACCGTCCTCAGCAAGTACGGCCTGGCCGACTGGGTCAGCCGGCTGGACATCGAACGGGCGAAAGACCTCTTCAAGAGCCGGGACGGCACCGGGCTGGCCCACCAGTCGCACGAGTCGCGCATCCGGCTCGCGCTGACCGAGTTGGGGACGACCTACATCAAATTCGGCCAGATGCTCAGCACGCGGGCCGACCTGGTCGGCCCGGAACTGGCCAAGGAGTTGAGCACGCTCCAAGAGGGGGCGCCCGCGGACCCGCCCCAGGCCGCCCGCGCGACGGTCGAAGCGGAACTCGGCCAGCCGTTGGCCGAGTTGTTCACCGAGTTCGACGAACGGCCGCTGGCGTCCGCCTCGATCGCCCAGGTCCACCGCGCGCGGCTCCGCGACGGCGAAGCCGTGGTCGTCAAAGTGCAGCACCCCGGAATTGAGGCCAAGGTCCGCACCGACCTGGACATCCTCGTCGGCCTGGCGGAACTCGCCGAGCAATTCCTGCCCGAGCTGCGCCGCTACCGCCCGCGGGCGACGGCGGCGGAGTTCCAGCGGCAGCTGCTGCGCGAATTGGACTTCGGCCGCGAGGAGCGCAACCTTCAGCAGTTCGCCGCCAACTTTGCCGACAACCCCTCCGTCCGCTTCCCCCGGCCGAACTCCGAGCTTTCCACGAGCCGGGTGCTGACCATGGAATACCTGGAGGGGGTCCGGGTGACCGAGGCCAAGCGGCTGGCCGAGCTGGGCTACGACGTCGGAGAGATCGCCCGCCGCGGCGCGGAAATCTACATGGACATGATCTTCCGCGACGGGTTCTACCACGCCGACCCCCACCCGGGCAACTTCGTCGTCCTGCCCGCCGGCGTCATCGGCATGCTCGACTGCGGCATGGTCGGCCGCATTGACCCAGAGCTTCGCGAACAGATCGAGGATATGCTCTTGGCGGTCGTGAACCGCGACGCGACCCGGCTCGCCACAATCGTCATGCGCATCGGCGCGACGCCGCCGCAGCTCGACCAGACCGGGTTGAGCAACGACCTCGCCGAACTCGTCGCCTACCACGGCGGGAAATCCCTGCAACAATTCGACCTGGGCCAGGCCCTGACGGACTTGACCGAGATCATCCGCCGTTACCAGATCGTGCTGCCGACCGCGATCGCACTGCTCATCAAAGTCCTGGTGATGCTCGAAGGGACTTCGCGGTTGCTACACCCGCAATTCAACCTGACCGGATTGATGGCGCCGTACCAGCGTAAGATGCTGCGGCGGCGGCTGTCGCCGGCCCGGCACCTGCAAAAGCTGCGGCGTTTGTTCAACGAGTGGGAATATTTTGGCGAAGTTTTGCCGCGCACCCTGGCCGACCTCTTGCAGAGCCTCCAGACCGGCCGCTTCGACGTTCACCTGGAGCACCGGCGGCTGGAGCCGTCGGTCAACCGCCTGGTGCTCGGCCTGCTCACCAGTGCGCTGTTTCTTGGTTCGGCGTTGCTGTGGAGCATGAACGTGCCGCCGACCGTCGGCGGCGTCTCCGTTGTTGGAGTCGTCGGCTGCGGGCTCAGTCTCGCGCTGGGTTTACGCCTGCTTTGGGCGATTCGGAAGTCGGGCCACTTGGATCGGTAGGGAACGCCTTCTGCGACGTTCCGGTTCGGAAGTATTACCGTGCCTGGCAAAGTAAAAACCTGGGCTGTGGTATCCGCGCTGGCCGGCGTCGTCGCGGTCTTGGCGTGGGGCAGGTTGCCAACCGGCCCGACGTCCGGGCCGGTTGGCAACCTGCCCCACGAAGAGGACATTGACGCGATTGTGCGCGAGGCGTTACGCCGCTGGCAAGTGCCCGGCGTGGCCATCGCCATCGTCCGCGACGACCAAGTCATCTACCTCAAAGGATTCGGCGTTAAGGACGTGGACGGCGCCGCCCCGGTCACGCCCGACACGCTGTTCCCCCTCTCGTCCTGCACGAAGGCCTTTACCACGACAGCGATGGCGATGCTCGTGGACGAAGGCAAAATGACCTGGGACGACCCGGTGCGCAGGCACGTCCCGTTCTTTCACCTCTCCGACCCCACCGCGGACGCCCAGGTGACGCTGCGCGACCTGGTGACGCACCGCACGGGCGTCGGCAGCCATGAATTCCTCTGGTACCGCTCGCCGTGGAGTCGGGAAGAAGTCATTCGCCGCATCGGCCGGGTCAAGCTCAAACACCCGTTCCGGTCGGCCTTCCACTATCAGACGACCATGTTCACGACAGCCGGGCATGCGGTGGAATTGACCTCCGGCATGAAGTGGGAAGACTTCATTCAAAAGCGAATTCTTGACCCGCTCCGCATGGCCGGCGCGGACTTCACCACGACCGCCGCGCTTAAGGCCCCGGACCACGCCACGCCGCACCGCAAATCAGCCGAGGGTGCCGTCCGGCCGATCGAATGGTACTCGATCGAGCGGCCGGAGCCGGCCGGGTCATTGAACGCCACCGCGCGGGACCTGGCGCAGTGGCTGCGCTTTCAGCTCGGCGACGGCACGTTCGAGGGCCGGCGGCTGGTGTCCGCGGCGAACCTGACCGAGACGCACACGCCGCAAACACCCATCCCCCTGGAAGGCCAGGCCAAGGCCATGAACCCCGACACGACCCGCATGAGTTACGGCATGGCGTGGGTCATTCAAGACTACCGCGGCCACAACCTCGTCTCGCACGCCGGGGCCATCGACGGCTTCCGCTCGCACCTCACCCTGGTCCCCGAGGCGAAACTCGGCATCGCCCTGTTGAACAACCTCGACCGGACCTGGATGAACCTCGCCCTCAGTAACAACCTGGTCGATCTGTTCCTCGGCCTGCCGAAAAAGGATTGGAACGCCTACGTCGCAAAACAGGTCAAGGACCATGCGGCCAAGGCGCGGGAGAAGTTCAAGGACTTGGTCGCCAAACGGCAAATGGGAACGCTGACATCGCGGGCGCTGCAAGCCTATGCCGGCACCTACGAAGACCCGGCCTACGGAACCGCGAAAGTAACTCTGGACGGCAACTCACTCGTTTGGCAGTGGGGTGATTTCAAGGGCCGGCTGGAGCATTACCACTTCGACACGTTTTTGCTTCAGAACGAGTTGATGGGCTACCCGCAGGTGGTGTTCTCGCTCGGCGCCAACGGCGCGGTGGAGTCGATGAAGGTCGCCGAGCCGCTGGAGGCTGAGTTCCGAAGGGTCCCGGGCTTGTAGCACAAGCTGTCAGCCTGTGCGACAGGGCACCCGCGTTACACCTTTGTACAAAAACTCGCCACCGCCTCCACAAACTCCCCCTCCCGTTCAAACATCGGCAAATGCCCGCAATTCGGAATCAGTTTCATTTCCGCGTTCGGCAGATGCTTTTTGTACTCTTCGCCGTAAGCAGGCGGCACGAGCTTGTCGTTCTCCCCCCAAAGCAGCAGCGTCGGGCATGACACGCGGTGCAGCCGGGCGGCTAACTTCGGGTCGTAGGGCCGCTCCCACACCAGCCGGGCCAACACCGTCAGCGACTGGTACGCCGCCAGCATCTGTTCGACTTCCGGATTCTCCTTGATGACCATGCGGGCGATGTACGAATCGGGGTCGTGGAAGAGCAGGGCGCGGAGTTGGTCGCGGTCGTTCATGGCGCGGAACAGGTCGCCGTGCATCACACCCTCGACCCACAATCCCGGCGCGGAGCACAGCCACAGGGCCTTCACCCGCTCCGGCCAGCGCACGGCGAACTCGGCCGCAATCCAGCCGCCGAGGCTGACGCCGCCCAGGATGACCTGGTCCAGTCCGAGCGTGTCGAACAGCTCGACGTAATGAAACGCCATGTCCTCGATCGTGTCGATGTCGTCGAAGCCGCCGCTCTGGCCGAAGCCGGGGTGGGTCGGCACCAGCACGCGGAAGCGCTTGGCCCACGTCTGGTAGAACGGGAACCACATGAACGACTCGTCGAGCGTGCTGTGCAGGTAGACGAAGGGCGTGCCGTCGCCGTCCTGGCGCACGACCGTCGGATGGCCGGCCACGTCGATCGTCTCCGACTGGCCGCTGCTACGAGACAGCAGCACCCGCGCGCCGTACTTCAGCTTCTTCAACGTCTCGAACAAATGGCAGGACCTCCCGGGCGAGTAGTTCCATGCTCTTGCGGGCCAACTCGTGCGACAGCGTCCCGGTCTGGCAGCCGGTCAGCACCACGCCGACGCCCAGCTCTTTGCGGTACTCGTTGAGTTTCTGGCGGACTGTTTCGGGGCTGCCGACGATGGCAAAGACGCCCTTTTCCACGTCGTCCCACGTCTTCTGCTCGGCGAGGAAGAAGGGCCGGTTCTTGATGATGGCCGCGGCCGATTTCGCCGACGTGTAGCCGGGCGGCGACACGTTGATGCCCTTGAACAGGTTGCGGACGAAGTACCACAGGTGCGGCTCGAACTCCTCCCGCGCCTGCCGGTCAGTCTCGGCGACGTAGATCGGCACGCCCCAGCCCATCTGCTCGGGACTGGCCGTGTAGCCGGCCCGTTCGCACGCCTCGCGAAACTGCTCAAAGACCTTGCGGAAGACGCTGATGTGGAAGTACGGCACGCCCATGTACGAGTAGCGCCGGCGGGCGACGAACTCGATGGTCTCCAAGCTGCCGACGCCCGGGATCCAGATCGGCGGGTGCGGCTGCTGGAGCGGCCGCGGCCACGGGTTGACCTGGGCGAAGAAGTAATGCTTCGAATTCCACAGGAACGGCCCGGGGTGCGTCCAGGCCTTGATGATGAGATCGAGGGCCTCTCGGAATTTCTCGCGGGCGTGCGTGGGGTTGACCTGGTACGAGAAGTATTCCGGCCCGCCGCCGATGACCATGCCGGCGACGAGCCGGCCGCCGCTGAGCACGTCGAGCATGGCGAATTCCTCGGCCACGCGCAGCGGCGGGTTGTACAGCGGCAGGGCGTTGCCGATCACCGCGATCTTGCAGCGCGACGTCCGCTGCGTCAGCGCCCCGGCGATGACATTCGGCGACGGCATGAGGCCGTAGGCGTTCTGGTGGTGCTCGTTGACGCAGACGCCGTCGAAGCCCAGCTCGTCGGCGTAGGCGAGGGTGTTGATGTACTCGCGGTACAGCTCGTGGCCCTTGGCCGGGTCGTACAGCGAGTTGGGCAGCCACACCCAGGCCGAATCGTAGCGCGAGGCGAAGTCGCGCGGCAGGTACGGCCACGACATGAGGTGAAAGAAGTAGTATTGCACGCTGCTCCTCCGCGTGTTCGGGCGGGCTTCGCTGTAGAGGATTGGTTTAGCCCGCGGCGGGAGGGAAGCCAAGCGAAAACCGCCAAGACGCCAAGAGCGCCAAGGAAACCCTTGGCGCTCTTGGCGTCTTGGCGGTTCATTCGGTCCAATTAATGATCCCGCCCGGTGCCAATGCCGACGATGTGCCCTTCCGGCCGGCTCAGGTCAACCAGGACCGGCTCCTTCGTCTCGGCGGTCGCTTCGTTGCCGACGGCGTCGCGGGCGACGACCCGCAAGTGAACCCAGCTCGGCATGCCCGATGGCAGCCGCCAGCTGTGCTGCCCGTTCAGCGGCAGGTTGTCCTGAATGGTTTTCCAGTCGCTCCCGGCCGGGTCTTTCCAATCCAGCCGGACCGGGTTGGGGGCCGGGTTTTTGTCGCTGGCCGACCAGCTCAGGATGATCGCATTCGGGTTCTGCGGGTCCGGTTCCGGCTCGTTCAAGACGGCCACCGGCTTGGTCAGGTCCACTTCGACGCGGACGTCCGGGGGGTCGTTCGGCTGCGGCGGCCGCTTGCCCAGGCCGGCCTTGCTCAGGACGACCAGGCTAAGGCCGTAGGTTCCTTCCCCCGGCAAGTCGGCGGTCAGCGACCGGTGCTTGGAGCCGAGGCTCAGCCCCGGGTTCTGCTCGTCGCGGTATTTGCGCCACGTCTGGCCGTCGTCGCTGGTCAGCCACAACTCGACCCGGCCGATGCCCGACGGGCCGTCGTTCTTAACTTCGTAGTCGAGGCTCACGTCCAGCGTCCGGATGATTTTGCGCGGCACCTCGCGTCCGCGCGGCTGGCGCGAGCCCGCCTGGCTATTGAAATAACCGACCGGGGCGATGTTATTCTCGGACGAGGCGAGCACATTCCGCTCCGGGTACGGCGTCGGTTGATAGCGCGGCGGCGGCACGGGCGAATAGGGCGTGTCCGCCGGCCTCGGCGTGACGGGGGCCGGGAACGCGGTCGTAGCCGTTTCCCAGGCGCCGGCCATAGGTGCCGGACGGGTCGGAGTCGCCCCAGCCGCCGGCGTGTAGGCTGGAACGGTCGGCGGATTGGCGGCCATCCCGAAGGAGGGCGTCGGAGCCGGGGCCGGGGCCGCCACGACCGGCGCCGGCGGCGGCGGGGCCTGGGCCGCGGGGATCTCGCTCGTCGTAACGCTAAAGTTTTCCGCCAAGTCCTTGAGCTGCAAGCGCAACATGACCGAGCCGGGGCCGGGGCTTCGGAACCGCGTTTGTCCGGTCGGTGCCGGGATCAGCGGGGCGGACGCCCACTGGCCGGAGGCGTTGCCGCCGCGGTATTCGAGCTTGAGCGACGCCAGGTCCGGGTGCTCTTCCTGAATTTCCCAGCCGACGACCACCTCGTCGCCCTGCCGCTCGGCCGCCGTGATGCGCAGGACCGGCTTAACCGTGTCCACGAGCAGCTTCATCGCCGGCGGCGACCGGTAGACGTCCGCCGGGTCACGGCCGCCCTTGCGATCGACCACGACCAAGCTGAGCCAGTAGACGCCGTCCGTCGGGGCGATGAAAGGAAACGCGTCCTTGTCCGGGGTTGCGACGGCCGCCTGCGTCCAGGTCTTGCCGTGGTCGTTCGAGGAGTACAGCACCAACTCTTTGATTTCGTCCCGCCGCGTGGGGTCAATCTTGATCGGCACGCTGACCGCACGCTGGTTAATCGGGCAGGGGTCCGGCGGGGCGGCGCCGGCGGCCACGAGCAGGCAGGCGAGCGTGAGCAATCCCGTGGCCATCGGTCGATCCTCCCTCGGACAGTTCGGGCGGGGCGCAGGGGCGCGCCCGGCGGACAATCCGGCTTCGTCTGTATGGAAAGTATCGGAAGGGACGGGGATAAACTTCTGTTCTTTTGGCGGGCCGGCCCGAATGATTCAAGTTTTTGTTTTGATAAATTAAAGGAACGGGACACGCGCTGATTTTGAAGGGACCGCGAGACGGGCCGACCGGGGAGACTGCATGGAACCGCACCAACTGCGCGAACTGCTCGAACGAGTCCGAACCGGCAAGCTGGACGTGGACTTGGCGGCCAGGCAACTTCAAGCGCCGGCGGTCGTGGACCTGGGGTTCGCGCACGTCGATCTGCACCGCCGCCAGCGCTGCGGATTCCCGGAGGTGATTTTCTGCGAAGGCAAGACGAGCGAGTGGGTGACGGGCGTGGTGCGACAGCTGACCGAGGCCGGCCAGGATTGCCTGGCAACCCGCGTCAACGCCGAACAGTCGGAGCAGCTCTCCCGCCTCTTCCCCCAGGGCCGGCAAGACCGCGTCGGCCGCACGTTCTGGCTGCCGACGACCGAGCCGGCGCCGCCGGCCGGCCAGGTCGTCGTGCTCACGGCCGGGACGAGCGACCTGCCGGTGGCGCGGGAAGCCGTCGTCACGGCCGAGGCGCTCGGCACGGCCACGCGACTCATCGCGGACGTCGGCGTCGCCGGCATCCACCGCCTTTTACGCCACCGCGACGAGTTCGCCGGCGCGGACGTCATCGTCGTGGCCGCTGGCATGGACGGGGCGCTGCCCAGCGTGGTCGGCGGGCTGGTCGATTGTCCCGTCATCGCGGTGCCGACCAGCATCGGCTACGGCGCGGCCTTCTCCGGCCTGGCGCCGCTGTTGACGATGCTCAACAGCTGCTCGGCCAACGTCATTGTCGTCAACATCGACAGCGGCTTCAAAGCCGGCTACGTCGCCGCCCTGATCGCCCGCCGAGCCGCCAAGGGGATGACGAAATCCGAATGACGAAGCCCCAATGACAGGGGCCGAGAGCGCCGGGTGGCCGGGGCTGAGTCTTCGAAGCCCCGGTTAGGACACGAGCCGGGGCTTCGCTCACGCTCAGCCCCGGCCACCCGGATTGACTTTTCGTCAATCGACATTCGTCATTACTTTGTCATTGGGTGTTCCGTCATTCGTCATCTCACCCGGGTTTGCCTGCAACACGACAAGGATGTTCGGAAACGTGCGCTGCTCTCGTGTCTGCCAGCCGGGCGGCGTGATGTCGCGGGCGATTTGAAGCTTTGCTTCCGACGGCAATGAGCCGGTGACGACGACCCAGGCACGGCCGGCGTCCGCCGCGACTCGTTGCCCGAGCGGCACAAGCGCCGTCCCCTGCCCACGAAAGTAATACAGCGATTCCCACGAATTCCCGGCGAAGCAGTCACCCGGCCGGCGGTGCGCGAGGACGTATTCGGCGGCGGCGATGAAATCGGGTCGGGGCCAGGCGACGGCCAGACGGTAAAGGGAGAAGCCGAGCGGCGCCAACAGGCCGGCAATAAGTAACACTAAGCCGGCGCGGGGCGCGATCCGCGACCGGTTACGCTGACACGATTCCCGCAAGCGGCGGAGCATCGCCGCCCCCCCTTCGGCGATGAACAGCGCCAGGGCCGGGCTGGCGTAGGCCATGACCCGCGCGCCTGTGTACGGGTACGCCTTCCCGAGTGAAGCAGTCAGGGCCAAGCCAATCGGCAGCGTTAACAGACAAACCAGCGGGCGGTCGCCCCGCCGCCACAACCGGACGCCGCCGATCACCACCAAGAAGGCGAGTGCCGCCCCGGCGGGCCGGAAGCAGTAATCGACGATCTCGACGGACGACCAAACTGCCCACCCGGGCACGGTCCACGGCCGGTCCCAGCGCGGAAACGTCGCCTGCCAGCACTCGTGCAACGGGTCGCACCGCTGGGCGCGAATTGGGCCGAGCAGCAGATACGCGAACGAGGCCATGACGGTGGCCGCAAGGATGCCGTAGGCCACGACGGCCCGGCGGCCTTCCCGACTACCGGTGCCCCCTGGGGGCCGCTTGCAGATTTCGGGCAGCACGGCGACGAGCAGCCCGCCGTACAGGAAGCAGCCCGGAAACGACAACAGGATCACCGCCGGAGCCAGAACGGTGAATACGCCGAACCGCCGTGCGGCCCGCCAGTCGCGGGTCAGGCAATAGAGGTAAGGAAGCAACGCGGCGGCAAAGACGTCAACGGCGTACGGCTTGGCCTCACACGCGTGCCAGAGGAGTCGGTCAGAGCAAGAAATCAGTAGCACCGCCCAGGGGACTGCGGAGTGTGACAGTGCGCGGCGGGCCAGGGGAACGAGGCAGACGAGCGCGCCCATACTCGCGACGAATGGCAGAAGCCTCAGGGCCAGAGTCCCGTCGCCCAGGGTGAGGGCAACTCCCCGTTCGACCCATAAAAACAGCGGCGGGGCGGCCTCCGACCAGTACAGCGGTCCGAGCAGTTCGCGGAACGTCTTGCCAATGACGTTGAGGACCAGGGCCGCCTCATCGTGCCACATCGTCGGGTTGCGCAAGTAGTGGAACAGCCGCAGCCCCAGCCCCAATGCGACAATCATCCCGACAGCCCACCGCGGACTTCTCCCGCGGCTGGCCGCCACTGGCCGAGGGGTGGGCCGGGCAAACGGACGACCGCGCGTCTGTGAGATTGCCATTTCCAGAGCCGCCGGCATGTCCCGCCTCCCTTTCGGCCGATTTCGGGTGGCCGTCCGAGCGCCGGGGAATACCGCATGTCCGGGGAACTCGCAAGTCGTACCGGGCTCGCCTTTTCTCGCGCCCGGAGGCCGCACCGCGCGGGCGGACGTGGTGGGAATTGGGTTAAACGGCACAAGCGGCAGAACTGGCAAAAAAATTACCGATTATGCCGAGAAAATGGTAGCGGGCCGTTGGGCCAGTCCGTATACTCCTCTCAATTTGCCAGAACTGGTGTTCTGGATTTGGAGGGAGAGGGCCGGCGACGGAAGCCGAGAGACGGCACGGAGGAGCAAGGACCCGTCAGATCTCCCCTGGTAGTTTCTCCCTCACGGGTTGTCGTGTTTCGGCAGAGTGAGCCGCGGTCCGTTTTGCGCGCCGATGCCTCAAGAAGGGGCTGGCCTTGCGGGCGCCGCCCGAACGCGGTCGCGGTTCACAACAAGGGAGTTGTCCCATGTTCCCACCGACTTGGCGTCCTCGGATCCATCGTCCCGCGAGTTCGGCGTCCGGCAAGCGGCGCCGGCGGTCGGCGCGGCCTCTCGACGTCGAGCACCTGGAAGACCGCTGCCTCCTGGCGACATCCCTGACCGGCCTCACCGACTACGGCCAGGTCCCCCTCAGCTTCGAAGCGAACCAGGGGCAGACCGACGCGCAGGTCAGCTTCCTGTCGCGAGGCTCGGGCTACGCCCTGTTCTTGACGCCGACCGAGGCCGTCCTCCACTTACAACAGCCCTCGAACTCTCCCGGCGTGGCCGCGGCGGGCGGGGACGTCATTCGCATGCAGCTCCTCGGCTCCAACCCGGCCCCGCAAGTGCAAGGGTTGGATCAATTGGCCACGACGAGCAATTACTTCATCGGCAATGACCCGTCGCAGTGGCGGACGGGCGTCGCCAATTTCGGCCAGGTCACCCAGCACGACGTCTATCCCGGCGTGGACCTCGTCTACTACGGGAACCAGCGTCAACTGGAGTATGATTTCAACGTCGCCCCCGGCGCCGACCCGGGCGCGATTTCCTTCTCCTTCCAGGGGGCGACGAGCCTGTCACTTGACGCCCAGGGCAACCTGGTCTTGCACACGGCGGGCGGCGACGTGGTCGAACACGCCCCGGTTATGTACCAGGACGGCCCGGGCGGCCGCCAGACCGTGTCCGGCCATTACGTCCTCGGCGGCGACGGCCGCGTGAGTTTCGCCGTCGGCGCCTACGACCCGAGCCGCACGCTCGTCATCGACCCCGTCCTCAGTTACTCGACTTACCTGGGCGGCAGCGGCCCGGACAAGGGCAACGGCATCGCCGTGGACAGCTTCGGCAACGCCTACGTTATCGGCACGACCCTGTCCGTTGACTTCCCGGTGGTCAGCAGCCCGGCCCTGCAACCGACGAACCACGGCGGCTTCGACATTTTCATCACCAAGGTCAACTCGTCCGGTGCCGGGCTGGCTTACTCGACTTTCCTGGGCGGCAGCGGCAGCGACGTGGGCAACGGCATTGCCGTGGACCAGGCCGGCAACGTGACGTTCACCGGCTACACGAACTCGCCCAACTACCCCGTGGTGGCGGCCGCCCAGCCGGCCTTCGGCGGCGGCAACTTCGACGCCGTCGCCGGCAAGCTGAACCCGACCGGCACGGCACTGACGTTCAACACCTACCTCGGCGGCAACGGCGACGACTTCGGCTTCGGCATTACGCTGGACGCCGCGGGCAGCGCTTACCTCACCGGCAGCACCGCCTCCACGAACGCGTTCCTGACCAGCCCGGCCCCGGCCGGCCCGCTGACCTACCGCAACGCCTTCAAGAGCACCGACGGCGGCAACAGCTGGGGCACGAGCAACACCGGCATCCTCGACGCCACGGTCACGGCCTGGGCGTTCGGCCCGGCGGGCACGATCTACGCCGGCACGGCCGGCACCGGCGTCTACAAGAGCACGAACAGCGGCGTCAACTGGGCGCCGGTGAACAGCGGCCTCACGAACTTCGACGTCCGGTCGTTGGTGACCGACACGGCCGGCAACATTTACGCGGGCACCGCCGGCGGCGTTTTCAAGTCCACCAACGGCGGCGCGAGCTGGACGCCGGTCAACACCGGCTTGACAAACCTGAACGTCCAGGCCCTGGGCATTTCCGCGTCCGGCGTCCTTTTCGCCGGGACCGGCGGCGGGTCGGCGGGCGGCATGTTCGTCAGCAGCAACGGCGGCACGAATTGGACGGCCAGCAACACGGGCTTTACCAACATCAACGTCCCCGTCCCGGACATCACCGTCATCCGCACCGACCCGACGAATGCGAACGTCGTTTACGCGGGCACGGCCGGCGGCGGCGTCTTCAAGTCCACGAACGCGGGCACGACCTGGACGCCGATCGTCAACGGCCTGTTCAACTTCAACATCGCCGCGCTGGCCATCGACCCGGCGAACGCGAACACCGTTTACGCCACCACCCACGGCGACGGCGTCTTCAGGAGCTTGAACGGCGGCGCCAGCTGGTCCTCCTACAGCGCCGGCCTGCAAATCATCGATCCGAACTTCTTCGAGATCAATACGACGTCCATCGCCGTCGACTCCAGCGGACAGTACGTGGGCACCGACGCCGGCGTGTTCAAATTTGACCCCACGCTCGGCACGTGGCGGCTGTCCAACGCGGGGCTGAGCAACCTGAGCGTGACGGCCCTGGCCGCGGACCCGTTCAACCCGGGCACGCTCTTCGCCGGGGCGAAGCTGTCCTCGGACGTGTTCGCGGCCAAGCTAACGCCGGCCGGCGGCGTGACCTACGCGGACCACTTCGGCGGCGCCATCGACGAGCAAGGGCACGCCGTAGCCGTGGACGCCGCGGGCAACGCCTTCATCACGGGCTACACGACCTCGGCCAACTTCCCGGTGAACCCGCCGGCGACGGCGTTCCAGGTCAACAACGGCGACCAGAAGTCGTTCAAGACGACCGACGGCGGGGCGACCTGGGCGCCCAACGACATCAACGGCCTGCCGCGCGGCTCATTGCTCACCCTGGCGATCAACCCGGCCGCGACGACGACCGTCTACGCCGGCACCGCCGGCAGCGGCGTGTTCGTGACGACCAACGGCGGCGGGTCGTGGGCGGCCAACAACACCGGCCTGCGCAACCTGACCGTCCACATTTTGGCCGTGGATCCGAAGACTCTTCAGATCTACGCCGGCACCGACAACGGCGTCCAATTCAGCGCCAACACGCCGACGCTGAACTGGAACGTGACGGGCTTGACCGGCGTGACCGTCACGTCCCTGGCCATCGTCCCGCAGCCCGGCCTGACGCCGTCGATCCTGTACGCCGGCACGGCCGGCTCCGGCCTGTTCAAGAGCACCGACGGCGGCCTGACTTGGGCGCCGATGAACACCGGGCTGACCAATTTGAACGTCAAGGAAGTCGCCGTCAACCCGTTGAACGCGAACATTCTCTTGGTCGGCACCGCCGGCGGTGGCGTGTTCCGCAGCGTCAACGCCGGCGCCACTTGGGCGTCCGACAACGGCGGCTTGCCGGGGGCCAGCGGCACCAACCCGGTCCTGATCATCACCGCCCTGGCCTACACCATCGCGGGCGTGCCCTACATCGGCGTGAACAACGGCAACGGCGGCCTCGGCGTGTTTACGCCCGACATCAACGGCAACTGGGCCGCCGTCAACACGAACCTTAAAGACCTCAACATTACTTTCCTGGCCCCCGACCCGACCAACAGCAGCGTCCTGTACGCCGGCACGCAGAACGGCGGCATCTTCGTGACGACCGACGGCGGCGTCGGCTGGAGCCAAGACAACGGTTCAGCCGCCGTCAACGGCAACAGCCGGCTGACGAACTTCCAGGTCGCTACCATTGCCATCGACCCGACCAACCCGCTCGTCATCTACGCCGGCTTCCTGCAAAGCCTGAGCCTGACCGCCGACGTGTTCGTCGCGGAAGTCAACGCCGCGGGCACCGCCCTGCCGAACGCGACCTACCTGGGCGGTAACGGTGACGACGTCGGCCAGGGCATCGCCCTGGACGCCGGCGGCAACGTTTACCTGACCGGTTACACGTCGTCCGGGGCGTTCCCGCTCCTTCACCCGCTGCTCAACCAGTCCGTCATTCACCCGGGCGGCACGTTCCACTACGACGCCTTCGTCACCAAGATGAACACGTCGGCCACGGCCCTGTTCTACTCGACGTTCCTCGGCGGCGGCGCCTCCGCCAAGGTGCCGCCGACCCGCGACCCGGCGGGCGACGACTACGGCAACGCCATCGCCGTGGACACCGACGGCTCCGCCGTCGTCGTCGGCAATACGACCTCGGTTGATTTCGTCGTGACCGACACCGCCTTCCAGGCCGGGTTCGGCGGCGGCATCAACCAGGGCGACGCCTTCGTCACCCGCATCCCGGCCGACCCCGGCACCGACTTCACCGGCGGCCTGTTCCCCAACGGCGACCCGGCCATCTTCTCGTCGTACCTCGGCGGCAGCGGCGACGACTCGGGCAACGGCGTCGCGCTCGACCCCTCGGGCAACATCTACGTCACCGGCTTCACCGGCTCGGCCAACTTCCCGACGGTCACGCCGGCGCAGGCCGCCCTCGGCGGCCCGGCCAGCGGCGCGGTCTTCACCGACGCCTTCGTCTCCAAGATCATCCCCGTGCCGACTACCATGACGCTCACGGTTACGACCAGCCCGTCCGCCCTCGGCGGGCAGTTCGTGGACGTGACGCTGACCGGCTTCCACTTCGTCGTCGGCAACGCCCCGCTCGGGACGATTTACTCGGTGGACACGTTCTTCGACGGGCCGGCCATGCTCGGCCACGGCCTCAGCGACGGCAAGGGCAACTCGGTCCTCACCATCCGCGGCGTGTCGATCGCCACCCCGCACGAATACTTCGTCTACTTCGGCGGGGACAAGAACCACATGCCGAGCAAGTCGCTGCCGGTCAGCCTGGTGCCGACCGTGACGCAGTTGACGTCCGCCGGCGGTGGCGCCAGCTTTACGGCCACCGTCGTCCCGACGACCGGCGGCGGAGTGCCGACCGGCTACGTGACTTTCGTGGTCAACTCCACCGTGTTGCCGGGCCAGCCGGGCATTAACCCGCCGGAGCCCGGCAACCCCAACGTGCCGGGGCCGGATAACGGGGACGGCACGGTCGTGCAGTTCGGCATCCCGCTCGTCAACGGCACCGCGACGTACACGCCGCCGTTCCCGTTCACGCCCGGCACCTACACGATTACCGCGGTGTACAGCGGCGACCTGACGTTCATGCCGAGTACGTCCGCCCCGCTGTCGCAGGCCATCCCGCAGGCGGCCACCTCGACGGTGGTCACCGCCGCGCCGGCCTCGTCGGTGTTCGGCCAGGCGGTGACGTTCACGGCCACGGTCAGTTCGCTGACCGCCAGCAGCGGCGTCCCGTCGGGCAGCGTCCGCTTCAACGACGGCGGGACGGTGCTCGGTACGGTGACGCTGGGCGCCACCGGCATCGCGACGTTCACGACCAGCGCGCTCGGCGCGGGGACGCACGCGATCACGGCGTTCTACCTCGGCTCGCCGAACTTCGCGACCAGTTCGTCCGCCGTGCTGTCTTACGTCGTGGGCAAGGCGTCCACGGCCACCGCGCTGGCCGCCGCGCCGACGCCGCCGCAGGCCGGGCAGCCGGTGACACTGACGGCGACGGTCACGGTGCTCACGCCGGGCGCGGGCACGCCGACCGGCTCGGTGACGTTCACGGACGGCCTGGCCACGCTGGGCCAAGTCGCACTCGCGCCCAACGGCACGGCCAGCTTCACGATCAGCAGCCTGACGGCCGGGGCGCACCAGTTCGTCGCCGTCTACAGCGGCGACAACAGCTTCAACGGCAGCACGTCGCCGCCGCTCAGCCTGGGGCCGACCCAGACGACGCTGGCCGCGTCCACGACGCAGCCGGCCCTCGGCCAGGTCGTGACGTTCACGGCCACCGTGGCACCGCTGCCGCCGGCCGTGGGCAACCCGACCGGGACCGTCACCTTCTTCGACGGCGGCGTGACGATCGGGACCGGCGCGGTCGCCGGCGGCAAGGCCACCTTCCAGACCTCCGCCCTCACCGCCGGCAACCACGTCATCACCGCCTCGTACGGCGGCGACAACTTCTTCACGCCGAGCACCTCCAACGTCGTGAACGTGTTCGTGGCCTCGCCGGTGAGCGTCGGCTTCACGTCGAACCCGAACCCGTCCGGCGTCGGGCAGGCGGTCACGATCGCCATGGCGATCACCGGCAGCGCCGGCGGCCCGGTGCCGACGGGGACGGTGCAGTTCTCCGTGGACGGCGCGGCGTTCGGCGGGCCGGTGCCGCTGGACGCGACGGGCACCGCCACGATTTCGACGTCGGCACTGGCCTTCGGCACGCACGCGCTCGCCGCCAACTACAGCGGCGACGCCGTCTACGCGGCGGCGTCGGCCGGGCCGATCAGCCAGGTCGTCGAGTTCCTGGCGAACGTCGGCCTCACCTCGTCGTCCAACCCGTCGGCGCTGGGCGCCACGGTCACGTTCACGGCCGTCGTGACCGGCGTGCCGCCGGCCCAGGGGGCGCCGACCGGCACCGTCACGTTCATGGACGGCTCGACGGCCCTGGCCACCGTGGCGCTGGACGCCAACGGCACCGCCGTGTTCCGGACGCGGAGCCTGACGGCGGGCAACCACCCGATCACCGCCGTCTACAGCGGCGATGCCAACTTCGCCCCGAACACGTCGGCCGTGCTCCTCCAGGGCGTGCAGCTCAACGCCATCTTCGTCACCGGCGCCGACGCCGGCGGCGGGCCCAACGTGCTCGTCTTCGACTCCGTCACCGGCGCGGTGAAGTTCAACTTCTTCGCCTACGACCCCGGCTTCGTCGGCGGCGTCCGCGTCGGGGTCGGCGACGTCAACGGCGACGGCTACCCGGACGTCATCACGGCCCCCGGGCCGGGCGGCGGGCCGGACATCCACGTCTACGACGGCAAGACCGGCAACTTGTTCCGCCAGTTCTTCGCCTACAACCCGCTGTTCACCGGGGGCCAGTACCTGGCCTCCTCCGACCTCAACGGCGACGGCTTCGCCGACGTCATTATTGGCGCCGACAAGGGCGGCGGGCCGAACGTCATTGCCTTCAGCGGCAAGGACGGCTCGGTGATGTACAACTTCATGGCCTACGACATCAACTTCACCGGCGGCGTCCGCGTCGCCGGCGGCGACGTCAACGGCGACGGCTTCGGCGACATCATCACTGGCCCCGGGCCGGGCGGCGGGCCGAACGTCAAGGTGTTCAGCGGCTCCACGGGCGCCTTGATGAGCAGCTTCTCCGCCTTCAACCCGTTCGAGGCGCACGGCCTGTTCCTGGCCGCCGGCGACGTCAACGGCGACGGCCGCGACGAGGTCATCGTCAGCCTCGACGCCGGCATCGGGCCGACCGTCGGCGTCTACGACGGCATCGGCGGCTTCCAGCTCCAGGCGTTCTACGCCTACGACCCGCTGTTCACCGGCGGCGTCCGCGTCGGCATCCGGCCGAACAAGTTCGGCACCACCGACATTCTCACCGTGGCCGGGCCGGGCGGCGGGGCGGACGTGAAGACGTTCAGCGGCGCCAATGACCAGTTGATTGACGAGTTCTTCGCGTACAACCCGCTGTTCACGGGCGGGTTGTTCGTGGCGGGTGGAAGGTAAACGTTGGTGTGCTGCCAGGCCCACGGGCCGCCGCCCGTGGGCTTGGGGTTCACTTTTGCTTTGAATCTGCTTTTTGATTTTCGCGCGCGGTGATTATAATCGCCCGCATGGCGAACGCCTTCGCGGTAGACCTCGCGCGTTACGGCCCGGGAGTCGGCTACGCCCCGGTGAGCCGGCCGGAAGCCCAATCGTACTGCAGCCGGCTGGCGCGCACGCACTACGAGAATTTCACCGTCGCCTCGGTCCTCCTGCCGCGGCGGCGGCTGCGCCATTTCCACAACGTCTACGCCTACTGCCGCTGGGCCGACGACCTCGCCGACGAGACGGGCGGCGGCCCGCAGGCGCTGGGCCTCCTCCGCTGGTGGCGCGCGGAACTGCTCCGCTGCTACGACGGCGACCCCGCCCACCCCGTCATGGTGGCCCTGCAAGACACGATCCGCGCCTTCCGCATCCCCGCGCAGCCCTTCCTGGACCTGTTGTTCGCCTTCGAGCAGGACCAGCTCGTCAAGCGTTACCAGACCTACGAACAGCTCCTCGGCTATTGCCGCTATTCCGCCAACCCGGTCGGCCATCTTGTGCTTTACCTGTGCTCGGCCCACACGCCGGAAAACGCGGTGCTCGCCGACCACGTCTGCACGGCGCTGCAACTGGCCAACTTCTGGCAGGACATCGCCCGCGACTTCGACATCGGCCGCGTCTACCTGCCGGAGGAGGACCGCATCCGCTTCGGCTACGGGGAACCCGACTTGAAAGGCCGCCGGTTCACGCCGGCGTTTGCCGAGCTGATGCGCTTTGAAGTCGAGCGGACTCGCGACCTGTTTTACCGCGGCATCCCGCTCCTGGACCGGATGGGCGCGGACGTCCGGCCGGACGTGGAGCTGTTCATCCGCGGCGGACTCGCCGTGCTTCGCAAGATCGAGCGCGTCGGTTACAATGTCTGGCAGACTCGACCCGCACTCGGCAAGTGGGAGAAGTGCGCGCTCTTGGCGCGGGCGCTGTGGGGCCGGGTGCGGGGGAACTGGCCCCGCTGCCGCTTTCCGCCTGACGGCCCGACCGACCTGGCACATGAACGACACCGATGACTTGGCCCGCTCGTACGCGTACTGCGAGCGGCTGGCGCGGCGCGAGGCGGGCAATTTCTACCACGCCTTCCGGGTGCTGCCGCGCGACCAGCGCCGGGCCATGTGTGCGCTCTACGCCTTCATGCGCGTCACCGACGACCTGTCGGACGGGCCGGGCCTGCCGGCGGCCAAGCGGGGCCAGCTCGACGACTGGTGGAAGCGACTCGACCAGGCCTTGGCGGGGGTCGACAGCCACCGCCTGCACCCCGCGCTGCGCCACACCGTCGAGTCGTTCGGCGTACCGCGGGGACACCTCGATGACGTCATCAAGGGCGTCCGCAGTGACCTCGACACCGTCCGCTACGCCACCTTCGCCGACCTGTACCGCTACTGCTACCGGGTCGCGTCCGCCGTCGGCCTGGCGTGCATTCACGTTTGGGGGTTCCGCGGCGAGCGCGCCAAGGCGCACGCGGAAAGCGCGGGGATCGCGTTCCAGTTGACGAACATCCTGCGGGACCTCGGCGAGGACGCGAGCCGTGACCGGGTCTACCTGCCGCGGGAGGACCTCGACCGGTTCGGCTATTCCGAAGAACGGTTGCGGCGCGGCGAGCGGGACGACCGGTTCCGCGCCCTCATGCACTTCGAGGTCCAACGCGCCCGCGATTACTACCGGGCGTCGCGGCCGCTGACGCAGTACCTCCCGCCGGCCGGGCGGGCCGTTTTCCAGGTCATGGCTCAGACCTACGGCGGCCTGCTCGACGCCATCGAGCGCCGCGACTACGACGTTTTTAGTAGCCGCGTTCGGCTCAGCCCCTGGCGCAAACTGCAATTCGCCGTGCAGGCCCTGCCGGTACGCTGGGGGTTCGTCCAGAATTAAGGCCGGGTGAGGTCGTCTCCCCTTACCGTGATGATTGATCGTGTCTCCGCCTGATGATCAGCCTTCGGTCCTCATTGTGGGCGGCGGTTTGGCCGGCCTGGCGGCGGCGGCGGCGCTGGCGCCGCGCGGGTTCCGCGTCACCGTCCTCGAAGCGCGGGACCGACTCGGCGGCCGGGCGAGTTCGTTCGTGGATACTGCCAGCGGGCAGCTCCTCGACAACTGCCAGCACGTCAGCATGGGCTGTTGCACCAACTTCGCCCACTTCTGCCGCACGGTCGGAATCGGGCACTGGTTGACCGCGCAGAAGTGTCTTTATTTCATGACGCCGGACGGCCGGGTCAGCCCGCTCCGCGCCGACCCGTGGCCGGCGCCGTTTCATCTCGCGCGCAGCTTTCTGGCCGCCCACTACCTCCGCCCGGTTGAAAAGTTCCGCGTCGCCTGGGGACTCGCCCGGCTCCGCGGAGAGGGTGCGAACGACGACCCGCCGTTTCTTGACTGGCTCCAACGCCATTGGCAGACGCCGCGGACGGTCGAGCGGTTCTGGTCGGTCGTCTTGACGAGTGCCTTGAATGAGACCCCGGACCGCGTCGGCTTGCGCTACGCCCGGAAAGTGTTCATCGACGGGTTCCTGCGGCACCGGCGCGGCTTCGAGGTCGAATTACCGGCCGTCCCACTCGGGAGACTTTATGGCAAGGAACTCCAAAGCTGGCTCGATCGACATGGCGTCCAAGTCCTGTTCAACGTCGCCGTGAAACGAATTCACATCGCACCGGGTCGAGTGCGAACGGTGGAACTTCGCCGGGGCGGTACACTGCAAGCCGATTGGTACGTCGCCGCCGTACCGTTTGATCGGCTCCTCGACCTGCTTCCCGAGGAGTCAGTCGCGGCCGTCCCGGCGTTCGGCAATCTGAAGCACTTGGAAAAATCACCGATCACCAGCGTCCACCTTTGGTACGACCGGCCGGTGCTGCGGCTGCCGCACGTCGTGCTGGTCGGCTGCGTCGGGCAGTGGGTCTTCAACCGCGGCCGGACGCCGTCCGGCGAGCATTATTTGCAGGTCGTGGTCAGCGCTTCGCGGCAGTTCCGGGGTCTCGGCCACGAAGAAGTGCGGCGGCGGATCGCGGCCGAATTGGCGGCATTGTTTCCCGGGGCCTGTCGGGCGGCCCTACTGCGCTCCCGTGTCGTCACCGAGCACGCGGCGACCTTCAGCGCCGTGCCGGGCGTGGACCGCTGGCGGCCGGCTCAGGAGTCGCCGATCGAAAACCTGTTCCTGGCCGGCGACTGGACCGACACGGGCTGGCCGGCCACAATGGAGGGCGCGGTCCGCAGCGGATACCTGGCGGCCGAGGCGCTGTTGCGGCGGCTGGGGCGCGCGGAACTGCTCGTCCAACCAGACCTGGAAGCCACGGCCGTCAGTCCGTCAGCGCACCGAAACGGTTCCACGACTCCGCGGGCAGGTAGATGTAATCGACAAGGCCGATGATGTTTTCCAACGGCACGAAGCCGAAATGGCGACTGTCGCGCGAGTCGTTGCGGTTATCGCCCAGGACGAAGCAATTCCCGTCCGGCACCGCCCGCGATTTGTAGTCGGTTGCCGCTTCGGGGCTGAGCATGACCCGGTAGCGGCGGCCGGAATTCGTTTCGTAAAAAACGTCGCCCCGGACCTGGCCCTTAACCGATTCGAGGCTCGCGGGGGACACGCGGTCCCGTTCCAGGGGCTTGCCGTTCAAGTTGACTTGATTGCCGCGGACCTCCACCGTGTCTCCCGGAAGGGCGATGACCCGCTTGATCCAATTCTGCCCCGGCACGGTCGGGTGGCGAAAGGCGACCACGTCGCCCCGCTCCGGGACGCGGTTCCGCATGCGCACCTTGTTCACCAAAATGCGGTCGCCCGGCAGGACGTTGGGCGACTCGCTCGCCGAGGGAACGAGGAATGCCTCGAAGTAGTTGGCGCGGACGTAGTGGACGATGCCGACGGGGTACGTGACGCCGACGAGGACGAACAGCACGTAGACCAGTCCGCGGTTGTAGTCCTTCGGCTCGTAGCGGTCCCGCAGCCGGCGGGCCGTCCGGTAGGCGTCGGCGACCGCGAAAACGTAAACGGCGAGCACGGCCCCGGTCGCCACGAAGAGCGCGACCAGGACGCCCGTCGAAAGCGGCAGGAACGCGGCCAGCACCGCCAGCGGCGCGAACAGGAGCGCGGCCAGAAACAGGACCAGGCCGGTGACGAGCCGGCCGCAGTAGATGTGGCCCAGGCCGGTGGCCAGCAGCGAAAGCACGGCCGCGACGAACGGAATGCGACCGGCGGACGTCTCCGTGCTCATGACACTCACTCCGCAACCGAGACTTGGGCGACAAAAATGGCGAGGGCGGACAGCATGCGCAGCACACAGACCAGCACGGCCAGCGTACACATCCCGACCCGCGCCGGACGCCACGCCAGCAGTCGGGGCAGGAACTCGGCGAGAGCCGCACGCCAGTCGGGCCGCGATTCGTGGGCGGCGACGGCGCGCATGACCCGGTCCGCGAAACCGGCCGGGACGGCTGCTTCCGCCCGCCGGCACTTCCACTTTTGATAGGTTTCGTCGTGGTCCATCATCGTTGTCCCGCGGTCTGGTTTAGAAAGGCGCGCAGCTTCTCCTTGGCGCGGCTGAGGCGCGATTTCACCGTGCCGAGTTTTACCCGTTCGATGCGGGCGACTTCTTCCAACGGCAATTCGTGAAGCTCCGCCAACACGAAGGCGGCTTTCTGCTCGGGCGGAAGGGAACCCAGCGCCGTGTCGAGGCGCCGGTACAATTCTTCCCCGGCCGCGTCCACATCGGGCGTCCTCGGGTCCACTTGCTCCGGCTCCCCCTGCCCGGTCAACGGCCTCTTTTTCTTTCGGGCGTTGAGGCACTTGTTGCGTGCAATCGTGAACAGCCAGGTGGAGAAGGCGCCCCGCCGCGGGTCGAACGAGCCGAGGCGCGTGTACGCGGTCAAGAAGGCGTCCTGGGCGATATCTTCCCAATCGTGACTGTCGCCGGTAAGGTTCCGGATGAGCGAACAAAGCGGCCCCTCGTATCGGCGGACGAGCACACGGAAGGACTCCCGGTCCCCCGCCCGGACGCGTCGGATCGCCTCCAGATCGTCACCCATGAAGCTCGCCCTGACTGGCCGTCATTCTCTACCGTCTTATACCGTCGAGGCGGGAAAAGGTTCCCCGAAAGTGATCGGCTTAGGTGTGTCAGGGCCGGCCGAACTGCTCGGCGAGTTGCCGCAGGCGGGTCGAAGAGATGTCGAAACGGAATTCGGATTCGGCGATACCGGTGAACAGGTCACGGCACGGGGCCGGAATGGGCAGATCGTCCAGGGTGAGAAAGTGTCCCGTCGCCTCGGCCCGGCCCGCGACCAAGAAGCGGCAGCCCGTGCCGCGGACCTCGTCGAGGGCGGACGCCATGCGCGTGTCATCGCCCTGGTAGTAACGCGGCGCGACGATGCGGGCGGCCGTGTCGGCGCCGACGGCGAACACACAGCCGGGGAAGAGGGCGGCTTTCTCGGCGAACGTGGGCGCCCGCGTCAGCCAGACCGCCGACTTCCAGGCGAACTGGTGCAGCCGCCGCCGAATTTCTTCGGCCGTCAGCGGCGGCTTATCGACGTTGACCACACTCAACTCGAACGCGGCCGGCAAGCCGGTCCGCGCCTGGGCCGCCGCCCGCAAGCGCCAGTGGGCCTCGTGAACCGGGTTGAACGCACCGGGCACCAGCGCCGCGGGCGCGGGCGTCGGCCGGCTCAGGCGGCCGTCCAACTCCGCGAAAACGGCCGGGACCGCGCCGGACAGGAGCTGCGTCAACAGGTCGTCCGCCGCCCGCACATCGGATTCGATCCGCTCTTCGGGAAACAGCCCGGGCGCGACCCGTTCGGGAATTCTGAACGCCTCCGCCAGGGCATTCAGCAAGACGGCGTTCAGGACGGTTTCTTCCCCTTGCCGAGTACGGGCGCCCTTCATCAGGGTCAAGGAATACGCGAGCGTCCCCGTATCCGATTCGACGGCGATGTGAAAGCGGTGGTCGCCACGCTTGGGTCGGTCGGTCGCCAGGCTGGCCGTGCAACCGACGCCGATGACTGATTCGCCGGGGAGCAGCCAGCGGCCGCGCTCGCGCGCCCGCCGCGCCATTTCCCGGCTCGTGGCGGCGGAACAAAAACTCTCCGGGGCGTGGCCGAGAAAATCAACAAAGGCCTGCTCGTGGTACGGGACGATGACCTCGATGACGGTCCGCGATCCGCCGGGAACACTCAAAAGTTGGCCCACGGCGCCGGTTCCGCCACCGGTGACGGCCAGGACGCACTTCGCCGGGGCGCCGTGCAGGGATTCGATCAGCCGATACGTCGCATTGTCCATGACAGGCGGCGCAGTCAGAGCCGCGACCGTCAGGGAGCGGTTGGTAGACTCCGACCGCTCCCTGACGGTCGCGGCTCTGTTGGAACGATTCGCGGAGCAATTTGTTGAAGCTTGATGTCAGTCGGCGCCCGCAATCAACTCCTCTTCCGCGGCCCGGATCAGGCGCCAGGTCTCGCCAGCGGTTTCCGCCAACCGGAGGTCGTCCACGAACCCGGGTCGGAGCATCAGGCGCGAGAGGCGGGCCAGCACGCGGAGGTGGGTGCGGCTGTCGCGGCAGCAGACGAGGAAAAAGACGTCGGTCAGCCCGCCGCGCGGCGCGCCGAACGGGACGCCCGAGGCGGTCCGGCCGTAGGCGATGACCGATTCGCCGAGGGCCGAGGCCAGCGGCCGGCGCGGGTGCGGGATCGCGACGCCGTTCGGCAGCGCGGTGGAGGCCGTTTCCTCGCGCTGGCGGATCGCCTCGAGGACGGCCTCCGGGTCGTACACCTGCCAGGTCTGCTCGGCCGACCGGACCAATTCTTGCATCACCGAGGCCCGCGTCGCGGCCGCCAGCGGCACCGCCGTCGTCGCCTCCGACAACAACGAGGTCACGAGCGGCTCCTGCTCAACGGCCGGCGTCCCCCGCGACTCCAGCGCCGAGAGTTCTCGGTCCGAAAACTCGGGCAGTTGCGTTTCGATCCAGTGGTCGATTTCGGCGCGGGCGAAGCGCCAGTTGCCGGACACTTTCTGCCCCGGCAGGTGCCCGCGGTTGGCCAACTTGCTGACCTCGCGCACGTCACGCTGGAGGTAGACGGCCAACTGGTCCAGGTTCATCATGTCGCTGCCCATGCGCTCGCCCTTCTGACTCGAACCGCCGGCGGTCGCCTCCGTGCGGCCCCGCCTTGACCCCCCAACGAGAATAACACTGTTCAAATCCGGTGCCAAACCGACACCATTTGCGCGGCCACGCCCGGCGCCGGCGGAATCCATAAAGTAGGCGTTACCGGCCCGGAGTGCCGAACGCCGGTGATCTCGGACGCCCTCGCGCTGGGACGTCCGTGCGAGTTCCCGTCCTCTGCGAAACGCGGAGTCCATAAGCATCCGAAGGACGACCGGCCTTGTCAACTCCATTTCGTCTTCTAGTGCCGTCTTTTTTGCTCCGCGAGATGATCGAGCACGCCCGCGCGGAAGCCCCCTACGAGTGTTGCGGGCTGCTCGCGGGACAGGCGGTTCCTTCGGACGCGGACCGGGTGTGCGCCGTGCCAAGACTCGGGAACGTCTCGCACCGGTACCCGCTCATCAATTCCGCCAAGAGTCCGACCCGCTTCCTGTCGGACCCCCGGAGCATGTTTGCGGCCGTGCGGGACATGAGGGACCGGCACACGGACGTCTTGGCCGTGTACCACTCGCACCCGGTTTCCGACCCGGTCCCGAGCCGTACCGACCTCGAAAACAACTATAGCTCAGGAGTGGTCAACCTCATCATCTCGCTCAAGGAAAAAGAGCCGGCCGTCCGCGCCTGGTGGCTGACGGATCAGGCCTATCGCGAAGCCGACTGGGACGTCGTTGAGACAACGACGGCGGGGGCGTCCGATCTCTAAGAGAGGATTGCCGAACCACGCGCCGTGTGTTCCAATGGCGGGGAGAACGGACTTCCGACCGACTCGCACAACACGCGGCCCCGGTACAGGAGCAGCCGGTCATGCGATGCGACATGGTGGTGGCCCTGGGACGAGCGGCGGCGGACGGGCACGCCCGCTTCGGTCAAAACATTTCCCGGCCGGCCGGCCCCTGGCTGGCGCTGCACCGCAGTCCGGGCCGCGCCTTCGCCCCGGGCGAGGCGGTGCAAACGCAGCGGCTGCCCGTGCCGCAGGTCCGCCAGACGCACACGGTGGTCGGCTGTCGCCCCGCGCGCTGCTGGGGGTACTACCACGGCCTGAACGAGCACGGGGTCGCCGCCGGGTGCGCCGGCTTCCACACCAAACTCCGCTCCGAACAGCCGGGGTTGGCGGCGACCGACTTGGTGCGGCTGGTTTTGGAACGCAGCCAAAGTGCCCGGCAGGCGGTCGATGTTCTGGCCGGTCTGCTGGAGCGTCACGGCCAAGGGGTCACCGGCTCGCCCGGGGACGGCCACGCGGACCACGCCGTCCTGATCGCCGACGCGGCCGAGGCGTTCGTGGTCGAGACGGCGGCGAACCACTGGGTTTGCCAGGAAATCCTCCAGGCGCGCGCGGTCGGCAACCTGTGTACGGTCCGGCAGGACTGGGACCGGATCTCGCGCGGCCTGGGCGGGTACGCCATCGAACGGGGCTGGTGGCCGGCCGACGGCAGCAAGCTCGACTTCGCGGAAGCCCTGTGCGACAACCCGGTCGGCGAAGCGTCGGCGTTGCGCCGCTGGGGCCGGGCGACCCTGCTCCTGGAGCAGCAGAACGGCCACATCGACGCCGGCTTCCTCCGCCGCCTGCTCGGCGACCACTACGAAGGCACGGCTTTCGAAATTGACCCGTTCGCCGGCCGCCAGGTGCCGTTGCCGCTCTGCCAGCACGCGACGGAGGGCGAGCCCGGCACGGCGGTCAGCTTTCTCGCCGAATTGGCCCCCGCCGCGGCGAGCTTGCAAGTTCTGGGCTGCGCGTTCGGCCCCCCCTGCCTGAGCGTGTACCTCCCCGTTTTCCTCGACGGCGAACTTCCGCCCGCGTTGACGGCCGGCGGCCCCGACGCGGACGTGCCGGCGCTCGGCTGGCAACTGGGCGTGCTCGCCGACCAGTTGCGGTCGGACGCCGGCCGGGTGGCGGGGTGGCGAGAGCAGCTCGGTCGCCTCCAGGCCGACCTCGACCAACAGGCCGAAGAGTTCGCGGCGGAAGGGGCGGCGATGAAACGGCAGGGCGACCACGCCCGACTGCGGCAGTCGGCCACCGAGCAGATGCAGCGCGGCCTCGGGCTGTTGGATGCCGCGCTCACGGAACTGGTGACACACCCGCCGTCCCCGCCACGGCTGCACGCCGTCGGCGCGGCCCGCTAGCCGCTCTGAAATCGAACGAACCGGCCCCGGCGATTCCGTGTCTTGGCCGCGGGGTCCTCCGCCCCGGCGGCGCTCTCGAACTTCGTTCGCCGGCTCCTTACAATTAACGCCATGACGACCTACGCCTTCCGTCACCCCGGCGCCGGGACCGGCGGGGCGAGGGCCGACGCTTGCGAGGCACCATGATACCGATTTCGAAGATGGCCGCCGCCGTCCTCCCCTCCGCCACGCTGGCGGCCGGGGCCAAGGCCCGGCAGATGAAGGCGGAAGGGATTCACGTCTACGACTTCAGCCTGGGCGAGCCGGACTTCGCCACGCCCGCGCACATCTGCCAGGCGGCCGTCAAGGCCATGCAGGACGGCCACACGCACTACACGCCCGCCAACGGCATCCCCGAACTGCGCGGCGCCGTCGCCAAGTGGTACCTGAAAACCTACGGGCTGAGCTGCACCGCCGACCAGGTCATCGTCTCCAACGGCGCCAAGCACTCGCTGCACAACGCCCTGGCGGCCACGGTCGGCCCCGGCGACGAGGTCATCATCCCGACGCCGTACTGGGTCAGCTACAGCGACCTCGTGCAAATGACCGGCGCCTCGTCCGTGCTCGTGCCCACGACGCAGGAGCGCGGCTTCAAGATGTCGCCGGCCCAGCTGCGGGCCGCCCTCACTCCGCGCAGCCGCCTGCTGATGCTCAACTCGCCCTCCAACCCGACCGGCACCGTCTACACGCGCCCGGAGCTGGAAGCCCTCGCCGACGTCGTCCTCGACTCGCACGTCGCCGTGTTGAGCGACGAGATTTACGAGCGGCTGGTCTTCGGCGACGCCAAGGCGACCTGTTTCGCCACGCTCCGGCCCGGGCTCGCCGAGCGGACGATCACGGTGAGCGGCTTCAGTAAGACGTACGCCATGACCGGGTGGCGCATGGGCTGGGCGGTCGGCCCGGTGCCGGTCGTCAAGGCAATGGGCAACGTGCAGAGCCAACAGACGAGCAGCCCGTCGAGCATCAGCCAGTACGCCAGCCTGGCCGCCATCCAGGGCGACCAGGACTGCGTCGAGACAATGCGCCGGGAGTTCGAGGCGCGGCGCGACCTCGTGTGCGGCCGGCTGTCGTCGATGCCCGGCATCACCTGCCCGCTCCCCGGCGGGGCCTTCTACGCGTTCTTCAACGTGTCCGCGTACTTCGGCCGGACGCTCGCCGGGAAAAAGGTGACTGACTCCGCGAGCTTTTGCCAGGCCGCGTTGGAGTCGGCGCACGTGAATTTGGTGCCGGGTTCCGCCTTCGGGGCCAAAGGCTACGTCCGCCTGTCGTTCGCCAACAGCCGCGAACAGTTGAGCCGCGGCCTGGACGCGCTGGAAAAGCTGCTCGTCCCGGCCGCCGGCAGTCGCTGACAGAGCCGCGACCGTCAGGGAGCGGTAGACGTCAACCGCTCCCTGACGGTCGCGGCTCTGTATTTGGGAGGGGTGAACCGATGCCCGTCATGCTGCTGACGGAAGAAGACGTTCGCCGGCTGCTGACTATGGACATGGCGTTGGCCGCCGTGGAGGAGGGCCTGCGCAAGATGGCCCTGGACGAGGCGCAGAACGTGTCGCGCGCCCGCTGCCAGACCGACCACGTCCTGCTGCACACCATGTCGGCGGCGGCCAAGTCGCTCGGCTACCTGGCCTACAAAGCCTACGCCACCAGCCGCAAGGGGACGCACTTCCATGTCGCCCTCTTCGACGGCAAGAGCGGCGCCCTGCTCGCCCTCATCCAGGCCGACTACCTGGGCCAGATGCGGACGGGCGCGGCCAGCGGCGTGGCCACCCAGTACATGGCCCGGCCGGACGCGACGGAAGTCGGCCTGTTCGGCAGCGGCAAGCAGGCGCGGACGCAAGTCCAGGCCGTCTGCCGCGTCCGCAAGGTGCGCCGCGTCCAGGTCTACAGCCGCAACGAGGAGAACCGCCGCCGCTTCGCCAAGGAGATGAGCGAGCTGTGCCAGTGCGAGGTCGAGCCGGTGCCGCGGCCGGAGATGGCCGCCGAGGACAAGGACATCATCATCACCGCCACGACCAGCCGCGAGCCGGTGCTCAACGGCCACTGGATCGCCGAGGGGACGCACCTGAACGTCATCGGCTCCAACTTTCTCGGCAAGGCCGAGGTGGACGCCGTGGCCGTCCGACGCTGCGACTCTATCGTCGTGGATAGCAAGGACCAGGCCCGGCTGGAGGCCGGCGACTTCGTGCAGCCTCTCGAGGAAGGCTCGATCCACTGGGCGGACATCCACGAACTGGGCCAGGTCATCGTCGGCCGCTTCACCGGCCGGGCCCACCCGGAAGACGTGACGCTCTTCAAGTCGCTCGGCATCGCCGTCGAAGACCTGGTGACGGCGGCGCGGGTCTACGAGAAAGCAAAGGCAGAGGGCGTCGGCAAAGCGCTCGACTGGTAAGCTAAGTGAAAGAGATCTCCGACCCCCACGCCCACGGGCGGCGGCCCGTGGGCGTGACCGCCCACCCTCAGTACCCCACCGCCTTCCCACTAATCCGCCGGTCCGCCGCCCCGTAGTACGTCCCGGTTTTCGGGTCCACCCAAATCGAATGAGCGTCCCCCTGCCGCGTGCCGCGCACCGCGTGCCCCATCTGCCGCAGCCGATCGACGGCGTCCTTGTACTCGTAGATTCCCTCAAAGCGGGCGTAGTCCGGGAACCACTGGTGGTGCAGCCGCGGCGCGTCCACGGCCGACTGCACGTCCATGTCAAAATCGATCATATTCACCACGACGCAGAGCACGGTATTGATAATCGTCCGGCTGCCGGGGCTGCCGGTGATGAGCAGAGCCTTACCGTCTTTGGCCACGATCGTCGGCGTCTGTGAGCTAAGCATCCGCTTGCGGGGCGCGATCTGGTTCGGCTCCGTGCCGATCGTGCCTTGCCGGTCGGTGACGCCCGGCCGCCAGTTGAAGTCGATCATCTCGTTATTGAGCAGGAAGCCGGCCCCCTTGACCACGACGCGCGAACCGTAGCTGCGCTCCAGCGTGTAGGTGTTGGCCACCGCCATGCCGTCCTTGTCGATCACCGAGAAGTGTGTCGTGCTGTCGCCTTCCGTGGTCAGGGGGATGTCCTTGGCGAGGTCCTCGCTCCGCGTCGCCTTGTCGGCGTTAATTCCCTTGGCGAGTTCACGGGCGTATTCCTTGGTCGTCAGGTTTGACGGGATCTTTACGGAGTCGGCGTCGCCCAGGTGACGGGCGCGGTCGCAGTAGGCCCGCCGCATCGCCTCGATCATGAGGTGCAGGGTTTCCGCGGACCGGCGGCCCTGCTTGCGGAGGTCGAAGTTCTCCAGGACGTTCAACATTTCGACCAGGCAAATGCCGCCGGAGCTGGGAGGCGGCGGCCCGTACACGTCGTAGCCGCGGTAAGTGCCGTGGACCGGCGTGCGGGCGTGAGCCTGGTAGGCGGCCAGGTCTTCTTTCGTAATCAGGCCGCCGCTCTTCATTTCGGCGGCAATCTGCTCGGCAATGGCGCCCTGGTAAAACGCGTCCGGCCCGCCCTCGGCAATTTGCCGCAGCGTGCGGGCCAGGTCTTTCTGCACGAGTCGATCGCCGGCGTGCCAGTCGGCCTTGCCGCCCGCCTTGCCGAACACGCGCCGCAGCTCGGCGTTGCCCTCGGAGTCGCCGACGACCCAGTTCAGTGACGAGGCAAGCGCGCCGTCCATGACGAAACCTTCGTCGGCCAGTCGGACGGCCGGCTGGACGACGTCTTTCCACGGCAGCTTGCCGAACCGCTGGTGGGCCAGGGCCAGACCCCGGACTGTGCCCGGCACGCCGACGGCCCTGTGCGTGTACCAGGAATCGTCCTTGCGGTACATGGTTTTGGTTGCCGCGGCCGGGGCGCATTCGCGGTACTCGATAACGACCGGCTCGCCCTTGGCCGGCGGGTGGATGACCATGAATCCGCCGCCGCCGATGTTGCCCGCCGCCGGGTAGGTGACCGCCAGCGCGAACGCGGTTGCCACGGCCGCGTCCACCGCGCTGCCGCCTTTCTTCAGGATTGCGACGCCGACCTCCGAAGCGGGCGCCGACACCGAGACGACCATGCCGTGGCGGGCCTCCACCGCCTTCGCGCCGGCCTGGACCCGTCCGGCGCCGAACATGGCGGAGAAGACAACGGCAGCCGCCGCCGCGAAGGCGGTGAAACGGGGTCGGTTGGTGAGGCGCGAGCGCGGGATCCCGAGCATGAGCGTTCCTTTACACAAGGGGAGACGGCAAGCGGTGCCAACGGGGCAGTTTTGGTAAGCATACCGCGGCGACCGCCCGCACACTAGAAGAAGCCCGCCACGAGTCCGGGCATTTTTGCGCGTCCCCCGAGGCCGGTCCTCCTCCGTTCAACCTTTCCGCGTTTTCCGCCTTTCCCGAACGGGCCGCGCTTCCCGTATTTCGAGTTTGCCCCGTGCCAGCCCATTTCTTGTACCTTGCCGGAAATAAAGTCGATAGCGTCAGAAGCCGTAGGCCCCGCACGCCGCTCGCGGAAGGACCCGCGAGCGTGCCCGGCGGCCGGTGTGATTCAACCGAAGCAAACGCCGAGTTGCCCGCGCCGGGCAGCCGACGCCCTGGCGTTTCGCGTCGTTCAAGGAGGAAAGGATGTTGACCGCTCCATTCAGGGGTGCCAAGCGGGCAGGGGCGGCGGCCGTCGTGGTCCTGCTGCAAACATTCGCCGTTTCCGCGGCGTTCGCGCAGGCGCCGTGCGCGCCGTGCCCGGCCCCGACACCGCTCGTTTGCCCGCCCGCCTGCCCGCCGCCCGCGACGTACCCGGCGTTTCCGACGGCGCCGCTGCCGGGTCAGACGCCGATCATCCCGGAGCAGCAGGCGCCGGCCGCCACGCAGGCGCCCACCATCCCGCAGGTCGCCCAGGCCCCGGACTTCGGGGCCGAGCAGGCGCGGGCCGCCGGCGGCGGCGAAACATTTGCCGCAGCCAGCAGCGCCGTCGGCTACATCGACCCCGCGCTGCCGCTGACCTGCTTCCGTTTGCGGGCGGACGCCGCCTACGACAACAACCGCCCCGACCGGGCCGAGTACTTCTACCCGAAGTGCGGCTGCTTCAAGACGGCCGGCATCGACCCGAACGCCCCCGGCCCGCCGCTGCCGGAAACCAGCGTCGATTACCAGGACATCCGTTCGTACATCGAGTACGCCCCGGTGCCGCGCTTCTCGGCTTTTGTGGAGCTGCCCGTCCGGTTCCTTAACCCGGACAACAACGCCAACACGAGCGGCTTCGCGGACATGAACGCGGGCTTCAAATACGCCATGCAGTACACGCCCACGCAGATCACGACGTTCCAACTGCGGACCTACATCCCGACCGGCGACCCGTTCAAGGGCCTCGGCACCGACCACGTCAGCCTGGAGCCGGCGCTGCTGTTCTACCGGCAGATCACGAACCGACTGTCGTTCGAGGGCGAGTTGCTCGACTGGATCCCGGTCGGCGGCACGAACTTCCAGGGGAACATCGTGCAGTACGGCGGCGGCCTCGGCTACCGCGTCTACAACACGCCGACCGCCCGCATCACACCCGTGGCGGAGTTCGTCGGCTGGACGGTGCTCAACGGCAAGGAGTTCCTGTTCCCGGAAAACGTCGTCAAGGAGGCGGGCGGCGACACCATCATCAACGCCAAGTTCGGCGTCCGCGCCGGCGTCGGCCAGCTCGCCAGCACGAACCTCCGCAACCGGGCCGAAATCTACGTCGGCTACGGCCGGGCGCTGACCGGGACCGTCTGGTACAAGGACATCATGCGGCTGGAATTTCGGTTGAATTTCTAAGACGGGCTTCCGAGCTGCTTCTCGGCGAGCGGCGGGGCGTAAGCCCTTTCCCCGGCGGGCTGACGCCCCGCCGCTCGCCTAAGAAAGACACCGTCCTTTAGTTGCCCACGCCGGCCACGTACAGCCCGCCGCTGAAGCGCATGTCGTAGGCGAAGAAGTCGTCCACCTGCTGCAGGGTCAGCGCGTTGATCGTGCGCACGTCCGGGCCGCCGCCGGGGCCGGCGACGGTGACGACCTCGACGCGGCCGTCGTCGTTGCAATCGACCGTGGCCACGCGGACGCCGCCGCCGAAGGCGGGGTTGTAGGCGAAATAGCTGGTGAGCAGGGAGAAGTTGGAACCGCTGAAGATGTTGACCTGTGGGCCGCCGCCGGGGCCGGCCGCCACCACGACGTCGGCCCGGCCGTCGCCGTTCGCGTCGCCGGCCGCCACGTAGAGGCCGCCGGCGAAGAGCGGGTCGAAGGCGAAGAACGAGCCGAGCGGCGTGGCGTCGCCGGTGAAGACGCGGACCTGTGGGCCGCCGCCCGGGCCGGCCGCGGCGATGATGTCGGCGTTGCCGTCGCCGTTCACGTCGCCCGCCGCCACGCGGACGCCGCCCGCGAAGTGCACGTCGAAGGGGAAGAACGACAGCAGCCGCGTGCCGTCCTTGCCACTGAAGACGGTCACGTTGGGGCCGCCGCCGGCGTCGGCGCCGCAGACGATGTCGGCAAAGCCGTCGCCGTTGACGTCGCCGGCGGCGACGTACAGGCCGCCGGTGAAACGCGGGTCGAAGGCGAAGAAGCTGCCGAGCGGGCCGGCCAGCGGCAGGCCGGTCCGACCGTCGAACACGCTAATGTTCGGCCCACCGCCGGGGCCGGCGGCGCAGATGACGTCCGGGAAGCCGTCGCCGTTCACGTCGCCGACGGCGACGCGGACCCCGCCGGTGAAGTGGGCGTCGTAGGCGAAGAAGCCGAATTTCACCTGCCCGGTGGCGGCGTCGAAGACCTTCACGTCCGGCCCGCCCCCGGCGTCGGCGCCGGTCACGTAGATGCCGGCCGCTGCGCTCGTTGCCGCCTGGGCGGCGGCGGGCGTCGGCTGGCGGTTGCCGGCGCGGTCGGTGGCTACGCTGTAAAACGCGTAGGTGTGGCCGTCTTCGCCGTGGAACGTCGCCGAGGTGGCGGCTATGGCGGTCACGAACGGGGCGAACGGCCCGCCGCTGTCGGACACGAACACGTCGTACGTGGCGATGCCGGCGCCGCCGGTGTCGCTGCCGGTCCACTTCACGAGGAAATCGGGCTTGCTCCCCTCCGGCAACGCGAGCACCGTGCTGGTCGGCGCGACGCCGTCCACGGCCGTTGACGTCTGCGCGACCGACGGCGTGGCCTGGCGGTTGCCCAACGTGTCGGTGGCGACGCTGTAGAAGGCGTAGGTGTGGCCCGTCTGCCCCTGGAAGATCGCCGACGTGTTGGCCGTGCCGGTCAGGAATGGCCGGAAGGCCGCGCCGTTGTCCGACACGTACACGTCGTAGCCGGCCACGCCCGACCCGCCCGCGTCGTCGCTGCCGGACCACCGGAGCGTGAACGCCGCCGGGCTGAACGCCGGTAACTCGGTGACAATGCTGCCGGGCGGCGTGGTGTCCACGCGGGCGGTCGCCTGGCCGGCGGCCGGCGTCGGCTGGCGGTTTCCGAACTGGTCGGTGGCCACGCTGTAGAACGAGTACGAGTGGCCCGTGATGCCGTGGAAAGTGGCCGACGTTTGACTCGCCCCGGTGACGAACGGCGAAAACGGCCCGCCGTTATCGGATACGTAAACGTCGTAGGTCGCGACGGCCGGCCCGCCCGCGCCAGGCGTTGCCGACCAGGACACGTTGAAATCCGCCCCGGTGAACGCGGGCAAGGCATTGACTTGGCTCGCCGGCGGGCCGCTCACCGTCAGGACGTAGTTGCCGGTGCTGCCGGGCGCCGCGCTTGCACCGGTGAGGGCGTTGTAGTCGCGGGCGTTCGCGCTGAAGCCGTTGACGCCGATGTAGTACGTCTGGCCGGCCGCTACGGACACGACCAGCACGCTGTTCGTCGAGGAATTGCCCGCACGCCCGTTGAAGGCCAGCTCGTTGCCGTTGGCGTCGAAGACGCGCAGGAACGTGCTGGCGCTTCCTTCGGCCGACGTGTTCGTGCTGGCCGCGATTGTCCCCGTCGCCCCGGCGACGAACTGGTACAGGTCCACGTCGTCGGCGCCGACCACCAGGTTGCCGTCCGTGCCGACGTTGCCCGCGACCGAGCCGCCCAGGGTCACGCCAGTGATCGAGGCGGGGCTGCCCTGGATCGAGCCGTTGGTGATCGTGGCGAGGCTGCCGGAAAACGGCTGGAGCGAGCTTGTGAGCGTGTACGAGCCGGTCATGCCGCCGGAGCCGCTGCCGGCCGAGTACCAGAGGAAGTTGCCGTTGCCGCGGCCGGTGACGGCCAGGTAATACGTCGAGCCGGGCTGCACGTAACTGACGATCTCGGCCACCCCCTGGGCGTTGACGCCCGCCGGAATGGCCGTGCTCTGGCCGGGCGTCAGCAGGCTCACGAACGGGACGAAGCCGCCCTGGCCGGCAACGGTCAGGTCCAGCAGCCCCGACTGCGCGGGGGTGAACGAATAGACGTCCACGTCTTTCGAGCCGTTCGTTCCGACCTGCACGGTGCCGCCGCCGGGCACGGAATCGGTGCCGATGGAGTCGGACTCGGAGCCGTTGTCCGACTCGGACGTGGCGGTGCCCGGCGTGCCGTTCTCGTCGCCGTTGACGAAATCCAGGAACAGGTCGTACAGGCCGCCCGCGCCGGCGGCCGTGCGGTTGTAGGGATTCTTGGGGTCGTAGCCCGTGTTGGCGGCGTCGGAGACGGCGACGTAAAGGACTTCGCCGGTCGTGACCGAAACCTCCAGGTGGTTGTCAACGGCCCCGGTGCCGCCGCCGGAGGCAATCTCGTCGCCCTGGCTGTCGAAGACGCGGACGGAGACGTTGGCTCCCTGGCTGCCGTAGCGGCCGGTCTTGGTATCGATAACGAGCAGGCCGTTGTCGGGCGCGACCGCCTGGTACATGTCCACGTCCTGCCCGCCGACGGTGACCGTGCCGGTGCCCGGCGGCGGCGCCGGGTCGGTGCCGATGTTGCCGGCGAAGGCGGCGGGCAACCCGCCAAAGGTGATCGCGCCGGTCAGCGTGCCGTCGGGGTCGGGGTTGATGCTGCTAATGGTCAGCTGGTAAGCGCCGCCGGCCGTGCCGTTGGCCGCCCCGGCACCGGTCAAGGGGTCATAACCCGAGTTGCCGTGGGTGCTGACGCCGATGTAGTACAGCCCGGCCTGCAGGACGCCCGTGATCAACTGGGAGAACAGGTCGGTCGGCGAGATGTTGTCGTTGGAACCGATCTCCTGCCCCGACGAGTTGAACAGCCGCAGGTAACTGTCGAAGCCCGCGCCCCCCGGCACCGAGCCGACAGTGATGTCCAACTTGTCGGCCGACGGCAGGTTCAGCTGGTACAGGTCCACGTCGTTGTCGCCGACCTGGTTTTGCCCGTCGGAGCCGATCGTGCCGAAGAGCGTCGCCGAGCCGGAGCCGTCCAGGCCGGGAAGCGGCACGGCGTCGCCGGTGTTGCCGTTGAGGTCGCCGGGGTCGCTCGGGTCGCCGGGGGTGGCTTGCATCAACTGCTTGATCTTCTCGACGGCGTGGTAAATGTTGATGCGCGACAGAGTGAGTCCGGTTTCGGGCAGCGGCGTCTCCTGGCTCAGGTCGGGCTGGCCGTTGACGACCGGCACGCGGCCGTTGGTGGTGACGTCGTAGTCCGTGACCGTGTCCGCGGTCTGCTTGAGGATGGACAGAACTTCGTTCGGCAGCAGGTAGCGGCCGCCGAAGGAATAAGCGGCTTGCTCCATGAGGGCGACCGAGCCGCTGACGATGGCCGCGGACATGCTGGTGCCGCTGAGCGTGTTGAACAGCAGGCCGCCGGCGCCGTTCCAGGTGCTGTAGACGTCTTGGCCTGGGGCGGCCAGCTGGTTGGCCATCGAGCTGCGCTGGCTGGACGCCGCGACGCGGTCCACGGCCGACTCGGTCTCCACCGCCAGGAAGCCGGACGTGTCGTCGCCGCTGACGCGGGGGGCGAATTGGGCGTTGGCCGCCCACACGTCGGCGACGCCGATCGTCGAAAACACCGCGGGGGCCGCCTGGCCCGGCGCGAGGAAGTCGGCGTAGTTGTTGCCCGAGGCGGCCACGACCGTCACGCCGAGCGACTGGAGTTGGGCGATCAAGGCGGCCTCGCCGCTCGTGACCGGCGGCGCGGAATTCAAGTTCGTGCCGTTGCCGATCGAGAGGTTGACGACGCGGATGTTGAAGTCCTGGTGGTGCGCGACGACCCACTGCAATCCGAGTGCGATCGGGTCGGTGTTCGGCGGGACGACCTCGCCCGGCGCGGCCACGGCCCGGATGCCGATCAGGCTGGCGGCCGGGGCGACGCCGATGTCCGGGCTGCTGGAGGCGGCGATGCCGGCCACGTGGGTGCCGTGGCCGACCGGGTCGAACGCGGCCGCCACGTCCAGGCTCACATCCGTATAGCTAAAGTCCTGGTTGGTAACGGCGTCGAACCAATGGACGAAATTCGGCTGGATGTCGGGATTCTGGGCGGAGACGCCGGAGTCGATGACCGCGATGCCGACGCCCTGGCCGTCGATGCCCGCGAAGGCGGGGTCGGCGCGCAGGTCGGTCAGCATGATGTCCTGGAAGGAGCCGTCCAGGATGCTCAGGAGCGTGCGGTCTTCCAGCAGTTCAAGCAGTAAGACAGTACACGTTCGCGGCTTACGCTTGTTCCGGTCAGCGTTGCGCCGGTTCATACCGCGCCTCGGGCTTCGAAGGTGCGAAACGCTTAGCCATTCCATCATAGGCGGTAAAACCGGCTAAAGGAAGAGAATGAGCCCCTCCCGTTACAAACGACGAGGGCGGGGCGGATTTGGATTGGTGAAAAAAGTTTTCCGGCCCGAATTGGCGGCGCTTGCTTCGCCGAATTCGGTGTGTTGGCGAGGTAGCTGCCGCCGGTGAGCTTCGGGCCGGCCGGCTTGACCCACCCGACACAAACACCGTTGGGTGACGGTGAACGGCACGCTCCGGCAATTAGGCCGCACGGAGACACGTGGAAGCGGGTGTTGCCGCGCGGTGCCCGTGCCCTGTGCCGCGTCGGGCCGGGGACCGTAGCGGGCAAGTCCTGCGGGATCCGGCCGTGCCGACAGCGGGCACACTCGCCGCGTCTCTCTCGTCACTGTTCAGCCGCCGCTTCATAATGTAATCCAACGGAACGAGGGCGGGGTACCCCCGGCATCGCTTCTTCGGCGGGCGGCACGTCCGCGCCCTCGTCGCACGAACCGGAACACCAAGGAGACACACCGTGTCACCACCCCGCCGCCGCAGTCGGTTGTCCGTCGAAGCTCTGGAGGCTCGGCTGACGCCGACCAGCTTCGGCAACCTCTCCAATTTCCAAGTCCTCCCGGAGGTCCCGCTGCTTAGCCGGCTGGCCCGTTTCGTGCCGGGCGCGGTGCCGTCCGTGTCCAACTGGGTCTCGGTCAGTGCGGCAGACCAGCAGCTTGACCCCGCCGGCAACGGCGGCGCGTCGCACCTGTACGTCATCGCCCACGGCTGGGCGCCCGGCTTTCAAACGATGGTCGCGGACAACGGCACGGCGACCGACCCGCTCAAGTGGTGGCAGACGCTCGACACGAGTTTGCCGGGCAGCCCCGGTGCACCGGCCTCCTCCGAAATGTTCTACGGCGACAGCGGCGACGGCGTGCAGATCTCGCCGACCGGCCTGGCCTACGCCCTGACCCAGGCCGACCCGAAGGCCATCGTGCTCGCCTACAGCTGGATCGACGACTCGGCCACCGCGGACTACTTCGGCTCCATCCCGGCGGACGCCTACCAGTCCGAGGCGTACACGGCCCTCAACGGCACCCGGTTGGCCGACGCCCTGGAGCAGGCATTGCCGGCGACGTTCCACGCGGACGGCGGCCTGCTGCACCTGATCGGCCACAGCCACGGCTCCAAGGTCGCCACCGTGGCCGCCGTCGCCCTCACCCAGACCGGTAACCCAAACTTCGGCATCGCCCACCTGACCGTCCTCGATTCGCCTGAGGACGACTCGTACCTGGTGAGTGAGGGGGACGCGGCCAACAACCTGTGGTACTTCCTCGGCGCGCTCAACATCGGCCGCTCGGCCGGGCAGACGTTCGTGGACAATTACATTTCCGAGTTCGACTCGCCGTTCGGGCCAATTCAGGGCGTCAACCCGCTGACCGGGACGACGACGACCGCCTTGCAGCAGATCGTGGACGTGAACCTCAACGGCGGCGTCCTGTTCCATTCGGTGGACTTGGGCAGCCTGCACGGCTACTCGTTTTCGTGGTACGGCGGCGGCAGCCTGGCCTGGGCGCAGAACCTCGTGCCCGTTGTCGCCGACCAGTGGTCGCCGCTCGTGAACCCGTCCACGCCCGCGACGTTGGCCGGCAGCTATACGCAGTCGTGGACCGAGGCGACCCAGCCGCAGTTCGCCCTCGCTGCCGGGCCGCAAACGAACACCGCCACCGAGACGCCGGCGTTCACGAGCCTCGCGCCTTCGGACACGAGCGTCACCGCCGGCTCGACGTTCGATTCGCCCAGCGGGACGCTCACGCTCATCGAGGACGGTAGCAGTACCGCTACGTTCAACGGCAGCTTCAGCCCGGAAGACAACCTGGCCGGCATTTCATTCAACTACCAGTTCAGCAACGTCGGCCAGGGCGACCAACTCGTGTTCTCGATCGACAACGGCCCGATCTACTACGTCATGACCGGGACCGTGGCCGGCACGGGGCAAGGGGTCGGCACGCTCAGCCTGAGCAGCTACGCGGGGGCCTGGTTCGACCACACCATCCAGGCGCAACTCTCCCCGGCCGCCGGCAGCTCCGGCGCTTCGGTGACGATCACGAACATGCAGCAGTTCACGAGCGGCCTGCCGTCGTTGACCGCCACGAAACGCCGGCCGGCGTTCCTTGCCACCGGCGCCCCGCCGGGCAGCCCGCCGGTTGTGACGGTGATCGACAGCGCGACTGGCGCCACCCTCTTTCAGGTGACGCCGTTCGACCCGGCGTTCACGGGCGGCGTGCGCACGGCGCTGGTGGACGTTAACGGCGACGGCGTGCCCGACGTGGTGGCGGCGGCGGGGCCGGGCGGCGGGCCGGACGTGAAGATCTTCGACGGCCGCGACGGCTCGCTGCTGCGCGAGTTCTTCGCCTTCGACCCCCAGTTCACCGGCGGCGTGAACCTGGCCGCCGGAAGCGTCGGCGGCGACACCCTTCTCGTCGCGGCCGCCGGGCCGGGCGGCGGGCCGGACGTCAAGGTGTTCAACGCCGACGGCTCGCTCCGCTACTCGTTCTTCGCCTACGACCCGCAGTTCACTGGCGGCGTCCGCGTGGCGGTCGGCGACGTGACCGGCGACGGCCGGCCGGACATCGTGACCGGCGCCGGCCCCGGCGGCGGGCCGGACGTGAGGATCTTCGACGGCGCCAGCGGCCGGCTCGTGCGCGAGTTCTTCGCCTTCGACCCGGCGTTCACCGGCGGCATCTCCGTCGCGGCCGGCGACGTGACCCGCGACGGCCGGGCCGACATCCTGGTCGGGGCCGGCCCCGGCGGCGGGCCGTCGGTCGGCGTCTTCAGCGGCCGCGACGGCTCGCTGCTGCGGGAGTATTTCGCGTACGACCCGACGTTCCTCGGCGGCGTGCGGGTGGCGGCGGCCGACCTGGACGCCGACGGCTTCGCCGACATTGTGACGAGCATGGGGACGGGTGCCGCGGCGAGCGTCCACGCCGTCAGCGGCAAGACCGGGGCCAGCCTGGACCAGTTCTTTGCCAACGACCCACTCTTCGGCCGCACCCTGTTCGAGGGCGGCTATTGAAAGGAGATGCCATGAGCAGAACCATCGCATGGTCGGCTGTCTTAGCCCTCGCGGGGTGCGCGACCGCCCGCGGCGACGACAAAGACGTCATCGCCCCCGGCGCCAAGCTGGAGAAACTGGCCGGCGGCTTCACCTTCACCGAAGGGCCGGCCGCCGACGCCCAGGGCAACGTCTTCTTCACCGACCAGCCCAACGACCGCATTCTCAAGTGGGACACCGACGGCAAGCTGTCCACGTTCATGCAGCCGTGCGGCCGCTCCAACGGACTTTGCTTCGACTCGAAAGGCAACCTGTGGGCCTGCGCCGACGAGAAGAACGAGCTGTGGCAGATCAGCCCGGACAAGAAGGCCACGGTGGTCGTCAAGGATTACAAGGGCAAGCTGCTCAACGGCCCCAACGACATTTGGGTCCGCTCCGATCAGGGCATCTACTTCACTGACCCGCTTTACAAGCGGCCGTACTGGAAGCGCGGGCCGAAGGAGCAAGACGTCGAGGGCGTTTACTACCTGTCGCCCGACCGCAAGCAGCTGGTGCGAGTGATTGATGATTTGAAACAGCCCAATGGCATCATCGGCACGCCAGACGGCAAGACGCTCTACGTCGCCGACATCGGCGGCCGGCGCACCTACGCCTATAACATCCAGCCGGACGGCACACTGGCCAAGAAACGGCTCTTCTGCCAGCTCGGCTCCGACGGCATGACGATCGACGACGAGGGCAACGTCTACCTGACCGGCAAGGGCGTGACGGTGTTTGACCGGTCCGGCAAACAAATCCAGCAAATCGCGGTGCCGGAGCCGTGGACGGCCAACGTCTGTTTCGGCGGCCAGGACGGCCACACACTGTTCATTACCGCCAGCAAAGGGCTGTACGGGCTGCGGATGCGGGTGAAGGCGGCGGGGAGTCAGTGAGCCGCTGCCGCGGTTTTTTTGCTCTCGGGAAGCGCACGCCTTTCTTTAGCGCGAAGCAGTTGGATTCCGCAGCCCTGCGCCGCGCCAGCGCACTTTGGGAACCGCTGCGGAAGATTAGTCGTTCGGGGTAGAAGTGTTTAATCCGGGCTTTCCCACCGCGACCCGCCTACGTGCCAGGGCAGTGCGTCCTGCTCGCGCAAGAGTACCTTGGTCCCGTCCCGGCGGACTTCGTGAAACGTCAGTTTCGTAAACACCGGCTTGGGTTTCATGCGGAAGACGATGCTGATGAGCAACAAGGGAACTTGCGCGCCGGCCCAGTGCCGCTGGATCTCCTTGAGCGTGTCGGTGGCCACGTCCTCCTGGATGTAGGTGATGCGGCAGCCGAACCTCATGCCCTTGAAGTCCGGGTCGGCCGCCCGCTCCTTGAGGCGGTCCACCTCGTTAACGTCGGGCGAGGTGAGCCGCCGGTATTCCCACTCGACGACGGCGGCGGCCACGCCGATGTTGTCGCGGAGCACCGCCCCCGTGCGGACGCTGCCCTCGAAGTGGGCGAACAGGCCCATCAGATCGGCGGTGGCCCGCACGGCGGCGCCGATGTGGATCGTCAGGTCGGCCTGTTCCATGCGGCGGCGGAACATCGGGTGCGCGGGGAAGTTCTGGTACCACAGGTGGGCGAAGACTGTGGCGAAGTCCCCCAGCCACGGCCGCTCGCCGGCCATCGGTTGGTCCTTCATGGGTCTCCTTCGCGGTAGGTCCGGCGAGCCGAGCCGGACCGGTCCGGTGCCGCTCGGCTGGCGGCACCGACGCCGGGGGGCGGCATCCGACCGGGCCCGCGGCGCCGGCCGACCACCGATTCTAACTTTCCAGCACATTGGGATCCTAAGCTTAGAATTCCACGTGGACAAGTTGTCGCG
>JADMIO010703138.1_pt1 | contig 78255 bp, 73 predicted proteins | sample 8958161 | NCBI WGS metagenome assembly JADMIO01 (sample SAMN16585339, study PRJNA669376) | soil metagenome | isolation source: Crop rotation soil | place: USA: Cullars Rotation, Alabama | collected 2011 | reverse complement strand
CGCGACAACTTGTCCACGTGGAATTCTAAGCTTAGGATCCCAATGTGCTGGAAAGCAGCGCGTGACGATGAAGACGAAGGGGACGAGGCGCTTGGTGCGCTCGTCCCCTCGATCCAACTCAAGTTTGAGTTGTAAGGCGAACTACGAGATAATCAGCCAGTCTTTTTAGCTGCTCTCTTGTGTGCCTTCGCGGCCGACGCGTGTTCCTTGCGCTCGGTCTTCATGCTCTCGCCTTCTGCTGCCGCTTCCGTCCCCATGCCACCGCCGGCGCTGGCGGTGCCACCCGCTGGTGCTGCCGGCGGATTGTCGTTCGGCCCGAAGCCAATGTTCATCGCCTGAAGCAGCGCGGCCGCATTGTTCGCAGAGTTGAACTTCTTTGCGCACGTCGCGATCGCGCGACGCGTCTGCGGACCATAGTGGCCGTCAACGTTCGTCACTCCGCATCCCTGGTCACGGAGCTCCTGCTGCAGTGCGAGGAACTGGATTCGGTTGAGGCCAGCCTGAGCAGAAGCCAGGGCTGGCACAGCCATTAACGCGATTACAGCGATGGTCTTCTTCATACCTAAAACGCCTCCGATCAGGATTGGTCTCTACTTAAACAGTAAAGAGTTGCCGTGTAGTTGCAAGGTCTACGCCGGTTGCAAAACTCTCGCAGCAATGTCTACGCCGCACTTTGAGATTTCGCTGCTGAAATTGACAAAAAAAACGCCCGGCTTTCAAGAAGCCGGGCGTTTTTGCTCAGGAGAAAAACGGAGTTTTAACGAAGAGCCTGGATGATCAGGGCTCCCACTGCCAGCACTGCGACGGCGATTGCGATCGCGGCGACCGGCGTGATCTGCTGCTGCTTCCACCAGCTGTTGGCGGTGCCAGGCGTATCCGGCAGCGATGCCATGATCCGCTGCTGTACACCGACCGGAGTCACGCGCCGACGAAGCATCTCGCTCTCGGCGTTGATCCGCGTCCAAAGCTCTACCTTCGACTTGCCCTCAACTTCGCTGGCGCGCATGACATCGACTTCACCGTCGAGCCAATCGTGCAGCAAGCTGTGCGCGGTCGAAGATCCACTGAGGGGAACTTCGCGGTCGTAGAGCGGCTCAGCGGGCTTGTTGTTGTCCCGTCTGATGCCCTGCTCGCGACCAGTGATTTTGTCGTTTCTTTCGAACCCAGCGTCATCGAACATCATGCGTACTTCTCCTCGAGCAGTTGTTGGAGCGCCTCTCGCGCCCGATGCACTCGCATCTTTAGCGCGCCAACCGTTGTTTCCAGTAACAGCGCCATCTCTTCGTACGACCTACCCTCGACGTGCTTCATCACGAACGCTTCACGCAGCGAGGGAGCCAACCGTGCAAGTGCAACTTGTAGATCAGTCCGCAGCTCATTGCGGTCCATCTCTTCTTCTGGCGTCGAGTAGGTCGAGGGCTGATCGTCCTCGTCATAACTCACGTGCGTTCGCCGTATGTTTTTAAGCCAATCTTTGCAGCTATTTGCGACGATTCGGAAAACCCAGGCATCGAATCGACCGCGAACTTCGCCTAGATGCTGATAGGCTTTAATAAAAGACGCTTGGAGTATGTCTTCCGCCACATCCGGACTTCCGGTCATCCCAAGTGCATGTCGGTACAAGGGATCGCTGTAGCGAGTGATCAGTATGCCGAACGAATCCTTGTGACCGGCCAGGACCTTCGAGATAACCTCCTGATCGGCATCGACTTGCGGCACTCCATCGGCCGGGTTCGAACCCCCCGAACCTAGCCCCTGGGCACCCTGATTTTGCAGCGGTGTGGCTGTCATTTTCACCTGCCTAGTGTAACCCCTTTGCCACCGCCTGTATAGGGTCAACTGGCGCTGGGATAACACCTTATCACCGTTACAAGGCACTGACGATCGACCGTTCGTGGAAGCAACCGAGTTCTACCGAAGACGCACCATGTAGAGGTGCTCCTGGGCAAAATCCCGGTGGTATTTCCGACCCTCGTGATCGCTGTCGGCCCGGTACCGGCGGTAGCGTTGGGTAAAGTGGGAAACCCTGCCGTCGAGAGCTGCTTTCTTCAGCAGAGACTCCAGAATTTCCGGCTCGAGATGGCCCTCCGAGTTGAAGCTCACCAGCGCATTACGCGCACCACTCTCCGACAAAAGTCCTGCAAACAACTTCTGAACCCGGCGTCCGTGAGACCACTGGCTCCGGCCCTCGTCGCCAGCAAGTAGTCCCACCTTGCCGCGGATCGCCGGTTCGCCCTCCGACCAACCCCGCGCCAGGATTTCGGGGATGTGATAGTAGGCAACGTACTGTCGCGAATTGTACGGCGGATCGATGTAGATAAGATCGATTTCACCGATCGCCCGCGCTGCCTCCGCCGCGTCCATCAGATGAGCGACCGCGGGCCTGCCCTTGACCGGCGGATCGACGCTGATCGAAAATGCGCGCTTCGCGTTCGGCTGCCAGCGCTTCATGTACGACGCGTACACCCCAGTCGTATTCGCAACACGATCCGCGCCTTCGATGATCCCCGCCAGCAGTAGATAGTAGGCGTCTTCGTCGACCGCGCCCGCCTTTCGCCAGCGCTCGAGCTCTTCGCGCGCCGCATCGATCCGCGCCGCGTTCTCGACGGTGAAGTACATCCTGCCCGCGCTCGCCGCTCCACCGGCCGGTGTGAAGTGAGTGCTGATGAAACCCTCGCGAGGCACAACGTGCGATAGTTCACCCGCCTTCTCGTCGAGCGATGGTTCGGCCCGATCAGCAACCACGTACGCGCGCTGAAACACGTAGGACGACATCAGCAGGTCGCTACTATATACCTGCCAGCCCTTCTCCTTCAGCGCGCGGCTGACGCTGGCGGTACCGGCAAACGCATCGTGAACTGCGCCCGCTTCGATTCCCTCCCTTTCGAGCGTGCGCAGGATGAACGGAAGTAGACGCGTCTTGTTGCCGATGTACCTCATGATGCAAAAGGGGCGAGGTTGTTCGCCTCGCCCCTCGAATACGGTGTTAAGCGGCTATCACGGACAAACCTGGCCCGGTGTCATAACCGGCTGCGTCACGCCAGGAATAGCAAAGGAGTACGTCGAGTTCAGCGCAGCCGCTGCAGCGTTCGACATCTCCTGGTAGCCCGACGAGTTGGGGTGAACGCCATCGAGGCTCGTGTATTGACCGTAGGGAAGCGTGCACGTCAGCAACTTGCTGAGACTGAACGGCCCGCGCGCGGCAACCCACTGCGCCCATACCGTCGCGAAGTCTACGTACGCCCAACCATTCTGCTGTGCAACTGCCTGGATGTGGCTGTTCATTCCATCGATGAGCGCGTTCACTGTCTGCACGTCGGCCGGCGTCAGAATGTTGTCCTGTGTACCGGGCTGGTCGGTGCAGCTGAAGTTCTGCGGCTGACCGGTTGCCTGCGCAGCGCCGACTGCGTTGATCACCTTGATCGGAACGAAAATCGAATTTGCACTTCCCTGGCAATCGGCGTTGATGATCACGCCAAACGCCTGGAACTCTGCTCGATCCTGATATAGCTCGTCACCAGTTCGGATCGACACGAATCCGGTCGTTTTTGGAACCCCCGCAAGCAACGCCTTGGCGCCGGTTTTTTTCACGCTGTCGATCAGCTGATCATAGACTGGCTGCCAGACTGCGTTCGGCACGAAAGTGCCCGTCGCGGCTGCTCCACGATATCCCGCCTTGGGGAACAGCAGTCCCGATGCAACGCCCAGCACTTCGTTCGCTCCGAGCTCCACCGAGACGAGCGTTGGTTTCTGCTGCATCATCGCGGTGACTTGAGTCGTCTTCGGCGGTAGTACCAGTCGATATTGACGGCGACGCTTGACGCCTTCAACGGACGCGGTCTCAGGCGTGACGTAAAGTGCATCGTAAGTGTTCGCGCCGTCGATCGCGACGTCGTTCGCTGGGAGAGTGATCGTGCCGAAAAGTGCGCACGTCGTATCCGGAATGCTCTTGGTTTGATCGGATCCCGTACCGCTCGCAGGAATTCCACTCAGGCGTCTGTTGAACTGCAAAGGCGCGATGAGAGGCGAGAAGCAACCCGGCGGTGCCACCAGCGGCTGCGTGTACGATGCGAAGGCCTGGTGAGCGAGCAGCGCAGTCCAATCATGCTGCTGGCTGAAATAAACGACACCATCAGACTGGACGCCCATACTGAGGCTGGTGCCGATCGCGACATACTTGCTGAACGCCTCCTGTCCGGCCGGTCCTGTTGTCCTGTCCTCACTGCAGGCGACAAGGGCTATAGATGCAAGTGCGATAGCGGAGAGAGACCACGTACGCTTCATAACTCGTCCTTAAAGAATGGAAACAAAGTCTGTGGTGGGGCCGGAAACAGGCGGCTGATAATATCTGTTATGGGGTAAAGGCGCGCCACCCCAGCTTCCGGATCGAGTCGCCGTGCTCGTCGAGCCGAGGCGGTGGCGTTCTCACCGCTCCGGGCATACTCGGCGGCACCCCGGTCAGAGCGTCCGATTTCGTACCGCGCAGCGCTTCTTGTACACTTCGCACCAAACCGCACGGGACGTTCGCCGCCGTGAGCCGATCGATCCAGTGCCGCGCACTTTTCTCCCGAGCGCGCGCTTCGATGGCGCTTACCACCCGCTCGCGGTTTGCAACGCGACCCGCATTGGTCGCCAACGCACTATCGCCGGCAATGTCGTACAGGTCGAGCGCTTTAGCGCACTGCTGCCATTGCGCGTCGCTGCCAACGGCGATCACGAACGGCCGATCTGCCGCTTCGAACAGCTGATAAGGAACAAGGTTCGGATGCGCATTGCCCCAACGCCCTGCGTCCTCGCCTGATACGAGAACATTCTGCGCGACGTTCACCAGCGCCGCGACCGCGCTCGCCTCGAGCGAGATGGCGATTTTCCTCCGTGAGGTGCCCGCCGTACCAGAGGATCGTTCCGCGACTGCAGCGAGGATCGCGATCGCGGCGTCTTTGCCGGCGACGACATCGGCGAGCGCTACACCCACCTTCATCGGCGCTCCGTCGGGCTCTCCCGTGATCGACATCCAGCCGCTTTCGGCCTGGACGACAAAATCGTAGCCGGGTCGCGAGCTCTCTTCGCCGAAGCCCGAGATCGTGCACCAGATCAAGGACTGATTTTTCTTCAGCTGCTCGTCGGCATCCACCCCGAGCCTGCGAAGCGATCCAGGCAGAAAATTCTCCAGCACGACGTCGGCGCCCGCGATCAATCTCAGCACGAGGTCTCGATCCGAATCGGTCGATAAATCCGCGGCGATGCTTTTCTTGTTCCGATTTACGGAAAGGAAGTAGGCGCTCTGGCCTGTTTGATCGAAGGGCGGTCCCCAACCCCGGGTTTCGTCGCCCGTGCCCGGGCGCTCCACCTTGATGACATCAGCGCCCAGATCAGCGAGGATCATTGAGCAAAACGGGCCAGCCAGTACCCTGCTCAGGTCGAGCACTCGAAGCTTCAATGCAGTCGCAGCTCTTGGTATACTGTCTTCATCTTGTCGTCATACAGTGCTTAATTGTAGCCAATATTGTCGAAATCAGGATGGCGAAAGCACTGCAACAGCCTACCTTGTTTTAGTGACGAAAAATCATATACTTAGCGCCGTTCAGCCCGGACGGGCATCGAACAAAACATCTGTGATTAGAGGCCGTCGTCAGCACCACCTATTCGCTGGACGGAGCCCATATAATGATTGACAAGGAGAAGCCAGCAGTGGCTACCACCGCTACCCCCGTACCTGCCGCCGCTACTGGAACCGCAGCGCCCACGGTCCCACCGCCACCGAAGCGGAGCCCCGGCCACCGCGGAGCTGATGTAAAAGATACCGTCGCCGAGATGGCGGCGAAGGCTCAGGAAATCAGCATGGAGGCAGGCAGCAAAATGGCCGCCGCCATGAAAGACGTCATCGGCGCCGCTGCCGGACTCACCGGTTTCGTCATCGAGAGCGCGCGCGATCTTCTTCAGTACATGGTCCGTCGCGGTCAGATGACCCAGGAAGAAGCAGACAAGCTGATGCGCGAAGTCGAAGCATCGCATGCCAAGCGGAAGCCAACCACACCGCCGCCGACTGCCAGCGTGCTGAGGCCGCCGCCGAGAGTTGAGCCTGCGCACATTGCACATTCCCCGACTGCGCACGTCCAGACTTCGCACTCGCATACTTCGCATATTTCGCACGCCCATACCTCGCACGTAGCTGCTCCAGCGCATCACGCAGCGCCGGCGAAGCACGCTGCACCGGCCAAGCACGCTCCCGCGAAAGCGGCTGCGAAAAAGCCAACAGCGAAAGCCGTTGCCAAGAAGCACCCCGCGAAGGCAAAGCCGAAAGCCGCAGCCAAGGCGAAAAGAAGGTAGGCGTGGTAGTACCGCGTGGCGATGCAGTCGCGCTCGCCCGCGCCCTGATCAAAATCGATTCGAGAAACCCAACTCTCGTTCCTGATGCGCCGGGCGAGCGCGCTTGCGCGCTCGTGCTCGCGTCCGTGCTTCACGACTGGGGTTTCGACGTCGACCTGCAGGAGAAAGTGGCGGATCGTCCGAATGTCATCGCGCGAATTGGCCCGCGGGACGCACCGACGCTGATGCTCAATGGCCACCTCGACGTGGTTGGCGTCGAGGGAATGATCCACGATCCGTTCGCCGCCGAAGTACGCGACAACCGCATCTACGGTCGCGGGTCTGCCGACATGAAGGCAGGAGTCGCGGCGATGTGTGCCGCTGCCCTTCGCGCCGCCGACTCAGCTCCTTCCGGGCAGATTTTGATTGCCGCCGTCGCGGACGAAGAATACGAAAGCCTGGGCATGCGCGCGCTGATCGAGAGCGGTGTGCGCGCCGATGCCGCCATCATTACCGAACCAACACGTCTAGCCATTTGCCCAGCTCATCGCGGCTTTGTCTGGATCGATGTCACCTTTCGCGGTCGGGCCGCGCATGGCAGTCGCTACGACATCGGGGTCGACGCTATCACGCACGCCGGACTCGTGCTCGCCGAGCTCGAGAAACTCGAGCGCACCCGCGACCACGGAAAGAGACACTCGTTACTCGGGCGAGGCTCGCTGCACGCCTCGACCATTCGGGGCGGCGTGGGCATGTCGACTTATCCCGAGGAATGCACCCTCTCGATCGAGCGACGCACACTGCCCGGCGAGACCGCCGACACTGCGATGAAAGAAATCGAGACTGCGTGCGCAGCGGTGCGCGCCCGCGATCCACGTCTCGATGCCCGCATTACACAGACGACTTCTCAATTGCCCAGCGATGTTTCCACCGATGCTCCGATAGTGGGCCTGCTGAAGCGCGCGATGGAAACCGAAGGGGTGCCGGTCAGCATCGAGGGAATGTCGGCGTGGACCGATGCCGCGCTGCTCAACGCCGCCGGAATCCCTACGATCTGTTTTGGCCCTGGCGACATCGCGCTCGCTCACGCTGCTGAAGAATTCGTTCCCGTCTTCGAGATTCAAACCGCAACGCGCGTGTTGGCTCGCGTGGTGCGCGACTGGTGCGACTCGCTAACTTCTGTCGTGTAGCCCGGCGAACCCCAGAATCCGAAGCAAGTATGACGCAGTGGACTCATAAGCAGTACGACGCACTCGAGCGCGCGATCTCGAGCGGCAAGCGCATCGCGGCGTATCGGCGCGGAACGGAGTACGTCGTCCTTCCAACGCGTTTGCGCGTGATCAGCGGACGCGAGGCGGTCGAAGCAACGCATCCCACTACCGGCGACGAAATTACGCTCTTTCTGGACGAGATGGACAGCTTCGAGGTCGTGCGTTGACCCCCGCCAAAGCGAAAGCAGGCGATCTCGTAGCGATCTACGCCGACGAGTCGTGCCTTGGCAACGGGCGCGACGGCGAGAATCCGGGTGGCGCGGCCGGTGTCGTCGAATGGCTCCATCCGAGATCCCAGAAAGTGACGCGTTTCGACTACTGGATCTCCGAGCCGGCAACGACCAACAATCGCATGGCTCTCCGCTCGGTGATCGAAGCATTTCGCGAGATCTCCCGCCGCGGGAACGCCTATCGCGTCTTGTTCACCAGCGATTCGAAGTACATCGTCGATGGCATGGAGAAGTGGCTGCCGAGTTGGATCGCGCGCGGGTGGAAACGGAAAACAGGCAACGTGGAGAATCTCGAGCTCTGGAAGGAGGCAACGGCGGCGATCGACGCACATGAAGTTCAGTGGCGTTGGGTGCGCGGACATGCCGGACATCCGCAGAATGAGTATGCAAACTTTCTTGCCACGCGCGCCGCTGCGGAACAATCCACTTCCGGCGGTTTACGTCAATCCTGCTACGATGGCTGGCTGAAGGAAAACGACGGTGGGAAATTGAAAATGAAAGATCCTTCTCCGTTCCCTGACCTTCAGTCGTTCAGGCCGACCAAGCGCTTATGGACGACTTAGACCGCCTCTTTCAGCGTCTCGTTCACAACATCAGAAACGGCCACGCCGAGTACCTTAGCGTTCCGTTTACTGTGCAGGAGCTTTACGACACGCTCGTTCCGTATCGCCATTATCGACGTGACCTGGGCATCGAGACCAATCAGGATTACGAAGCCGCAGTGACTCGCCTGCTTGCCGGAGAGAAAGGCTACGTCCGCGCCGACAAATCAATGCAGGACCGCCTGAAACAGGAGCTGGAATCTCCGCACGCTGATGTCGGTGCGTTCCGTGATTTCGCCGAAGCTCGCATATCGCTGGCGCCCGAGGCAGTACAGAAACTCGGTGTGACGGTGCCGGCGCAGAATGCCGGCGGCTACGCCGGTCAGGGAAACGGGAACGGCGCCGCCACTTCTTTCGGACTGAGCACCGTCGAGCTCGCGGAAGGCTGCAAATTCTGCGGCGGCACTCTACCCGAGGGTCGCGCGGTCACATATTGCCCGCATTGCGGACAGAATCTCGCCGCCAAGCACTGCGCCGGCTGCGGCGCCGAGCTCGATCCGCTTTGGAAGTTCTGCATCAACTGCGGCAAGAAAGCAACCTTATAGCGAGAAGCACGGACTGCCCTATGACACCTATAGGAAAAGCGGGAAGTGGCGACGGTGTGGTCTTCCTGTCCGCCGTCCGCACGCCGTTCGGTACGTTCGGCGGCAAGCTGAAGGATTTTTCGCCGGTCGATCTCGCGGTCGTCGCATCTAAGAACGCGATCGAGCGCGCCGGCGTCGACGCAGCAGACATCGATCAGAGCATCTTCGGTAACGTTCTCTACACAACACGCGATTCGATCTACTTCGCTCGCCACGTCGGGCTCAAATCAGGACTGCGACAGGAAACCTCGGCGCTGACAGTGAACCGACTCTGCGGATCCGGCTTTCAATCGGTCGTGAGCGGTGCGCAGGAAATCATGTTCGGCGACGCGCAGATGTGCCTCGTCGGCGGTGCGGAATCGATGTCCCAGGCACCACACGTCACCCGCGGACTGCGCTGGGGCACTCCGCTCGGCAAATCGCCTACCTTGGAAGACACGCTGTGGGAAGGACTCACCGATTCCTTCGTAGGGCTTGGAATGGCGGAGACCGCTGAAAATCTCGCCGACAAGTACAAGCTCGATCGCGGATGTGTCGATGAGTTCGCCCTGAGATCGCAGCAGCTGTCGAAGAATGCATGGGACGAAGGAGTCTTTCGCGATGAGGTCGTGCCTGTTCCGATCACGGATCCAAAGACTGGAAAAACTGGCGAGCTTGCGAGAGACGAGCACATGCGGCCGGACACTACCGCTGAAAAACTCGCGGCGCTGAAACCCGTTTTTCGCAAAGGTGGCGTCGTCACCGCAGGCAACGCTTCGGGCATCGGCGATGGCGCGGCGGCGATGATCATCGCCAGCGAGACACTGGCACGCGATCGCAAGCTCAAGCCGCTCGGCCGTCTGATTTCGTGGGGCGTCGCCGGCGTTGACCCATCGATCATGGGAATTGGTCCGGTGCCCGCGTCCAGGGCCGCATTGGCGAAAGCCGGATTAACCATGGATGACATGGACCTGATCGAAGTCAACGAAGCCTTTGCGGCACAGACTTGCGCCGTCGAGCGAGAGCTTTCGCTGCCGCGCGAACGACTGAACGTGCACGGCGGCGCGATCGCGCTGAGCCACCCGCTTGGTGCGTCCGGCGCCAGGATAACGGCCCATCTACTGCATGCATTGCGTGCGCAAGGCAAGCGATACGGACTCGGCACCGCCTGCATCGGCGGAGGTCAAGGTATCGCTCTCGTTATCGAATCCATCCAATAGAACTGCACTGCGCGCAGAACTCGAGGAAAAAATGAAGCGATTCATACAGTCATCCGCGGTGGCCGCGGCCGTATTGCTGATAGCCGCATGCGCAACGACTAGCGGAGGAGGAGGAGGAGGCCCGAGCGGCGGCGGAGTCTCGCAAGATCAAACGACGCCGCAGCCTGGCGTCGTCTGGGGCATCAAGACCCGCGAGCACGTCGACTTATGGTTGCACGGGTTCGCGCTGCTGCAGGAAGACACGACCTTCGTTCCGTTTTTCCGGCGTGGCTACGGCACCGACATGACGGTGCTCAAGAATCGCGCGAATGTCGTCACTCAGCTGGATGCCAATCGGGATCGGCTGCGCCAGCGCCTGACGACCAATCCGCAGTTGATCAACGCCCAGTTCGTTCCGCTTTCCTTCAATTCGTGGAACGAGCTGACGCAGGTCGTAGATCTCTTCGTTCGCGCCAACGGCGACCCGCGCGCGGCGTCGTCACAGGAACAGGCGAGCGCGATCGCTTTTCTCGCGGCCTATTTCCCGACTGGCCCGGATCGCGACTGGCTGCGACTCTTTGTGCAGTCGCTGAACGACGAGAGCACCAAGTTCTATCACTCATACTGGCTGCAACAGCAGCGCGAGCGCGCAAACGTGCTGGAGCTCGTGGATACGCTCTGGCAGCGGACATATCGACCGCGCATCCAGAGTTTCCTCAACAACACCCAGCAGGCAAACGGAACGATTCTACTCTCACTGCCGCTCGACGGTGAAGGCCGCTCGCTTACCAACGGCAAGCTTTCGAATACGATTACAGTCACGTTCCCCGACCGCCCCAACGATGCGATGGACGCCATCTACGTAATCGCGCACGAGGCTGTTGGAGGACTCGCGACAACCGCAGTCACCGACAACATCACTCCCGAGCAGCGCCGCACCGGGCTCGGCGAGCGTTATCAGAGCAGTGCCGCGGTGCGAGCCGGAGCGATGCTGATCCAGCGAGCGGCACCTGACGCGCTCGATGGCTACATGCGCTATTACCTGAAATCGGTCAATCGACCCGTCGGGTCAAACGCTGCCGCAACGTTTACCGCGACGTTCTCAATCCCCGACACTATCCGCGACGCCATCGGTCGGCAACTGGATGTGGTTCTGGGAGGGATTTAAGCAGATAATTCTGCATGGCCGATGACAAGGCTCCTCTGCCAGCACCGGTTGGCGGCAAGCAAACCCTGCTCGATCGACAAGCGCTGGAGCGTGTGCTCGCGCGCGCGGCGGAGTTGCAAGGCACCGCCGCGATTCCCGAATCCAGCGATCTGATCAGCGAAAGCCAGCTGCTGGAGATTGGCAAGGAGGTCGGACTCAGCCCCGCGACGCTGAATCAGGCACTCGCCGAGGAGCGCACGCGCGTCAACGTCCCCGAAGAGAGGGGGCTGATCGCGCAGATTGCCGGGGCCGGATATGCAACCGCGACCAGGACGGTCGCCGGCAACGCCCGGGACATCCTTACAACTATAGATACGTGGATGGTGCGCGATGAATGCCTGCAGGTTCAGCGTCGGTTTGCCGACCGCATTACATGGGAGCCGCAGCGTGGACTGTTTGGCAAACTGCGTCGGACCGTCAACGTTACGGGTAAAGGCTTCTATTTAATGGATGCGGCGCAGGTATCAGCCACGGTGCTACCGGTCGATTCGTCGCGGGTCGTCGTTCGCCTCGACGCCGACATTCATCCGAGCCGCTCGCGAAGAGTTGGAGCGAGCGGAGTTGTCGGTGCGATAGGCCTCGCCGTTTCCGGCGTCGTCGGCCTTGGTCTCGTGATCGCGAATCTGCCGCTCCTGATCGCCGCCGGCGCGACAGTCATACCGATTGCGGGATCCGGCATCGGAGCCTACCAGATCGCCAAGTCGCATCGAAACGTTCTCTCGAGTGTGCAGCTTGCACTTGAGCAGATTCTCGATCGACTGGAACACGGCGAACTCACTCGCGCTGGTTTGCTCGGTGCCATCTCATCACACGCGCGACTTCCGCGCTAAGACACATCGGCCGATGAAACGAATCGAGAAAGTCGCGGTGTTCGGGGGCGGACTGATGGGAAGCGGTATCGCGCAGGTTGCGGCCGCTGCCGGATTTCCCACCGTTGTGCGAGAAGTGACGCGGGAGCTGTGCGATAAATCCCAGCAGTCGATCGAGCGAACTCTGGCGAAGGGGATCGAGCGGGGCAAAGTGACCGAGGCGGAACGCGACAAGACGCTCGGCAATCTCAGGTTTGCGACTGAGCTGCGCGACTTTGCCGAAGCCGATGTGTTCATCGAAGCGGTGGTCGAAGATCTCGACGTCAAGAATTCGCTCTGGACCCAGCTCGACGCGATCGCAAAGCCGGACGCAATTTTCGCATCCAATACGTCAAGCCTCACCATCGTCGCGATGGCTGCGGCCAGCGGCCGGCCGGATCGCATGCTGGGACTGCACTTTTTCAATCCAGTCCCGCTGATGAAGCTCGTCGAGGTCGTACGGACCATCACCACCAGCGACGAGACCGAGAAGACTGCCACTGAATTCGTGCGGGCGCTCGGTAAGGAGCCGATTCGCGCCAAGGACAGCTCGGGTTTCATCGTCAATCGCTTGTTGATTCCCTACATGCTGGACGCGATCCGCGCGCTGGAGTCGGGAGTCGGCACCGTCGAGGACATCGACAAAGGAATGCAGCTGGGCGCGGGCTATCCGATGGGGCCGTTCGTGCTGCTCGATTTCGTAGGCCTCGATACCGCCTACAAGATCGCCGAGATCATGTTTGCCGAGTATCGCGAATCGCGTTTCGCGCCACCGCCGCTGCTCAAGCGAATGGTGCTGGCAGGAATGTTCGGCAAGAAGTCCGGAAAGGGATTCTACGACTACTCCTCCACGCCGCCGCGCGTGAACTCGCTTGGCCTGTGAGCGTCATCGGCTTCCGCGGCTACTATCGTGAGGATGATTTAGCGCGCGCTGTCTATTCAGAGGCGGCGGGCATTGGTCGCGCGATCCCCGCGGCCGTCGCAGTACCGGTCGATCCGGAAGATGTCGTTGTACTGGTGAAGTGGGCAGCACAAACCGGCACGACACTGATACCGCGTGGCAGTGGCAGCAGCATGGCGGGTGGCGCGATCGGCAGCGGAGTGGTCGTCGACTTGTCACGCATCAACCACCTCGACAAAATCGACGAGCGAGATCGAACCGTCTGGGTTGAGCCCGGCGTTCTTTGGTCGACGCTCGATGTGGCCGCTCGCCGAAAGGGTGTCCATTTGCCGGTCGATCCTTCCAGTGGCGCATTCTGCACTCTTGGTGGAATGGTGTCGACGAATGCCGCCGGCGCTCACAGCCTTCGTCATGGCGCGACCCGCGTCTGGGTCAACGCGCTCGATTGCGTATTCAGTGATGGGGACCGCGCGATTGTCACCCGCGGCGAGCCGCCACCGAAACGCATCACTGCCATCGCTCGCTTCATGCGCGACGTTCATGGCGACATCGTCTCGTCCGACAAACGGCGGCCAATCGCCCACCTCGGCGTGCGCAAGGAGGCATCGGGATACGGCATTCACGATTACGCCACCAAGGCGGATCTGGTCGATTTGCTGGTTGGTAGTGAAGGGACGCTGGTGATCATCGTCGGCATCCAGCTAACTCTGGCGCCGGTGCCGTCCGCGACGAGCAGCGTACTCGGCGCGTTCCCATCGCTCGACGCGGCGACTGCCGCGGCGACGAAGGCTGTCGAAGCGGGCGCCAGCGCGTGCGAGATGCTCGACAAGACTTTCTTGTCTTACGCGGCATCGGCCAAGGAGACCGATGACAGGCTGCGCAAGCTTCTCGAGACTTCGACGGCGATCCTCCTGGCGGAAGTCGAGGGCGTGAGTCCCGATGCCGCGGCTTCAGCGGCGCAACAACTGGCGAAAGCATTTCGCGATGCGGGAGCAACCGAAGTTGAGGTCGCGCTGACCACCGACGCCGAGCGCGAGCTCTGGCACCTACGGCACGCGGCAAGCCCAATTCTGTCTGATCTCACGAACGTCACTTCGATGCAATTCATCGAGGACGGAGCCGTGCCGCTGCCCAAACTTCCCGATTACGTGAAGGGAGTGAAGAACGCGCTGGCCCAGCGCGAGGTGAGCGGAGTGATTTTCGGCCACGCCGGGGATGCTCACGTCCACGTGAATCCACTGGTGGATGTGCGGCAGCCAGATTGGCGTGACCGCGTCACACGTTTGCTCGAGGACGTCGTCGGCCTCACGCGCCTTCTCGGTGGAACGCTTACCGGTGAGCATGGAGATGGCCGGATACGGACTCCGCTGTTGTCGCGAGTCTGGCATAAGGACGCAATCAAGGCGTTCGGCCAGGTTAAGGCCGCGTTTGATCCGCAAAACATTTTCAATCCTGGTGTCAAAGTGCCGGTAGCGGGTCAGAAACCGCTTGGAGATATCAAATACGATCCTTCATTGCCGCCTCTTCCGGAAAAAGCGAGGGCAGCGCTCGACGACATCGTGAAGTCGCGCGCCTATGATCGTTTTCGGCTTTCTCTGATCGGCTGATCTTCTTAGCTTTCCGCGACCCGATCATCCAGACTGAGGCCGCTGTGAGCTCTGTTCTTCTTGCTGAGACTTCCGTGTTCTATACAGAACCAGTCGTAACGCTGTTGGCGCGTCCGGTTTTCCTGGAGCCGGATCATCTCAAGGTTCGCTGGCTTGGCGAGAGTACCGACGGCGAGCGCCTCGCCGAGTTCGCGGGACGTCTTTGCTACATGAGCCAGAAGAATCCAGCCAATCGCGCGACGCGCGAGTATCTCGAGAACATCAAGAAGCAGGGCCACGGCTCGGTTCTCGAACACGCGAACTACTCTTTGCTCCTGGAAGGCGTGAGTCGCTCGCTGACCCACGAGCTGGTTCGTCATCGCGCCGGGTTTGCGTACAGCCAGCTAAGCCAGCGCTACGTCGACGAATCGGAAGCAAACTTCGTGGTGCCGCCGGCGATCGTCGGCGACGAAGCCCTCGAAAAGGAATGGCGTGACCAGATCGAGGAGGCACAGCGGACCTACGTGCGGCTCGTCGAGCACCTGATGGAGCGGTACGCGTGGGTCGGCGACAAGGTTCATCGCCGCAAGATGGCGCGAGAGGCAGCGAGAGGAGTTCTTCCGAACTCCACCGAGACGAAAATCGTCGTTACCGCAAACGCTCGTGCCTGGCGGACAATGCTGGAGCTGAGATCGAGTGAAGGCGCCGAGCTGGAGATCCGCCGCTGCGCCGTCGCGATGCTCAAGCTTTTGCAGCATGAGAGTCCGGCCTTCTTCTCCGACTTCGAGATTTATCAGGCGGAAGATCGAAGAGAGGCGGCGAGGATCGTCTATCACAAAGTCTGAGACGACAACAGAAAACTACCAGCTGGCGGCTGGCGGCTTCCTGCGAGCGGCTCCGAGCCAAAAAAAAAAAAATTCTTGAAGCGGGCGAAAAAAAAATTCTTGGAGAAATTTTTTTTTGGTCGCATCGGAATAATTATTGCGCTGCATTGTCGTCGTTTATATACTCGGTGCAATGAATCGAGCGCGAAATTTTCTGTAGGTGTCGATGACCCTCATCGGACTCGCCTACAACCAGAAGCCTGAGCCAACCGAGCTCCCGACTGAGCTTCCAGAGGCGGTGCCGCAACGCGGCGAGCTTTCGCGTCCCGATGAAGAGCCTCCAAGTAAAAACTTTGGTCTCACCGTCGCGGAGCTAACCGCCCGCGATGAATTCGCCGAGTGGGATTCACCGGTGACGATCGCCGCGGTGGAAGCGGCTCTCTCGAAACTCGGCAAAGTCGTTCGCATCGAAGCCACTGAAGAATTTCCGGAGCGACTCCGCGCAATCAGGCCGGACATCGTCTTCAACATTGCAGAGGGCTTTCACGGCGTGAACCGCGAGTCGCACGTGCCGGCCATGTGCGAGTTCTTCGGAATCCCCTACTCGGGCAGCGATCCGTTTACCCTGACGCTCTGCCTCGACAAGGCTCGCGCCAAGGAAACTTTGTCCTTTCACGGGATTCCGACACCGAAATTCGCGGTCGTCGAGAATCTGGCCGATCTGGATGAACGAACGTTCAACCTCGAGCTGCCGCTTTTCATCAAGCCGCTGCACGAAGGCTCTTCGAAAGGAATCACCGACGGAAATCTTTGCTGGGACCGGGATCATCTGCTGTCGCAGACGAAATTCCTCCTCGAGAACTACCATCAGCCGGTTCTGGTCGAGGAATATCTGCCTGGAAAGGAGTTCACCTGTGGAGTCCTCGGCAACGGCAATGAGGCGACGGTGCTCCCACTCGTCGGAATGAACTTCGAGGCGCTGCCGAAGGGAGCGCTACCGATTTACAGCTTTGACGCCAAGTTCGTTTGGGATCGTCCGGAGCGTCCACTCGAGATCTTCCAGTGCCCCGCTCGAATCAGCAGCAAGCTTCAGTCGGCGATCGAGCGAGTCGTCCTCGACGCCTACCGAGTCCTTGGCTGCCGCGACTGGGCACGCATCGATGTCCGACTCGATGGCGCCGGAAATCCGAACATTCTGGAAGTGAACCCGCTGCCGGGAATTCTTCCCGATCCGGCGGACAATTCGTGTTTGCCGAAAGCTGCGCGCGCGGCCGGCATCAGTTACGACGAGCTGCTTCAGAGCTGCCTGCGATTCGCGGCAGCGAGACAGGGCGTCGAGCTCGATGATTCAGCGGCTGCCACACCTGCCGTACCGGGCGAGCCAATGCTCGCCGCTGGCTGACAGAGACAAGCGAGGACGACGCGATGAAAATTGCCCTGCTCTTCGACGGCCTATCTGCGCTTGGTAAGTCACCCGAGCTGCAGCTCCTCGAGTCGATCGAAGCGGTCGAGACTGCGCTGCTCGATTGGGCTGCGGAAGTCGTGCGCGTTCCGGTCAGCAACGATGGACGCTGGGTCGAGCGTCTGCGCCGCGGCAAGTTCGATCTCGTATTCAACCTCTGCGAAGGAATCGACGGCGAAGCGGTCCATGAAGCGCGTGTGATCTCCGTCCTGGAGCTGCTCGGCGTTCCCTTCACCGGCAGCAGCAGCTGGACCACCGCACTCACCCTGAGGAAGAACGTCGTCAACGGCGTTCTCGATCGCGCGGGGCTGCCGGTTCCCCGCTGGGCTCACATCCGCCGCGGCGAGAAAATCAACAGCGTCGGGTTCCCGGCGATCTGCAAGCCGGTCGCCGAGGACGCATCGGTTGGCATCGAGCAGCGCTCGGTAGTGCGCAGCATGCGCGCCCTGAACGCGCGGGTGCGCGACATGTTCGACGGCTGGGACGAAGTGCTCGTCCAGCGGTTCATCGATGGCCGCGAGGTAAACGTCGGAATCGTCGGCGATGAGGTGATGCCGATCGCCGAGATCGACTTCGCCGATATGCCGAAAGGCATGTGGCACATCGTTTCGTATCGGTCGAAGTGGGAGACCGGCAGCGACGAAGATCTCGGCGCCAAGCCGAATTGCCCTGCCGATCTGCCCGAGGCGCTGGCGAACGAGCTGACACAGATCACGCGGACGGCGTGGAGCATCGTCGGCGGCGAAGGATATGGCCGTTGCGATTTCCGAATAGATCCGTCTGGACGTCCGTGGCTGCTCGAAGTCAACGCAAATCCCGACATCTCGCCCGGCGCCGGCCTCGCGCGCATGGCTGGTGTCGCGGCGATGAACTTCTCGCAGCTGATTCGGAGAATTTGCGACTACGCACTGAAGCGGCCGCTCGACGATCACGTGGAGCGCTGGACCAAGACACTGAAGTTGTCAGGGTTGGGTTGAGTTCGGTCATCTACAACGCCCCTCACGGGGCCGGAGTGGTAAAAGCATGAGCGATTGGCAGCAAATCATCAGGAATCAGAGCATCGCTACTCTGGAAAAGCTGGCCGAGAAGTTCGGCCAGGATAACATCGACGTCGAGGCGCTGAAGCCGGCTTTCGACAACTTCCAGATGCGCCTTACTCCCGCTGCGCTCGAGCAAATCAAGGAAGTAGGCGACCCGATGTGGAATCAGTACATCCCGACCGTCGAGGAGCTCGACGTCGTGGATGGCGTGATCGATTCGCTCGATGAAGACGGCGATTCGCCGGTGCCGAACATCACGCACCGCTATCCTGACCGCGCGCTATTCCTCGTCAGTCCGGTTTGCGCTTCGTACTGCCGCTTTTGCACTCGACGCAGAAAGGTCGGCGATCCGGAGAAGATCCCGCTCAATCAGTACGAGTCGGCGTTCCAGTATCTGCGCGAGCACACCGAGATCCGTGACGTCATCATGAGCGGCGGCGATCCGATGATGCTTAGCGATCGCAGGCTGGAGTACCTGTTCCAGCAGCTTCGCGCGATCCCGCACATCGAGATCATCCGCATCGGTAGCCGCATCACCTCGCACCTCCCGGAGCGGATCACGCCCGAGTTCTGCGAGATGGTGCAGAAGTACCACCCGATCTTCATGAACGTTCACTTCAATCATCCGAGCGAGCTGACCCCAGCCGCTGTCGCCGCGCTCGATCGCCTGTCGAAGGCCGGCGTTTCACTCGGCTGCCAGACGGTGCTGCTCAAAGGCGTCAACGACGACCCGAAAGTCATGATGAAGCTGATGCACGAGCTGCTGAAGGCTCGTGTCCGGCCCTACTATATATTCATGGCCGACCAGGTCGCGGGTGGGGAGCACTTCCGCACAACCGTGCAGAAAGGCCTCGAGATCATCCAGGCCCTCCGCGGTTGGACGTCCGGACTGGCGGTTCCGCAGTTCGTGATCGATTCCCCGGGTGGCGGAGGCAAGGTGCCGCTCCTTCCCGAATATGTCGAGTCGATCACCGACGACGAAGTAGTATTCCGCAACTACGAAGGCAAGCGGTACGTCTACAAGCAGCCACACCAGGCTCCCGCAGCGCCGACCGAAGTCGAGCGGGCAGCGGAGCTGGATGTCGTACCAATCGGCCGTCGTAAGACGTCGACGCCACGCAGAACCAAGAGGCGTCGCGCGGCCGGAGAATAATTCTGGCCCACCCGAAGGAGAGGCCGTCTCGCATTGGGACGGCCTTTCTTTTTGCGGACTAGGGCAAGAAGGATTTGGGGCGCCTTGGCCGCTCCGCCAACAGTGCGTCGTTGAGTGCCTCGAGCTCTGCCTGAACCTCGGCGCCCTCGGCGTCGTCTCGTATCTTGCTCAGACTCGGCGAGAAGAGGGCGCGGGCGATCGCGATGGAATCGTGCGCACCGGCGACGGCAAGCACGTCATTGGCGTTGATCACTTCGCGGCCGAGCGGCGTCGGGATCTGCTGATCGCCGCGCCTGATCGCCAATACGGTCGCACCGGTTGCGCCGCGAAGATTCAACTGAGCGAGGCTGCGGCCGACGGCGATGCTTTCCGGAACAACCCGAATCGCAACCGGCTCGCCCAGCCCGGGCAGGACTGCATTCACATCCTCGAGCTTGGTTTCCTCCTGCGAATCGCCCGCTGACGCCATTTGTTGGGCGAGCGCGGAAGCGATGATTTGCGCGCCTGCACGTGCGTGGCCCTGCAGATTCGAGGCGTTTCGCCAGAGCGCAATCAATAAAACGATGGTCAGCAAGAGCAGCACGACCGCGCCCTGATGCGCCGGCAGAAATGGCTGCGTGATCGCGACCACCGGAATTCCCACCGCGATTACGACTGCGATTTGCACGAGAATAACGAGCGCACGGCGAGGCGCGTCCGCCGGATCGACTTTGCCCTTTTGAGCCTCGGCGAATGCGCGCTTCGCGAGGTGTAACCCTAGTGATCGTGCACTGGTGATTATTCCATAGATCAGCGGCGCTGCGATGAAGCCGCTCAACAGCACCAGAATGAAGCGGACGCGATCGGCTGGCAGCATTACCATCCGGCCGACGATTCCAGTAACGCGATCGATCTCCAGGTCCACGCCGATCACAAGCGCGGTGAGCAAAGCCGCGTCCACGAGAATGATGCGGACGATGCGTCTCGTCGCGGAGCGCTCGGTGGGCGCCCTGGGCGCGCTGCGCACCCGCTCGATCCACGACGCATAGAGCGCGGCGACTGTTTGAATAGGTTCGGGCAGCCAGTGATCGATCTCGGCGGCCGCTTTGTTGGATAGCTTGATCAGTAGCGGCGTGGTGAGAGTCGTAATCGCAGATACAGCGATCGCCGCCGGATAAATCCACGACGCGATCACTCCTGCGCTGACCCCGACACTGGCGATGATGAACGAGAACTCACCGATCTGCGCCAGACTCATTCCCGCTTTGATCGCGGTGCGTCGGCCGTGGCCGGCGAGGAACGCGCCGATTGTGACAGCCAGTACCTTGCCGAGAATGACGGTGACGGTCAGTGCCAGCACCGCAGGCCAGTGCGCAGCGAGCGCGGCCGGATCGATGATCATTCCGACCGAAACGAAGAAAATGCCGGCGAACATGTCGCGCACTGGCCGCACCAGCGTCTCGATCTCACGCTCGTGGCCTGATTCGGCGACCAGCGATCCCGCGATGAACGCGCCGAGGGCGACAGAGTAACCGAACGAAAGTGCGAGCAAGGCGGCACCGAAGCAGATCCCGATGCTGGCAACCAGCGTCGTCTCGCTGGAACCGATTCGCTGGACGTAGCGAATGGCGCGCGGAACAGTGAGCAGTCCGAATCCAATCAGAGGGACAAGGAACATCACCAGTCTCACCGCAGTGATGCCGAGATCGCTGGGCGAGAACGCACCTGATTGTGCGAGGGTGGTCAGAATCGTCAGCAGGAAGACCGCGATCAGATCCTCGATGATCAGAATTCCGAAGACGAGCTCTGTAACCCGGCCGCGGACTTTCTGCTCCTCGAACGCTTTGACGATGATGGTAGTGCTCGAGATGCCGACGATGGCGCCGGTGAAAATGCTCTCGATGCGAGAGAATCCGAGCATTTGTCCGACGAAATAGCCGACGGATACCATGATTGTCGATTCGAACAGCGCCACCGGCCCTGCTTTCTGGCTGACCGCGGCCAGTTTGCCGATGCTGAACTCGAGTCCGAGCGAAAACATCAGCAGGATCACACCGAGCTCGGACAGGGTGTGGACCGTGTTCATGTCCGCAACGAGCGGCAGCGGGATGTGCGGCCCCACGATCATACCGGCGAACAGGTAGCCGAAGACAACAGGCTGCCGTAGCCGCTGAAACACCACTGTCGCCAGCGCGGCGACAAGCAAAACGACGGCGAGATTCTGGAGGAAGACCACCGATTCCATGCGGCGCAATTTACTCGTCGCCGGCCGTGCGCTGCGAGCGAACAAAACGCTCCAGGATGCAAAAAGGGCCACCGAATTATCGGTGGCCCTTTCTTCTCGGCGAGGAGTTACGCCGCGTTCTCGGTGTCTGCCTCGTCCTCGAAGGTCAGTGCATCAGCCTCACGTACCCGATCGAGCATTGCATTGACCGGGATGCCGATGCCACGGTCGTTCAGCGCGGACTCATTGCTGGATCCACGCTGGAACCAACTCTTGAGATTTGGAGTTGGCTCAGTGCCGCTGTTACCCGCCGTGCCCTCTTCATCAGGGCCGGTATCCGAACCATACACGTCCATTCAGCCTCCACGAGTTGCAGTGTTCTTACCATAAGTACGGTACCCCGTAACGCGGGTTTCGAGCCGAACACAAAGTACAATTCGGGGCGAAACCATCCAATACTGCGACTGCGTTTGAGGCCAAATTGGTCACAACCCGTAGCCGGGTTGTTACCGAATTGTCGCCGGGTCGATTCCCCTAGTAGCGAAAATTCGGCCAACGGCTTCGCCGATTTTGTTATTGGGTGTACTGGCTCCCGCCGTTATCCCGATGCGTACGGGACCGGACGCAGGTAACCAATCGGAAGATTCGATTTCTTCCTTCGCCCCGAGGGGTCGGTAGCGAATGGTTCGCGTTTCGGGATCGATGTCGTCGGCGTTCTCGACGTGGAAAGTGCGCACGGTTTCGGAGCAGAGCGCGGCGAGCGACATGGTGTTGCTGGAGTTGTAACCGCCGATTACAACCATCACATCGAGGGGTTCCCGCAACAGCTCAACGACGGCGTCCTGCCTCTCCTGAGTCGCGCTGCAGATCGTGTCGAAAGTGCGGAAATTCTCGCGCGCGTAATCCGCTCCCCACGCCTTCGCCATTGATTGACCAATCAATTCACCAACCGCGAGCGATTCACGCGCGAGCATCGTCGTCTGATTCGCAACACCAATTCGTCGAAGATCCCGCGCCGGATCGAAGTTGGGCGATGCGGCGTGCGCAAAACGGTCGATCAGTGCCTGTGAGCTGAGACGACCCTCGATGAAATCGCAAACGAGCTGGGCTTCATCGAGATTGCGCACAATGAAGTAGTGACCGTTTGGATATTTCTCCGCCTGCGATGCAGTCGCGCGTGTCTCTTCGTGGTAATACTTGCCGTGAATGAGTGATGTGAACCCATCACGCGCATAGCTCTCTACTCTTTTCCAAACGTTGAGCACTGAGCCACAGGTGGTGTCCACCATCACGCAGCCGATCTCACGCAGCGTCTCGAAATCCTTGATCGTGACGCCGAAAGCGGGCAGGATCACCACGTCTTCCGGCTTGACCCCACTGAAGTCGAGATGGGCCGGGAGCGGCGACCGAGAAGCGAGTCCTCGGTCCTCACTTAATCCGCGATTGTCGATGCCGTTGGCCCTCCCCCCTCGATCCTCATTACTCCCCGGCATCAAAAACGTGATCCCCATTGCATGGAGTTTTGAGTTCACGTGCGGGTTATGGATGATCTCGCCGGCCAGGTAGATGGTACGATCCGGAAACTTCTTTCTGGCCTGATAGGCGTACTCAACTGCCCGCTCGACCCCATAACAGAAGCCAAACTCCTTGGCCAGGCGGATCGTTACGTCCCCCGCCGAAAGGGTGTACTCCTGAGCTTTGAGGAGGTCAACAAGGTGGCCGGTATAGTCGGAATCCAGTTCGGACTGGATCTCGGATTTCAAGCCGAAACCTTTCCGAAAGTACGTGCCTCCCCCAGTTCCGTTTGGGGTATTGGCCTGCATATTCCGATGAGTGGAGGCGGTAGTCCCGGACGGGTTCGGCGCCTTCATCGACGTATCCGACATACCTTGAATCTAGCAGTGACCAACCGATAAATGCGCTTCGAGAAACGACGATGACGGAATCACTCGGAGCGTATCCCGCAGAAACAGCCGCACCGTCAGACAGCGGTTCTTCCTTCGGACTTCGCGTGAGCGCGCCCGCATTAGCGCCGCGGCCGACGGCCCTTTCGAGACCAGCACCCTTAGTCAAAGGTGACACTATTGGTGTCGTCGCCCCTTCCTATGCGCCGACTCCCGATTGGCTGCTGCTTGGCGCAAAGGTGATGGAAGAGGCGGGCTTCAACGTGCTATTCGAGCCGGACGTCGAGCGCGAGCGCCGGTTCCATCACCGGGAGGATGAGCAGCGCGCGGAAAGGTTGATGGAGATGTGGAAGAACCCCGAAGTGAAAGCGGTCATCGCCGCCACCGGCGGTTATGGCGCTGTCCGGGTGATCCCGTATCTCAACGCCGATGTCTTTCGGCGCAATCCGAAGATCTTCGTCGGGTACTCCGACATCACCGCACTGCATCTCTGGCTAATGCGTTGCGCTCAGCTCAGAGTTTTTCACGGTCCCACTTTGGACGATCTATGCTGGACCGGGGAGCAGACCGTCCAATCACTTCTTGCTACCCTCACCGATCCGCGACCACAGTTTGAGCTCGGCGGCCGCGGCGTGCGTGCCGTGCGCCCCGGCCGAGCGGTGGGTCGCCTCACCGGTGGCAATATGTGCATGGTGCAGCAAACGATCGGCACTCCTTACGAGGTCGATACTCGCGATTCGATTCTTTTTCTCGAGGAAACGCGAGACCCGATGTCCTATGTTGATGAGCGGCTCGTGCATCTGCGCTCGGCGGGAATGTTGCGCGGGGTAAAAGGAATTGTTTTCGGAAACCTGTCTCTCGATCGGTGTGAGGAAGATGAATTCGAGGATTTCCTGCTCGATCTCCTTCATGACTTTGAGGGTCCGATCCTGATGGATTTCCCCGCCGGTCACGAAGCTCCCAACCTGACGCTACCGCTCGGAACGGAAGTCGAGCTGGTGAGCGATCAGACCACTGGTTGGCTTACGCATCGTGAGGATGCACTGGCGGTCGAAGACAGACCGCGTCTTAGCCTGGTCTAAAGACCGCCGGCTTTGATGGTTGCATCGACGGCGATGCACCAGAGATGAATCACCATCAGGTGCACCTCCTGGATGTGAGCGCCATTCTCGGACGGAACCGCAACGACATGATCCGGCGCGAAACCGTCAATTCCGTTCTGACCGCATAGCGCGATCGTAACGGCGCCTTTGTCTTTCGCGGCTTTCAGCCCGCGAATCACGTTCTCCGATTTTCCACTGGTCGTGATCCCGACAACAGCGTCGCCCATCGATGTCAGCCCCTCTACCTGCCTCTCGAACAGGGCCCCGTAACCGAAGTCGTTAGCGATACACGTGATAACCCCGCTGTCGCCGACGAGGGATAGTGCGGGCAAAGGGCGCCGCGTTTCCTTGAAGCGGCCAATCAATTCTTCAACGAGGTGGTTCGCTTGCGTCGCGCTGCCGCCGTTGCCGAATGCGAGAATCTTTCCCCCGCGTCCGAGAGCGGAGATGATGGCGTCGGCCGCGGCATCGCACGATGGTTGAAGGGATGTCAGCGCAGCGTCGATGACTTGCTGGTGCGTCTTGAAATGAGCGGCGAAGTGTTGACTCGGCATGGGCGGATTATACGAGCGAGTTGCGAGCGCGCCAGTGGACGGACCTAGCGACCACGCCGCCGCCGTCGATTCCCACGCCGATCATTGTGTTGGTCGCTATGTCGATCATGGCCGCGGGGCCGGCCATCGCGGCGACCTCGCCTCGCATCGCGGTGGCGCGCGTGGTCACGGTGTCGCCTGAACTCCGACGCAATCTGGCGAACTTCGCGTTCAGCGTGTGAGATCATCGCGCGGTCGTCGGCAGACTCCTCGACCTCGTCCGGTGACCACGGCTGGGCGAGTTTTTCCTGCAGTTCGTCGAGCGAATCCGCGCGAACGGCACCACGCTGCCCACGCAGCACTACGAATCTCACTGGCCGATCGAGTCGAGGGACTTCGTCCTCCACCAATGTGCGCGCGACTTTTTCCGGGAGCCGCAATCGCGCGACACCAGTTCTTGTTCCATTCCGCTCTTCTACGTCGTAATCGATGTCGATGTCGCGATCGCGAATTGTCACCTGGCTTGGCAACTGCTCGAGGCGTTTGCGAAGCTCCGGCGTGCTAAAGGCGTTGCGGTCCACATCGAGCCGTTTCGCCCGGAAATCATCCATGGAGTTGACGTCGGACAGCTGCCGCTCATAGTGCGCCGTCAGTTCCGGTAGCCCAAGTCGCGGCGTCTCACCTCCGGACCGCTTGTACGCCTCACGAATCTCCTCGATCGCCTCGCGGTTCTTCTTCACTGCGTGATGTCTCGCTTCGCCACGCGCAACGGCTTCCGCCAGGAGGTGGCGCGCTGCCGGCGCTTCGGCCGCTGGGAACTCTTCGACAGTCTCCTGCTCGCTCTCCAGCTCGAACCCGAAGTAATCCAGCGAAGTCTTGATCGTTAGCGGACCGTGCTTGCGTCGCGCGTCGTAAATCAGCTGCGACTTGCCACGCGTTGCGTAGCGGCGAATCAGCTCCATTGGGATCTGAGTTCCCTCGATGGCAGCCCTTGGGATTCCGGAGCGATCCGCGAAATAGCGCAGCGATCCGGCGATCGCGCCCCAGCTCCCACAAACGCTGGTCTTCGAGACCCGAGCCTCGTTGCCATCCGCCGTCATTTCGTCCACGACAAGGTCGAACGGCATGTATTGCGCGAGCAGCTCGGTGAATTTCCGGAAGATGTGGTCGCGCGCGTACACCATCTTGGTCGGCAGCTCCATGCCGAGGCTGCGATAAATGCTCGCCGTTGCGAGAGCTGCGTCTTCGATCGCCTTTACCAGCACGCCCCGCTGTTCGGCCCACTTCGCGATGCTTTCGTCGAACAGATGACGCGGCAGCCCGTACACTTCACCGATGTATCCACAGTGCGAATACGCCTCGGCGTAAAGATTGTACGACGTCAGATGATCGCTTCCCGGTACGACGAGTCCGGAAAGGTCTCGATCTTCGCGCGTCATGCGATGGAGCGACTCGATCGAGCTCATCACCCCGAGGTACGGAACCAGCTCGTCATCTGCGTTTACCAGAAGCTCGGCCCACGGCCGATCGACCGGCATCGCTTCGACCGCCTTTCCATAACGTGAAAGGCGCCCATTTTCGATGATGCCCCGCCTCTCGAGCAGCTGAATTGCTTTGCGATAGGCCACTCGATCGAGCGGAACCGGTAAATCGAGTTGATCGGCAGCGACACCAAGGTCGGCGCACGTCATCGCGACTCGCTCGGAATCACCAGCGAGCTGGAACTCGGGGGCGGTTGGCCTCAGTGAGCCGAAGTGAATGTCGCGGTCAGAGAGAATGAAAACTCTGCCGCGCTCGACGCGTCCGTGAACACGCCCCGCCATCTGCAGGATCTCGTTGGCGCCGAGGTGGAGGCGCGTAAGAACATTTTTGCCGCGCTCGATGATGTTGCTGAAGCGAGTGTCATCGATGATGACGGTGTCGAGACCGTGGACGTTGAGCGCGCTCTGGCCTGCGGCAGTCATTGCCAGGAAATAAGGCTTGGTCTCGTCGCCTTCCAGAAAAGGGCGAATGATCCGAATCGGCTCGCCACCGTGATAGAATGCGGCGTTGATGCGTGGAAACCGCTCGCGTACTTGTTCGGCAGCTTGTTCCACTCCAGCGCGCGTTGGAAGAAACATCCCGACTCCGCGACGCTCCTTCACAACCTGCTGCAGAAACCGGTCGTCCAGAAAAGTCAGCGGATCCTTGCGCACGATTTTCACATCCGCGGCCTTGGCAGGATCAAACGCTGAGCTCTCGAGCACCGCTGCCGCGTTCAGGTAGCTCGCGTAAAAAGTTGGGTCGACGGTCGCCGACAGCCAGATAAATCGGCAGCCAACTCTTTTCCCGAGAGCGAGACACAGCTCGAGCTCCGCTGAAGTCTGATGGATCTCGTCTACGACGAGAGTGTCTGTGGCGAGGATGTCACCATCCTGAAACCAGCGGCGGGCGATCCCGGTGGTGACGACGATGACGTTCCAGGTTGGAGTTTCGGGGGTCGCTTCGCGCTCGCGATTGACAACTCCAACCTTGAGGTCAGTGGTGCCGAGAATAGTCTCGGCAATCGGCCGGATCGAAAGAGTCTTGCCGGTTCCGGTGCCGGCCACGATGCCAAAGCCTTTGCCGGCCGCCGCGAGCGCGCGGATTTCCCGTCCGTGCTGTTTCTCAAGAACTGTCGGGATATGGAGGCCAAGCGCGAGCTCGATCGTTTCGCACGCAGCGCGAGTCGGCGCGATCACGATGAGCCGGCCAGTCGCTGGTTCTGCAGCGACGAAGGCCTGGCGGTCCGGCGGAAGGTATCTGTCGGTTACGATGCGCTGCATGCGCGTGGGAAAAGTGCATACATCGCACCGGATGCGAAACGGCCCCAGGGACTCTCATCCTCTGGGGCCGTCGCTATGACTTCAAGAGATCTAGTCTCTGTCTTTCTTCCCTTTACCCCGGCCGTGATCTTTTTGTTTCGAATCGTGGTCGTAGTCACGGTTCGAGTTGGTCGCCGGGCCGACATACACGCGATTGCCGAACTGATCGTAGCGATAGTTGGAATCGTTGTAGCGACGATTGCCCTGATCGTCGTCATCGCCGCGGTTGTAACCGTAGTTACCGTTGCGCTTCTGGGCTTTTCTGATCGCCTTTTCCCGCTGCTTCTCGGCCTTCTTCCACTGCTTGTCGTTGTTGTTCGCAACGCGGCTGTTGAGAATGGTGAAGGTACCGTTGGGATTACGGCGCGCGCGCTGGATGATCAGGTAGCCGTAGTTGTCGCGAACGCGACGCTCGTAGATCTGGCTGCGGCCATTGCCGACCTGGTACCACGCGCCGTCGTTACGTGAGTAGACGTCCTGACAGTTCGCATTGGTGTTGAGGTTGGTGCGACCGAAGATGATGTCGCCAACGCTATTGGTCGTACGATTGTAGGTGCAATCGTTGGTGGTGCGCTGACCAGTGATGACAGTGCCCGGGCGCGGAACCGACTGTGCGTTCAACGACGCGGCGGCAGTGACACCAGCAATGGCCAAGCTGAAGGCGAATACCTTCATCGTGAAATCCTCCTCGTGATTAAATCAACTAGCTCGTCAGTCTTGCTCGACTTGCCGTTGTTTGATTTTCCTTTCTTGCCCTTTTGCGGCTCATCGCCGAACAGAACTCTGGCGTTGGCCGGCCGGTTTCTCACCGCTGAAGCGCAGTCAGTAGGTGCTGGCTGCTGGCTGGCGGGCACATCGTTGAGCCAGATACGGCACATACCTGCCGGCGGAAAAAACCCCGGCGGTACGATCTGATCTCGACGCTGCGTCTGCTGATTCTGCGGCTTCTGCGGAACCGGTCGTTGGGCCTCGGCGACTCCCGCCGTGAAAACGAGAGCGACCAGGCCGATTAACGGCGCACGGAGGCGAGAAGGAATCGAAATGGAGCGAAAGTGCTGCATCATGGCGCCTCTAAGGTGCAGGGGCGGTGCCAATTACAAACAGGTGAGCTAAGTGATTGACAATAAACAACTTATCCCACCGCGCGCGTAACGCCGAACCCCCCTAATGTCCCCTCATGGGGACAAAAAACTGACACACTTCGACAGCTCTGTTTCCAGGTGGGAAAGGCCGCCCGCTGGGTCAATCCCCGAAGCTTATACCCGTCGCCCGCGCGGTTAGCACCGTGTCGTGATTGATCTCGACCCTCTTTGGTGTCTTCAGCACGCGCGCCAGCGGAATGGCCACAATATGCGGTGACTGCAGCGCTATCATGTGATCCCACTTCTCTTCGGCCACGGCGCGGACTGCGGCACCACCAAATCGTACGGCCAAAAGCCGGTCATAGCCAGTCGGCATCCCGCCCCGCTGGAGATGTCCGAGGATAAGCGAGCGCGTTTCCTTCTTTGTCCGTTCCTGGATGTCCTCAGCGAGCCGCTCGGCGACTCCGCCGACACGCACGGCCTGTCCCGGCATCGACTTGCCAAGAACGTGAACCGATTCGCCTTTTGGATGCGCCCCCTCGGCAATCACGACAATAGAGAAGTGCCTGCCCGCCCGACCTCGAGCGACGATCTTCTCGCAAACCTTGTCGATGTCGTAGGGAATTTCGGGAATCAGGATGACGTCCGCGGTTCCAGCGAGCCCGGCGTGTAAGGCGATGAAACCGGCGTGACGTCCCATTACCTCGAGCACGATGACGCGGTCGTGGCTCTCCGCAGTTGTGTGGAGCTTGTCGATCGCCTCGAGCGCGGTATTGACCGCGGTATCAAAACCGAAAGTCGTAATCGTGCCGCTGACATCGTTGTCGATTGTTTTCGGCACGCACACGATACGCATGCCACGCTCGCAAAGCTGGTGGGCGATCGTCAGCGATCCGTCGCCGCCGATCGAGATCATTGCATCGATGCCAAGGCGGCGCGCGTTTTCGATCAGCTCCTCGGAGCGATCTTGCTCGATACAGCTACCATCAGGCTGAATTACCGGGTAGCTGAAAGGATTTCCCCGATTGGTCGTGCGGAGAATGGTCCCGCCGAGATGGGCGATTCCGCGAACGGTGGTCGGCGTCATCGGGATCACTTCTTCTTCGCCGAGCAGCCCCGCGTACCCTTTCTTGATTCCGAGAACTTCCCAGCCGCGGTTGCACGCCGATAACACTGCCGCGCGGATGACGGCATTGAGTCCCGGCGCATCACCGCCACCGGTGGACAACGCGATTCTCATATTGTCAGGCTTTTTGTTCTAGTAGGGAGATGATTTCTCCGGGCTTGGCGTGTCGGCCAAGTTTTGACTTCTCGAATATGGCGACGTCGTCGGCAATGACCTCAAAGCGTCCACCTCGCGATGGAATCATTTTCAGATCCGCATCGGGAAAGCGCTGCTTGATCTCTGCCGCCAAACTGGCGGCACGCGGCTGGTAGTTTCAAACGACGCAGTATTCGATGCTGATCTTCATTGTCGGGTGTTGGTTATTGATTGCCTGTCGGATATTGATCCGCGAGTTGTTGTGCTTCCGGTGTGCCGACGGCTTTGAGCGCTGCGACTGCCGGCCGTCTAATCACGTCCTGCCATAAATCTGGCGCCATCAGCTGCTTGGCGAGCGGCAGCGCCGCGTTCTTTTCCAGTCTGATGTCGGCGGCCAGTGCCGCGCCACGCACAATGTAATTTGGATCGTCGCGGGCAATTTGCCGCAGGCGGATTCCGACGTCGCGCGACGCCGTTCCCGCGAGTACGAGCTCGCCCAGCGCGCTGGCCGCCGATTGCCTCACGCGCGCATCGATGTCACGCGTTGCGGTAACGAGATTATCGGTGATGGCGCGCATCGGCGAGGCACCTGCCCTGCTTGTGTCACTTCCCCACGCGCCGAGCGCGTCAACAGCACGCGCTCTTACGGCCCAGAACCGATCGTTGCGCGCGGCTCGGCGCAGTGCATCGAGCGCGTTGCGGTCAGTAGGGCGGTCGGCCAAGGCTTCGACTGCCTCGATTCTGCCGAGCACATCGTCGTCGTGGACGAGCTCGTACTCCAGCATCGCGGTCGAGCGCGGGAAGTCGGTGAGCTGAAGGATCCAGTTGCCCTTGTTCCAGCGGATCGATCGCGGCGGCGCCTTGAGATTCACGCCGCCTTCGCCGGTCCCGTTGCGAACGGGAACGACGAAACGGACAACACCGCTGTCGGTCCGCGCTTCGACATCGACGTCAACGTCGAAAAAGCCGGTGAGGCTGTCGCGCGCCTGAACTTCCCGCGCGCTGATGATGAGTCGATTCGCTGCGCGATCGTAGTTGGACGAGACCTGGAATACGGGGAACCCGGCCCCGTACACCCATTGATCGAAGAATGGTTTCAGATCTTTGCCGGTGGTCTCCTCGAACGCGCGTCGCAGATCGTCGGAAACGACGTTGTCGTACTCGTGAGAAGTCGCGTACCGATTGATGCCTTTCCAGAAAACCGAATCGCCGAACTGATGGCGGAGCATCTGGATAACCGTCGCGCCCTTTTGATAGATGTGGCCGGTGAAGAACACCTCGATCGGGTCATTGACCCACTTCCCCCACACGATCGGACGCCGCGCGCGCCGATCGCCGTCGATTGCCTGTTCCTGCGCCAGCAATCGGTCGTAGGCTCCTTCATCGGCGCCAAAGTTCTCTTCGTGGAAAATCTCTTCCATGAAGGTTGCAAAGCCCTCGTTCAACCAAATGTGCGCCCAGCTGCGGGTGGTGAGCAGATCACCGAACCATTGGTGCCCGAGCTCGTGCGACATGAGGTCAACGCTGTTTGCCTGCGGCTCGGACCAGGTGGGATGCAAAATCTCCGCATCGTTCTGCGACGTCGCGGTGACGTTCTCCATGCCGCCATATTGAAATTCAGGAATGACGATCTGATCGTACTTCGCCCATGGATACGGCACGCCCGTTTTGCGCGAGAAGACGTCGACGGCTTGCGGCGTCCTGGCGAATCCGCGACGAGCGGCTTCGACCGAGTCCGGATACGTCCAGTAACCGATCGGCACGTTACGCCACGGCGTGTCCTGCAGCACGACGTAGTTCCCGATCACGCACGTCATCAGATAGGTCGAGGCAGGCTTGTCCTGCACCCAGTGCCACTCGATGCTGTCACCGACAGCGCGTGAGCCGGCAAGCCGACCGTTCGACAAAGCCCGCTCGTCCTTGCGCGTCCAGATGTAAAACTCCCACGTGGTCTTGTCGTTGGGAAAATCGTAAGTCGGCACCCAGTAGCGATTGTCTTCCGTCTCGCCCTGGGTCCATACGATGTGCTTGGCCGGCCGGAAGTACGCGCCCTTGGTTCGATTGACTCCTTCGTAATCGACGGTGACCTGTATTTTCTGATCGGAGGTCAGCGCTCGCGGCAGCGCGATCGCAAGGCGGTTATCGCTGTAGTCGAAGCGGACGGCTGCGCGGTTTGATGTGACGCTTCTGATTCGCATGTCGCCCGCGTCGACCACCACCGTACGGAGCGGCGCAGCGTTAGGAAGTCCCGCGATTGTCAGCGTCGTCGACCCAACCACGGCGTGAGTCGGCCAGTCAAATCGGATGGTCGTGCTCTGATGCTGCAGGTCATACGTCCGGCGCCGCTCCGCGTGCGTAACGCCCTCAGGAATCGGGCCCCACGCGATCAGTGGACTCTCCTTGAATGCGGGCACTTGATTAGGTGTCAGCGTCGTGTCCATTCGAAACGGCGGTACGTTGGGAACCGGCGTCGGTTGAACTTCGGCAGGTTGTCGGGCCGGGGCACAGGCCGCGAACGCTGCACAGGCGAATATCGTCGCCCCGCTAAAGACTCTCATGCGGCGCGGGAACGGTTTGAATCCATCCGCACGAATCGGATTAACGTCATGGTCTGCTTCTGACATATGCTATCCAGCGAACACTGTATCTGGAAGGAGTTACGGGTGCGACGCGCGTTTAGCGCAATCGAATTGACGATCGTAGTTGGTATTCTTGGTGTTCTTTCCGCCATCGCCATGCCAGCGGTGACGCGATTGCTCGACCGTGTGCGGGTGCGAGCTGCTGTCACCGAGATCGAATCGTTATTTGCCGCGGCGCGACACGCTGCAATCGCGCGCGGCACGCCTGCCAACGTTGAGATCGATACAGTAGCGCGAACGATTTCGGTCACCCTCGATCGGGACACGCTGCGAAAAGGCCTGTTGGGTACCGAACACGGCGTCGAGCTGGCGACGAACCGAAGCAGCATGACTTATTCAGCGATCGGCGTTGGCTATGGCGCGGCGAACCTCAGCGTCGTCGTCCGAAAGAGCGCGGCCGCCGATACTGTCGTGGTTTCGCGTCTGGGGCGGGTTCGGCACTGACTTCCTGATTGGCGGGGAGATCGGCGACAATTGGTTCGGGCGTCACCGGCACCACCGCTTCCGCCGTCGTTCCAAAGTCGAAACCAGGAACAGAGATGCGCGGAATCTGCTGGCCGATCGTTCGTTCGATGGCGCGCACCATCGAGATTTCGTCGGGGGACATGAAAGTGAACGCGTCGCCCGTCGCCGCCGCGCGGCCGGTGCGACCGATGCGGTGAACGTAGTCTTCCGGCTGCTGGGGCACGTCATAGTTGATGACGTGCGAAATGCCGGATACATCGAGTCCACGTTGCGCGATATCGGTCGCGACCAGAACCCTGATCTTACCCGCCTTGAAATCTTCCAGGGCGCGCGTCCGCTCGCCCTGTGACTTGTCGGCGTGCATTGCGGTCGCAGTGATGCTTTCGTCGTCCAGATGCCGAACGACGCGATCAGCGCCGTGCTTCGTTCGGGTGAAGACCAGCACCGAATCCATTTCAGGGCGTTTGAGCAGCTGGACAAGCAGCTGACTTTTTCGATCGCGGGGAACGGGGTAGACGGCGTGCGTTACCGTGCTGGCGGCTTCACTGCGACGGCCGACCTGCACCACTACCGGCTTGCGCAGGTATTTTCGCGCGAGCGCCTCGACCTCGGCCGGCATCGTCGCGCTGAACAAGAGTGTCTGTCGATACCGCGGAATCTCGTCGACGATGCGATTGAGCTGCGGCGCGAAGCCCATGTCGAGCATGCGGTCGGCTTCGTCGAGCACCAGTACCTCGAGATCGTCAAACGTGACGTTGCCGCGCTCGATGTGATCGATGAGGCGACCCGGTGTCGCAATCACGACGTCGACGCCTCGACGCAGCTCGCGCGATTGCGGCTCGAGCCCAACGCCTCCGAAAATGGGAACGATGCGCAGATCCGCGTATTTCGCGTACTTCCGAAAGCTCGATTCCACCTGCGCCGTGAGCTCGCGCGTGGGTGTCAGCACCAACACGCGTACCCGGTGGGATGCCTCGCCGTCATTCGAGGACAACGGCGCAGTCAGCAGATTGTGGATGATCGGAAGAGTGAATCCGGCGGTTTTGCCGGTTCCGGTTTGCGCCAACCCGATCAGATCGCGCCCTGTCAGCGCCAGCGGAATAGCCTGGTACTGGATGGGGGTAGGGTGCGTGTAGCCGGCGTCGCGGACCGCGTCGAGAACCTGGGGGGCTAGCTTCAGATCGATAAATGAGACTGAAGCTTCCGGCATTTCTTCCATCATCACTCAATATATCCGCAACTAACTAGCCTTCGACGCTAACTCGCTGTGGCCTCATTGTGGGTATCGCCTCGATGTACGCGGTGAAGTAGGTCGAGTAGACCGGAATTCACCTCCTGCGGCGTCTCCTCGGTGATCACATGTCCCGCATCCCGTACCGGACGAAGCTCGATTCCCGGCACGAGTGGGACGTAAATCCTCATTCCGTCCTTCGGCATCAGATGGTCCAGGGTACCCCACATTCCGATTGCGGGAAGAATCGCTTTTCTCAAATCGCGATCGTTCGCCGCGGACCAATCGTAGGTGTGCAACAGTGCCCGTACCGCCCCGGCGTATTCGGGGAACTGCGACGGCGCCAGATATTCAGCGAGATCGCGCTCGGTAGGACTTCCGCGTTTTCCGTATACCCGACGAAGAGCAATCTTCACGATCGTCGTCGGTTTGACGCGTCGCATTATCGGCAGCAGGAACGCCGGCGTCAGCAAACGATAGATCGTCATCAGCGGTACGCCAGTCAGTCCGACGGGTGACAGCAACGCCAACGCTCGTACGCGGGTCGCGTGGCGTGAAGCGAAGTGATACGCGAGCGAGCCGCCAAGTGAGTGGCCGACGAGTGTCGGCCGGTTCAATTCCAGAGCGTCGATCACTTCGCCCACGTGATCGATCAGAGCTTCGGTCGTGTACTCGGACTCTTCCTGTGGTTTGTCCGAGAGTCCGTGACCCTTTAAATCAAAAGCGATCGCGCGAAAGCCAGCTCCGGCAATCGCCGGCATATTATCGCGGTAGATGTACGTCGAGCATCCCCAGCCGTGGATCAACATCACTGGCGGTGCGTCGCGATCTCCACGCTCGACCACTCGAACCTTCAGTCCCGAACGCAATCGCGGATAACTCACGCGATAGGAAGGGTCACCGGCGGGAAACATCTCGCCGGGACGCAGGTAGTCTCGGCGACTGTGTCCGGTCATCGCCTCAGATCAATTCAATTTCTCTGCCGATGAGTCGGCCGATGAGCCCGATTCGGAAGGTGACATCGGTCCACTTTGATTCAACACCGTTACCGTCATCGAGCGGGAATGACGACCACGCCCAGGTGTTCGACGTAGTCGGTCGCTCCATGCCCTTGTGCGGATGCCAGACGCCGTTGCGATCGCGATCGTCGACGAAGCGCTCGTAGAGCTTCATCCAGTTGTCATTCCGCCGCAGGAAATTCAGACGGGCCATCGTCTCCAGCCACAACAACGCCAGTGGTACATCAGCTTCGACCGCGTTCCGGTGTGGCAGTACATCGCCGAGGATCAGATGCGGCTGCGGAACCATTTTCTTGCCAAACAGCTGGACGATTTCCTGTCGCGGCAGCGGCTGGGTGATCGCATCGTAGATTCGCTCTACTTCACTGAAGTGCTCGTGTCGGAAGATCGGCATGTAGGCGAGCATTGTCAGCGTGTAGATCGAGACCGGAGCCGCCTCTGGCGCGAGGACGTGCGAATTGCCGACCCGCATCCACGGCTTCTCGCCCAGCGGTGAGTTCAGATACGAGATCGTCCGCTCGAGAATCCGGCGGGCTGCGCCGCGCAGCCGCGGGTCATTTTCGTAACCCATCTGCGCCAGCGTCGCTGCGGCGGCCTCGCGAAACATCCCCCGCGTACGTCGCGTGATGTCCTCGTCCTTGACCTTGGTCCCGAGCTCAAACGTGTAGGTGGGATCATTGTCTTCCGCCAGCAGACGGAACAGCAATCGACGCGCGAGAATCAGCGGTGGCGAGTCGTGCGCCCAACCGTATTCCAGCAGACGTCGAACCGCCGGGATGGTACCGATGTGGGTGAAATCGGACCCGTGTTTGCTCGGAAGCGACAGTACCGAGTTGTTCCACATGCCGTCGCGTGATTGCGTGACGGCTAGTCGAATCGCCGGTCGGTGCGCGTAGGGGAGCGCCGAGATTTCTGACGACGATGGGCTCGCCGTTTGAGCCACTTCGGTAATTGCGCGGTACTTAAGCGGCTCCGATGCATGCTCGGTCAGCCAGCTCATCGGAAAGAAGAGCGGCTCGGCAGGCGATACGGGTAATGGTGACGCCAGTTCCGGGGTTGTACTAGGTACAGTCACAGGTGGCGCTCAGAACGAGTTGGAGATGGCTCGTCGAAAACCAGCCGCCGCATGAGCCCGGCTGGTTAGCGCCGGGAAGAATAGCAGGTTTTCACCTAGGCGCTAGGGGATGACAGATAAGTGCTTATTCTGGAATGGTTTAGCCGTCGCGGGATCTCGAAAACCAAAGTCGGCAGTTAGGAGACGGACAGGTTGGAGTGCGCAGTTTTCAACCAGGCGTACCTGGTGACATTCGCTCCGGACGCGTGTATAAGAACTGGCAACTCCAGACAGTTGACTGCGGACTGCCGACTTTAGTTTTTGAGAAGTTAGTGTCCAACAGGTGCAATCGAATCCGCGTAATACCCCGGACGAGTTCGTCCAACAACAAATATCAGGAGAGAGGATGAAGGTAGTTCGCATCGCCGCGCTGGCTGCTGCCCTTTGCGTTGGCATGACCGCGGTTGCTTCTGCTCAGAGCACCCAACCGCAGCAGAATGAAGGACGTCGTGGCAATCGCATGAGCGAATGGCTGCTCAAGGACATCAACCTGACCGATGCCCAGAAGGATCAGATCAAGACGATCCGCGAGAAGTACGTGCCGCAACAGATGGAGCTGCGCAAAGCGGCGCAGGCGACTGGGTCAGTGGATGACGCAACCCGCGCAAAAATGGCTGATCTTCAGCAGAAGCAGGCAGCTGAGATCCGGGCGATTCTTACCGCCGACCAGCAGACGACATTTGACAAGAATCTCGCTGCGATGAAAGAAAGGATGGCTGAGCGCCGTAACGGCAGCAGCTAACTGTCCGGTCGCTGCTCCAAGGCCGCGACAGTGTAGTTGCTCTTCGGGTTCCAGAGTATCCAGCTCGGGAACCCGTTGTCGTATCCGGCCTTCTTCTGCGCGCGAATGTGTTCGGCGTAGTAGTGTGGCGGGCCGAGTGTGAAATCCTGATACCACGGAATGATTTTGGCCGCGCCGCTGACCGGCTTGGTGCGCTCGAGTGCGTCCTTGAGAGCATGGTCGATGGTCTCGTAGGGATGCGCGTTTGGATTGCGCAGCTTGTAGGTGCCGCGAGCGAAGTGCGACGGATAAACCATCGGCAGCACGACGTCGACCTGGTCGACGAACATCTCCCACTTTTGGCCGATACCCATGTCGGTGGTATCTGTAGCCGTGAGACCGAATACGTCGGCGGTCACTCGCATCGGCAGTGGCTTGACCGCGCGACGGATGAATCCGAGCTGCTCGCGAATCACCTGCGCACGCACCCTTCCATTGGCAAGCGGATAGGTCGCCTCGCGCTGCAGTCTCTTCTCGTCCGGAAAGCGAACGTAGTCGAACTGCACTTCGCTGAAGCCGAGGTTATATGCCTCGCGCGCAAGATCGGCGGCGTACTGCCAGACCTCGCGATGGTGAGGATCGAGCCACGGCCTTCCGTTTTTGTCGAGCCAAGGCTGGAGATCCACGTTACGCTTGATCGCGAGGTCGAGCTTCTTGCTCGCGAGTAACGGGTCCTTTGCGACGACGATGCGCGCGATTGGGTAGATGCGGTGCGCGGTGAGCGTATCGAGCAGCGCACGAAGCCTCGCTCGCGACATCCAGTGTCCATCGGCGGTATCGGCGCCGATTTCGTGCGCGAGCCGGACGTCGGACGGATAAAGCACAAACCCCCGATCGTCCTTCACATCGATCACTAAGGCGTTGATCTCCGTCTTCTTAGCGAGATCGATCAGCGTTCTCATCTTACTGCCGAGCGCGGCCCATCGATTGACGTAAAGACCACGCAGCGTGTCCGGCGTGGGAACGTGCACAATCGGCGGTGTGGCCGGCTTTGTCGCCTGCGAAGAACTACTGGCGGTCGGTGATGCGGCGACGTAACTCGACGGCTCGGGTTTCTGCGGCTCGCAGGCAGCGCCGACGACAACCGCGAAGGCCGCGACCATTGCCCACGGAATTCTCATTTGCCTGGCGCGACGATTTTCGCCGCGACGAGGAAGGCTGAAGGTCAGAGCGCGTTCAGCTCGGCGTTGGCGTCTGAGAGATAGCTCATCTCCCTCACCACACTCTGCGCCTGCTGAGTGACCATCGTCAGCCCGGTCGGCTGCGCGTTGAGACCGCCAGTGCGGAATCGCACCAGCTCGAGCCGCATCGACCGCAGTAGCTGACGGCAATGATCGAGCTTCTCCTGCGCTTCCTTCTTCTTGCGTCCGACATCGGCGAGTGCGCGGCGTTCGCGACGAAGCATCGCCAATCTGCGCACTCGCTCCTCACTCGCGCGGTAGTCGAGCGGATTGGCCTGCGCTTCCAGCGTCGTGATTTCCTTCTCGACCGACTCGGGACTCTCGCGATTGGTGCTGCGATCCAGGTCCTGCAGCGAAAGGGCGAGCTGCTGGACTTTGCGGAAAACAGCATCGGCAGATGTCGCAACTTCGGGAATCTGCTCTCTGTCGTCCGGCGGCATGTTGAGCAACTGGCGATGGATTTCGCGATGATCGCTCTCAGCCTCGCGGATCGCCGAGCCATAGCGTGAATCACCGAACGGCGGAGGCGCACCAGCCGGCACCGGACTCAGGCTCGTTGTCGGTCCACCAGTGCGCGGGTACGGCTGGAACGGCTGCGCCGTTGGAAGCGGCGACATTGGCGTGAAAAGCCCCTGCCCACGAGCGCGTGCCCGGCGTCTCACTTCCTCGCGTTTTTTCTCGTCGAACAGCGCCCGCGCATCATCGATAGTCTCGGCGGCGACGTCGAAGATCAGGCGATCGCGCGGCTGGCGAAATACATCGCGCCAGTCGTAGCCCGCAGCCCAGAGTTTCGAATAACGAAATGCCAGGAAGACCGTCCACATTACGGTCAACGCGATGAAATCGTGATTGGAGAACAACGAGATCGGCACCAGGATCGCGTTGACCGCCAGGTACGGCGCCAGCTTGCGACGGAACGAAACGACCATTGGCGCGTTCCACTTGCTCAACTCTTCCGGCGTAGGCTGAGAACCGCCATAGCCGCTCGCAGCTGGAGCATTGCGCCCGTAGCGCGAGCTGGCGTAATCACGCACGTTCTGTTCGGCGTAGTCGCGGAACGACGTCCCACCTTGACCGACATCGCGAGCTTGCTCCCGCGGCGCGGGCATCGATGCGCGCGTTGCAAGCGTTGGCATCGCACCGCCGCTCAAGGCCTGAGCGAATGCAGCGGCATTCGGGAACCGGTCCGCTGGATCCTTCTCCAGACACATCATCACCGCGCGACCGAGATCGGGCGGGATGTCGGGCCAGCGCTCGTCGACGGGAATCGGGCGCTCCGACAGATGCTTGACCAGCATCGATGGAGTGTTGCTGGCAACGAAAGGAGTCTGGCCGCACAGCATCTGGTAACCGACGACACCCAGAGAATAGAGATCGCTTCGCCCGTCGATCGCCTTGTCGCCTGCGGACTGCTCGGGCGACATGTACGCCGGCGTTCCGATCGCCATTCCGGTTGCGGTGAGCCGGGAATCGCCGGTGTCGGTGAGCGCGCGCGCGATGCCGAAATCCGTCACCATCGCCCTTCCGGTCTCTTCATCGATGATGATGTTGTCCGGCTTGATGTCGCGGTGGATGACGTTGCGGTTGTGCGCGTAGGCCAGTGCCTCAGCTACTTCCTTTAGAATGCGCCGGACTTCGACCGGAGGCAGTGGGCCGTGCTGCTGCAGTCTCACGCCGAGATTGTCGCCCTTGATGTACGCCATGACGAAGTAGACGAGATTGTCCTTCTCTTCGACGGTGTAGATCGGAACGATGTTCGGGTGATTCAGCTGGGCAGCTGTCTCCGCTTCGCGGAGGAATCGCTGGCGAATGTCAGCGCGGAAACTCAGCTCGGGAGGCAGGACTTTGATCGCGATTTCGCGCTTCAACCGTCGGTCGCGGGCGCAATACACGATACCCATTCCGCCACGACCGACCTCGTCCTCTAGCTCATAGTTTGCAGAGAGGACCTGCGCGACGTGGGTGCCAAGTTCGTCTTCGGGCTTAATTGGCATGTCGCCGCGTCGAATCAGCAGTTTCCGTGTTGCACTTCATGCCTGGCTGGCGTAAATCCACGAGAGCAAAAGATGCAGTAAGGGAAGACCGGACAGTAGTATCTAAATAAGGTCTTTGGCTTCGGAAGGACAATGGCACAACGTCAAACACTTCCCGTTCTCCCGCTAAGGGGAACGGTAATTTTTCCCGGTCTGACCCAGCCGATTGCGGCAGGGCGACCTTCTACGCTCCGCGCGATCGAGGCAGCCCTCAAAGGCGACCGCGTCGTATTTGCGGTTGCGCAACGTGACAATACCGAAGAGCCGACGGCAGATATCCTGTATTCGATGGGCGTCATTGCGCGCATCGGTCAGATCCAGCGCGGGCTCGGCGGCGTCCAGTTGTTGCTTCAAGGCGAACAGCGGGCGACCGCTCTTCAATACTCACAAGCTGACGGATACCTGAGCGCCGTAATCGTTCCGGCCGAGGAGATGACGCCTCAAACGGAAAACGATCCTGCATTCACTGCGTTACAGAAAGAAACTCGCGAACGCGCGGCAGAGCTCGGCGAGCGTCGCGGCTTGCCCGAGGAAGTGGTTCATCAGGTGCTCGATTCAGTCACCGACCCCGGTCGTTTCGCGGATCTCGTCGCCGGCTACATCGAGCTGCCAGTTCCCGAGAAGCAGGGCCTGCTCGAAACGCTGAGCGTTGAGGAAAGACTGCGTCGTGTCCTCGTGCACGTTCAGCGTCAGGTCGGATTGCTGGAAGCGCAGGAAGACATCAAATCACAGGTGCAGGAAGAGCTCGGCGAGCGCCAGCGCGAGATGTATCTGCGCGAGCAGCTGAAGGCGATTCAGAAGGAGCTCGGCGACGATGATTCCAGCAAGGAGATCACCGAGCTGCGCGACAAGCTGGCCAAACTCGAGCTGCCGAAGGAAGCGCGCGCAGAAGTCGAGCGCGAGCTAGGAAGATTGGAGCGCGCGGGTCGCGAGTCCATGGAAGCACAGGTCATCCGCACGTATCTGGAATGGATCGCCGAGCTGCCGTGGAATAAACGGTCCGACGACCAGCTTGATCTGAAGCACGCCCAGACTGTGCTCGACGACGATCACTACGGGCTCAAAGACGTGAAGGATCGCGTGCTCGAGTTCCTGGCAGTTCGACAACTGCGCGCGTCACAGCTCGCAGATGAAGTCGAGAAGTCGGGAGAAGTTCCGGCAGCCAAGCTGTTCGACGATCGCGACGAAGCGAATCCATCCCTGATGGTCGGTGAAAAGGCCGACAAGCCGATCACTGACAAGGCCGAAGCAAAGTCGCGCGCGATGGCGAAGGGACCGATCCTTCTTTTCATCGGACCACCCGGCGTCGGCAAGACGTCGATTGCGAAATCGATCGCGCGATCCCTCGGCCGCGAGTACGTGCGCGTCGCACTGGGCGGGGCGCGCGATGAGGCGGATATCCGCGGACATCGCCGCACCTATGTCGGTGCCCTGCCGGGTCGCATCATCCAGGGGATGAAGCAGGCCGGCACCAAGAATCCGGTGTTCCTGCTCGACGAAGTCGATAAGCTCGGCACGTCGTTCCAGGGTGATCCTGCGAGCGCGTTGCTGGAAGTACTCGATCCAGCGCAGAACGACACTTTCACCGATCACTACCTCGGCATTCCGTTCGATTTGAGCGAAGTGCTGTTCATCGCGACCGCGAACTTCGTTCAGAATATCCCGGGACCGTTACTCGATCGAATGGAGATGGTCGACTTCGCCGGTTATACGGAGAAGGAGAAGGCGGAGATTGCCAAGAAGTATCTGCTTCCTCGCCAGCTCGAAGAGTCGGGGTTGAGCGACAAGGACATCACGTTCACCGATGACGCGATCATGTCGGTGGTGTCGAACTACACTCGAGAGAGCGGAGTTCGACAGCTCGAGCGTCAGATCGGAGCTGTAGCACGCAAGCTGGCGCGGAAGATCGCTGCCAGTGAAGAAGTGAAGCACACTGTCGACGCTGAGGCAGTTCGCGACTTGCTTGGGCGGCCGCGAGTTCACCCCGAGCACGCGTTGGCTGAGAGCGAAGTCGGTATTGCGACGGGGATGTACTACACGCCGATGGGCGGCGACATCATGTTCGTCGAAGCGTCGATTCGCCGGTACTATGGTAATCGCCAGACTGACGGCCCCGAGACGGTCGGCCCAGGCGGCGCTGTTTCGCTGATCCTCACCGGTCAGCTCGGCGACGTCATGAAGGAGTCAGCGCGGGCCGCGTTTACTTACGCGACGAACAACGCTGCACTACTGGGCATTCCGCGCGACCGGCTGGGCGCAATCGAAGCGCACATCCACGTTCCGGCGGGAGCAATTCCGAAGGATGGTCCGTCTGCCGGAATTGCGATTGCGACAGCGCTGGTTTCGGAGATGTCCGAGCGCCCGGTGAGACAGGAAGTAGCAATGACGGGCGAGATCACTCTTCGCGGACGCGTGCTTCCAATTGGCGGATTGAAGGAGAAGGTCCTCGGTGCGCATCGCGCCGGCATCAAGACCATCATCCTGCCGAAGGGGAATGAGGCAGATATCGAGGATGTTCCAGAGGAAGTCCGGAACGTGCTCGACTTCCATCCCGTCGAGACGCTACAACAGGTGCTCGAGGTTGCGCTTGTTCCAGCCGAGCCCGGCGAGCAGGTCCCGCCGTTAGAGATGGCGGAAGTCGCCTAACCTGAGGTTGGCGCATTGCTCCTGGCCTGAAAAAAAGGGAAGCCAAAACGGCTTCCCTTTTTCTTTAGAAACTCACGGGTCCCCAACTAAACAGTTTCCACGGATCGGCGCGCAGGGGCGGCGGCTCGGTTCCTTCCACGAAATACTCGGTGTAGCGCTGGTCAGCCGGAGTCTGATCAGTTGCTAGCTTCCCAGTCTCGCGATCGAAATCGCCGTAGATCACTCCCGTGGGCGGCACCCACTGGTCGGCAGAGCGAGTGAGGAGATCTGGCTTCGACGCGTAATAGCGAGCTACCATTTTCCCCCAGACCGGAGCAGCAAGCGATCCGCCGGCGGCTCCCGGCGCGATTGACGTTGGCTTATCGAAGCCGAGCCAGACACCCGCGACGACATCGGGCGTCAACCCGACAAACCAGACATCGGAGTTGTCGTTGGTGGTTCCCGTTTTTCCCGCGGCGGGAACTGATCGTGGAAGATATCTCCGGATTGCCGCGGCAGTCCCCCGCTCGACGACATCGCGCATCATATCACGCACGACGTACGTCACACGTGGATCGAGCGCTGGCGCCAGCGCGCGGACTTCTCGCGAGAACACCGTTTTGCGATCGCGATCTTCAATGCGGTAGATGAACCGCGGCTCGACAGGCGTGCCAAGGTTGGCAAACGTGGTATACGCCGCGATCAGGTTGAGTGGCTGGACGACTGACGCACCAATTGCGCTGGAGGGATAAGGCGCAATTGGCGTGGTAATTCCCATTCGGTAAGCGACCTGCGCGACCGAATCCATGCCCAGCTTCATCGCGACCTGTACTGCCACGACGTTGCGGGACATAGCAAGCGCATCTCGCAGACTGATGTCGCCGAGGAACTTGCTGTCGGAATTCTCCGGCCTGTATACGGTCTTGTTCGGCAGAGTGATTGCGAGCGCGGTGTCCGCGAACATCGCGTTCGGCGGAATGCTATCGGCGATCGCCGCCGCGTACACGATGGGCTTGAACGACGATCCGGGCTGACGCAATCCATCAATCGCGCGATCGAATTGCGAATCGTTATAGTCGCGACCGCCGACCAGCGCGCGAACATCGCCTGACGCCGGATCGAGAGCGACGACAAGTCCCTGCAAATAGTCCGTTGGCTTGTTTGAGCGTGTCAGTCCCTTTGGCGGAACGTATTTCGGGTGCGCGTAGTCGGGGTCGGCTTCGAGCGACGCCGTTTCTTCCTGTAAAGCGCTCACCGCCGCGTTTTGCAGAACCGGATCGAGGCCCGTGTAGATGCGATAGCCGCCCTGCATCACGGGAATGCCGGCGCGTGTCGCCTGGATGCGAACGACGTCGACGTACCAGGGCGATGGCGCAGAGTACCCGCCATTGGGCTGGGTCAGAAGCGACGAGGCCTGCGCCGTTTTTTTCTGCGACTGAGTGATGAAGCCCTGATCGGCCATCAGCGCGAGGACGACATTGCGACGCTGGCGCACACGATCCGGATACTTCAGGGGATCATAGAGGGCGGGACCTTTCGGCATCGCTGCCAGGGCAGCGGCTTCGGCGAGCGTGAGCTTGGATGCAGGCTTGCCGAAGTAATGACGTGCCGCGCTCTCGACGCCGTACCATCCGTGTCCGAACGAAATCTGATTGAGATATCCCTCGAGGATCTGTTCTTTGCTGTAATGCCGCTCCATCTCGCGCGCCGCGGCCTGTTCATCGAGCTTGCGTCCGAGGCTGCGATCGCTGCGGTCGATGAGCGTGGGATGCATGTTGCCGACGAGCTGCTGCGTGATGGTGCTGGCGCCGCGCCGCTCACCCAAGATGTTGTCCTTGAGCGCGCCGGCGATGCCGACCACGTCGACGCCGTCGTGTTGGTAGAAGCGATGATCTTCGACGGCGATGAATGCCTGCCCAACGTATTTCGGCAGCGTACGGATAGAGATGCTGGTGCGGATCTCCTTGCCAATCTCTCCAATCAACGAGCCATCACGCGCGTAAACGAGGGACGCTTGCGGCTGCGGAACGATCGTCCAGGCGACAGTGTCCGCCGGCGTCGTGCCCTGCGCCGCGCCCAGCGCAGGAGTAAGGATCGAGAGTGCAAGCAGCAGCCGGCGCAACGGTTGATTGTACCTCTGCCCTATGGCAACTTCAGATAGATGGATCGTCTCGTTCATCTCGTCGTCGTTCAGTTCAAGCCGCGCAAAGGCGACTATGCTGCCAACCTCGCCCGCCTGGTCGGCATCTTCTCACAAATCGACAATCTGGACCCTCGGCCTGACATAGCGGTCTTCTCCGAGACGGCGTTGACCGGGTACTTCGTGGAAGGAGGCGTCCGCGACGTCGCATTGACCGCCGGCGCGCTCGCTCGCGACCTCAACGCGCAATACCTCGCCGCAGTTAATACACCGAGACCCCTCGATGTTTGCATTGGGTTTTACGAGGTATGGAACAACGCATTCTATAATAGCGCGCTCTATGTAACGCTGGGAACGGAATCACCGGTCATACGCCACGTCCATCGCAAGCTCTTTCTGCCGACCTACGGGCTGTTCGACGAAGAGCGGTTTGTCGACCGCGGGTTCGAGGTACGCGCCTTCGACACGGATTGGGGTCGAGCCGCGATGCTGATCTGCGAAGATGCCTGGCACAGCCTGACCGGGACGGTTGCTGCGCTCGACGGGGCAACGATGATCTTCGTGGTGTCGGCGTCGCCGGGGCGCGGGGTGTGGCCACGCGAGGGCGAAGGACCGGTGCCCGCGAATCTCAAACGATGGGAGCGATTGGCGCGCGACATTGCTGAAGAGCACGGCGTGTTCGTCGCCCTCGTCAATCTCGTCGGCACCGAAGGTGGGAAAACCTTCGCCGGCGGCTCGATCGTTTGCGGTCCGCATGGTGATGTGCGCGCGCAGGCACCGCTGTGGGAAGAAGCGATGCTCACGATTTCGCTCGATCCGCAGGATTTGACACGCGCGCGGTCCGATGTGCCGCTGCTTACCGATCTGCAGACGATGATGCCGCATTTGATGCGGAACGTCGATCGGATTCAGGCTGGTGAAAAGCGAGAGCTTGGTTACGATGTCGAACCGACTGATCCCGGCCCGCTTACTCCGGCAGCCGCGCCAAAGGGGAAGTCGAAGAAAGCAACCGCAGCCAGTCGTAATGGAAGTGAGCCGATTACAGTGCTGCGCGCGCCCTCGACCCAGGCTGGTCCGCCTCCGCTCGACATCGATCCCGAGTTGACCGCAAAGTGGCTCGTTGCATTTCTGCGCGAGGAATTCGAGCGCAGGAATTTCAGCCGCGCCGTCGTCGGGTTGTCGGGCGGTGTGGATTCCGCGGTTACCAGCTTTCTCGCCGCGGAAGCACTCGGCGCGGAAAACGTGCTCGCGGTGAGAATGCCGTACCGCACTTCAAGTCCTGATTCGCTCGCTCACGCGCAGTTGGTGGTCGACGCGCTTGGAGTGAAGTCGCGCACGATCGATATCAGTCCGGCGGTCGATGGCTATCTGTCGAATGAGCCCGACGCCGACCCAGCGAGACGCGGCAACGTGATGGCGCGCGAACGCATGATCATATTGTTCGACCAGTCGGCGAAGTGTCATGCGCTTCCGGTCGGTACAGGCAATAAGACCGAGCGATTGCTCGGCTACTTCACTTGGCACGCCGACGATTCACCCCCAATCAACCCGCTTGGCGATCTGTTCAAGACTCAGGTCTGGCAGCTGGCGAAATTTCTCGGAGTGCCGGAAGTCATCGTCAACAAGCCGGCTTCCGCCGATCTAATAGAAGGCCAGACCGACGAAGGAGATTTCGGCATCAGCTATCCCGAGGCCGATCAAATTCTGAATTGGCTGATCAGCGGCTACAGCCCCGCGGCATTGGCCGCTCGCGACTTCGATTCGCACAAAGTGGAGATCGTCCGTAAGCGGCTGGCGGGTACGCACTGGAAGAGAAAACTGCCGACCGTGGCCCTACTCAGCCCGACCGGCATCGGCGAATCGTATCTGAGGCCGGTCGACTACTGAGCCTGACAGGAGCTGCCGATCAGCGCGACCTTTGGTGGCATCCTGAATTCGCAGGTCGACATAATCTGGTAGCGTTTGTTGTACTCCTCTTCCGCGGCGGCGACTTCCTTGAGCTTGTTGAATAACGCAGTGGTGTCGGTTGTCTTCGCGCAGTAGACGAGGTAGTAACGGGGGCCGCCGCAGGCGCGTGAGCCGACCGCTGCCGCCCGACATTCATCAGCCGCCGAGCAACCATCGGTTTTGACGAGTGCCTTGGCCTGGTCCTCGAGCGCGGTGATTTGACTCCAGTCGGTTTTCTGATCGCCGGTGAAAATGACCTTGCCTGGTGGAGGATCTGACGGATTTTGGTTGGCCGATGAGCAGCCGAAGATCATTGACAGAGCGACGAGATAAACGATGGGTAGTTTCATCGATAGTCCTCGGCATTGTTTTAGCCGAAAGTGAACTGCTTGCTTTGTAGTTAACCAGACCTATTCGCTATTTTGCATCAGTTATGGCCACTCGAACCCTTCCCGACCGCAAGACCGCTGGAACGCCCAGTGCCCGGCTGTCCCCACAGCAGCTGGTGGCCGCCTACAAGAACATGTTGCTGTCGCGACGGCTGGATGACAAGGAAGTCCAGCTCAAAGGACAGAACAAGATTTTTTTCCAGATCTCGGGAGCGGGCCACGAAGCGATTTTGACGGCCGCCGGAATGGTTTTCAAGTCGGCCTACGACTGGTTCTATACCTACTACCGCGATCGCGCCCTTTGTCTCGAGCTCGGCGTAACGCCGGCTGAGATGTTGTACGAGGCAGTCGGCGCAGCAATTGATCCGGCTTCCGGCGGCCGCCAGATGCCAAGCCACTGGGGCCACAAGAAGTACAACATCGTCTCGGCGTCGTCGCCAACCGGAACCCAGTTCCTCCAGGGCGTTGGATCCGCGGAAGCAACGCTGCGCGCGAAGCTCCTCGGAATCACAGAAGGGTTTCACAAAGACGAGGTCGTGTTCATCTCCACTGGTGAAGGCCAGACGAGCGAAGGCGAGTTCTGGGAGTCGCTGAACACTGCGTGCAACCTGAAGCTGCCAGCGGTCTATCTGGTCGAAGACAATGGTTACGCGATTTCGGTCCCCGTCGAGGTGAACACCGCTGGTGGCAGCATCTCCAAGCTCGTACGGTCGTTCCCCAATCTCCTCGTCGAGGAGGTTGATGGTTGCGACCTCCTTGCGAGCTACGATGTAATGCAGCGCGCAGTGGAGTACGCGAGACAGAGAAAAGGGCCGGCACTGGTGCATGCAAAAGTGATCCGGCCCTATTCACATTCGTTGTCGGATGACGAGAAGCTTTATCGGCCACCCGCTGAACGTGATGCGGACGCGGCACGCGATCCGGTCACTCAGTTCCCGAAATGGCTGGTGAGTGAAGGGCACGCAACCGACGAAGAGATCAAGCAGATCCAGGAAGAGGTGGACAAGATCGTCCTCGCCGCCACCGACGACGCCCTCGCACAGCCGCAGCCGGGTCCGGAGACCGTGTACTTCGGCGTTTACTCGCCGGATGTCGATCCAACCGGTGAGCAGTTCGACACCGAGGACGATCCGCAGTTCTCGGGTGATCCAACCACGATGGTCGATCTACTCAATGCCTGCATGCGCGATGAGATGCGTCGCGATCAGAAGATCGTAGTCTTCGGCCAGGATGTCGCCGACGTGTCGCGTGAGGAGCACCTCGACAAAGTCAAAGGCAAGGGTGGCGTGTTCAAGGTGACGTGGCGACTGCAGAAGGAGTTCGGCAGTGCTCGCGTCTACAATTCACCGCTCGCGGAAGCGAACATCGTTGGTCGCGCTATTGGACTCGCGGTGCGCGGATTCAAGCCGGTCGTCGAAGTCCAGTTCTTCGATTACATCTGGACCGCGTACATGCAGCTGCGCGACGAGCTGGCGACGATGCGCTGGCGCTCGAACAACAATTTCTCGGCGCCAGTCGTGGTGCGCACGACTTACGGCGGTTACATCCGGGGCGCGATCTACCACTCGCAGACCGGCGCGACGTTGTTCACGCATTGTCCCGGTCTGCGTGTCGTTTGTCCGGCGACCGCGCTAGACGCCAACGGATTGCTGCGCACGGCGATCCGTTGCGACGATCCAGTGCTCTTCCTCGAGCACAAGCATCTTTACCGCCAGACTTACAACAAGTCGCCCTACCCTGGACCGAACTTCATGATTCCGTTCGGCAAAGCCAAGGTTGTTCGTGAAGGTAGCGACGTGACTGTCGTGACTTATGGCGCGACGGTGCAGCGGGCAGTAGTGGCGGCGAACGCGATGTCCGACCAGGGGATATCGGTGGAGGTGATCGACCTGCGCACGCTCAGCCCGTGGGATCGAGACACTGTTTTCGAATCGGTCAAGAAGACTTCGCGTGTCATCGTCGCCTACGAAGATTCGAAATCGTGGGGCTTCGGCGCCGAGATCTCGGCGTCGATCGCTGACGAGTGCTTCGCGTGGCTCGATGCACCCGTCAAGCGAATCGCGTCCGCGGACACTTTTGTCGGCTACGCGCCGCGTCTCGAAGACGCGATTCTGCCACAGGTCGACGACTTCAAAAAGGCTTACGAAGAGATCGTGAAGTTCTAGAGCGGAAACTGCTCCGCTCTCTCTTCGCGTTATCTGGGCGGAATCGCGCCGCCTGACTGAGGCTGCTGGACGTTTAGACTCGACATGTCGAGCGCCTTGTAGCCGGCCGGCACCTCGAACGCCTTCGGATCCGCAGTAACCCATTTGATGCCGGTGACGATCGCATCAGTGTTGGTGACATGCGGCGGCATCCCCGCGATCGTCATCGTCGCCGAGCTCGTTGCCTTGAGCGGTGTCGCCTTCGGAAGCTTTGCTTGCGCAGCCTTCATCTTCTCGGCGAAATCCTTGCTCGACCCCGTCAGTGCGGAAGCCATGTCGGCGCCGCTGAAGCTCGCAAACGGATTGACCGAACCTTTGATATCAGTCGCGAAATAATAGTCCGACGTCGTCGAGATCGAGACGGTCTGCTGCTGACCCATCGCGTCTATGTTCATCGTCATCCCGGTTCCGATTCTATAGTGGCTCGTAGGATGGCCGAGTATCGCCGGGCCCGCGCCGAGGCTGTCTACGGTCGCCTTGGTGTTGCTGAGATTCATCTTCACGCCCATCTGCTGCGACTGCGCAAACATGTCGGCGGGACGCATGCGGATGTAGCGACTGCCCTTGGTGTCGAGATAGGTCACGGTCTTCCCGCTATCGCTGAGAATCATCGACATCGTGCCGTCGGCGGCCAGTGGTGAGACCTGCGCACCGGCACCTTTCATCGTCAGATCCATCCGCACCTTGTCGGCACTGCCAACGGCGTGACCGACGATGACTCCGGTGTCAGCCGTTCCGGTGACACTGACCGTGGTGCGGAAATCGATCGCGAGATTCTGGTTCTGTGCTCTGACTGCAATCGGCGCCAGCGTGATCAATGCACAGCTTAGCGCGCACGATGTGAAGCTCATTCTCTGCATCCTGATTTTGTGTTGGGCAACTTGCGGCATAGCCGTCGAGAGACGTTCGGCTGACACTAAGGGTAACCCGCAGCCGTCGATTAGTGCCCCGTCCTTGGCCATTTGATCGAGGCGACGATCGACGATGCGAGCACTAGCGCCACAACACCCAAAGAAATCCCAATTGGAATGTGGAACACGCCCTCCAGCAGCATCTTGGCGCCGATGAACACCAGCACCATCGAAAGGCCGAGCTTCAGATAGACGAACTTGTCGACGATTCCCGCGAGCAGGAAATACAGCGCGCGCAACCCGAGGACGGCGCAGATGTTCGACGTGTAGACAATGAACGGATCGCGCGTGACGGCGAAGATCGCGGGAATCGAATCGGTCGCGAACACAATGTCGGTTGTATCGACGATCAGCAGCACGATGAACAGCGGCGTCGCGGCGAGATGGGTCGTCCCATCTGGACGCTGCTCGCGCACGAAGAATTTCTTGCCGTGATAATTCTTGGTAACCGGAACGATCTTGCGCGCGGCCCGAAGGACCGGGTCTCGTTCAGGGTTGTAGGCCGCATCGTCTTTCTGCAGCGCCATCCTGATGCCAGTGAAGACGAGGAATGCCCCGAAGATGTAGAGCGTCCACGCAAAGCGAGTCACCAGCGCCGAGCCGGCGACGATCATCACACCGCGCAGGACGAGGGCGCCGATGATTCCCCAGAACAGCACGCGGTGCTGGTATTTCTCGGGGACCCCGAAATAAGTGAAGATCAGTACGAAGACGAAGATGTTGTCGACCGACAGCGCGTACTCGATCAGGTAGCCGGTGAGGAACTCCAGTCCCGACTGTTTGCCCATGGTGAGATAGACCGCGAGGGCGAAGCACAGTGAGAGAGCGACCCATATCCCGCTCCAGACGGCAGCCTCGCGCAGCGAGACCTTTTCCGCTTTGCGATGCAGAACGCCGAGGTCCAGTGCGAGAATCGCGAGGACGACAACGTTGAATCCGATCCAGCCATAGATCGAATTCACAGCGCGACGCAGCGTGCGTCGTGAGTCGCCGGCCGGTTAGCGCCGCTCAAGGGCGTCGCGCACGTCGAGGAGAATCTCGAAGTAGAGTTGTTCCCTCCGGTAAGCAAAGTCGAGCGTCGCCATCTGCGTCTGGTCTCCGGTGGTTTTGGCGCGCTCGAAGGCTTCACGGTACATCTCGTCGAGATTGTTGAGAATCGTGGTGCGACTGCGTGACATTGCATTGCTCTCCGGGCTCGATTCGCTGCGGTTGTCCACCGACAGGTTGGCGAGACGCTCGAGCGCCGTCTCGGGATCCTGACCTTCGAAGATCAGTTTTTTCGCAGCGCCGAGCGCGAGCCGGCGCGGATTGAACGGATTCGGAGGTGGGGGCGGGGTCACTGCGAGGAATGCTGGACGAATGGGCGTGAAAGTTAAGGCAATGCAATGAAGTCGCGCTAATCATGAAATGCGCGTGAAATACAAAAGGGGCGGAGAGACTTGCTTCTCCGCCCCTTTTGCTACGTGTAGCAAGATCTAGATGTTCGATCCGCCTGAACTTCCAGACCCGCGACCACTGGAGCCACTGGACCCGCCTGAGCCACCAACGTTGCCGCTGGAGGATCCACCACTCGAATTCCCCATGCCGCCCGAACCACTCGAGCCGCCGGAGCTGCCACCAGAGGACCCGCTCTTGCTGCTTCCACCAAGACCGCCACCGCTGCTGCTGCTTCCGGCATCACTGCTTCCACCATAGCCACCGCCGCTGGAGCTGCTTCCCTTATCGGAGCTTCCTCCAAATCCGCCGCCGCTACTGCTGCCGCCGGATCCACCGAAGCTGCTGCCACTGCCGCCGCTTCCGCCGGTTCCACTACCAGAGCCGCTGCTCGAGCCACCAAAACCGCCGCTCGATCCGCCGGAGCTTCCCGAGCCACTACCGCTACGGCTTCCGCTCTGGCCCGATCCCGAACTGCTCTGTGAACCGCGGTCGTTGATGTTCTTGTCGTTGTCTGCCATGGTATCCTCTCCTTCGTTGGGCAGCTACGCAAACGCATGTCGCATGCCCACGAATGTTATTTACGTCTGCTTCGTGAGCTCCCGCCGCGGTCCCCTCTGTCGCCTTCGCCGGACTTCGAAGAATTCTTCGCACGGCGCTTTCGATCCTGGCTGAGCGAGCGACCAGTATCCACGACTTCGTCGAATTTGCCCTGCGCGTCTCGCCGTACGTAGCGTTTGTCTCCCTCGCGCGGCTCGATCATCTCTCTCTTCGATGCCATAGGTCCTCCTTTTGATGGTCTCCGAGAGGGAGGGCATTTGCCATGCCTTCCACACGCTAGAGCCGATGAAAAATCGCCTCTTCCACGGGCTTCCCGTTCTTCAGGTGGTCAACCACAATTCGCTCGAGCAGTTCGGGAGTAACGTTAGCGTACCATATCCCTTCGGGATACACGACGACAATTGGACCCATGCTGCATACTCCAAGGCAGGGAGTCTCACCTCTCTTTACACGATCGGGACCGAACAGCAGGTCCTCGCGCTGCAACAGCTCCGCGAGTCGCGAATACAATTCGCGACCGCGACGATCGGGTGAGCAGAAATTCCCGGTGCAGATTAGAACGTGATGGGAGTAACGTTCCATCTGCGGCTTCGACGAAGGCATCCGGCAAAGATACTTGCATGAGGCAGAGCCGAGTTTGATTATGCTGTAAGCTCTCCTTTTCAGGAGTCAACAATGGGGGCGACAATCACACCTAACGCAACCGCCGTCGATCCAGTGATCTCCGGCAAGGGCTACGTGCACCCTGAAGTTCTCGTTAGCACGGAATGGCTCGCCGAGCATATCGACGATCCCACCATCAGAATCATCGAGAGCGACGAAGACGTTCTTCTTTACGACACCGGCCACATTCCGGGCGCGCAGAAAGTCGACTGGCACCAGGATCTGAACGATCCCGTGTTGCGCGACTATGTGTCCCCGGAGCAATTCGAAAAGCTTTTGCGCGAGAAAGGAATCGACGACAGCACGACGGTGATTTTCTACGGCGACAAGAACAACTGGTGGGCAGCGTACGCTTTCTGGGTGTTTCAGCTCTTTGGATTCACCAACGCGAAGCTGCTGGACGGTGGTCGGGTGAAGTGGCAGCAGGAAGGCCGCGCGATGAACACCGAGGTGCCTCGATTCGCCAGGACGAATTACAAATCGCCCAAGCGCTCGGATGAAAAAATCCGCGCGTTTTTCCAGCAGGTGCGCGACCACTCCGCCGCCGGCAAGCCGCTGATCGATGTCCGTTCACCGGAGGAATTCACCGGGCAGCGCACGCACATGCCCGACTACCCGCAGGAAGGGACGCTTCGCGGCGGGCACATCAAGGGCGCGCGCAGCGTGCCGTGGGCCCGGGCAGCAAATCCCGACGGCAGTTTCAAGGACGCGAACTCATTGCGCGCGATCTACGAGCAGGAAAAAGGTCTTAGGAAGAACGACGATATCATCGCCTACTGCCGCATCGGCGAACGTTCCTCTCATACCTGGTTCGTGCTGACCTACTTACTCGGCTACGATAAAGTCAGAAATTACGATGGCAGCTGGACCGAGTGGGGCAACGCGGTGCGGGTCCCGATCGAAAAGGGGCCGGAGACAGCGTGACAGCTCCGGTTACCGGCGTAAAAACCAAGCCATCGCTGATTCATGTCACCTGGGCGGGCGATCATCAATTCGATGCCGGCCGGCCGGGCGGGCCAATGGCGCACATCGATGGCGATGGAAAGACGGCCCAAACTCCGCCCGAGACTCTGTTGACCGCGCTGGCGACGTGTGTCTCTTATGACGTGATCGACATTCTCGCCAAGCAGCGCACCCCGATCTCGTCGCTGGAGATCGATGTCGTTGGCGAACGAGTCGACACCGTTCCGCGTCGCTACAAGCACGTCACCTTGAACTTCCGCATCGGTGGCGCCGGGATCGAGAAAGAAAAGGCCCTACGCGCGATCGAGCTGTCCGCGAACAAGTACTGCTCAGTGAGGGAGACGCTGCGACCGGATCTGCCGATCGAGTGGACGGTGGAGATTGCGGGCTGAGGACTTAACAGCGCACTACCTCGCTGAGCGCTGACTGCTACACGCTGACCGCTTAGCGCTACAAGCGACGGGACAGATCGCGATAGAACCAGAGGAAAGGAGTTCTGTTCGCCGTCATGCGATGAGACCCGTCCCTTTGCAGGCAGCGAACAGCTAACAGCGTGCAGCTATGAGCGCTCAGCGAGGTAGTGCGCTTTCAAGCCCTCAACCCGCAGTCATCTCCTCTTCCCCCGCGCACCCTTTCTCTCCTCCTGCTCTATCTCCTCCCTCAGTCGCAAGTAGCTATCGTATCTCTCCGCGCTGATCGCGCCTGACTCGACGGCGGTGCGGATGGCGCAGCCGGGCTCGGCGCGGTGGGTGCAGTTGCCGAAGCGGCACGAGGGAATGAAGTCGCGGAATTCGCGGAAGCAGGAATCGAGCTCCTCCGAGGAAAGCCCCCACGTGGCGATCTCGCGCAGGCCGGGAGTGTCGACGACAAAGCCCGCATCGGGCAAGGGATGAAGCAGTGCACCGACAGTGGTGTGCCGGCCCTTGTTCACCGATTCGCTGATCTCGCCGACGCGCAGGTCGAGCCCGGGATACATCGCGTTCATCAATGAAGATTTCCCGACACCCGACGGGCCCGTCAGAGCAGACGTGCGGCCTGCCAGCTCATCATGCAGATCGTCCAGTCCGATGCGCTGCTTCACGCTGGTGAAGTGCACCGGAAAGCCGGCGCGCACGTAATCGGAGAAAGCGTGCTCCGTGTGCTCGCGATCGACCAGCTCGATCTTATTTATCACGATACGGGCATCGAGTGAGTTCGCATCCGCGATCACCAGGAAGCGATCGAGCATGCGACGGTGAGGCTCGGGCTTCGCCGCGGCGAAGACAACTATGACCTGATCGACGTTCGCCGCGACAATCCTCTCGCCCTGGCCTCCGCCTGGCGCACGACGCGCCAGCTGCGAGTGTCGTGGCAGAATCTCCTCGATCGCCCAATGACTGCCGCGTGAGTCCACGTCGAGCATGACACGGTCGCCGACCGCGAGCTTGCGTGATTCGTCCGACTCTTTTTTGAGGCGCCCACGCAGCGATGCCTCGTGGGTCTCACCCGAGCTCGCGCGAACGTTCCAGATTCCACCCGTACCGTTGAGCACCACACCTTCAGTGCGGCTCAACTGCTACCCTCTCGGCGCATCGCGTCCCACCAGGTGGTTTGACTCGACGTCTCGCCACGAATCAACGCATCGAGCTTTGCTTTCACGTCGTTCAAGCTCATCTCGCCGACGATGCGACGCGCTTCTTCCTCGGTCTGCCCGTAGGCGAGAAACTCAGTCTCCAAGTGCCCGCTGGCAACCGGATCGCCGTGACCCCAACGGACGAACAGAAGGTAGGCAGCGAATGGGCGCGCTTTGTCACCGCTTTCATCGCTGACGATCTCGACGCTGTACGACGCACCATCGCTTCCTTCAAATGCCGCCGGTCGATCGTGGACAGCACGGTACCCTCCGATCGTGTTCGGATCTCCTTTGGAAGGATCGGGAGGTATGAATCTGCCCATCTCAACGCCGGCGCTTGCCGACCATTTCCTTCACGACGTTGCCGGTGATGAACGCGACATTCGCCGGGCGTTCCGCGAGTCGCCGCATCAGATACGGATACCATTGCGTACCGAACGGAACATAGACGCGCATGCGATAGCCCTCGCGCACGAGCCGGTCCTGCAAATCTCTGCGCACACCATAAAGCATCTGAAACTCATAGCGATCGGAGGAAAGCTTCTTCTCTTTAGCAAAACGCTTCGCCTCCCTGATGATCGCCTCGTCGTGGGTCGCGATGCCCGGATAATTCCCTTTCATCATCAGATCGTGCATGCATCGCACATAGGTCGAGTCGACATCCTTCTTCGCCGGATACGCCACGGTCTCCGGCTCTTTGTAAGCTCCTTTGCACAGACGCACGCGCGCCTTCAGCTGAATAGCGCGCTCCACATCGGCGGGCGTACGATACAGATAACTCTGTAGGACGATCCCAACCGCCTCACGGTATGCCGGGTAGAGTCGCTGCTCGAACAGATCGAGGGTCCGCTGGGTGTACTCACTCGACTCCATGTCAATGCGAACGAACGAGTTGTAATCTCGCGCGCGCTGCAGAATGCGATGCATGATGGACACGCAGAGGTCCTCGGAGATGTCGAGCCCCATCGCGGTCAGCTTCACCGACACGTTTGCGTCCGCTTTCTCCTGATGAATCCGGTCGAGCATCTTCACGTACGAATCGCCTGCGGCGCGGGCCTCCGCTTCGTTGTGCACGCTCTCGCCGAGCAGATCGAGAGAGGCCGTAATTCCCCGCGCGTTGAGTCGCTTCACGGCCGCTAGCGCGGAGTCCAGCGTCTCTCCGGCGACAAATCGGTTTGCGAAGCTCTTCGCCACTCTGTTATTGCGAACGAATTTGAAGATCTTCGGCTGTTCGGAGAGGTATAGAAGAGCGCTGCGAAGCATTTAGTTCTGTTGGAGTGGGTCGGCGGCGACAGACGAGCGTCGATTCACAGTCCGGCCACGCCGGGAGAGATCAAAAATTCGCGTGACCGGATAGCGGCCACCTTTCTTCAGATCCTGGTCAAAGAAATTCCAGGTCGTGAATCCATCGTCGCTCTCGGGCTCGAGCAAGTAGACAGCCAACGCACCTCTTGGCTGCGCAGTTGATACGATAAACGACTTCGGCACCAACGCCTGCAGAGCTCGCTGCCACGAACCTTTGAGGCGCACCTCGCGGTGTCCCTGAAATGACCGCGGCGATGTGATTATCGAGTCGATGGTGAAGGATTCACCACGTGCGACCCACGCGGAGTCAGAACGATCTACGCGAATTCCGTGGAGGCGCAGCAGGGTAACAACGCCAGTATCCTGCGGCGCGATAACGTAGGCCGCAGGAGGCAGGCGATCGAGGGTCGATGCGAACCGATCGTACACCGGCATCCGAATCGTGCGATAACGGCCCGTCCGCCGTTCTCCGCGTGGAACGCCTGGCTGAGTGAGACTCGAGTCACTCGTCTTCTCGATGTCCTCTTTGATCACATCGAGTGAGCGCGGGCTCGCCAGCTCAGATCGGACGGCGACGATCTGTACTGAATCGGGAGACCGGCCCCATGCCAACGGCAGACTATCGGCGCGCGCACTCAGAGATCGGATCGAGTTTCCGCGCTCGGCGACCAGCGAGAGAATCTCGGACACGAACGCGTACGTGGACGCGATCCGTCGTGACAGCGAATCGTGGGAGTAAGCTTCGCTGAGTATTGCAATCCGACCGCGGATGCCAAAGTAGTTCGTGCCAAACCGTGGACGGGAATCGTACGTAGCCCAACCCTCGCGAAGAGAGCTGTCGGCGACGAGGCCCCGCTCGTCAGACACGAAATTCCCGTAATCAAAAACCTCGAACCCGTGACGTGTGCGCATCCGCTGGCGCAGCACGGGCAGCAGAGAGTCGCGAGCGTAGACACCGCCGAAGACCGCCGCCGGACTCAGCGACGGCGAATAGGTGAGCGCATACCCGTGAAAGCTGCCGTCTGTCGTGTGCAAATCGACGAATACGTCCGGATCCCATGCGTTGAACATCGCCAGTGACGCGCGAGTCTCCGGTGCTTCCGCCTTCACGTAATCCCGATTGAGATCGAGATTCTGCGCGTTTGCTCTCGTGCCTACCAGCTCCGGACCGTTTTGCTCGGCGCGGTTCCGCGCCTGAGGGGCGAACCGCTCGTTGCCATCGACGTTGTAGATCGGGACTGCAATCAGCACGATTGAATCGAGCGCGTTTGGCTTTGGGGAGGACGTCAGATCCCGAATGAGAGCCAGCAGAGCGTCTTTGCCTTCGACTTCACCCGCGTGGATGTTTCCCTGCACGTACACGATCGGGCGAGCGAGGCGCTTTGCCTCCGATGGCGACGAAACCTGCGGACGCGATGCAATCACAAATGGAATCTGCCGCCCCTCCGTCGTCTTTCCAATCGATCCGAAGGTGAGCGGCGCGCCGAGCTTGCGCAGTGAATCGAGAAACTGTCGCACGTCGGCGTAGTGGGATGTCTGCTGATACTGCGTGAGCTCAGGGCGCGTGCGCGGATAGTCGGCGGCAGTAATCGGCCGCTTGACCGATGGAGTGCACGACATCGCCAGCGCCGACAGGCAAAGACCCACCGCGGACCGCGCGGGCCGCACTACCCAACGCACTACCGTTCGCCTGGATAGAAGACTTGTCGGCGTCGTGCCATCTCGAGCAACAGATCCGCCGGCTCGAAGCGGCCTGGGAACCTCGCGTTCAAATCCTCGAGGCGTTGAACCACGATCTGGACGCCGAGCGTGTCCATGTAGCGGAATGGGCCGCCGCGGAAAGGCGGGAATCCAATGCCGAACACCGCGCCGACGTCGCCGTCGCGTGGTGACTTGATGATTCCATCGCTGAGACAACGTGCTGCTTCGTTGAGCATTGCCAACACGGTGCGCTGCTGGATCTGAGCGGACGGCATGTCGTCGGGACGGACGTTATCGGTTGCTGTCGGCACACCAATCGAATTCGTAACGGGAATGCTACCCGGCGCGAGGAATAGAGAGTATACCGACGGATCAACGTCGCCCTTCTTTCCTTCCTTGTCGTAGGTATAGAAACCCTTCTGCGACTTGCGACCGTAACGTCCTGCCGTCACTACGGCCTGGATCGAGTTCGCCGGCTGCATCCGATCGGGGAACGCATCGGCCATGATCTTCCCTGCTTTAACCGCGACATCGAGCCCGACTTCGTCGATCAGAGTGATCGGTCCGACGGGAAAGCCGAAATCAACGAGCGCCTTGTCGATGAGATCAACCGCAACGCCCTGGTCCAACAGCAGGCCGGCTTCATTGATGTACGGCGACAGAATTCGATTCACATAGAAGCCTGGGCCGTCGTTGACGACGATCACCGTCTTGCCGAGTCGCTTGCCGTAGGCAACTGTCGTTGCCACGACTTGAGGATGCACCTGCGGCGTCGTGATCACCTCGAGCAGTGGCATCTTGTGTACGGGCGAGAAGAAGTGCATTCCAAGCACTCGTTCCGGCCTGCTCGATGCCTGCGCGATCAACGCAATTGGAATTGTCGATGTGTTGCTCGCGAAGATTGCGTCGGGCCGAATCGCAGCCTCCGTCTCGCGCAGCACCTGGTGCTTGACCGCCAGATCCTCGAACACCGCTTCGATCACCAGGTCGACGTTTCCAAAACCCGAGTAGTCGACAGTCCCGCCGATCAGCGCCATGTAGTCGCTGTACTGCACCTTGGTGATCTGCTTCCTGGTCAGCCGCTCCTTGAGAACATCGCGCACCGCGGCATAGCCTTTCGCAACACGTGAGTGATCCGCATCCTTCAAGCGCACCAGACTCCCGTGCTGCACCGCGATTGACGCGATGCCGGCGCCCATGAATCCCGCGCCGATGATGGCGATTTTGTCCACCGGCAACGGCTCGAAGGACGACACCGGAAGCTCCGGGTACTGCAGCGGATCGATTCCTGGATCCTTCTTCAGCTCGTTCGTCGCGAAGAACAGGAATATCAGCTGGCGCGACACGTCGGTCATCGCCATCTCGCCGAACTTGCGAGACTCTTCGCGATAACCTTCCGCTATGCCCTTCTCGTAACCGGTTGCGACAGCGTCGATCGCGGCAATCAGCGCCGGATAATTCCCGCGCGACTTCGCTAGCGTCTGCTCGCGCGCTTTGCGCAGCACGATCGCGCGACCAGCTGGATTCTTGTCGAGCAGGACTCCTTTTAGTCCACCAGCGTGTGATTCGCTCTTCCGCCGGCCTTCGGCGACTTCGCGCGCGCGCTGGATCGAGATCGTACGCAGAATCGACGGATGCACGAGCTCGTCGATCAATCCGAGCTGAAGTGCCTTTTTCGCGCGCACATGCTTGCCGGTCAAAATCAGGTCGAGCGCGTTCGTCAGTCCGATCTTCCTCGGCAGCCGCTGCGTCCCGCCCGCTCCCGGAATCAAGCCGAGCTGGACTTCGGGAACACCGAGAATGGTTTTAGAATGATCGGTGGCGATGCGATAGCGGCAGGCGAGGGCGGCTTCGAGTCCGCCGCCGAGGCAGGCACCGTGAATGGCTGCTATCACCGGAACGCGCAAACGCTCGAGAGAATCCAGCAGCATCTGCCCGTCGCGACTCAATCGCTCGGCGTCGGTCGCGGTCTTGAGCTGCAGGAATTCTTCGATGTCAGCGCCGGCGATCCAGACGTCCGGCTTCCCGCTGATCAGAACCGCGCCGTGGACAGTGGTGTCCTGCTCGAGTCTGCTGAGCAAAGCGATGAACTCGTCCTTCACCGCGCGACTGAGTTTGTTGACCGATTCGTTCGGCAAATCGAAGGTGATGACGGCGATGCCGTCGACGACTTCGACCGACAGCGCCGGCTTCCAGCGCGTGCCGACCAGTCCGCCGATGGTGACTTCCGATGTCGAGCTCATTCGGTTCTCTCGACCACCATTGCGAAGCCCATTCCTCCTGCCGCACAAACAGTCATCAATCCAAACTGTCCGCCGCGACGACGCAGCTCGTTGAGCAGGGTTGTCGTGATGCGCGCACCGGTCGCACCAAATGGGTGACCGATGGCGATTGATCCGCCCATCACGTTGAGCTTTGCGCGATCGACCTCGCCGACGGGTTGTGAGAATCCCGCGCGCTCTGCCCAGTACTGCGACTCAAATCCCTTGAGATTGGATAGCACCTGTGCGGCAAAGGCCTCGTGCATCTCTACGAGATCGATGTCCTTCAGTGTCAGTCCAGCTCGCTTCAACGCTACGGGGGCTGCCAGTACCGGCGCCTGCAGCAGCTGCTCACCCGGATCCAGCGCTGCATAAGCATACGACTTGATGATGCCGAGCGGTGGATAGCCCAGCGATTTTGCCTTCTCCTCGCTCATCAAAAGCACGCAGGCCCCGCCATCGGTCAGCGGCGAGGAATTACCGGCGGTGACGCTGCCGTACTTTCGGTCGAATACCGGTTTTAGCGCGGCGAGCTGTTCGTAGCTCGTGTCCTCACGAATGCCGTTGTCGGATGTGAGAACGCTGTCGAACTTGGGCGGGACATAAACCGGCATTATCTCCGCCGTCAATCTGCCGTCGGCGGTTCCAGCGGCAGCTAAGCGGTGTGAGCGCAGCGCAAAGTGATCCTGCTCTTCGCGAGAGATGGTATTGAGCTTCGCCATCTTCTCCGCCGACTGGCCCATTGTCTCACCGGTCGACGGCTCCGCGATCGCCGGCGTGATCGGGACCAGATCCTTCGGCCGAAGTCGCATCAGCGTCTTGATCCGCTGCGGAAGTGACTTCGCTTTGGATGCCAGGACTAGAGTTTCCGCGAAGCCCTGAGAATGGAGAATCGGAATGTTCGAGAGCGATTCGGATCCGCCCGCAATCGCGACTTCCATCTGACCGAGCGCGATTTGATCGGCGGCGTCGGTGATCGCCTGGTTTGCGGAAGCGCAGGCACGACTGACGCTGAAAGCCTGCACGCCCTTGGGAAACACTGGGAGCAGCGAGACTTCGCGGGCGATGTTCGGCGCTAAAACCGACGGTATGACGGTGCCGAAAACGAGCCCGTTGACTTCGCTGCCGTCGAGGTTCGTGCGCTGCATCAGCTCCGCGACACAGAGCTTGCCCAAGTCAATTGCCGACAGCGATTTAAGGGCGGTGCCGGCTTTCGCGAACGGCGTTCGGACGCCCGCGACGATCGCCACGCGGCGCCCGTTCCCGAATGTTGCCATGCACGGAACTTAGACGGGCGCCAACCTTCTTTCTAGGACGTAAGTCCGTTACCCAGCGGCGCGTTCCTTCTCGAGAAGCCGCTTTTTGCGATCGAGCCCCCAGCGATATCCGCCGAGATCTCCGCTCTGGCGAATCACGCGGTGACACGGAATCAGCAGCGCGACTCGATTATTGGCGCACGCCGATGCGACAGCGCGTACTGCGCGTGGAGCACCGATCGCGGCGGCGACGTCGCTGTACGATCTGGTCTGGCCAAGAGGAATTCTCTGCAGCTCGCGCCACACCTTCCACTGGAAGGCAGAAGCCTGGACATCGATGGGGACATCCGTTGATGCGCGATCACCCTCGACAGCTGCTACTACAGCCTGCACCCACGCATGGAGCTCACCTTCTGCGGCACCAAGACGTCTTAGCTCGGCGGCAGGGTATTCTCTTGCCAGCCCTTCTTCGACATCTCGTTGAGTGTCGCCGATTGTGACCGAACAGACGCCGCGCTCGGTAGCACCGACGAGCAGCACGCCGAGCGAGCTCGTCGTCATCACGTAATCGATGTGCGTACCCGCGCCGCCGCGTTTGTAGGTCGCCGGAGTCATGCCGAGTCGAGTCGCAGCGTCTTCGTAGGCACGGCTGCTCGAGCCGTAGCCCGCGCCAAATGAGGCTCTGCTCACCGTCTCGCCTTTCCTCAGCTCGGTCTTGAGCTTCTCACTTTTTCTCGCGCGAATGTATTGCGCGGGAGTCAGTCCCACTGTTTGCTTGAACTTTCGCTGCAGGTGATACGGACTCAGGCCGGCGTGATCACTCAGCAGCGAGAGAGTAATGCGTTCGTCCAGATTGCCGGCGTGCTCATCGATGTAGTCCCGTGCACGCTGGATCGCGCGGTGTGGTGACTTCGGTTGATTGGGGTGGCAGCGCATGCAGGCGCGGAAGCCGGCGCGCTCAGCGCCTTCGGGCGATGAGAAGAAAGTGATGTTCTCTCGTTTTGGACGTCGCGAAGGACACGACGGCCGGCAATAGATGCGGGTCGTCGTGACACCGTAGAAGAAGTCATCGTCTGCAGCGGAATCGCGGTTTAGTACGGAATTCCAGGCAGTGGCTTCGTCCAGAGCTCGCTGATTCGGCACATTCAATTCTGTTGCGGTATTAGTCATACGCTCCATCTCCGAAAGAATCATAACTGCAACTAAGGATGTCCACCCCGGATCAGCGTCGATATCCGAATCTTGCTGTCAAATTCGGAGTGTCGACTCAATGAATCGAACGGACCATGCGCGAGCTGTTTGATCGAAACTTCGACGTTCTGGTGATTGGCGGCGGGATCACGGGTTGCGGTGTCGCGCGCGACGCGGCGATGCGCGGCCTGTCCGTGGCCCTTGTCGAGCGCGACGATTTCGCGAGTGGAACCTCCGGCCGGTCCTCACGCCTGATCCACGGCGGGATACGATATCTGGAGCAAGGTCGGCTCAGACTGGTCCATGAATCGATTCGCGAGCGACAAATTCTGCTGCGAATCGCTCCACACCTGGTTAAACCGTTGGCTTTCACCTGGCCGATCTACGAGGGAGCACGAATCGGCCGGCTCAAGCTGAGCGCGGGCCTGGCGGCCTACCAGTTGATGGCACTGGGCAGGTCGCATCGCCCGGCGCTGCTGGGTGTGAAAAAAACTCTGGAGCGCGAGCCTTCACTGCAGCAAAGTCGTTTGAAGGGTAGCGCTGTCTACTATGATGCCGCGACGGATGATTCACGCCTCACGGTGGCGACCGCGATTTCTGCGACGGACAACGGCGCCGTCGTCGTCAACCATGTCAGCGCGACGCGAATGGTGCGCGAAGCTGGCAGGGCAAGCGGCGCAGAAGTGAAATCACACCTCACCGGCGAGCGCGGTGAGGTTCGCGCGCGGGTAGTCGTCAACGCCACCGGTGTCTGGCAGAATGCCGGCAACTCACTCGATCACGGCGTTCGGTCTCGCGGCAGCAAGGGCGTGCACATCGCCGTGCCGCGGAGTCGGGTCGGCAACCACGATGCGATCACGATGATTTCGTCGGTGGACGGGAGGGTGATGTTTTGCCTTCCGGCTGGAACACAGACAATCATTGGCACGACGGATACGTGGACCGACGAATCGCCTGAGGCCGTCCACGCATCGACCGCCGACGTCGACTATCTGCTTCGATCGGCGAATTCCTATTTTCCCGAAGCGCGGCTTGAGTTCGACGACGTCGTCAGCGCGTGGGCAGGCATTCGGCCGCTGGTCGCGACACAATCGAACAACCCCACGTCAGCGTCGCGCGAGCATAGCATCGTCACCGATGCATCAGGCGCAATCAGTGTAACGGGAGGCAAGCTCACGACGTATCGCGCGATGGCCGCCGAGGTCGTAGATCGGGTACAGCAATCGCTGCGACAAAGCGTCAAGCGTGCGCCGACCGACACCATCCCGCTCGAAGCGGAATTCAGCGAGGACGAGGTGAGGCGAATCGCTGAGCGGGATCATCGTCTGGCTCAACCTCTCGTCGCCGGCCATGACTATACGGGTGCACACCTCATTTACGGTGTGAAACGCGGTATGGCGAAGACCTTGAGCGATCTTCTGATACGCCGGCTACACGTCGCGTTTGCGACAGCCGATCACGGCAGGAGCGTAGCTCCGCGCGCGGCAGAGATCGTGGGCCACCTGCTTGGCTGGGACGAAACCAGGAAACGCGCCCGCATCAGCGAATACAACGCTGATGTCGAGCGCATCTTCGCGATCTCGTAGTCAGTACTGTGGCGCGCCCTGCGAATGCGCCAGCCGCAGGAACTCATCGCGGGTCTTCGGATCTTCCCGAAACACTCCGCGCAATGCCGACGTGATCGTCTTCGAGTTCTGCTTCTGAACTCCACGCATCATCATGCAAAGGTGATATGCCTCGATCACCACACCAACCCCGCTCGGCTGGAGTACGCTGCAGAGTCCCTCGGCGATCTCTTCGGTCAGCCGTTCCTGTACCTGCAGCCTCCTCGCAAACACGTCGACGATGCGGGGAATCTTGGAGAGGCCAACGATCTTGCCGTTCGGGATGTAGGCGACGTGTGCCTTGCCGAAGAAGGGCAGCATGTGGTGCTCGCACATCGAGTAGAGCTCGATGTCGCGCACCATGATCATGTTGTCGTGGTCTTCGTTGAACACGCCGTTGCCTACTACTTCCTCAGCGGATGACGTGTAGCCCTCGGTCAGGAATTTCATCGCTCGCGCGACACGCTCGGGAGTGCGGACCAGTCCCTCGCGCTTGGGGTCTTCACCAATCAGCTCGAGCTCGCGGTGAATGAGCCCCTCGAATTCGTGCGACCAGCGCGAGTCTGCTGCGCCGTTCTCCTCAACCGACTCGTCGAGAGACTCCGCCTTGTACAGACCGATTGCCATTATACCTCTTGCGCTTCAACTGAGACCGGCGGCGGCGGTTGTAGCAACAGCGCTCGCGCCAGTTCCAGTTCAGTTTCCAGGTTTTGACGATCACGATTGATCGTCGCCATTGCGCGACGCTTGCCGCCGACCAGATACGAGACCGCGCAGTCCAACTTTTCTAGGTCGCCGTCGACAACCGTCGAGTCCCAGCGGTCGACGTGTCCGGTGTATCCGATCTGTACGACGTCGTAGTGGGCACTCCAGAAAAACGGGATGTCGTCGAAGCGATCTCGGTGGCCGAGCATGTTGCGCGCGACGACCTGACCTTGCCGCTCGGCGACCACCCAGTGCTCGATCCGAATTCGCTGTTCGGAATAGGCATCGGGATAACGCGCGACATCTCCGGCAGCGAAGATGCCTTTCACGCTAGTCTCCAGGAATTCGTTCACTGCGATACCGTGTTCGATCGTGAGCCCGGCGTCTTCTCCGACTTTGACGTTCGGTCGCACGCCGATTCCGGCGATTACGATGTCGGCGTCGATACGGCTCCAGTCGTCGAGCTCGACACTTCGATCATGAATCGCGCTGACGCTATGACCGAGGTGAAACGTCACGCCTTTGTCTTCGTGCACCTTCTTGATCAGGGCCCCGAGTTCTTTGCCGAGCACCCGCTCGAGGGGAAGCGGCTCCGGAGCGACGACGTCTACCTTCAAACCCCGCGTTCTCAGCGAAGCGGCGACCTCGAGTCCGATGAAACTTGCGCCGACCACCACAGCCTTCTGGCCGGGCTTAGCGCGCTCGATGATCGTGCGACAATCGCGCAAGGTGCGCATGTACAGAATCCGCTCGGCGCCTGGAATCGAAAGTCGAATTGGCGCTGCTCCCGTGGCGATCAGCAGACAGCCATAGCGCTTGCTGGAGCCATTGCTTAGTTGAATCGTCTGCGACTTCGGGTCGAGCGAGACTACCTCCACGCCCGACAGGATCTCGATGTGTTGCGCCTCGTAGAAATCGCGCGGATGAAGCGGTAGCCAGTCCTCCGGCGCGTTGCCGGCGAGAAAATCCTTGGAGAGATTCGGGCGGTCGTACGGGGCATCCGGATCCGGATCGATCATCGTGATGGGTCCACGGTACGCTTCACGGCGCAGCATCTCGGCGCATGCGTTCCCTGCTGCGCCGGCGCCGATGATTATCACGCACTCAGGACCTTTGACGGGATTTGGCTCGTAGATCACGCGATCAGGCAAGCGTGACCCGCGGGTCGTGAGCGACCGCTTCTTGAGCTGACCATGATCGCGCTTGCGCAGCACGCGGACGCGATTGTTCTCGACGACGACGTCGTATGACGGCAAATCGTTCAACGCCGGAGCGTGCGAGGCAGCACCGTTGTGGAGCTCAAAACACGCGTGATGCCATGGACAGCGCAGCGTCTCGCCGACGAGCAGCCCCTGATCGAGCGGCGCGCTGTAGTGCGTGCACTTGGCGCCGACGGCGAACCAGTTTACCTGCGCGTGAACCAGCAGGACCGGCTCGCCGAAGGCGTGCCCGGCGATCATTTGACCGGGCGCGAGACTGGAAGCATCGACACCTGCTTCCAGGTCGGGCCCGGTCAACTCGTCGGAGTGTTCGCTCACTTCAGGTTGTTGAGGAGATTCTGCGCACGATCCCTGTGCGCGACGAACGCAGGCGCAACCTTGGTTTCCAGATCCTTGAGCTGCGCATTCTGTGTCGCAGGAAGCAGGGTGGTAGTTACCGCGTTGATTACCGCGTTATGGAAATCTACTTCGTTCTGCAGGAAAGCCCGGTCGAACGCGACACCGCTGAGTGAACGCAGTTTCGTCATCGCCGCAACATGTGCCTTTGCCAGCGCGAAATCGCTGGGCGGAGTCGGCGTGACCTTGAGTGAAGCGGCGAGATCACGGCCCTGCTGTCTCACTGCCTTGTGATCGCGCTGGAGCATCTCGGCGAATTCGTGGATGTCGTGGTTCTTGGTCTTCTTCTCGGCGAGCGCGCCGGTTTCGATGTCGTAAGTGTTCGCCGCGTCGAAAATGGCGACGATTGTCGGGTCGTCGATTGCTTTGCTCTGCGCGCTGAGTACAGCGGCGCTGATAGCCCCTAGGGTTGCGATTGAGCTGTAGGCGACGAGACGACGAATTGACGTGCGCATGCTGGGTCCTCCGAAATGGTTGATCTGTCAGGTGACCCTTTGACGCTATCAACGGACGCCTAATATGTCAAGAAATTCTTTGACTTATTCGGTGAAAGGCGTTAAAATTCAGGTAAATGCCTGATAATCGCGGACCAGCCAAAACATCCGATCGTACCAGGGGTCGCCTGCTCGCACTCCTGCGCGAGGGATCGTGGACCGTCGATGATCTGGCCGATAACCTCGGGCTAACCGACAACGCGGTCCGCTTTCATCTCGACGCGCTCGAGAAGGCGGGTGCTGTAGAGAAGAGCGGTGTCCGGCGCCTCGGCGTTGGTCAACCGGCAGTGCTTTACTCGCTCAGCACGTCCGGCGACGAGGCATTCTCCAAGGCTTACGCGCCTGTCCTGATCGCGACACTGGCCGAGCTGCGAGAGCGCATGACACCTACCGAGCTGATGCGCCTTCTCAAGCGCATCGGGAAGCGGCTCGCGCGTGGAGCAGGCTCATTCAGCGGATCACTGGGGACTCGGACGAGCCGCGCGTCGCAGCTGCTCAACGAGCTGGGTGGCGTAACGGTCGTCGAAAAGAAGACTGACGGGTACACGATCGTGGGTCGGGCCTGTCCATTGGCGCGCGCAGTTGAGGAAGATCACTGTGTTTGCGCAGCCGTTACTTCGCTCGTCGCCGATGTCGTCGGCGCGGAAGTAGTAGAGCGTTGCGATCGCTCGGGCCGTCCCAAGTGCCGGTTTGATATCACAACCGGCACATCGACCCGAGCAATCGCTCGCGGTTAATAGCCCTACTGGACCGTAATACTTCCGGCCATCGCGGCGCCGTGCACCGCGCAGTGGTAGTTGTAGGTGCCGGCGGCGCTGAACGTCCGCGAATAGCTCCCCTGATCCTGCGTCGGCGAGCTCAGACCGTCGTCGAAGGTCACGCTGTGCGCTACGCAGGTCTGGCCCGCATAGACGTCTCCGGTGCAGGTGTTCCACGCCCACTGCACAGTGGAACCCACAGCGATCGATTTGTTCGCCGGACTGAAGCTGTTGTTACTGACGGTGATTCCGTTGGACGGCGGCGGAGTATTGCCGCCACCATTAGGCGGTGGACTGGTGACCGACGAACCACCGCCTCCCCCGCCACCACACGCGGCTAAACTCACAACCGCCAACGCGACTAGAACTGTTCTCATTTGTAACGTCTCCTTTTGCAGCGATACCGAGGAGACGCTAGTAACGGGTTTTGGCGGCTACAAGCGCGTCGACGCTATACAGCGGTGGATGACTGCTAATGGGCGGCGAGCGGCAAGAGCAGTCTCACGAAGTCAGTAGAATGTCAGGCCGCGTCGTGAATTGTCTTGAGTTCGATGATCTTCAGGCGCCGCGTCACTGCGGGCAATTTCAGGACGACAGTCTCACCCACACTTCGACCGACGAGCGTGCGGCCGATCGGCGACGACATGCTGACGTGACCTTCCTCGAATTCGACGGAATCTCCGAAGACGAGACTGTACTTCTCGCGCTCACCGGTCTTCTCATCCTGCACCACGACCTCGGAGCCGAGCCCGACTTTGTCCGACGGAATCTGGGACACGTCGATCTGCGACAGCTTGCTGAGACGCTGACGCAGTTGTCCGAGCCGAGCCTGAACGAATTGCTGCCGCTCGAGTGCTGCCTTGTATTCGCTATTCTCCCGCAGGTCGCCGAGCTCCACCGCTTTTCTGATTTCCTGCGGCAGGACGACGTTCAGCTCGTGCTGAAGTCGCTCCGCTTCCTCTCCCAGTTTTTGCTTCAGTTGGTCGATCATCGCGGCCCGATTCCTTCCGGCGGTGGCAGCCAAAAAACAAGCGCCCGACCCCAGATAGGCCGGGCGCACCTCTGCAAGCTAGAGGGTCGTGACTGGCGGTCAAGACGTAGCGCTATCTGTGCTGGGGTAGCTTCGAATCCGTCTGCTCGCTCTCTACCGGCTGTGAGGATGATTTCTCGTATTCCTGTCTCAGCCTGGCCATCATCTTCTCACGCCTGTCGAACAATCGCTTGAGTGGCCGCGGCTTATGCCGCGCAAACGCGTACGACGTCAACAACGGCAATGCCACCGTTGAATCGAGATAGCAGACCACTGCGTCGGGCAGGCGATCAGGATCGATTTTGCCCCAGCTCACCGCTTCGGCGGGCGTTGCACCCGAAAGGCCGCCCGTATCTGGTCTGGCATCAGTGATCTGCAGGAAATAGTCGTGGCCCTTCTCGTCGATCCCGAGTACTTCCTGGATCTGCGGCTCGGTCTGCAGCATGAAATTCTTGGGGCTGCCGCCGCCGAGAATCATCACGCCACTTCTTCCACCGCCGCGTTTGGCATCGAGCACGATCGACGCGGTTTCGTTGACGTCGAGATTTGGATCGAGCACGAGCTTGTTTCCGTCGAGGGTGACGGCCGCGATGTTCATCCCGATCGAGCTGTCACCAGGCGATGAGGTGTAGATCGGAACGCCGGCATTGTACGCCGCCGACAGGAGCGACTTCTGCCCGATCCCCAGCGCTTTCTCGCGCTCGCGCACGTACTTGCCGGCGAGATTGTGGAATTCCGCACTCGACATCGGCCGCTGGAATTCCTTGCCGGTAATGATCTTCCTGAAGAAAGCATCAGTCGACAACAAGACATCGTAATCGAAGAAAATGTCGTAGATGCGCACGACACCTTCCTCACGCAGTACCACGTCCGACTCCTGCGCGTTGCCGCGGTGCATCGCCAGTCCGAGGCCGAAGTGCGTGTCGTGGTAGAGATTGGCTCCCGTGGAAATGATCCAGTCGACGAAACCGGCTTCGATCAACGGAATCAGTGCCGACATCGCCAGTCCCGCCGGAGTCAACGCTCCGGTGATCGAAAGCCCGACGGTTACGTCGGTGTCGAGCATCTTCTCCGTGAAAAGCTGACACGCTTCACGCAAGCGAGCCGCGTTGTAAGCGAGATAGGTCCCTTCGATCAGCTCGGCGACCGTCTCCTTGCCATCGATGCGATGCGGATCGATACGCTGCCCGCGCAGAAATCGGCTGGTCTCGTGCGACTTGTGCCGCTGGCCATGTTGCTCTCGTTGTTCAGCGGCGAGTTTTTGCTGCGCCTTCGGCCCGGCCGCGGACGCCTTCCCATGACGCGATGCCTTGAAGCCACCGCGATCTCTGTCCGCAGGTCGCTTCGCGCTTGCCCCTTCCCGCTTGCCGTTATTCTTTTTTGTCATCGCCTCTGCGGTCAGCCCGCTGCTCGTATTGATCGCCGCCAGTCATTCCTATCGACTTGTAGGCCGTGATGATTGCATGGGCCGCCTCAGCCGGATCGTCGGTGACGAGCATGAGATCCAAATCTCCATCGGAGATCTTGCCTTCGCTCAACACGCGCGCGTGCAGCCAACGCAGTAATCCGGCCCAGTAATAGCGACCGAACAGAATCACCGGGAACCGGTAGATCTTTCCGGTCTGAATGAGCGTCAGCGCCTCGAACAGCTCGTCGAGCGTGCCGAATCCACCCGGGAAAATGACGAACGCCACCGAGTACTTGATGAACATCGTCTTGCGGACGAAGAAGTACTTGAAGTTGATGAGCGTATCGACATATGGATTGGCACCCTGCTCGAACGGCAGCTCGATGTTGCAGCCGATGGAACGCCCGCCGCCGAGTTGAGCGCCCTTGTTGCCCGCTTCCATGATGCCGGGACCGGCACCAGTGATGATCGCGAAACCTGCTTCCGCCAGCAGGCGTGCCGTTTCCACCGCCGCGTCATAGTGCGGATCGTCAGGACCAATTCGCGCCGATCCGAAGATCGTCACCGCTTTATCGACCGAAGCCAGCGTGTCGAATCCCTCGATGACTTCGCCCATGATCCGCAGCACGCGCCAGGGGTCCGTGCGCGTGAAATCAATGCGCGGACCTGGCTGCTGAAGCAGCTTCTGATCTTCAGTAACCGCCATCGGCGCTTCACGAATGGAGTCATCAACGATGCGCGTGGCGCCCGATCTCCGGCCACCCTGCTGGGATGGTGGAGTGCGACCAGCTTTGAGATGCCCTTCCTCAGTGCGCTCCTTGAATCCCTGTAGCGCTTTTCGCTCGGCGGAGCGCATCACTTCAGGGGTGAGCTTTTTTCCGCCGGCGGTGCGTGCTTTACTCGATCGCGAGGAACCGGAAGTGGACGCGGCGTCGCGTTGGCTTTGCTTATCTTTGCTCGTCTTCATTTCTCGCCGCTCAAGCGGGCGTCTGCTCTTTCGATTGGAAAGGTAAAGTTGCGTGCGACTGCACAAAGCCCGCCAGGCAACGGCGCGCAGGTAGTTGTCATCATAGCGGATGGGGTGCGACCAGACGTTCTGACCGCTGCCATCGATCGCGGCGATTTGCCCGCGCTCGCTGCGCTACGCAACGAAGGTAGTCTGTCGACGATCACCTCGGCATTCCCCTCCGTGACCGGCCCGGCTTACGCGCCATTTCTGATGGGCAGATACCCGGGCAGCATTGGCTTGCCTGGACTACGCTGGTTCGACCGCACACGCCGCACCGGGCGACTGTCGGGATTCGCGCGCAGCTACGTCGGAATCGACATGCGATTGGTTGATCGCGATATCGATGCTGCATCTCCGACGATTTTCGAGCTGGCGAAGCCGAGTTTCGGCGCTCTCAGTGTGATCACGCGGGGTTTGCGCAGACGGGACCGCATCGGTCAGAATCCGCGGTTCATCGCGCGCGCGGCGACAACCCACTTTCGCGGTGACGTTCGCGGGTGGCTGGCGATCGATCGCGCTGTGGGAGAAAAAACCGCGTATCGCCTGCGGACCGGACGCGCGCGATATGCATTTGTCGCTCTGACCGGCGTCGACAAGACATCACACGCGCGTGGACATCAGGATTCCATTGTCACGAGCGCGCTATCGATTGTAAACGACACGGTCGCCGAAATTCGCCACGACGCGGAGCGCGAGGACCGGTGGGACAAGATGCACGTCTGGGTTGCCAGCGATCACGGACACTCGCGGGTTCGACAGCACGAAGACCTTGTCGGCTTGATGAATGAGTGGGGCTATCAAACGCTTGCCCATCCCTGGGCGTTCAACCCCGCGGCCGATGTTGCAGTGATGGTGAGCGGCAATGCCATGGCGCATCTCTACGTCGACCTCGAGCGCACCGCTCGTGAGTGGTGGCCGGCAATTCAGGATCGTTGGCAGAGTCTGGTAAAGGAATTATTGACGCGCCCGTCGGTCGACCTCATAGTGCTGCCGACTTCAGGAAATTCGTGTGAGGTACACGGTCGGGAGCGCGGCCACGCGATTCTGTCGTGGGAGGAATCTCGTTACTCGTACCGGCCTGTGACGGGCGATCCGCTATGCATTGGCGTACGGGAGTCGATCGATGATGCAAGTGCGTACGATCTGACTCGCAACACCGATTATCCGGATTCGATCGTCCAGATCGCGCATTTGGCAACAGCGTCGCGCAGCGGTGACGTCATTCTCTCCGCGGCGCGCGACTGGGATTTTCGCGCGCGGTACGAGCCGATCCCGCACGTCTCATCGCATGGCGCACTGCACCGCGAACACATGCTGGTGCCGCTGCTGGTCAATCAAAAACCGGGTCGAACGCCGCGTCGGACTGTTGACACAATGCCGAGCGCGTTGGCTGCGCTCGGCATTGCTGTACCGCGAAATCTCGATGGAGACTCTTTCCTGTAGCCGCTACTGAACGGTCAGAGTGCCGTTCATTCCCGGGTGGACGGTACAGTGAAATCCGAAAGTACCAGTGGTCGTGAATTTCCGGGTGTGGGTGCCGGCCGTGAAATCCCCGATGTCGCCCGTTCCGTCTCCGGCACCCGCAGCTGTACGTCCTGCGGCGTCGTCCCAAATCACGTTGTGCGTGATGCCGAGATCGTTTTGCCAGGTGACCGTCGTACCGGACGGAACGGTGCGACTGGTTGGCGAGAAGCTTGACGACAGTAGGCAGAAAGTGTTCGCGGGACAAACACCGCCACCGCCTCCACCTCCACCGCCCCCTCCACCGCCACCACCACCACCGCCACCGATTCCGGTCGAATCGCCGCCGCCGCAGCTTGAAGTGATTAGCGCCAATACGAAGGCACTCAATAGACCAGAGAATTTTTTCATCCTACCTCCTCGTCGATCACAGGTTCGGAGCCGGCCGCAGACGGGATGAGCTGCACGCGACTCGGGCTATCTAATAAGAAGACTGCACCGGCGAGGCGCAAAGTAGGGTCGGTAATCGTATGAAGTCGGCGTGCGAGCAGCAGCAGAGGCGGGGCGAATGGAAGATTTCGCTAGCCTTTCATTGAACAAGTGTACAGGCGCCAATCCGCCTCGGGTGCGGCTACCGCGGCGATGTACCCCGGACGCGGCGCAAACAATCGGTGGCTGAGCGCCGCCGAGTGATTTGCGTTGCCCGACCACACTCCCTTTCCCTCAGCCTTGAGGCGCGCTTCGCGGACAACCCACGCGCGCAGGAATTCGGCGTTTCGCTTGTCTTCAGGCGTCTCCGCCAGAGTACGCAACTCGCCGTCTGACATGAAACGTTGCGCCACATCGAGCAGTCGACGCACAGGACGCTCGTTTTCGACGTCAACGCCGACCGGGCGATCAGGAGAGAAGGCGAACAGGCCCAGCTCCGCTGAGTGCGAGATGTTGAATTGGATGTCGTCACGGTCGGCAAGAGCAGGCTTACCTGACGCGCCATACGTGAAGCGAAGCTTCTTCGCATCGGTGCCGGTAAAACCAGACAGCAGGCTGCGAAGAATTCCGCGCGCGACGACGTAGCGACGCGCTGCAATCGGATGCAGCGACGTCGAATGCTCAACCTCCTCACGCGGTATCCCCGAGGCCAGCTCGGCGTAGCGTTCGTCGTTGACGGCGAGCGAAGCCACCCAGACCTGGACTTCGTCCGTCATCAACTCAAGCGATGTCAATGATGGTCACCTCAGGTTTCCCATCCGCGATTTTCAGAATACCGACGCTTGCCGGCAGGTTGAAGCGTCGTGGCCCTGCGGCACCCGGATTAACAAATAGTTGATGATCGAGTTGTGTCACCAGCTGGCGATGGGAATGACCGTAAATCACGACATCATTATCGTAACGCGCTGCAAGGCGTTCCGGCGTCGGGCTGCCGACCTCGTTGCCGTGACTGACATGGATTCGCACACCGTCGATCTCCATTTCGATGCTCGTGGTCAACTCCGGCGTTCCGGGCGGATCGGTGTTGCCGAACACCGCTTTCACTGGAGCGATCAGCTTAAGCTCGTCGAGGATCTCCGGGCCGCCGACATCACCCGCGTGTAGAATGAGCTCCACTCCCCCGAGCGCTTCGTGCACTGCTGGACGAACAAGGCCATGAGTGTCGGATATGAGTCCGATGAGACGGGGAGTGGTCGGCATCGCTACTTCTATATATTAGGAGGCGAATGCCCTGGCTACGACTCGCCTTGCGATTGACAGCCCGCTCGATCCGCCACCCGCGACTCGCCGCTGATCTCATTCGGATTGCCTGGCGTTTCAGATCCCGGACCTGGTACCTCCGCTTCCCGTTTCTTCCCGTTCCCGATTCCACTTATGTCCGCTGGCGCATGTATACCGCTTATGGTGACTACAGCGCAGTGCCCTCGGTCACTGACGTCGAGCGTTACGCGCGTTGGGCAGTGAAGAACGAATGAGTACAGCGGTAGCCGAGATGATTTCGATAGAGAATCTGATCAAGGCGCAGGCTTACGGACTGGGCTTCGACCTCGCAGGCATCACAGCGCTTGGCCCAATGGAGACCGCCGACAAGTTCGAGGCGTGGATCGCGAAAGGCCACGCTGGAGAAATGGACTACCTGAATCGCGGCGCGGAAAAACGTCGCGATTCGCGACTGCCGCTCTCAGGAACGATCAGCGCCATTGTCGTCGGACTCAGTTACGGAGGACGCGAGCCCACGGGTCCCGTCGCGCGGTACGCACGTGGCAACGATTATCACGACTTGATGACCGATCGGCTCACCGAGCTGCACTTGTGGCTCGAGGCGGAGATCGGCCGCCCGATCCTGGCCAAACCCTACGTCGATACAGGCCCCATTCTCGAGCGTGATCTCGCGCGTCGAGCAGGCCTCGGCTGGTTCGGTAAGAACACCAATCTCGTGAATCCAGGCCTCGGCTCGTTCTTTTTCATAGGCGCGCTCGCCGTCGATCTGAGTCTCGTTCCGGACGCTCCGTTCGAGGCAGATCGATGCGGGCGCTGCACGCGTTGTCTCGATGCCTGTCCGACAGGCGCGTTTGTAGACGAACGTGTGCTCGATGCCACTAAATGCATCTCTTATGTCACCATCGAAGCGAAGGGAGAAATTCCGGTGGCGTTGCGCGAGAAAGTCGGCGGTCTCGTCTACGGTTGCGACATCTGCCAGGATGTTTGTCCGTGGAACGCTCGATTCTCGCGGGAATTGAGAGAGGATTCGCTCAAGCCGCGACCGTCTCTCGCATCGAAGGATGCACGGACACTGGCGATCGAGATCCTGCGCCTGGACCCCGAATCTTTCCGATCATCGTTCCGTGGCTCTCCTATGAAGCGCGCCAAATTGCGTGGGCTGAGGAGAAACGCCGCCGTCGCGCTCGGGAATACGGGAGTCGCGCACGACGTATCGACTCTCGCCGCTGTCGCGGACGGCGACGATTCGATGCTCGCCGAGCACGCGCGCTGGGCGATCGCGCGCATCGCCGAACGAGACCAGGCAAACTGATACCAGGCTTACACGAGCGCGCTTGCACCCGACTCGCGCTCTCCCATACGTTCAAGCACCAGTGATGAAATCGCTCGCACTTCTCGTTACCGCGGTGACAATGGCCGGCGGAAGCGCTGTTGCGTCCGCGCAAAGTACTCCGACCTACACCCAGGCCGATGTTCGCTTCATGCAGGGGATGATCGGACACCACTCCCAGGCCTTGGCGATGGTTGCGCTCATTCCTGCACGCACCACACGGCCTGACATCCGCGCGCTCGGTCAACGCATCAAGGTCTCGCAGCAGGACGAGATCGCGCTCATGAAACAGTGGCTGCGTGATCGGCACCAGCAAATTCCAGCAAGCGAGATGTCACACGGCGACATGAGCTCACATGCGATGCAAATGCCTGGTATGCCAATGTCCGACACGCTGATGCCGGGAATGCTCACGCCAGCGCAAATGACCGAGCTCACCAACGCCAGTGGCGCCGAGTTCGAGGCGCTGTTTCTCAAGGATATGATTCAGCACCACGAAGGCGCGCTCGCAATGGTTGCCAGACTGCTGGGCACAACCGGCGCAGGTCAGGAACCGGAAGTCTTCCGCTTCGCCGCGGAAGTCGACACCGATCAACGCGCTGAAATTGCGCGTATGGGCGCGCTCCTGAACGCAATGCAACCCCGCTCGACGACCAGATAACAACCGACCCACCCACGAGAGAGACCGCACATGAACGGAGCACGAAGGAATCTTCTTACATCACTTGCGTTGACGATGGTGATCGCTGGCGCCGCTTTCGCACAGGAGACACAGGTCATCGCGACGAGCAATGATCCGCGCATCGGTCTGAAGCCCGGACTCGAGGACGCGGCAATAGCTTCGCGCAACCTCGAATTGATCGGTCACGCGGACAGGCTGTCGAACTTCGGCGACCCGAAGGATCCCGGAAGTTTTGGATTCCTCAATGGTGACCTTGGGTTCATCGGCAACTATGTCTTTCAGGGCGGATTCAACGGCTTGCAGGTGTGGGATATCTCGAATCCCGCGCATCCGACCCTTCGCACGTCGATGGTTTGCCCCGGTGGGCAGGGCGATGTCTCGTTGTACAAGAATCTTCTCTTCATGTCGGTAGAAGAAACCCGTGGTCGCGTCGACTGCGGTGGACAAGGCGTGAGCGACACCGTGAGTACGGAGCGATTCCGTGGTGTTCGAATCTTTGACATCACCGACCTCGACCATCCAAAACAGGTCGCTGATGTCCAGACGTGCCGCGGTTCACATACGCACACTCTCGTACTCGACCCGAAGGACGCAGACAACGTCTACATCTACGTCTCAGGCACCGGGCCGGTTCGCTCCGGCTCCTTTCCAGCACAGTGGGATCCGAAGCTTGGAATTCACGTGACTTGAAGTCGCGG
>JADMIO011583370.1_pt1 | contig 78258 bp, 61 predicted proteins | sample 8958161 | NCBI WGS metagenome assembly JADMIO01 (sample SAMN16585339, study PRJNA669376) | soil metagenome | isolation source: Crop rotation soil | place: USA: Cullars Rotation, Alabama | collected 2011 | reverse complement strand
CCCGCCGGCAGCGAGCCGGCATGGCGCATCATCAACGGCTTGGCCGAGCGGCTGGGCGGCAAGCTGACGAGCGCCACGGCCGATCGCGAGCTCACCAATGAATATTTGACCGGCGAGCCGCGCCTCAAGGGGCTGTCGATCGGGGCGGTGAAGCGCGGCGGGATCGATCTGGCGAATTACGCGCCGGGAGAGGGTAGTACCGCGGTAAGCGCGGCCGGAGCGCCGGCATAAGCCATACGAGTTCTTAGCAATGATGAGTTACGTAATCCTTTTCATCTTAGCCTTCGTGCTCTTCAACGTGATCATGGGGCTTTCCTCCGTGAACACCTGGGTGGAGCGCAAAGGATCGGCGCTGATTCAGGATCGCATCGGCGCCAACCGCGCCGGCGCTTTCGTGCAGACCGACACGCTGGCACTCAAGCCCGTGTTCTTCGTGGTGCGCTGGATGGGCATCCTGGGGGTCATAAACACCCTGCTGTGCGATGCGGTGAAGGCCCTTTTCAAAGAGGATTTCGTACCGGAGGGCACCTCGGTTTTTATCCATGCACTGGGACCGTTCTTGGCGGTGCTGCCCGTATTCTTGGCTTTCGCGGTAATTCCGCTCGCACCGGACTTCAACATCGGTTCGTACCACATCCGCGCCCAATTGGCGCAGCTCGACGCCGGAGTGCTGTTCATCCTGGCGATGGGTTCGGTGTCGGTGTACGGCGTGGCGCTCGCCGGCTGGACCGGCAACAACAAGTTTTCCCTGCTCGGCGGTCTGCGCGCCGCGGCACAGATGATCTCGTACGAGCTTGCGATGGGCATCACTTTCGTGGCCGTGATCGTGGTCTACGGCACCTTGGACCTCTACGGGATGGTCGAGGCCCAGAGCTCGATCTTCAAATGGGGCGTATTCACCCAACCGCTCTCTTTCATCATTCTGTTCATCGTCGGCATGGCCGAGACCAAGCGCGGGCCGTTCGATCTGCCCGAGGCCGAGTCCGAGCTGGTGGCGGGGTACTTCACCGAATATTCGGGCATGAAGTTTCTGCTGTTCTGGCTGGGTGAGTTCGCCGAGATCGGGCTGTTCTCTCTGATTCTGGTGCTGCTGTTCTTCGGCGGCTGGCAGATCCCGCTGGTGCCTCTGGATCTGGTAGCCACCGTTTCCTTGGCATTGATGGGCGGGGCCGCGGTGTGCCTGGTGGGCTGTAACATCCTGCAGGGCAAGCTGCTGCGGATCGGAGCCTTGTTCGTCTCACTCGCCGTCGCGGCGCTGCTGGGCTTCCTGATCCATCGGCATCTCGGCGGCAGCAACCTGGGGGATCACAGCTGGCTGGCCGCGCTCGGCGGCCACATGGTGCTGATGGGCAAGGTGATGTTCTTCTCGGTGCTGCAGATCGTCATCCGCTGGACGTTGCCGCGCTTTCGCTACGATCAGCTGATGAGTCTGGGCTGGAAGGCGCTCCTGCCGCTCAGCATGGTCAATCTGATGGTGTACGGGGCGCTTAAGATCGCGAGGGTAATCTGATGTCTCTGTACTTTTTCGCAGTGCTGGCAGCCCTGATCGTCGCCTCGGCGATCGGCGTGGTGGCGCTGGTCAACCCGATCTACAGCGCGCTGTGCCTGGTGACGAATCTGTTGGCGGTCGCCGGAGTGTTCGCGCTGCTCGATGCGCACTTTCTGGCGGCAGTGCAGGTAATCGTCTACGCCGGCGCGATTATGGTGCTGGTGATCTTCGTGCTGATGCTGCTGAACCTGAAGATTGAGAATCCGAAGCGCCTCAACGCCGCCTATACGGTGCTGGCGATTATCGCGAGCGTGCTGTTCATGGCGATGCTGGCTCCCCTCTTCAAGGAGGCCTTCGGTGTGTTTCCGGAGGCCAGGCTCTTCATCGACAACAGCAGCGCTGTGGGTTCGGTACGGCAGATCGGAGTCGAGCTCTATACGCGCTACATTTATCCGTTCGAGCTCGCTTCACTGCTGATCATCGCCGCTATCGCGGGTGCCGTGATGCTCGCCAAGCGGAATCGGCGGCAGGCTGGCGTGTTGGAAGGAAAGTGATGGTACCGATTAGCTACTATCTGACTCTGGCGGCGATCATGTTCATGATCGGGGCCGTTGGCGTGCTGATCCGCAGGAACGCAATCGTCGTCTTCATGTGTATCGAGCTGATGTTGAACGCGGTGAACGTGACATTCGTGGCGCTCTCGCGCTCGGTCGGGAATCTCGACGGCCAGATTGCAGTGTTTTTCGTGATGGTTGTAGCCGCCGCCGAGGCGGCTGTCGGATTGGCGATTATCCTCTCGCTCTTCCGTTCGGTGCACTCCATCGAAACTTCCGAGGCCGATGAACTTCGCGGGTAAGCTATGATCTCAGAGACTCATGCCGTTACACACGCTGTGACCCACGCGGTGGCAGCGCCGCTAGGGCTCGTGCCCCTGAGCGTGGCATTGGGCTCAGCTCTGGCGTTCGTGGTCGGAAGAAAGATGCGGGACGCCGCGGGCTGGATCGCCACCGGCGCCAGCGCGATCGCGTTCCTGTTCGTGCTCTCCTTCTTCTTTAAGCTCGCTCCGGGCACGGTGCTGGAGCACTCGGTAATGGAGTGGTTTTCGGTGCCCGGCAGCTTCTCCGTCGATTTCGGCCTGCGTTTCGATCAGCTCACGGCCGTGATGTGCCTGGTGGTGACCGGAGTCGGCACCCTGATTCATCTCTATTCGATCGCGTACATGGCCGAGGATGAGGGGCGGCACCGCTTCTTCGCCTACCTGAACCTCTTCATGTTTTCGATGCTGCTGCTGGTGCTGGGGGCCAATCTGCTGGTGCTGTTCATCGGCTGGGAGGGGGTGGGGCTCTGCTCCTACCTGCTGATCGGCTTCTGGTTCAAGAATATGTCCTATGCCGGAGCCGGTCGAAAAGCCTTTGTGGTGAACCGCATCGGCGATGCGGGGGTGCTGCTGGCGATGTTCCTGCTGATGGCGCATTTCGGCACGCTAGATTTCGTCAAGCTGCACGATGCGATCGTGACGCACCCGACCATCGGTTACTCGGCACTCTCCGCCATCGGCGTGCTGGTGGCGGCCGGGCTGTTCGTCGGTGCTACCGGGAAATCCGCTCAGATTCCGCTGTTCGTTTGGCTGCCAGACGCGATGGCAGGACCTACGCCGGTTTCGGCGCTGATCCACGCGGCTACGATGGTGACCGCCGGTGTCTACCTGATGGCCCGCTGCTATTTCATCTTCGACTTGGCGCCGGAGGTGATGGCGGTCGCCAGCTTGGTAGCCGTATTGACCGCATTCGTCGCGGCTACGACGGCGATCGTGCAGAACGACATCAAGAAGGTGCTGGCATATTCCACCGTCAGTCAGCTCGGCTTCATGTTCATGGCCGCGGCGGCGCAAGCTTACTGGGTGGCGATCTTTCACGTCGTGACGCATGCCTTCTTCAAGGCCTGCCTGTTCTTGGGTGCCGGCTCGGTGATCCACGGCTGCCACCATGAGCAGGATATGCGGCATATGGGCGGGTTGGCCAAAAAGATGCCGATCACGTTCGCGACGTACGCCATCTCCACCCTGGCGATCGCAGGTATCTATCCGTTTGCTGGATATCAATCCAAGCACGCGATCTTGGGGGCGCTCGAGCACGGGTCCAATATCTGGCTCGGGCAGCTGGCCGAGTACATTCCACTGATCGCCACCATCACCGCCGGCATCACCGCCTTCTACATGACGCGCTCGGTGGCTATGACGTTTCTAGGCGAATATCGCGGCCATGCACATCCGCACGAGTCTCCGTGGAAGATGAGCTTGCCGCTGGTGGTGCTCGCCGCGTTGGCTACGGTCGGCGGCGTTTATCTTGCTGAGCTGCTGCCGCACTACCTGGGTAACGTCTTGCCGGTGCACGGACATCACGCCGAAGAGTCAATCATCGAGGCGCTCAAGGCCTCGTGGGTCGGGCTACTGGGGGTAGGGCTGGGGTTGCTGCTCTACACGGCACTACGCGATATCCCGGGCAAGATCTTCAGAGTGTTCCGCCCGCTCGGCATCCTCTTCGATCGCAAGTACTATTTCGATGAGCTGTACGCGCTGATGATCGTGCGGCCCTTGGAGGGAGCGGCAAACATCCTGTGGAAGGTAGTCGATCAGGGCACGATCGACGGAGCGGTGAACGGTGTGGGCTCACTGGTCCAGGTGGAAGGCAGCGTGCTGCGGCTGACACAAACCGGACAGGTACGGCACTACGCGTTCTTCATGTTCGTCGCCACGCTGGCCGTGATTCTGTTCTGTTTCGTGCTGTAACTTTTACCGAAGTCTGGCGCCATGATCTTATCGATAATCACATTCCTGCCGGCGTTGGGCGCGATTCTGCTGTACCTCATGCCGGGACTGGACTCGCACCGTGACCACGACGGCGACCGCGCGCGCTACGTTGCGCTGGCGGTCACTCTCGCTGCCTTCGCTTTCTCGCTGATGCTGGCGTACGGCTTCAATCCGGACAACACGGCGGCACAGTTCGAAGAGCGCTACCCCTGGATTTCACAGTACAACATCTCGTACCACCTCGGAGTCGACGGCATAAGCATTCTGCTGGTGCTGCTCACCACGTTCTTGATGCCGCTCGTAGTGCTTGCTTCGGCCTCCGTGCATGATCGGCCGCGCGGCTATCTGGCGAGTATGTTGGTGCTAGAGACCGCCATGATCGGCACCTTGCTCTCGCTGGATGTCTTTCTGTTCTACGTGTTCTGGGAGCTGATGCTGGCGCCGATGTATTTCATCATCGGTATCTGGGGCGGCAAGCGCCGCATCTATGCCACGCTGAAATTCGTGCTCTACACGGTCTTCGGCAGCGTGCTGATGCTGGTGGCGATCTTCTATACGGTGTGGGCCTACCATTCCATCACGGGCCAGGTCAGCTTCGAGTTGAGTGAGCTCGTGGCGCGAACGCGCTTCACCCGTTCGGCGGAGCTGTGGCTCTTCGCTGCTTTCGCCCTGGCTTTCGGCATCAAGGTGCCGCTGTTCCCGTTTCACACCTGGCTGCCCGATGCGCACGTCGAAGCGCCGACCGGCGGCTCGGTGGTACTGGCAGGCGTCCTATTGAAGATGGGACTTTACGGCTTCCTGCGTTTCGCCTATCCGCTCTTCCCGCACGGCGCTCAGGCCTTCGCGCCGTGGCTCGGATTGCTGGCGGTGATCGGAGTGATCTACGGGTCGCTCGTGGCATGGGCCCAGACGGACATCAAGAAGCTCGTGGCTTACTCCTCTGTGGCGCATCTCGGGTTCTGTGTGCTGGGTCTCGTGGCGCTGAATTCCATGGCCACGGCCGGATCGATCTACCAGATGCTGAACCACGGGGTGTCGACCGGCGCGCTGTTCTTGCTGGTCGGGGTGCTCTACGACCGCAAACACACCCGCCTGATCGCCGATTACGGCGGCTTGGCAGCCAAAGTTCCGGTCTTCGCGTTCCTGTTCCTGGTCTTTACGCTGAGCTCCATCGCGCTGCCGCTCACGAACGGTTTCGTCGGTGAGTTCATGATTCTGGCTGGCAGCTTCAAGAGCTTTCCGCTGCTGACGGTGTTGGCGGTCTCCGGCGTGGTACTGGGGGCCGTATATATGCTCACGCTGTACATGAAGACCATGTACGGGGAGATTGATGAGGTTAAGAACGGCGATCTCACCGATGTCACGGCACGCGAAGTCGCGACCTTTTTGCCGTTGCTGGCGCTCGTGTTCGTGATGGGAATCCATCCGCAGCCATTCCTGCGCTTGATGCAGCCCAGTGTCGACAAGCTCGTGGCCGATACCAACGAGCGGCTGAACGCGCCGCCGATGCTGCCTCCGATATCGGTCCGCGGGGCGCCGCTCCTGAGCTCATGCGATCGATCGGCAGGTGACGAGGCTGATGTCGGGGCCGCCTGCGCTATGCCGCGCGTCGATAACCGGGGAAATGCGATATGAGTAGCTCCTCTTTTTCGAGCATGATTTCAACGCAGATGCTGAGCGACCTAGGCGCGCTCTCGCCGCTTCTCGTGATCGGCGGCTTCGCGCTGCTGCTGTTGACTCTCGAAGTATTCATGAAGAAGTCGTGGCCCCGGGCGTTCGTCGCGGGCGTGGGGCTGATCACGGCCACCATGGCGCTGATGATCAATGCCGAGGCGTTCGCGGGTGGAGGGCGGATCGCGCTGGAGGGGTTGTTCTATGTCGACAGCTTCACGTTTTTTTTCTCCGCATTGATTTTAATCGGCACCTTTCTGTCGCTGTTGGTCGGCATCGACCAGCTGAGCGCCGACGGGGTCGAAGCTCAGAGCGAGTACTATGCGCTGCTGCTGTGTGCCTCGTTCGGCGCGATCGTGTTCATCTCATCGGCCGAGCTGATTACCCTCTTCTTGGGGCTCGAGATCATGTCCATGGCGCTCTACTGCCTGTGCGGATCGGCGTTATCCCGCCGATCGTCGGCTGAATCCGCCATGAAGTACTTTCTGCTCGGATCGTTCAGCTCCGCGTTCCTGCTGTACGGGATGGCGCTGCTCTACGGTCTGACCGGTTCCCTGCAGCTCACGCAGATCTCGCACGCCATCGCAGGGGTACCGCATCACGCGGTACTGCTGCTGGCGGTGGGGCTGCTGCTGGTCGGGGCCGCTTTCAAGCTGGGTGCGGTGCCGTTCCATTTTTGGGCTCCGGACGTGTACCAGGGCGCGCCGACGGCCGTCACCGTCTACATGGCGACGGTCATCAAGGTGGCGGCAGTGGGTGCCCTGCTGCGAATCTTGTGGGGCGGATTGGGCTCGCTGATCGGTGAGTGGTCAGGAGCGGTGTGGTACATCGCCCTGCTTACGATGACGCTCGGAAATCTCGTGGCTCTGCACCAACGCAGCCTAAAGCGCATGCTGGCCTATTCCAGCATCGCCCACGCCGGATATATGTGTGTCGCCCTGCTGCTCCCCGGCGTCGAGTATGGCGGCGGACCGGCGGTGCTGTACTACCTGGTGTCCTATTCCTTCATGACGTTGGGGGCCTTCGGCGTCTTGATGGCGGTGGCCGCGCATTCACCGACCCGCGATGCGCAGCGGTATGGTGACGATATCTCGAACTTCCATGGGCTGGGATACACCCAGCCGTTTCTGGGAGTGGTGATGAGCCTCTTCATGCTCTCCCTAGCCGGCATCCCGCCGGGCATGGCCGGACTCTTGGGCAAGTTTTACATCTTCTCCGCGGCCATCAAGGCGCACTACGTCGGCCTGGTGATCCTGGGTGTGCTGAATTCCGCCGTATCGGTCTACTACTACCTGCGTGTCATCGTGGCGATGTACTTCATCGAGCCTTCCGAACCGGCTCCGGCCACGGTGCCCGTCGGCGTGATGCTGGGCGGCGTGCTGGCAGCCTGTGCGATAGCGGTGGTGGCGCTGGGTGTATTCCCCGACAGCGTGATTGATCTGGCATCGGTTGCGACGCAATCGATTCGGCACTAGCTACCGGCGGCAGTACTTCAATCCAAGATAGGCCATCGCTAGTATCGCCACGATGCTCAACAGCCCCAGTTCCAGGAGATCGCGGTCCTCCTGCTTGCGCGGCTCCCCGGCGCCGCGGGTCAGCCCCACCCCGTGAACGGTAATTGACGCCAGAATCTCGTCCAGCATCGAACGGGCGATCGCATACTGCGTGCCGTCAGCCGTGAAGGTTCCTACCAGCTCGCTGGAGTCGAGCGGCAGGTAGAAGGCCAGCGCGCCGCGCGGCCGGCCCTGTACGGAGAAGCGCAGCTGAGTGACGAGCGGCCAGCCCGGCCGAGGGACCATGGATTCGATTACGATCGCGTCGATAAAGCCCACGGAGCGGTATGCCTCGAGCAGATCCTGCTCCTGCTCGGCCTTGGTGCGCGCCTGCACCGAGCGCGGCTGCCGGACGAAGTTGAACGAAGGCAGCTCACCGCCGGCCGCTCGCAGTATCAGCAGCACCTCCGGGGTATCGCTCGCGACCTGCACCAGCCGCTCCGGTACGTTCAGACGCACGTCCAGCTCCGGAATGGTTACGCTGCGGACACCGGAGTCGACCGCCGGCTGAGCGTGGGCGACAGCGCAGCACCCCACCAACACCGCGAATATCGCGGTTTTTAGGGGGGTAATGAGCCTCGGCCGAAGGTGTGAAGATCGCGGCATATCCGTTCTACTGAGTCGAATCACTAGTCGCCACTATGCGCAAGTGAAAAAATAGCCCTATTTTCGGGCTTTTTTCGCATATCTTTCATGCAGATTTGTTATTGATTTCCAGAAATCTTTATCTCTATTATTGCGCCTGCCGGTAAGCAGCTCGTACGAAAAGCCGCGAAAAATGGGCTCAATTTTGCAGCCCAGTTGTTTTTGATCGCAGCTACATTTCTTACGTTCGTGAACGGTTACTAGGGAAACTTTAAAAGGAATAAAATATGGCTAAGAAGCCTGCAAAGAAGATGGCGAAACCCGCCAAGAAGATGATGAAGAAAGCCGCTCCTGCAAAGAAGGCTGCTGCTGCCAAGCCGGAGATACAGAAGATTCGCAGCTCGATCCGTCCGCGCAACACCTCGACCAACAGCTACACCTTCTCGGAGTTCCTCGAGAACGTGCGAGGCTTCGCTGGTCTGAACAAGCGCACTGAAGCCAAGTTGCTCGTCGAAGATCTCGCCAACTTCTTCCGTGATGCTCTGAAGCGCGGTTACAAGATCCCGCTGCTCGGACTCGGAAAGATCTATGTCCGTGAGACCAAGCCGCGTCTGGGCCGTAACCCGGCGACCGGTGAGACGATCCATATTCCGGCCAAGAAGAAGGTTCGCTTCGCCCCGGCCAAGGCTCTTAAGGAGCACGTCCTTAAGTAACCCTACCTGGAAGTATCAGGAATGAAGGGCGTCGAACCGCGAGGTTCGGCGCCCTTCTTGTTTTTGGGAGGCAGACGGTCGGTTTCGGAGTAAAAGATAGGGACCGAACATGTCCTTCAGCTCCTGGCAGTACATCTTCTTTCTGCTTCTAGTCCTGGCGGCCTATTGGAGCATGAAGAGGCGCGGGCAAAATCGCCTGCTGCTCGCGGCGAGTCTCTTCTTTTACGGAAGTTGGAATTGGGGCTTCCTCTTTCTGCTCTTGGCGGCCACCTCGATCGACTTCTTCGTGGCGCTGCGGATCGCCGCGTCTGAAAGCCCGATCATTCGAAAGCGGCTGCTGATTCTGAGCCTGGCCTTGAACCTGGGCATACTAGGTGTTTTCAAGTACGCGGGATTTTTTCTGGAGAGCCTGCATGCGCTGCTAAGCGGGCTCGGATTCGGCGTCGAACGGGTGACGCTCGCCATCATCCTGCCGATCGGAATCTCATTCTATACCTTTCAGGCGATGGGGTATGTAATCGATGTCTATCGCAGGCACATACCGGCCGCCAAATCGCTGCCCGACTACTTCTTATTCATCACATTCTTCCCGCAGCTGGTAGCCGGCCCGATCGAGAGGGCGGGACATCTCCTGCCGCAATTCGCCGCGGACCGCAAATTCGATCGCCGGCAGTTCTTATGCGGAGTGGATCTGATTCTTTGGGGACTGATCAAGAAGGTGGCTATAGCCGACAATGTCGCGTACTACGTCAACCTCATCTTTCAACTCGAGCACCCATCTATGCTGCTGATAGCAGTGGGTGCGGTCGGTTTCAGCGTCCAAGCATTCTGCGATTTTTCGGGATACTCCGATATCGCCTGCGGCTCGGCCAAGCTCCTTGGCATCGAGGTCATGAGGAATTTCAACCTTCCGTACCTTTCCAGGAGCGTTTCCGAACTTTGGACGCGCTGGCATATCTCGCTGTCGGAATGGGTCAGAGACTATATCTTCATCCCGCTCGGAGGATCGCGCTGCTCCAGAACGCGTTACGTATGCAACGTCTTCGTGACCTGGGCGCTGATGGGGTTGTGGCACGGGGCCGCGTGGCATTTCGTGGTTTGGGGGCTCTACCATGCGGCCCTGTTGGTGATCTACCGGCTGGTATTCGAAGGGCGCGGTTACTTGGCCTTTTTGGGCGGCAGACTGTCAGCGTTGACCTCCATCTTGATGACTTATGCGGCCTTTACTATCGGATTGATTTTCTTCAGGGGGCCGAATCTGACGCGGATCGCCGACTACTTTTCAGCCGTCGCTTGGCAGGCCTCGTTCGGCGACCTGCGGATTGCATACATCCTCACGGTGATCTTCCTCTTTTTCTCGGTGCCGCTGCTCGTGGGCCTGCTGTGGCATTACCGGCTGCAGTCAGGGCGGTTTGATTTCTCACACCTGAACGCGTGGCGTATAGTTTACTATTCCGTGGGGGCGGCGTGTCTTCTGATATTTGGCGGCGTATCGAATGACTTCATCTATTTTCAATTTTAGGTTGGGGGCAGTTCTCCTCGCCGCAGCGCTGCTCGGCGCGGCTGAGCTGGCGGTCAGGCGTGCGTTCGAGACCCCAGAGACGGTCGATGTTGCCGCCCAGCTGCAGTCTTCGCAGCCGGACCTCATTCTCGTAGGGGGCTCCATTCTGCAGCGCAACGTCGATGAGAAGCTGCTGGAAACCGAGCTTTCACGGCGGACCGGCCGCACGATCCGTGTGTTCGGGATTGCGCGCGGTGGAGCGGTCGCGCCGCTTTGGTACCTGATCGCGAAGCGTGTCAGAGCAGGTAATCGCCGCAATGTGCCGGTGGGTTTCGTCGGATACGGTGCGGAAGATTTTCTCTCGAAGGGCAGGGGCGGGTCGGAGAGCAGCCTCGTTAAGGCATACCTCGAGAGATCGGATGAAGCGTTTGTAGAGAAGTATTGGGACGCGTCGCTGTCTTGGAAGCTGTGGCTACGGCCGTACTGTGCCGCCTGTTACTACAGTCCCGAAGCTTCGCGTATTCTGCTGCGAGATGTGGTCAATTTCATGTACCAGGCCGTTTGGCCGGGAGAGATCGCCCAACGGACATTGAGAAGGTCTCTCAATACCAACTCCGGCGGATTCAACCTCGTGGCCAGCTCATGGGCCTATACCGAGGTGCCGGCAAGCCAGAACGACTTCGAGCGCTCGTTCATGCCGGATATCATCGAGACTTTGCGTGGTACGCGGCTCTTCGTGATCCTCAGTGCGCACCGACGCAAAGAGATCTCAAAGGAAGATGAATACTCGCTCGCCAAGAGATATTTTCAGAGCTCACTGCGGCCCTACGACATTCCGCTCCTGGATCTGAGCGAGGTCGAGTCGCTGCGCGCGCCGGAATACTATGCGGATGCGATGCATATGAACGAACACGGCCGGCGAGCTAGTACTATGGCGTTGGCGGAGGCGATCTTCTCGGCCGGGCTTGTTCGGGTTCAATGATATAGTAGGGGAGTAGCCGCTGCCCCTATCTACGCTCGCTAACGCTCGCTGGATTGCTTCGTCGTCTGGAAGATCTTTCTTTGCCTGAAAGAACTATGGGTGCCCAGCCTCCTCGCAATGACAAGGGAGGAACGAGCTGCTTCACACAAACCTAGTGCTGCCCATGCTCCGCCGGCTCTTCCTCTCCGGTGATCAGATTCGCGGCGATCACCTCGGCGATATCGCGCACCTCGAAGCCCTGCTCTTCGCGCTGGGTCAGCTTCACGCCGTCCTCCATCATGTGCAGACAGAAAGGGCAGCCCGTGGCGATCATCTTCGCCCCGGTAGCGGCGGCCTGATCCGTGCGGATCTTGTTGATGCGCTCGCCGTTCTTGAGGTCCATCCAGAAGTGCCCGCCGCCGGCACCGCAGCACATGCCCTTCTCACGGCTTTCTTCCATCTCTATGATCCTCAGTCCTTTGACGCTGCGTAAGGTGTCTCGCGGCGCATCGTACTCGCCGTTTCCGCGGCCCAGGTAACACGGGTCGTGGAAGGTCAGCGCCTGTTGCGAGTCCTTGACCCGGATCTTCTGCTCGGCCAGCAGCTCCTTCAGCAGCATCGTGTGGTGGATGATCTGCGGCTGGGCTCCATCGGCCAGGTTGCCGAACTGCGGATACTCGTTCTTGATGGTATTGAAGCAGTGCGGACAGTTGGCTACCACGTACTTGAACGAGATGGAGCGCAGCAGCTCGATATTCTGCTTGGCCATGCTCTGGAAAAGGTTCTCCTCACCCAGCCGGCGGGCCGGGTCTCCCGAACAGCCCTCGGCCACCCCCAGCACGCCGAATGAAAGGCCGGCCGCCTGCATAATCTGCACGAGTGAGCGGGCGATCTTCTGTTTGCGCGCGTCATAGGCCGATACACAGCCGACCCAGTACAGGTAATCGACCTTGTCGCCTGCCTTTAGAATCGGCAGCTCGAGACCGTGCGCCCATTTGATGCGGTCCGCCGGATCACCGTAGGGATTCCCGCGGTTCTCCAGCGCCCGCAAGGTGGCCTGCGCTTCGTGCGGCAGCTCGCCGCGCATCAAGGCCATAGACTGGCGGTTTCCGACGATCTGATCGACGTGATTGATGCCCACGGGACAGACTTCGACGCATGCCATGCAGGTCGTACACGACCAAAAGGTCTCGGGATTGATCACCTCGCCGGCTATCAGGGCGTCGGCCGAACCGCCGATCTGCAAAGCCGCCTTCTGCACGGCTTCGTTCTTGGCGCGAAAGGTGCCGTCCTGTTCGTACACCAGATGATCGCCCTGCGGCGTCAGTCCGCTGCGCCCCAGCAAGAGTCCGCCCAGTAAGGTACCGTCCAGCCGGCGCAGCGCTTCTGGCATATGGGAGCTGCCGATGGCGCCCTTGGCATGCAATGCCAGGGCGTGATTGCGGGTATCGAGGACTACCCATTTAGGGGAGAGCGGCTTTCCGGAGCGATAGGCCGGGCAGGCATCCTGGCACCGTCCGCAGCTGGTGCAGGCGTCGAGCTCCAGGAGCTGTTTCCAGGTGTAGTCCTTGATCGTGCTGAGTCCGAAGCGCGGTTCGCTCTCGCGCTCCATCAATCCCATAATGTCGCCGTCCGAGCGCACAGCACCACGCGGGCGCAGCGAACGCTCCAGGAATAGATTGGCGGAGGAGGCCAACACATGGAAGAGCTTCGTATACGGTAATAGGCCGATAGCCGCGAAGACCGTCACGGCGTGGAACCACCAGGTGACGAGATGCAGCAGCTTGGCCGCGCTAGGGCTCAATCCCCAGGCCAGCTTGGCGACTGCCAAACCTACCGGAGAGTAGATCGCCCACGGGTCGCCGGTAACGTGGATGCGCAGCCCTTCGAGCACATAGCCCTGCACGCACATCAGTACCAGCGATCCCAGAAACCAGCCGTCGATCGAGCGCGTATGTGCCATGTCCACCGGACGCAGGTATCGCCGCTGCGCGAAGATCGCGCAGCCGAAGATCACCCCCAAGCCGAGCAGATCGCTCATGACGGTGACCGCCAGGTAGAAATGGCCGCGGTAGATCTCGATGCCGAGATCATGATCGACGAAGACCATGCTGGTGGCGAAGAGCAACGCCAGAAAGCCGATGTACACCAAGATGTGAGCCACGGCGGCCGGCGAGAAGGGGCGGGCGACCTTGCGCTGACCCAGGCCGTTTTCGAACAGATCTCCCCACCGTTTGAGCAGCTCCCCCGGCGAGGGTACCGTCAGCCGATCATCCGCGCGGCCGCTACAGTACAGCTCGACTCGGCGTAGGACCCCGCTGGCCGCCACCAGTAGCGCCACGGCGAAGAGCGCGTACATGGTGACCACAGCCGGCAGGCTGTTCACATTCCACAGGATCTCGCGGGAGGGAGTGCTCGGCATAGCGACTATACTTTTGTTAATCAATTCGACATTGTACGGCCAAAATTGGGCTCTTAGACAGAGTGTTTCATTGACAAGGCCCAGCCCAAACCCGCACAATCTCTTAATATGTCTGAGCCGCCTTTACGACTCATGGACGCCTTACCGGTAGCGGTACCGGTACTCCCTTCGATATATCGCCCCCGGCTAATGATTAGTAGCCGTAGTACTGCATTGTTCATGAGCAGGGTATTGTTCAGGTTCTGGCGCTGATGGGAATCGTGTCGCTCTTCACCTCGATGTCCCTCTTGGGTCTGCTGGTCGCGTTCCCATACGCGTTTTACGTGCTGGCCTCGGTCGCCATCACCCGCAGCAGCGTCACTAAGCTCCACGAGATGGCGCAAACGAACCCCTCACGGGCCAACCTGGCCCGCGTCGTGGTCGGGCAGGCCAACTCCTACCTGCTGGCATGCCAGATCTGTATGGCGATGGTTACCCTGGTGGCGGGCTTCGTAGTGGTCGAGATCTCGCGTAACGCCGGGATTCCGGAGCTGGCGCACGGCTCCGGGCATATCACGGTCGGAATAATCCATCTCACCTCAATCGTAATCGTTGCGATGGTCTGCCTGCTGGCGGGGCAGAGCGCCAAAGCGCTGGCCTTCTCAGCTCCTGAACGGACTCTCTGTCAGGTCGTCGTACCGGTGGTCATCAGTGCCAAAGCGGTCGCGCCGATCGCCTTCGTGGTCAACGGCATCGTGCGCACAGTGCTGGGGCTGTTCGGCGTGAAGGTGCCGGTGGAGCGCGATCTCGTGCCGTCGGCTGAGCACATCAGCGAGATGGTGGAGCTCGGAACCGCCGCAGGAGAGATCCACAAAGACGAGCGGCAGATGATTCAAGGGGTGTTCAGCATCTCCGAAAAGATCGTCCGTGAGGTCATGACGCCGCGTAAGGACATCATCTCGATCGGCGAGCACGCCTCGCTCGCCGAATTGGCCGAGCTGTTCGTCAGCGAGGGGCTCTCTCGTATCTTGGTGGTCGGTGAGACGCTGGACGAGGTACGCGGCGTGATCATGGCCAAGGATCTGATGCCGCTGGTCGGCAAATCATCCAACTCCTTCGAGCTGAAGAGCGTGATGCGGCTGCCTTATTTCGTGCAGAACGCCAGCAAGATCGACGATGTGCTGCAGGAGTTCAAACGTGAGGCGATTCACTTTGCAGTCGTGCTCGATGACCATGGCGGTGTCGATGGTCTGGTGACGATCGAAGACCTGATCGAGGAGATCGTGGGCGATATCTTCGATGAGTACGACGTCCCGGCGGAGGAGGTCGGAGTTCGCCGCACCAAGAGCGGGGACCTGCTGGTCGATGGAACCGTCACGATTGACGAGCTAAACGACGTTCATAACCTGAGCGTGCCGGTGGGTGAGTACGACACCATTGCGGGCTTCGTAATTCACACCTTGGGACGTATTCCGGCCGCCGGCGAGACGCTCGAGTTCAACGGGCACAGAATCAGGGTCGAAGAGGTGGCCCAGAACAGAATTACCGCCGTGCGGGTGATATCTCCCAAACGATTACGGGAAGTTAAGCCTACCGTCAGCCATTCAAACGAATCCAAAGCTCCGCTCGCCGACTCTAAACAGGAGAACGTGCTGCCCGCCGAGCGTGTAGGCAATCTGGACGTATCCTAAGTCGTACCACCGATCCATCCAGGCAAGATTCTCTTCAAGCTCCTCGGAATTGAGCCGATTATTAAGTTTGAGCTCGCTGCACAGCTGAATTTGAACGGACGCTGATCAAGCTATGACGAGTAACCCGAACGGCACCCCTTTAAGTGCTGAGGCCCCCGCTGAAGGGTCTTCTGCTCCAAATCCAACTGCCGCGACATCTTCAAAGGCTCGCGGTGAAGTCAGTGCCACCACGGTCGGCATGATGCTCGGCCTCGCCACCACCGGTGAGCTGAAGCTCCTGGATGGCAAGATTGATCTGCTCACCACCAAGATGGCCAATCTGACCACACGCATGGAGAAGATCCTCTCGGTGTTGTCGACGACTCCGACCGGAACAGATCTCGAGCGCATCGACGTGCAGATCGGAAGTCTCAAGTCTATGCTGCGCGAGTTCCTGACCGGCAGCTCTTCAGGTGCCGAACCGGGTGAACGCGCCAAAGTTCTGGGAAATGATACCGCTATCAAGACGAACACTCCTGCAACGGAAGCAGAGAAGTAGATTTAGGTTTTAGGCTATCAAAGGATTGATGTATGGCCACACGTGAAGACGGAATTGAGCGTATCGTTGAGGGAACTTCGGCAGAAGGAGCTGCTTCTGTGGGAACCACGGCGGGCGTACCGGCACCGATTGAGAAGCGGACCCGGCAGAAGAGCTATGTGATGGATCTACGGATCCACAGCCCGATCTCCCTCGGATACCTCGCTATCGAGGGCATCGATACCGCTCCCGCTCTGGTGCGGCTGGCGAAGGTGAAGGGTCTCGACATGATCGCCGTGACCGACTTCTACAGCGGACAGTTCGTCGATCGCGTCCGCGCCGCGGCGGCTGAGACGAACCTCACCGTCATCCCCGGTGCCGTAATCCGTTGCACGCTGGGAAGCTGCGACGATGTCACGCTGACCTGTCTCTTTCCCGAAACCTATACCGGTGATCAGATCGAAGCCGTGCTGCGCAAGCTCGATGTTCCGGAGTCGGCCCGCGGCGATCGTACCTTCCTGACGAAGAAGCCGTTCAAAGAGATACTGGCCATCGTGGAACGCAACGGCGGCATGGTGCTGCCGAGCCGCATGGACAAGACCCCGCACCGCATGGCGGTGATTCCGCAGCTGGTGAACGAGTATGGCTTTCGGGCCTTTGATCTGGCGTACCCGGATACGGTGCGTTTCTTCAAGACGCGCTGGCCGAAGGTCAAGTTCCAGCTGTTCAGCTTTTCGAACGCCAACGCACTGGCCCAGGTCGGGAGCCGGATTGCACGGGTCAAGATGCCTGAGTCTGGATTCAACGGAATCCGGCAGGTGATGGTCCGCGCAGCGGCCTCAATCATCGAGAAGATCGTCGAGTAGCAGGTGCGCCGGCTGTCTGAACGCCAGGCGCTGCTTCGAAAGATCTGCGGTGAGATAGGCGATCGGCCAATCCTACTAATCGGTATCGGCGGCGGGGGAGACATAGTCTCCACGCTGCCGATCTGTTTCGATCTGGTCCGCATGGGGGCCGCCGTGCATCTCGCCGGACTCACCTGGAAACGGCGCGTGCATGATGCCGCGGCCCGGCCGCGCGCCATCGCCGAGTTTTTGGAGATGACCCCGCTCGGCGGCCTGCTGGGGCTGAATACCCCGCGCTCCGTGCTGCGTGACGGGACCGTGCAGATCGAGGCGCAGCTGGCTGGAATGCTGCCGGCTCATCCGGTGCTATCACTCGATGTCACGCCGGGTAGCTCCGCCGTGGCCCGATCGCTCCGCGCGTACATGGCACAGCATGGCATCGACCGAATCGTCGGCGTGGATGCCGGCGGTGATGCTCTGTGCAACGGCACTGAATCGACGATTCGGAGCCCAATCTGCGATCAGCTGTTGCTGGCTGCGCTGGCGCAGATGGATGGCGCGCTGCTCGCGGTGCATAGCTTCGGTACCGATGGGGAGATGTCGCTGGAGCAGTTCAAAGCGCGTTTCGCTGCACTCGTGGCGGCGGGCGCCTTTCGCGGCGCGCTCGACATCTGGCCCGGAGATCACGCACGCTTACAGGCCGTGCTGGCGGAGGCCAAGACCGAAAGCTCGCGCTTCTCGGTGGAGGTTTCGGTGAGACTCGCGGATCAGGAGCGTGAAACCGTCGGCGCGCAGCTCAACGCCGGAGATCCGTGCGGCGGGATCGCGGGTGCCAGCGCACTGGAGCTGCGCGGCGGCTCGCGCCGTGGGGAGCTCTGCGCGCTTACGGCATTCACGCTCTTCTTCGGCGCGGAGCAGGTGTTTGCCGGCAACGCCTTCTCTAGCTGGTGGGAGCGCGACGCCGATGTCACGCGTCTGCACGAGCTGTGCGCGCAGCGCGGGATGATAACCGAATTTTCCGACAGCTAGCGGCTAGGCGAGGACGTCGGCGTTGCTGGGAAACATCAGCACATCGCACCGGCTCTTTTCGATTCTGGCGAGCAACCCGGCGCGGCTGAACGTTACCTGCTCGAGCGGCGCGGCCTCCGATGCTGCAGGTTCGCCGAACAGCAGCGCCAAGCTCTGCGGCTGGATGCCGGAAAGCTGGCCGACTCCGGAGAAGGGCGTCGGGAGCGATGGAGAGGGAAGCGGTGGACGTCCGATGCGGGTCGAGTGACACGCACAGCGTCGCGAACGGCAGCAGCTCCGGCGGTGGATCGGTTTGCGACTTTCGCGTTTTACGGGAGACAGGCGGGAGAGCAGGAAGCCCAGGAACCCGGGTAAAATCAGGGGCAGAAAAGCGTACGATAAGACCCCCTTTCTCGGATACTTCGCTCTGCTCATACAACACACCTCAGGTAAACTGCTCGCCTGCATTACTGCTCGGCGGCCTTACTACTCACCAGTACTACTGCTTGCCAGTACTACTGCTTGGCACTTACTCCGGCCTCACCATCGGAACAGTCGCTGCACGTCCCGAAAAATTCCAGAACGTGCGAATCAATGGTGAACTGTCGGTTGCGCTTCACCGAGCGCACCAGGGCGGAGGTGTCGATCTTGGCGTCGGTGCACTCCACCTTGCTGCACTGGCGGCAAACCAGATGATGATGCGCAGCGCCCTCGATGGCGCGTTCGTAGCGTTTCTTGCCGTCCAGTAAATCGATCTCGAAGATGATCCGTTCGCCGATCAGAAATTCAATCTCGCGGTAGATCGAGGTGCGATTGGCGCGTACGCCGCGCAGATCGAGATCTTCCGAAACTTCGACGACAGAGCGCGGACCCACAGCGCTGCAAAATATGTCGATTAGCTGCAGACGCAGATTGGTGATGCGGTGACCCTTGGCACGCAACGCCTGCTCCAGCTCGTCGCGAGTAGGGGCAGTGTTCTTGTTTTGTTTCATGAGAAATTTATTGCGGATTTGCGCTCGATATTAAGGCGCTTTAGTTGCTAATGCAAGTCAATTGCATTAGGATCGTGGCGATTTTTGGGCCGCTGTTATGTCGGCCTAAGCATTGGCAATCGTGGGGGAGAGCTATGGGTCCTGGGTCCGAACTGACGCCCGAATCTACGCCTGGCGCCGACATCGGTGCGCTGGTTGCGCAGGCGCTGTTACCTGCTGCAGGCCAGCTATCTGCGGCAGGGGCGTCGACGGATGAGGTCCTGCCGAGTGGACCTCGTGCGCTGCAGCTCAGCGGCTCGCTCGGCAGCGGCAAGACTACGCTGCTCAACAATCTGTTCACCCGATCCGACCAGGCACTCGGCCGCTTCGTGGTGATTGAAAATGACATCGGCGAAGCCAAGGTGGATGCGCATTCGCTCAAGGTGGCGAATGAACAGGTGTTGGCGCTCACGGCCGGATGCCTTTGCTGCAAGGATTATGATTCGTTGAAGCGCATGCTGGCTGAAATCAAGGCCGTACCGCCTCAGCACCGGGTCGATACTATCGTGCTCGAGACTACCGGGGTCGCCAATCCTCAGACCGTGCGGACGCTTTTGCAGGAGGCGAACATTCCCACCTGCACCCTGATCACCCTCGATGTCCAGCATTTTGAACGTAACCTGCTGGCGAATCGGTTGGAGGGCCATCTCGAAGCGGCCGATGTGGTGCTGCTGACCTGGTGGGAAGGCGCCAAGGATCTCGAAATCGCCGATCAGAACAAGCTGGCGCGCGTGGTGCAGTACATCGAAGAGGAACGCGGCGGCCTCGGCGGCGCGGGTGGCCCCAAGGTGGTGCTCCTCGCTCGCAGCGGTGAGGTCATGCCGTTCGATATGGCCGCGCTCTCCGGCGAGACCGCCGTGCCGCCCGGGCAGCTTCCGCCCGGTCAGCCCCAACTCATGGCGATCTCTCCCGGCGATCTGTGCGCTGATGTGCAGATCAATCACGGGACCTCGACGACGACCGTCCGTCTCAAAGGTGATTGCAGCTTCGAGCAGCTGCGGGCGGCCTTGGCGCCGTATGAGAGCAGCCTGTTGCGCGTCAAGGGCCGCGTCGGCGACGAGGTGGTGCAGGCCGTGCACGGTGAATGGAGCCGTTTGCCGGTGAATGCGCGCGAGCAGGCGCTCCCGCACTCCGTCAATGTGATCTCGACCACGAAAATTCCGCGCGTGGTGTTCGACACTCTGCGGGCCGACGCCGGTTCGCCGGCCCTATCCGGCGGCGTCGTCGGCCAGCTGGCGCTCAGAGCCGCCGAATCGGTGGTGCGCGAGCTGGTGGCGCAGTACCCGCGCGATACGATCGATGCGCGCGGAAAGCTGCTGGTGAATTTTTCCGCCGATGAAGGGCTCTCCTTCATCGATCGCGCGGGGTTCGACGCGCGCCTGCGGCTCTCGTACCTGGCCAACTATGTAGGCGCACGGCTGAAAGCCTTTGCGCACTACGACCGGGGCGAGTTCGACAGCGACCCGAAGGAGCCATACTACGCCCGTCGTTTGGGAGGCTCATTGAGCTGGGCACTGATGCGTTACGGCACCGAGATGCAGGAGCTGCAGCTCCACGACGCCATCCGTGCCTGCAAGCCGCTGCAGCTGTACTTCCAAGGGTTCGCTACCGTGTCCTCGCCGGACGAGCTCTTCAAGATCGAGAACGACAGCACGGTGTCCTTCATCGCCGAGTGCCATCAGTGGCTGGTGTCGGAATGCGGCTCGGAGCGCGAGGCGCGCGAGCTCACGACACGCGCGCTCGACAACTGCTCCCGGCTGGACGAGAGCTGGCGCGCCAATCGGCAGAAGTTGAACGCGGCTATCGGCCTAACGGAAAACGATCCCACAGGGTCCACCTAGCATGAACCCGCGTTCCAACGCCGCGACGGTTGCTGCAGAAGAGCCTGCCGAAGAGATTCTGCATTTAGTTGCGGCGATCGAGGGCAGCCGCGATTTTCTCGTGGCGCAACATGACCTGACGCCGGCCAACAAGGTGCTTAGTCTGCATCTGCATGAGCTGGTGGCGTATGCCACGAAAGTGGAGACCACCGCTTCGCACGTCGGTGCGCTCGATATGCTGCGCCGCGGCGGCGTCATAGCCGCCATTCGTCAGGTCTGTCAGCATGCTGAAGCGATGCTCGAGCTGCACTATGCAGCGCACGTCACGAGCGACAGCGCATCGAGCCGCTACGGGGTTTCGGCCCGCGAGCGGTTGTTGAGCTTTCCTTACATCGATCACTACTTCGATCTTGCCCTGGCTGAGCGAGATGCTGCGGGCGTCGGGCCGGGCCGGACGATCGTTTTCTTGGGAGGCGGAGCGCTGCCACTTTCGGCCGTCGCGCTGGTGTACCTGGAGCTCCTAGAACGCATGGGGCTGCTCGATGAGCTGCGCGCGATCCTATTGCTTTCGGGCAGATCCGACCGCATCACCGCGTTGCGTACGCTGCTGATGACTGTCCCGGTTTGCGCGGATCCGCACGGTACCAAGGTGCGAGTCGTGGAGCGCAGCTCGACGGTCTGCAGCCGGGCGCGGGCGGTAGTCCGGGCGCTAGGTCTAGATCCCCAGATCTCGGTGCACGAGGGGGATGCCGAGTCCTTCATCGATTTCGGAGGATGTGAGCTGGTGATCGTGGCCAGCATGCTCGAGTTCAAGGATCGGGTGGTACAGTCTTTGAGCAGGGCGAGCAGCCTCGAGCCCCGCGCGCGAGTGATCCTCCGCGGCGTTGAGCCCGATACCCTTAAAGAGCTGTTTTACGAGCCGTTGACCGATCCTGTGCTGCAGCGCGCCTTGCGGGCCGGCGGACTGGAATATCGCGACACGGTGTTGCCCCCGCTGCGCTCTTCGCGGCTGAACTCGATCGAGGTATTTGCCAAGGCGTAGCCGCTCCGCACTCGCAAGCTCCTCAAAATTTTGAGTATTTCCCGCTGGCAAAGGTGTGACCGCCATCATATGGGTTTGTATGAGGCACATCATACTATTTTGAGGCTATGCTCTGCTCCTTACCCCAAGTACCTTTGCGAGCCGTGTCTCCCATCCTCCGCTATTGTCTCGTCTTGCTGCTGCTGAGCAGCGAGCCCGCGTTTGCTGAATATCCGGCAGCTCCAGACGGCCAATCCGACTTTCTGCCGACTATCGCTCGTCTCGAGCTCCAGGATCTGCTGACCCAGGAGGTTACCTCCGTGCTGCGTAAGGAGCAGACGCTCTCCACCGCTCCGGCGGCGATCTTCGTGCTGACCGCCGAGGATATCCGCCGTTCAGGAGCCACTAATATCCCGGACCTGCTGCGCATCGTACCGGGTGTTACCGTGGTGCGGAACAACGCCAACAGCTGGTCAATCACCGCGCGCGGGTTCGATACCAACGGCTCCGCCAAGCTGCTCGTGCTGATCGACGGACGGAGCGTGTATACGCCGCTCTTCTCCGGGGTGTTCTGGGATGTGCAGGATGTGATCTTCGACGACATCGAGCGCATCGAGGTGATACGCGGGCCGGGGGCGGTATCCTGGGGTGAGAACGCGGTAAACGGCGTGATCAACATCATCACTAAGCGCGCCAAGGACACGCAGGGATGGTTCTTCGAGGGCGGCGGGGGAAAAGAGGAGCAGGGCTTCGGCTCGCTGCAGTACGGCGGCCAGGCTGGCGAGGACACCTCGTACCGGGTGTTCGGCAAATTCTTCAAACGGGACAGTTTCACCGAGGCCAACGGCGAAAATGCCCAGGACGGTTGGGACATGGCTCGCGGCGGCTTCCGTCTCGATTCCAAGCTCTCCAAGCGCGATGACGTCTCGGTGCAGGGTGCCCTGTACAATGGCGACTCAGCCGCCCGGGTGGACCGTTTCGAATCTTTCGCACCGCCGTTCACGCGGCTCCTCAAGGACGACACCGATCTCGGCGGCGGACACCTGATGGCCACCTACAATCACACCTTCTCGGCTGATTCCGAGCTGACGGTGCGCTCGTACTACGATCGTACGGAACGGTTCACACAGTCGGCCGGCGAGGAGCGCGATACCTGGGATCTCGACGTGCAGCATCATCTCAGAGCTTCTGAAACCCACGATCTGGTGTATGGCGGCGACATCAGATTCTCCAACGACGAGATCCGGAACGGCACCGATCTGCAGTTCGATCCGACTACTCAAACGGATCATCTCTTCACGCTGTTCGTCCAGGATCAAATCACCATAGTGCCGGAGCGGTTCAGCCTGATCCCGGGCATCAAGCTCGGATACAACAGCTACAGCCACATGGAGTATCAGCCGGCCCTCAAGGCGGTATGGACGCCGGGCCGTGACAAGACCTTGTGGGGCTCAGTCTCGCGGGCCGTGCGGATCCCCGCGCGGCTGGATCAGGATGTGATCGCATACGGGAACGGTGCCGTCCTTCCGGACGGAACTCCGGCTGTGTTGCAGGTGCTCGGGTCGAAGGACTTCGAGGGCGAGGATCTGATGGCCTACGAGATCGGGTTTCGCGCCGAACCGGTGAGCTCCTTCTCTTACGATATCGCCACCTTCTTCCACCGCTACAGAGATCTGCTTTCGGCCGAGATGCTGCCGCCGGCTCTGGTAACCGATCCCGGGCCGCCGCACCTCGTCTCTCCGCTGCTGATCAACAACGAGGCTCACGGCGACACCTTCGGCGCGGAGACGGCGGTTTCATGGAAGCCGGCCGACACGGTGGCGCTGACCGCCACCTACTCGTTCACCAAGGTGAATTTGGCTCCGAATGCCGGCCAGTCCGATATCGGATCCCAGACCACCGAGCGCCGCACGCCGGTAAATCAGGCCGGATTGCGGGCGCATATCAATCTGCCCTGGAACCTCGAGCTCGATCCGGCGCTCTACTACGTGGATTCCACTCCGGGCAACGACACAGACAGCTATATTCGGGCCGACGCACGGCTGGGCTGGCTGATGCATAAAAATGCATCGGTAGAGTTCGTAGTGCAGGACCTCTTCGATAATGCGCACACCGAATCCGCGAGCGGACGGAATGTCGGTATCGAACGAGCCTACTTTGGACGGGTGAAGTTGAAGTTCTAGCCGATTATGTTGGACGCCGTATTCCAGACGCTCCGCAAAAATGCGCTCCGGCTCGCGCCGTACGTCGTCATCTATTTCACGTTCCTGGTGCTGATGTTTCCCGCTGTCGCCGTCGCGGCCTCGGCCTCGCGGGAGTATCAGCTCAAGGCGGCCTTTCTCTACAAGTTTCTAGCCTTCATCGACTGGGACGAGACGGTGGCATCTCGGACAGCGCGCATGCACGGCGGTGAGATCTGTATCCTCGGATCCAATCCGTTCGGCGACAGCTTCGACCGGCTGATCGAGCTAAACGGTACCGAAGAACGCCGTGTCTCGATCCGACAGGTCGTTGGCCCGGCTGTTCCCGAGAGCTGCAGCATTCTGTTCGTCTCGCGGTCTGAAGAGGGGCATCTGGGTGGCGTGCTGGATGGCATGAGTAATTCGAGTGTTGTGACGGTGAGTGACATCGATGGCTTCGCCCAGAAGGGCGGCATCATCGAGTTGGTAGTTCAGGACCGATTCGTTCGCTTCTTGATTAATCAGGAGCGGGCGCGAAGCAAGGGGATTCGTCTGAGTTCTCAGCTGCTCGCGCTCGCGCAACAATTGGTAGTCGGCTCAGCGCATGAATATCTTCAGGCATACATCGCTTCAGCGTAAGCTGACGTGGGTGATCCTGCTTACGGCCGTCACGACACTGCTCTTGGCAGTGATGGCGCTGCTCGTCCTGGAGATCAGCGAGTTCAAGGATTCGCTCAGCCGCGAAATCCGCAGTGTGGCCGGCGTAATCGGCGCCAACAGCAAGGCCGCTCTCGAGTTCGACGACGGCAAAGCCGGTACGCAAACTCTGTCTGTATTGCATGACGATCCCCGGATCATTTCCGCGGCGCTCTACACGGCCGACGGCCGTGTGTTCGCGACCTACGAGTCCGAAGGCTCGCAGGGCACGGTCCCCATGCGCTATCAGCTGGGAGCGAGCCGGGACGGCAACTCCGGTATCTTGATCCGCGAGCCGATCTACCACGACGGCCGGACGGTCGGGGCGATCATGATCAGGGCCGCCGACCGGCAGGTTTATGAACGGCTTGAGAGACAGCTGTTGATCGTGCTGGTAGTCCTCGTGATATCGGGCGCGGCCGCCTACTTTATCGCGGCCTTCCTAGGCAATGTGATCTCCCGCCCGATACTCAGTCTGGCCAGCACCGCTGAGCACATCTCCCTCCACAACGACTATTCGGTGCGCGCCATCAAGGAGAGCGACGACGAAACGGGCATGCTGGTCGATAGCTTCAATCAGATGGTCACTGAAATCGGCCAAAAGACCGCGGCGCTGCGCGACAGCGAGCATCAGCTGCGCCTCATTACCGATTCGCTGCCGGTGCTGATCTCGTACGTCGATGCCGAAGGCCGCTATCAGTTCAACAACGCCGCGTATGAAAGCTGGTTCAATAAGCTTCCGGCAGATCTGAAAGGGCGCTCGATCCGCGATGCTCTCGGTCCGGAGATCTACGATAGTTTCGAAGCGCACGTACGTACGGCGCTCTCCGGCGAGCTAGTGCGGTTCGAAGGACGGCTGACCCACGCTCGGCATGGGCCGCGCTATATCGCCGGCTTGCTGGTGCCTGACTTCGACTACCGCCAGCAGGTGCGCGGCTACTTCAGCCTCATTACCGACATCTCGGATCGCAAGCAGGCTGAGGACGATCTCAAGCTCCTCAACGAACAGCTCGAGGCGCGTGTAGTCGAGCGCACCCGCCAGCTGAAGGATTCGCAGGAACGGCTCAGGAACTCCGAGCGCCTGGCCTCGATCGGCACCTTAGCTGCCGGTATCGCGCACGAGATCCGCAATCCGCTAAATTCGATTCTGCTGATCACGCAGGTCGCCGGCCGCTATCGCGGCGAAGTGCCCAAACCGATCCGCGATATGTTCGAAAGCGTCACCACCGAGGCCAAGCGCTGCGCCGCGATCATCAAGAACGTGTTGCTCTTCGCCAAGGCGGAGCGTACCGAGCGCACGCTGCAGGATGTCAACGAGGTGATCAAGCACGCCGTCGATCTGGCGAAGTCCTATCTGGGACCAGGCAAGACCGAGGTCTTCCTGCACCTGCAAGACGATCCGTTGCCGGCCGAGCTCAATTCGACCGAGTTCGAGCAGGTGCTGATAAACTTGATCAACAACGCCTCCGAGTCCAGCCCGGGGCAGGTCAGAATCGACATTTCGACCGTCGAGATTGATCAGAAGGTCCGCATCACGGTCTCGGACAACGGACCGGGCATTCCCGAGGATATCTTGAAACATATCTTTGATCCTTTCTTCTCCACTAAGCGTCAGAAGGGAAATACCGGTCTGGGATTGAGCCTGAGTCACGGTATTATCGCTGACCACGGCGGAATCATGAATGTCGAAAGTACAGTCGGACAGGGAACAACCTTTACCATCGAGCTGGGGGCAAACGCCGCATGAAGAAAATATTGGTAGTTGATGACGAGGGAGTGTGCACCCTGTACCTGAGCCTGGCGCTGCAGGACGAGGGCTTTCAGGTCGAGAGCGCGCTCAAAGCCGACCAAGCGATCGAGATCGGGACAGCCTTCCAGCCGGACTACCTGATAACCGATTGGATGCTCAAGGATGGTAAGACCGGCGTGGATGTGGCGCGGGCGCTCAAGCAGATCAATCCTCAGCTGCACGTCGTTTTCATCACCGGTATGAGCAAAGAGATGCTCGATAAGCAGACCGAGGGGCTGCACTACGACGCTGTGCTGGTGAAACCTGTGGAGCTGACGCAGATTCTCGATATTTTGAATGCTCCGCCGCCGCAAGCGGCCAATGCATGAGATGACCGTTTGAAGTCGCTTTAGCCGCACAACATTGTACGGAGTGAGGTTTGATCTCCAGAACGAATTCGAGCCGTAGGAGGTTTGCGGCTGATCTGGTGCTGGCCTCCGGGGCTTATGTCTGTGCCGGCAAAATCGGCCTGCTCTTCGCCTACCTGAACCTGAGCGCCTCGCCGGTGTGGCCCGCCTCGGGACTGGGCTTCGCCATACTGTTGCTCGGCGGCCCGCGCTTTTGGCCCGCCATATTCGCAGGCGCGCTGACGGTCAATATCACGACCACCTGGCAGCTGTGGCCGTCGTTCGTGATCGCCGTCGGTAATACGCTCGAGGCGCTGTGTGCCTGCCTCCTCGTTCGCCGCTTCGCAAACGGCGTGCATGTCTTTGAAACCGTGGCCGGGGTATTGCGCTTCATCTTGTCGGCGGCCGTGCTGAGCACTTGTATCAGCGCTTCGATCGGAGTCGGCACCTTGGATCTCGCTGGACTGGTGGCGTCCGCCGATCTTCTGGCAGTTTGGACGACCTGGTGGATCGGAGACGCCACCGGAATGTTGATGTTCGCGCCGCTGCTGGTGCTCCTGAGCAACCGCGCGGCGATTGAACAGGAGGTCTTCAAACGCCGCAGCGTGCTCGAGTATGCGCTGAGTCTGGCGGTGCTGCTGCTGACAGCGGATGCGGTCTTCGGTGCCCTGCTGTTCCGGAACAATGGGCATTATCCGGTGGCGTTCACCTGCGCTCCGCTGGTGGTGTGGGCGGCGCTGCGCTTCGGCCAGCGCGATGCCGTGCTGGCCGCGATGCTGATGGCGGCTATCGCCACCGCTGCCACGCTGCAGGGCAACGGACCGTTCGCCGCGGTCGGCCAAAATCATGCGCTGCTGATTGCCCAGAGCTTCGCGGCGTTTCTCATGATCTGCGGCCTGGTATTCAGCGCCAGTGCGATCGAGCGGGCGCGCCTCGAACGGGCGCTGCGCCTGCGAGAGCAGGAGTATCGGGCGGTGGTGGAGAACTCGAACGAGGGCATCTGGGTAGTAGGAGCGGACGGCCACGTCCGTTACGTCAATGAGCGGGCAGCCGAGCTGCTCGGTTATCCGGTGGCGGAGATAGTCGGGAGGCCCCTGCTCAATTTCTTGGCGGAAGACGATCGACCCGCTGCCATTGATCGCGCCGAACGGCGGCGGCGCCTCGGAGCGCGCGAGCAGTTCGACGTGCGCATGCTCCACAAGGACGGCATCTTGCTGTGGGTGCAGGCCTGCACCGTTCCACGCTACAACTCCAGCGGCGAGTACGATGGCGCAATCGGCATGATCAGCGATATCAGAGATCGCAAGGCGCTGGAGCTGCACCTCATGACACAAGCTCAGCAGCTCTCCGATACGGGGCGCCGTAAGGACGAGTTTTTAGCGATGCTGGCACACGAGCTGCGTAACCCGCTTTCCGCAATTTCCAGTGTCGTGCAGCTGCACCGCCGTCTGCCGGAGCGCATGTCGAGCTCCTCGATGTCCGAAGTAGTGGAGCGTCAGGTCAAACAGCTGGCGCGGCTGCTCGATGATCTGCTCGATGTTTCACGTATCACGTGGGGTAAGATTCAGCTTCGCAAAGAGCGGCTCGATTTCGTCTCCGTGGCGCAACGGGTGATCGACTCGCTCTCCAGCGCCGTAGAGCAGAAGGGGCATACGGTGCAGTTCACCGCTGCCAAGCCGGTGCTGCTCGACGCCGATCCGGCGCGCCTCGAGCAGATGCTCGGCAACCTTCTTACCAACGCAATTAAGTACACCGAGCCGGGCGGCACGATCTTCCTCGAGTGTGGATGCGAATCCGGTGAAGCCGTGATTACGGTGCGCGACAACGGCATCGGTATGAGCGCAGAAACGCTGGGAAGCCTCTTCGAGCCGTTCACTCAGGCGGAACGCTCGCTCGATCGCTCGCAAGGCGGGTTAGGCGTCGGCTTGGCGCTCGTGCGCCGCCTTGCAGAGATGCACGGCGGAACCGCGGCGGCGCACAGCGCCGGTCTCGGCATGGGAAGTGTGTTCACGGTACGGCTGCCTGCCGCACAGGCGCGTGACACGGTCGAGCCGCAGCGCCCGGCCGAGGTCACCATGCTGCGCCGCATCACCCGTTCGCGGGTGCTGGTGGTGGATGACAACAACGATACGGCTCTCGCGACGGCGGCGACGCTGCGAGGACTGGGCTATCAGACCCAGGTAGCCTTTGACGGCGTCCAGGCGTTGGAAGCGGCGCAGATCTCGAAGCCGGATGCCGTGCTGCTCGATCTGGGACTGCCGCGTTTGAACGGCTATGAGGTTGCCCGCCGCATCCGAGCCGACGAGAGCATGCGGCATGCGCTGATCATCGCTATTTCGGGGTACGGCCAGGAGCAGGACCGCAGCCGCTCGCAGGCGGCCGGTGTCGACCACCATCTGCTCAAGCCGATCAACTTCGACGAGCTGCTGCAGCTGCTCGAGCAACCGCAGGTGCCGCAGGGTGCCGCCGCCGTCAGTGATCGAGCTGCTGCAGCACCGGATCGCCGGGAAAGAGATAACGCCGCTTAAAAGCTTCAGAGGCTGCCGTCGCCAGCTTCTTGGTCTTGTAAGGACCCAGTAGAAGCCTGAAGAACGAACGATCTTCGTAAGCGATCTCCTGGACGGTGGCGGGCTGTTCGTCGGTATTGATCGCCCGCAACAGGGCCCAGGCCCGCGCGGCGTCGCCCATGACGGCCACCGCAAGATAGTAGCCGGGCTTCACATATTCCCAGAGCTGCGTGTCTTTGCGGTCAATCGCCGTATTCGGATAGTCGCTGCGGTATTTGTAGACGATCGGAGTCGGGGTGCTGGTCGGTAACGGAGTAACCGTGGGCAGCGGCGTCTGCGTGGGAGTCGGCACGGGAGTCGGAGTGCCCTCCGGCTCGGGTAGAGCCGGCGGTGCTTTGCCGGCGATCTCGTCTTGAAGGCGATCGGCTCTGGCGCCCGCGGCCGGGTGTGCAACCAAGAAACTGTAGCCGGTCGGTTTTTGGACGGCTTTGCTTTCGAGCTTGGCGAGCGTCCGCAGGGCCTTGACTGCTGCGGCCGGCTTCTTGCCGTTAAGTTTGAGGAATGCCAGAGCGTAGGAGTCGGCCGCCTCCTCGGCTGCCGGCGAAAAGCGGGCGTCGGCGGGCTGCGGAGTTGCTTCGCCCGTACGAGCGGCGGCGCGGAGGATCCGGGCGCAATCACCGTGCTGCAGATGCCCAATCTCGTGCCCGAGCACGGCCAGCAGCTCGTCGTCCTTCATTAGCTGCATCAGTCCGCTGGTGATCCGCACACTGCCGTCCGCGCCCGCGAAGGCGTGCAGATCCTTGCTCAGATAGGTCTTGAAGTTGAGCGCCGGTGTCTCCCCAATGCCAGACATCGCAGTGCCTGGCTCCACCGTCTTCAATTTCTTGGTGAGCTTGGCCAGTCGTTGCGCGAACGGGTTCGATTTCGGTGCGATTTTACCGGCTTGGTCCGCGTCAGCGGTCTGCTGTAAGGCGATCGTGCGTACCTCCTCGTCGGTGAGCGGGGCGGGGAAGGGCGCCTCGGACGATCCTCCCGGAACGGCGGATCCGGAATCCGAGAGCTGGCTGCAGGCGAAGAGCGCCGGTAGCGCCAAGAAGATACCGAGAAGCAATTTTCGCATAGATTCTGAGGCTAAATCCGCCGCTATGCCCGGCGCAAGTCAGGATTAGGGCAACGGTGGAAGGCTGACGTTGTCCAGGTTTGGCGTGGCCGAAACCGCCACCAGCGCGCGCGCCAAGCCGCCGAGCCGTGCTTCGGGTGCGGCTCCGAGGCAGATCCGCCCATTGCTCGGCAGGTAGATCGAGAAATCGCGTGCCAGTCTGTCGCAGGCCTCACGGCCGAGCCCGCTCCAGGCGAAGATGCCCCGTTGCGAAGCGATCCGCAGCAGCTCCTCGCCGGCGCCCTCGCAGCGCAGCGCCGTCACCAGCAGATTTCGGCGGTGCGCCAGGTCGCCGCGCAGCGTGTCGAGCTCTTCCCGCCACAACGTGTGCAGCGCTGCATCCTGCAGCACCTTCGCTACCAACGCGGCCCCCGACCGGGGAGGATTGGAGTAGGTGGCCTGAATGTCGATCTTGAGCTGCGAGGCCAGCCGCTCGGCCACCTCACGGTCCGAGACTACGGCGCTGAGCGCTCCGACCCGTTCGTTGTAGATGCCGAAGGTCTTGCAGCATGAGGTCGCAACTAGTAGGTCCAGACCCCGCGCCAGGCACTCGCGGAGGGCCCAAAGGTCCTGCGCCAAGCCTTCGCCGAAGCCGGCGTACGCCACGTCGAAGAACGGCAGCAAACCCCGCCGCGCGATCGTATCGAAGATCGCATGCCAAGCTTTGTGATCCGGATCGTAGCCGGTCGGGTTGTGACAAGCGGCCTGCAGCACCACCATGGAGCGTGACGGCGCCACTTCGAGCGCCGCCAGCATCTTCGCGACATCGATACCGCCGCCATCCGCAGCCAGATAGGGGAAGCTCTGCACCCGCAAGCCCGCATGCTCGAAGATCCGTTTGTGGTCGGCCCAGCTCTCGGCGCTGAGCAGCACCGTTTCGGTGCCAAGGCGCTTGAGACAATCCGCGGCCAGCCGTAACGCGTACGCCGCGCCGACCGTCTGGGCGGTAACGGCATGCCTACCCTGCGGAAGCGGTCCGAGAACCAGCTGCTCGATCGAGCTTCTGAATTCGGACAGGCCGAGCGGGGGCAGGTACTCCAGCTGGGGGCGTTCCACGGCCAGCGCCGTGCGGGCCCGGCCGACGGCTTCGAAAGTCGGCAGCGTTCCGTCGGCCAACCGTATCATTCCGGCGCCGAGATCGAGCTTCTCCGGCCGCATATCGGCGGCGATCGCTGCGGCCCGCTCGCGCCACCCCCACGGCACTGAGTCCGTGCCGAAAAACGGAGTGGCGCCGGCTCTGAGGTTTGGTAAGAGCTCCATCTTCAACGTCCGCAGCGGAAGTACAGAGAAGTGCCCTGGGCCGAGGCTTCGCAGCTCGAAAATCCGGCGGCTGTGATGGCCTCTTCGAACTGGCTCTGGGTGTACAGCCAGAAGCTGTTCAGATCGTAAATCAGCTCGTAGGAGCCGGTGTGAGCATCAAAGACCTCGCTGCGCTGGCCGTGGTAGAGCTTACCGTCCTGAACGAGATTGCCTTCGACCGTGCACAGAATCTTGCTGTCGGCTTCTGCCCTCCCGGAGCGCACCCCGTCCTGTTTCAGTGCTGCCGGATCGAACGAGTTGAATACCAGGCTTCCCCCGGGCTGCAGCGCATCACGCATGCGGGATAGTGCCGGCACCAGGGCCTCGGGGCTCAGATAGTTGATCGCTTGGCGCACGATCACCCCGCCGAAGCGCTGTTCGAACGGCAGCTCTTCCATGCGGGTATGCACGAACGAGCTCTCCGGCAGCAGCCGGCCGAGCTTTCCGCGCGCCACCTCCAGCATCGGCGCCGCGGCGTCAGCCAGGGTGATGTCGGAGTAGCCGAGCTCCAGCAGCTGTTTGGTCACCTCACCAGTCCCGGCCGCCAGATCGAGAACTGCCGCATCCTTCGGAACGTGCTGTTCCAAGAGGCCGGTTAGGTTCTTATTGGCGAGAAAGCGGTGATAAGCCGCGTCGTAATGCTCGGCGTGCGTGCGGTAGAGATTGTTGCGCTCCAGGATCGGCAGCAGATCGCGCTCATGCTCGAGCAGAATCAACACGCCGTGGTGCGGCTGCTGTATGATTTGGGCGCCGGACTCGACCAGCGGTTTGATCGCTTCCCAGTCCTCCGCGGTAGCCGGGGAGGTGTCGCGGCCGACGGCGCGCGCCTCCGGCAGCTCGATATGCGCGTGCACGATGCAGTTGACCTCGGGCCGCGCCCGCATAATCAGGTGCGCGAGCGGGGCGTTGAGTGAAGCCTTTTTTCCGGTAGAGGTGACCCGCACGGTGCGCGCCGTCTCGTCTACATCGGTAACGACGCTGATATCGCGATCGTCGGCACAGCTCTTGGCCGATCCGCGCGCCGTGATCAAAGTTCCCGCGGCGCATCGTTTGGCCACAAAGCCGAACTCTTCGCGGCTATCAGCGAGGTAGCGGTTGAAGAGCGCCAGCTTGGCGCAGCGCTGCACGGTGCCGAGAAACTCTGCCTGCTCGGCAGCCGCGATTGGCAGTGCTTCGAGCTTGGTGAGCTCGCTGCGGTAGTAGCGCCGCGAGAAGCGTTCCTCGATAATCTTGAGCAGGGTGTCAGGCAGGTCCTGGCGCGCGACCGGAATGACCCCGCGCTCGGCCGTGATGATGTAGGTCAGCAGCTCCTCTGGACTCATCGAATTGCGGCCCACGTTCGCCACCGCCAGATCCTGGCTGTCGCGCAGCAGACTCTTGTAGGCGCGCTCGATTAGCGCGTCGGGAGCCTCGTTGAGCAGCAGCTTGAATCCCACCAGGAACACATCCCGGCGCCGATCTTTGATCTCTGAGATTATCTTAGGCAGGCGTTCGCATCTGATCAGGAGCTGATCATTGGTGGAGCTGATCTTACCGTCAGCCGCGACGGGGCCGTAATCGCTGGCTGCCATCGCCATGATCGCGACATCGATCTCCGGACGCGCGACGAGCTCGAGCACCCGCTCACGGTACTGCGCGAAAGTGCCGGTGCGCTCGAGGGTGGCGTGCCGCAGCAGCGGCACCACCCGGCGGGCGTCGGCAACGATGCGCTGTTCCTCGGCCGAAAGGTCCGCGGCATCGGGGTTGAACGCGAGCTCGCGCTGAAAGGGGGTGTGGGCGCCGCGGCTGTGGAGATAGTGCACCTCGTGGCCGTGCTCGAGCGCGGCCTGGGAGATTAGCGCCCCGGTCCGGCCGGCCGATCCGTTGGTGATCTCACGAACGGCATCGATCGGGACTCGCGTGCCCCCCGAGGTGACCAGGATTCGCAGCTGTGCCGGCAGCGCGATCTGCTCAAGTGCAGGCTGCTCACTCTCGGCCGGCGCTGGCTGCGGTTCGTGCTGCGGGGTCGTTTCCACCGCCGGATTGTAGGTCGTGAACCGTGCCTAATCAAACAGCGGTAGGCGCAAGTGGCTGACGTGCCGGGGAAAATTATCGCTGAATATTGATTTAAGTTTGTTGAAATTGGCTATGTAAACGGACACGATTTAGTTATACCGGTAGCGGTGGTACCGATCAGCCCGGCCGTTATCATGGAGATGCCTAATGCACACGCTAAGCACCCAGAGTCACGCCCCCAGCCCCGCCGTGCCCCCCTATAGTGATCCAGCCATCGTCGGAAAGCCCCGTATCGGCGCTGTCGAGACGCGCGCGTTCGAGGCCGAGCTGAACGATGGAAAGCTGTTGGTGAGAGAGGATCTGCTGGCCGATCTGGGCCGGTTGAGGATCTTCGGCGCCGAGGAGCTGCTGGGCTTCGTGCACTCATTCCCAACCGCCGCGGCGCTGGGTTTGAGCTGGACGATCGATGATATTCGGCGTGAAGCCAAGAAGCTTTGCGAGCTGTTGCGCGGAGTAGTCGCCCCCGAATACACCGATCCTGCCATGCCGCACAGGTACCTAGTCGGCGCGTAATCTCGCTTACCTGCTTCCTGCTTGAATGGCGGCGACCGGACCGCTAGGATATAGCCGTCCTTACAGTTTGCGGCGATGATCATGGGCCCCATAGAGCAACACAGGTGCAGCGGCGCGGCGCCAGAGGAGGGCACTCTACCGAAGTTCCCGCTCTGCCAGCTCCGTATCGAACGCGGATTCGAGGCGATCCGTGAGCATATGCGCGCCTGTGGCGTTGACCCGGGCCCTCAGTCGCGGGTGGCCTTTGGCGATGCCGAGCCCACCTGCACAGAGTTGCAGGCGGGGTCGTCCCGTGTGGCATTGGTGCAGATCTGGGAGGTTGGCGGCAAGTACACCGTTCAGCTGCATATCTACGATCCCACGCACCCCTCGGCCAAGCCGCTACAGGAGATCGAGCGTCTGGCGGAGTGCGTGCTAACTCCCAAGCAACGCCTGCCGTTGGCAAATTGCATAGCAGACAAGCTCACCTGGAATCAGTTAGAGGCCTTCACCACCCGCATCGAAGCGTTGGCCCGCGCTAAGCACAGCTCTTAACGCCGTCTGTAACTGCTTGCGATCCTTAGCAAGTCGCCATCACGCGGCGTTTTATATAACGCTCGCGGCCAGTTACTGCATAACAGCGGCATGACAACTACCAGTAATGTCAGCATCGCCGCTCCGGAAGCCGTTTTATCCAGCATGCCTCGCGAGGAGCGCAGCTTGCTCCGCGCTCAGGAGCTAGGTGCGGTGCTGCGCAACTACGAGGGGGTTCAGGGGGTCGAGAGCCGATCGCAGGCGGAGATGGCTGCGCTGAATCTCCCGCAGCTCAATCAGGATCTGTCGACCGTGGTCAAAGCGGTGCACGAGGCACAGAGCACCAACCAACTGATCGCACGCGAGCTGCGTGAGGGATTGCGCGACGGTCTCGCCGCTCCGGAGCGAATGGTGCTGCAGGTGCTGCAAGACATCAGAGCGACCGATTATGCATTCAGGTCGATGCCGATCTGTCATGTGCAGGTTCGTAACCTGGCCGAGATCGCCGAAGCCAGGATGGACCGCAACTTCGGTCATGCGGCTGCGGCGGGCCCGGCCTGGGAGCTGCGTGTGACCCGTCTCGGTAAAGAGCAGCAGGATATCACCGTTCCGGAGTCGACCATCCGAACGCTCGGCTTTTCGAGCCCGAAAGCTCTGTTGCGGGCGCTGTCCCTGAGCGCCGGGGTAGCGGTGTGGCGCCAGAACGATCCGTGTTTCGACGTGATCAATCAGCGCGATCTGCGGGAGGATTGTAAGAGCGCCTACGACGCGGTGTTCGCCCAGGTGGGCGAGAGCGTCGTCGAAATGGTGGCTAAGAAACATGCTGTAAACACCGCAGCGCTCCAAGCGCGTGAAATGGAGCTGGTAGCCCTGTATCAAGAGCGATCTCCTTCCGCCGAATTTCATGCGGCACTGCAGGAAGATGCCGCCAAAGATGCCGCCTTCCTCGAGCGGGTGATCAATCTATACGATCGGCGGGTGAGCCCCGAGATGGGCCGAGTGGACTTCAGTGACGGCCGTACCGATCTGCGCTACGGCTTGATGATCGACCGCGAGCTGGTGTTACGCCGCGAAGCGGACGGTACGTACTGCGCGATCGGTACCGACCTCAAGAAGAATCCCTTCAAGCTCGTGCCGGTAGCCGTTCATCCCGTCCACGAGCAGAGAGCGCTGCTGCGCGCGGATTTCGGCATGGGTGACTACTGCACCGCGAGCGGAGTTCCGCTGAAGGGTCCGGCCCGTGAGCTGGCCTCCAATCTGTTCAACATCGTGAGCCGCTCGGTGCGGGTGTTCCCCGAGGACAACGCGCACGAGGTGCTGCGTAAGGTGGCCGAATCCGATGAGCGGGCGGCTGCCCGTTTGCGCAAAGCGCAGGACGTGGCACCACGGCACTGGGGACAGGAGTACCTGCAATCGCTGAATCCCGAGCAGGTCATCCCGGGCGAGCTGTTCGTAGATGGGGAACATTGGAAGATCTACGTATTCGGTGAGGTAGTGGTGGCCGAGTCGGACAAGACTGATTCCGCCACTTTCGTCGGAAAGCGGGAGGCGATTGATCTGTTCCGAAGCTGCAGCCGGGCCGAGATTACGGCATTACACGACGGCGAGCTGCTGGGGCGCATCATTCACCGCGGCCAGGAGGAAGAGGCGCGGCAGGCTTGGCGCGCAGCGGTCGACTCGCATCTCGCAGCTCATATCGCGAAGCAGTCTCAGGATATCGCGCGCAGATAATCGTTCAAAAGTCCTCCGTCTCATGCTATGACGCTCGGCGTCACCGCACCGATGGAGGCCTATGGACCCGCAAGTAGCAGCCAAGCTGCAGAACAACCAGATCAAGAGCTGTCCCCACGACGGTTTGCCTCAGTTCGATGATCTATCGGCGCTGAAACCGCCACTCGATCCAGTGGAGCGGCTGCTCTTGGGACAGATCGTGCAACTCGAGAATCTGTGGAGCCTCGACACCCTGCGCGAGCTGCATATGGAGACGGTGAGTGCGCTTTCGGCCGAGAGTGGCATACCGTACGATCCCGCAATGGGTCAGATGTACATGCGGAGCTTCCATCCGGCACTCGAATCGCTGGAGGACAAGGGAGTGATCGAACGGGTGCCGAATCAGGACCCGACGGTCGGATCGGACAAGATCCGCTGGCAGCGCAAGCCCTAACCCTTTGGGCCTAGCTATAGATCCAGATCGAGGCTCACGGTGAGATCCGCGGGTTGAGCTGCACTCTGCGGCTCTGAGCGCCACAGCTTGACCTCCAGCTGTGCCGGAAACGATTCCACCAGGATATCCAGGGTTGCCTGGTACGGGCTCATGTTGTTGCAGCCGCCGGGATACCCGCAGCTTCCGCCGCGATGAATGAATTGGAGTAGGGCAATGGGCTCGTCCGGCTTCGGTACGGTGACCCGGCTGAGGTGCGCCCGATCAAAGGCCAGATAGCGATAGCCGAAGTCCCGTGCGTTGTACGCCACTACAGTAAGAGTGCGCCCGACAGTGCTGGAAGCGGCCTTGTTCATATGTTTGACATAGCCGCCCAGCCGATAGCTCACGCGCGCGCGGTCTCCGCCCTCGAATACCAGGGAAACCGGCGCCGGATAGAAAGTTTCGCCGTCCTCCGGGGTCAGCTTGGTGACGAAGGCGGCACTCTCAATCACTCCGACCAGCAGCAGCGGATTGAGCAACAAACGAGATTCCTCAGCGGGGCCCTCGATCGATCGCTCGCCTGGACCATAGAAATAGATTCCGTGCAGCCCCCACCACGGTGCGCCGTCCTCGATCTGGCCGAAGACCTCTTCGGAGGGCACATAGTTCCTGATGAGCCGGCCGATATAGGGGGCCAGCGCCCACCTGCGCATCTCGAGCACCTCTGCCCGGCTCATGCGATCTAGCTCGGCCGGGCCGCCGAGAAGAACTTCGATTCGTGAAGGCGCGCTGAGCAAGGAATTGCGGTTCGTGGCAGATCTCCCGGTTCCAAACTGAACCGCGGTGAAATCAAGCAACTCTAGAGTCATTATCAGCAGCGCTACACAGCCGATCGCAAGCTGGAGCGAGCGGCCGCGCTTCTCTGCGGATGCATAGCGGGCTTGGCAGCCGAACCACGCCGCCGCGAAGAGCAGCAGAAGTACTGAGCCGGCGAGCAGATTCTTAAGAGCTCCGGCCTGTGCTTCTTCAGTAGCTTGCGGCGGGATCGCTAACGGCGGAAGCACCGGTGTGCCGTGGTCCGGCGCCACAGAGGCGGCTTTGCCGGCGATCTGGCGGCGATCGGACTGGGCCTCTGTGGAGCGGCCGAGCCGTTCGTAGATGCGGGCCCGCGCTGCCCGCACCCGCGTGGCGTCCGGATCTTTCTCTAGCGCTTTGGAGTAATCCTGCAGCGCGCCCTCCAGGTCCTGGTTGCGTGCTTTGAGATACCCGTTTATCTCCCAGGCGAATGCCGAAGGATCCGGCAGTGAAACCGCCGCCTGGGCATCCTCCGCCGCTCCTGTGAGATTATCGAGTTGGGCTCGTACGCTGGATCGCTCGGCGTACGCCGCACTGTCGGTGCCGTTGACCTGTATCGCGGCGCTATAGCTCTGTTCGGCAAGATCGTACTTGCCGAGCCGTTGGTACATATCGCCTTCACCGCGCAACGCATCGGTGTTGGTAGGCTGCAGCCGCAATGCCGCCTGATAATCCCTTAGGGCCCCCTCCAGCTCGCCCAAGAGCGAACGCGCTTCGGCGCGGGTGTTGTAATCCTCTGGTCTCCGGACGGAAGTAGACGCGGCATAGCCCCAGTAACGCTCCTGCTCCGCGGTGTTTCCGACCCGACCCTTGGCGCTGGCGCAGTTTAGATAGAAGCGCACCGGCTGTGGATCGATCGGCATGCGCGCGGCGATTGAATCGGTCGCCAATGCGCCGGCGAAGACGTCCTGCTCGGATTGCTCGGCCAGCGTGGCCCACTCATCGCACATGCGGTTCGCGAGCGCGTAGTCCCGGAGCTTTATCGCGGTGTGCACCAGGTTGGAGCGCGCCCCCAAAAAGGTCGGATCGAGAGCAAGTGATCGCTGATACGCGTCCTCAGCCTCGTGCCAGCGCTCGAAGTGTGCCAGATAGACTCCACGGGTGGTCCAGGCCGCTACATAGTTCTCGTCCAAACTGAGAGCCTTGTCGGCGTCGGCCAAGGCCTGCTCGAACCGCTGGAGTCCTTCGTTGGCGTAAGCCCGCCGGTGGTAGAGATGCGCCAGCTCACGCGGCGCGAACGAGGGCGTTTGCTCTGCAAGCTGAATGGCGCGGGTGAGATCCACATAGGCCGGTGCATGTGCCCCCAGGTCGTTTAGCGCCCGGCCACGGCTGCTGAGCGCGCCGATATTGAGTGGTTTGCGCCTCAAGATCTCGGAGAAGCGCTCGATTGCGGCAGTGTACTGCCCGGCTTCCATGAGCTGTGCGCCCTCGTGGTCGAGATCCGCAATCGACAGCTCGCGTAGCGGCCGCGCATGAGCCGGGAGCGGCAGGGCGGTCAAGCATGCGAGCACGATTAACCAAGCCAATCGCCTTGAATGCCGCATCGTCGTATCTTTAGCGGTTGGAGCCTCCCAGAATGTCCGAGAAGTAGCTTATAGCGTGCGTAGCGCCGGCGCGGGAGATTGAATCGAGCCAGCTGCCCGCCAATGCGTGTGCCGCGCCGGCATCGCTTAGCGTGTTCAACTGCGCATGCTCGGCGCTGGTAAAGAAAACCCCGAGCGGCACCTCGAGCTCGCGCCGGCATTCGGCTAGTACATCTAGATAGGGGATGGCCGGTTTCACCAGCACGACGTCGGCCCCCTCCTCCTGCTCCTGGCGTGCACGCTGCAGCGCCGCGCCGCGATCGGCCGGTTCGAGCTGGTAGCCGCGCTTGTCGGGAGGAAGATTGGAGGCGGCAAAGGCCGCCTGGCGGAACGGGCCGTAGTAGGCCGAGGCGAACTTGACCCCTTGGCTGAAAATCTTCACGCCACCGCGGCGGTTCGCGATCAACGCCGCGCGGATCGCGGAGGTCGAGCCAGGCAGCATGGCGCTCGGCATGACCGTGTCGGCACCCGCTTGCGCGGCGTGCAGCGCCAGCTCCGTCAATGCTTCGAGTGTCGCTGTTGTCTCCAGCTGGCCTGCATGGACGACTCTGCAGTGCCCGTGATCGGTGTACTGGCAGACACAGATATCGACCATTACGTTCAGTTTCGGCGCGTGCTGCTTCGCGATCCTCACCGCCCGGCAGGTCAAGCTGTCCGGACGACGCGCGGCGCTGGCGGTGCCGTCGCGTTCGTTCTGGATGGCGAAAATCAGAATACGGGAAAGTCCGCACTCTTGGAGGTAATCGAGATACCGCGGCAGCCGGTCGAGCGTTCTGGAGCTGACTCCCGGGATGGAAGGGAGGGCGCGTTCACCGTCATGCCCTTCGTGCACGAAGAGCGGCATAGTCAGCTGAATGGTCGGAGCGGGTGTCGATGCCATTTGGGTGATGAACTTAGCGCCGCAACGACGATTTTAGCTTGCCTAATTCCGATTTTGTCTTCGTGCGTTAACCTGTTTTTAATTTACGCCGATTCGAGGTAAAAAAGGAACCAGTCCGGAATTTAGCGTAGCCGTCGGCAAAGGTATCTCTCGCGCGTGGATCCATTCGTCCATCTGCATCTACATACACAGTACAGCATGCTGGACGGGGCCAATAAGATCCCGGATATCCTGCAGCTCGCCCACAAGCTGGGTCAGCCCGCGATCGCCATGACCGACCACGGCAACCTGCACGGTGCCATCGAGTTCTACAGCGAAGCAAAGCAGATCGGTATCAAGCCGATTATCGGCTGCGAGCTGTATGTGACCCCCGGTTCGCGCTTCGACAAGAAGGCCCGCGCGCAGGGAGGGGACGGCACGCACCATCTGACCGTGCTGGCGAAGAACCGGGCCGGTTATCAAAACCTGTGCCGTCTGGTGAGCCTCGGCTACAAGGAGGGGTTCTACTTCAAGCCCAGGGTCGATCACGAGCTCTTGGAACGCTACGGCGATGGTTTGGTGGTTCTGAGCGGCTGCTTGGCAGGCGAGTTCGCCTCCTTCGTCGAACGCGATGACGAGTCCGGAGCGCGCAAATTGCTGGAGTTCTACTTAAAGAACTTCAAGGATAATTTTTACCTGGAGGTGCAGCCGCACCAGATCGTGGAGCAGCAGAAGCTCAATCAGGGCTGCATCGAATTCGCCAAATCCATGGGCGTGCCGCTGGTAGCCACCACCGATTGTCACTATCCGTGTAAGGAGGACCACTACGCCCAAGAGGTGCTGATGTGCATCTCCACCGGCAAGCAGATCACCGATCCGGATCATCTGAAACACGTCGGTGTCGAGCTGTATCTCAAAAAGTCCGAGGAGATGCGCGCGTTGTTCGGCGATCAGAAGTTCGTGGACGAAGCCATGGCCAACACCGTGCGCATCGCAGAACAGATCGATCTGAGCTTCGATTTCAACACTTACTACATGCCGGCCTTTCTTCCCGACTCTTCCGACGCGAAGAAGTCGCTGGAAGACATGATGGCCGAACGGGCCAGGGCGGGATTGGAGACGCGGCTCGAAGCGCTGGCGGCACAGGGCAGCAAGCTGGATGCGGCGCAGCGTAAGGTGTACAGCGAACGTCTCGAGCTCGAGATCAAGCTGATCGCCAAGATGGGCTTCGCCGGCTACCTGCTCGTGGTGAGCGACTTCATCGTATGGGCCAAGAGTAACGGCATTCCGGTCGGGCCCGGCCGCGGCAGTGCGGCCGGTTCGCTGGTCGCCTACGCCATGTCGATCGTCGATATCGATCCGATCGCCAACAAGCTGCTGTTCGAGCGCTTTCTGAATCCGGATCGAGTGTCGCTGCCCGATATCGACGTGGACTTCTGCATCAACGGCCGGGACCGGGTTATCAAGTACGTGGTCGAGAAGTACGGCGCAGACCGGGTCGCGCAGATCGCCACCTTCGGCACGCTCAAAGCCAAGGCCGCCATCAAAGATACCGGCCGGGCCCTGGGGCTCAGCTACGCCGAGACCGACCGTGTGGCGCAGCTCATCCCGGCTCCGCGCCAAGGGTTCGATTTCTCGATCGAGGAGTCGCTCAAGATGGAGCCGAAGCTGGCGGAGTACGCCGCCAACGAAGGCCGGGAGCTGATCACCCTGGCGATGAAGCTCGAGGGGCTGACGCGCCACACCTCGACCCACGCCGCCGGTGTCGTAATCGGGGACCGGCCGCTGGTCGACCTTCTGCCGATGATGGTCGACAAGGACGGCAACGATGTAACTCAGTACTCCATGAATTACGTGGAGAAAGTAGGCTTGGTGAAGTTCGACTTCCTGGGCCTCAAAACTCTGACTGTGCTGGAATCCGCGCGGCGGATCATTCGCGAGAGCCGCGGGATCGACATCGATCTGCTGGCGCTAAATCTCAACGATCCGAAAACCTACACGCTGCTCGCCGCCGGCAATACGACCGGGGTGTTCCAGCTCGAATCATCGGGCATCACCGAGATGACCATGCGCTTGAAGCCGAACTGCTTCGACGACCTGGTAGCTATCTTGGCGCTCTATCGTCCCGGCCCGCTCGATGCCGGCATGGTGGACCACTACATCAACCGCAAGCATAAGCGTGAGCCGGTGGTGTACCTGCACCCGCTCATGCGCGAAGCCCTGGAGGACACCTACGGCATCATTCTCTACCAGGAGCAGATCATGCAGCTGGCGCGCTCGCTGGCCGGATACTCGCTGGCCGAAGCCGATCTGTTGCGGCGCGCCATGGGTAAGAAGAAACCCGAGGAGATGGCCAAGCAGCGCGAGCGCTTCCTCAAAGGCGCGCTGGAGCGCAAGATTGCGGAGAAGCTCGCCAACGAGATCTTCGATCAGATGGAGACCTTTGCGCGCTACGGTTTCAACCGCAGCCACTCGGCGGCGTATGGCATGATCTCGTTCCAGACGGCGTATCTCAAGGCGCACTACGGGGTCGAGTTCATGGCGGCGCTGATGTCGCATGAGATCGACGACACCGACAAGATCCTCAAGAACCTCAACGAATGCCGCAAGCAGCGCATCGAGGTGCTGCCGCCCGACGTCAACATCAGCGGCTCGAGCTTCACGGTGCGTGACGGCAAGATCCGTTACGGATTGGAAGCCGTGCGGGGCGTGGGCGAAAAGGCGGTCGAAGTAATTCTGAGCGAGCGTGCGTCCGGCCCGTTTCAGGACCTCGAAGATTTTGCCGCGCGCATAGACATCTCGGCCGTCAATCGCCGGGTGTTCGAAAGCCTGATCAAGTGCGGCGCCTTCGATTTCGCGGGAACCAGCCGCCGCGACATGTTCGAACGCATCGAGGAGATCCACCGCTTTGCCCAGTCGATGCAGAAGGATCGCGACACCAATCAGATTTCGCTCTTTGCCGCGGTTGAAAGCTCCAAGCCGCAGATCCCGCGCCGTTCGCAGCGCCTGCCGGAATGGCCGGTGAATCAGAAGCTGGCCTACGAGCGCGAAGCGCTCGGGTTCTATATTTCCGGGCACCCGCTCGCGAAGTTCCAGGACGATCTCAAACGCATGGGCACGATCCCGACCATCCAGATCCGTGCCGGCGGCAAACAGAACAAGGTGCGGGTAGCCGGAGTGGTGACGGCACTCAAGCTCAAGAACACCAAGAAGGGCGACCGTTATGCCTCGTTCACCTTGGAGGACTCGCTCGGCACGATCGAGGCGCTGATCTGGCCGGATACCTACCGCCAGGTAGCGCAGCTGATCGTCGCTGATGAGCCGGTGATCGTGTCGGCGCGCGCCGACGTCACCGAGGAGCGCTGTACGCTGATCGTCGATAGTATCGAACCGCTCACGACCATGCGCGACAAGCGCGCCACCCTCGGCCTCTTGGTGATAAAAGAGGAGGATAAGATCGAGGATCGACTCGAGCTGCTGCTCGAGCTATTCAGACGCCACCGCGGGAACTGCCCGGTCAAGGTTAAATTGAATCTGGCCGAGAGTGAGGTCTCGGTCGTGCTCAAAGACAAGAGCCAAACTCCGGTTTGTGTCATGCCCTCCGAGACTTTGTGTGATGAAGTAGAGCAGGTCTTCGGGCGGCCGGTGCTGAGATTCCTCTAATGGGATTTCTGTGGTTGGGATTCCAGTAGTGGGGCTCCTATAGTTGGACTCACAGCCGGCCAAAACGGCAAATTTCTTCACTCGGACTAAGAGGGCAGCATGCTCGATTCACCGCTGGTAACGAGGCTGATTGATCTAGCGCTGGAGGAGGATCTTCCGGGCGGCGACGTCACCAGCGAGCTCACCGTCGACGCCGGAGCACAGGCCACCGCCCGCATCATCGCGCGGGAGCAGCTGGTGGTGTGCGGAACCGGATTGATCGCGCAGGTCATGACGCGGCGCGCGGTGCCGGTGAGCGTCGAAGTCGCGGCGGGCGACGGTGCCCAGCTCAAGGATCAGGAGCTGATCGCCACCCTCAAAGGTCCGGCGCGGGCGCTGTTGTCGACAGAGCGGGTCGTGCTCAATTTCCTGCAGCGGCTGAGCGGCATCGCCACACATACTCGCGCATGTCTGGCAGCTGCACAGGGCTTGACCGTGCTCGATACCCGCAAGACCTTGCCGGGTTGGAGAGTGCTCGAGAAGTACGCGGTCAAGATCGGCGGTGCGCGCAATCACCGCATGTCGCTCAGCGACATGATTATGGTGAAGAACAACCATGTCGACGCGAACGGCGGGGACGTCGCGAGTACGCTGCAGCGTGTCAAGGATCACAAACCGTGGTACATGCCCGTCGAGGTCGAGGTACGGACCATCGCCGAGCTGGACGCCGCGCTGCCCTTTAGCCCCGAGATCGTCATGCTCGACAATATGTCAGATGATGAGATGTCCCGGGCCATGAAGCTGGTGGAGCAGCGCGCGCCCCATACCCTGGTGGAGGTGTCCGGCAATGTGACGGCGGAACGGTTTGCGGCGCTCAAGGCACTTGGAGTGAAAGCCGTTTCGACCAGCAGCCTATGTGGACGCGCGCGCAGCGTCGATATCTCAATGCGTTTGGCGCTGCAGCGGACCTAATGTCAGCCCCAGGTGCCGACAGCCGCGCGATGGAGTGGGAGAGCCGGCTGGCGGGCGAGCTGCAGCGCAGCGCTTGCGGTGATTGGCACGTGCAATGCTTCGAAGAGGTGGACTCCACGATGGAGAGCGCGCGCACTCTGGTGCGCCGCGATGGGGACGCCCCGGCAGTCATCCTGGCCAAAGCGCAGCGCCAGGGTCGCGGCCGTCAGGGCCGGCAGTGGGTCGGCGGGAAGGGGAATCTCTTCGCTACCTATGTAGTCCCCGCGCGGCGCGAAGCGGCCAAGCTCGGCGGGCTTTCGTTAGCAGTCGGACTCGCACTGGCACGGCTGTGCGAACGGTACGGAGCCGACCTGAAGGTCAAGTGGCCGAACGACTTGATCACCTCCGACGGACGTAAGCTGGCCGGCATCCTAATCGAGCTGCTGGGCCCTGTGGGAGCTCAATCGGCCGCGATCGGAATCGGAGTAAATCTCGTGCATACCCCGCAGGGCGTCACGGCCATTTCGTTGGCGGAAATTTCGGGCAAGACAATCGAGCCAGTGGTCTTCGCCGCCGCGCTGGTCTGCGAGCTGCAGCCGGTGCTGGACACTTTCATGGCTGAAGGCTTCGGCCCTTTGCGTCCGGAGTGGATGGCACGCGCCGCTTTCCTGGGCGAAGAATTGGCGATCGATACCGGCGAGCGCATCGTCCGCGGCGTGTGCCGTGGTGTCAGCGAATCGGGCAGTCTGCTTCTGGAAGGACCGCCCGGAATGCAGGAGATCTCCGCGGGACACGTTCTGATTTGATTGGAGGAGCTATGCTGCTGGTAATCGACATCGGCAACACCAACGTGGTCGTGGGTTGCTTTAACGGCACGGAGCTGGCGACCGAGCTGCGGCTCAAGACCGATCCGGGCCGCACCGTGGATGAGTACGCCGCGATTTTGGTGGCTTCGCTCGAGGCCAAGCTCGGCAAGCGACCGGTCTTTGACGCCTGCGTGGTATCGAGCGTGGTGCCGCCGGTGACCTCCGAGATTCTGAGGCTGGTGCGGGAGCGCTTCAAGCTCGAACCGTTGCTCGTCGGCCCCGGTATCAAGACCGGTATCGGTATCAAAACGGCCGAGCCGCATGCTGTTGGCGCCGATCGAGTGGTCAATTGTGCCGCAGCCAAGGTGTTGCACGGCGCGCCCGCCCTGATTATCGATTTCGGTACGGCCACCACCATCGACTACCTGAGCGCCGAGGGTAACTACGAGGGGGGCATCATCGCTCCGGGCCCGGTGATCGCCGCGGAATCGCTTTTTGAGCGCACGGCCAAGCTCCCGCGCGTTGAGCTCAGCTGGCCCGCGTCGGTGATCGGCAAGACCACCGTCTCGCAGATGCAGGCGGGAGTCGTGCGCGGATACGCCTGTCTAATTGACGGGCTGCTCGACGCCATGGTGGCCGAGATCGGCACGGCGGTGACGGTAATCGCGACCGGCGGGTTGGGAAGGCTATACGCGGAGCATTCAACCCGCATCAAACATTACGATCCGCATCTGACGTTGCAGGGCATGCGCATCATTCACGAGCTGAATCGCACGGCCAAGTGAGCTAGCGCTCGATACTGCCCTGCAGATTATCGAGCGCTTCCTGGAAGATCGACGAGAGACGATCGCTCGGTGCTTCGCGATACAGGCCGTTGGCGGCGTTGGCGATCTGCTTCAGATCTTTGTACGAAGCGCCTTCGCTTGAGATCGCGAGCACCATCAGGTTGATGTCGTATCGGCTGAACTTGTCGCTGATCGTGTCGGTCAGGGAGGTCAAGCTCGTCTCTGAATTCTTGTCGTCGCCGTCGGTAAGCAGCACGATCGTTTTGCGGTATTTTTTCAGGTCTTGGCTGGTCATCAGCTCGATCGACGCACGCAGACCGTCATAAATCGAGCTTCCTCCCTGGCTCTGCAGCGCGTCGAGCCGGCTCATGATCAGACCGCGGTCACCGGTGAAGGCGCTGTCGACCTTGGCCTGCGTAGAAAAAGAGACCAGTGAGGTCAGATCGCGCTCACCGAGCCGCGCCAGGAGATTTCTGAAATGCTCTTTGGCTGTGCGCAGCCGTTCGCCCTCCATGCTGCCCGAGCAGTCCAGCAAAATGCCGACCGCCGCCGGACGCATAATCGATCCCCAGCGTTTGAGCAGCTGCTCGACCTGCACGCCCGAGATCGGGGGGAGGGGCTGCAGTTTCACATTGGTCGCGATGCCGTACTTGGCGGTGAGGGACGCGACATCGTCCACTGCGACGATTTCGGGCCGGAAACCGGCACGTGCGGCCTCCCGCTGCGGACCGCTGGAGGCCAGAAACTCAGCGAACTTCTGAATCGCCGACTTGAGCGAGGGCGAAACCCAATCAGCCTCCGACTGGCAGAGCTGGTACTTCTCCGAGGTGACCCCTTCGGTCGGATACACGGCCACCAGTCGCTGCTCCTCGATCAGATCGGCACCGACCGTGGTGTTGAACAGCGCCAGTTGCTGCTCGGTAGTAATCGTCAACCGGATCCTGCGAGCCTCGCGGCTGGCGGTGCGGGCCAACAGGTAATGTTCGCTGAGCCCGTAACCGGAGACCAAGCTCTCGAACTCCTGCAGACGGCTCAACGGCGCGGGACTCATCGGATCTTCCATCGCTGCCGTGCCTGCGCCGCTGGCGATCTGCATCAACCAGGTCAAGCTCGCAAGTCCAGTGGTCGAAAGACGGGGAGTCCCGTGGCTCAACGACACAGTGGCATCTTCGCCGGTGACACCGCCGTGCGCATCGAATCCGCGTTCGGCCAGAGCTTTCCAGGAGGCGGTCTGATCGGTGATACCGAGCGTCGGCAGATGCCGCCTGGAGACCGCCAGCACCACCGGGCTCGAAAAGAGCACCCGGCATGAACGCATCGGCGCACCGAGGTTCTTGATATGATCTTCAGAAAAGGCGCGCACCGAATCGGAAGGTGGAATCCACGCTTCTGGCTTGATCTCGCCTGAAGCAATCTGCTCGGCTGCCAAGAGCGACGGTGAGCTGGTGAGCTCGATCTTGATGCGGTTCCCATCCGAGAGCACGGGGTTGCTCAGGTAGAACTGCTCCTTCATTGCGCTCATGTAGGAGCGTAGTTCAGGCGGATGCACGAGATGGACCGTAATCGAATGCTCTACCGGCTTCTCTTCGACTGGCTTTGAGCAGCTCGTGAACAGCAGGCTGAGCCCGGACAGCGCCAGGGCGAACGCAGTTTTTCGGAGTGATACCTTCATCTGGATTCGCATTTTCCCGTCTTTAACTCTTGCTTTCTTTCGTACGTCTCTGCTTTACAGCCGCACCTTTCTTGGTGGCAAATTGGGGAAGAACTACCTCCCGCAGCCTGCGGATCGCGGCCTGTTCCCGCCGCCAACGCGCCGCGGGCACCGCCGGGAAGCCGGCGTAGTCCCCGCTCTCCGAGAGATCGCCGATCGCACCGGCCTTTCCCGCGAGCCGCACGCCGGGGGCGATGTGCACGTGATCTCCGACTCCGGCATTGCCGCCGATCACAACTCCATCCCCCAGAACGGCGCTCCCAGCCACGCCAGCCTGGCCACACAGGATCACATTTTTGCCGAGCTGCACGTTATGGCCGACCTGCACTAGATTGTCGATCTTGGTTCCTCGGCCCGCGAGAGTGCGTCCCAAAGTGGCGCGGTCGATACAGCTGTTGGCGCCGACCTCGACCCGTTCTTCCAGCACCACCTCACCAACCTGTGGAACGGCTCTCAGCCCCAAGCCTGGATCCGCCACATATCCGAAACCGTCTGCCCCGATGATCGCACCGTTCTGCACCACGCAGTCCGAGCCGATCGTCACATCTTCGCGGACCGCGGCGCCGGAGTGGATGGTAGTTCGTGCGCCGATTCGCACCCGCGGATAAATTACCACGTGCGGATGCAGAACCGCCTGGGCGGCGATTACTGAGCCGGCACCGATGCAGCAGTACGGACCGATGGCTGCGCTCGGATCGATATGTGCGGACGGGTGAATCGTCGCCGTCGGATGGATACCAGGTTCCGCGGAAGGCGCGGCGAAGAAGAGCTTGATCACCTCGATCAGGCTCAGGAGCGGATCTTCGACCAGCACGAGATTGTGACTCGTGCGGCGCAGCGGCTGCGCCGCATCACGCTGCACCAGGAGCGATCGCACCTGCGACGCTTCCACCGCACGTTTGAGGCGTTGGGGATCTCGCTCGCGGAGAAACGAAATTAAATCCTCACCTGACTCGTTGTTCGAGCACACCCCGCGAATCGAGACGGTGCCGTCGCCGCGCAGCTCGCCCCCGACCCGCGCAGCGATGGCCGCGAGCGGGTAGGACGCTTCTTTGATCGATTCTGCCATATGGGTCGATTGACGGCCGGTAATGCCGGGCTCTCTTGGCCCGGCTGGAGGCGGACCTGCTAGCAGGCTTCCAGATGCGCAGACTACTTTTCGGGCCACTGGGAGGGAAGAGTGCTGTTACTCCGCGGCAGGATTAAGCACAGGTCGATTCGAGCAAAAAAAATGGCGCTCATCTTTGCAGATGAGCGCCCCGGTAGTACCTACGAATAGGTACAGCTTCCGACGTCTCCGAGCGCTTAGGCCTTGGGAAGCTAAGTATTGGGGAGGGATGGCCCAGAACCCTCAAAAACGTCGTCCTTGATCCAATTATCGTTCTAAAACCGGAGTCCGTCAAAGCATTTAGACTAGGGAATTTTCGTAAAATTGGGGTAGTGGGGCTCAATCGCAGTGCCGCATAGGGCCGCCGACTATGCCTCTTTTGCTGCGATTTCAGCCGGCGCTCTTGAGCGGTTTAGCGACGCGCTCGAGGCTCTTGGCCGTCTCTTCGTAGGTGGGCTTAGGCAGGTGCCAAGTCCAGCGTGATCCGTCACGCTTGACCTTCGCCACATCGACGTACAGGGACTCGAGCACCAGATTACGTGCCGAGCTGTCCTGCGGGGGCGCGATCTCGCGAAAGTATGAGCGCATCTCCGGATCGCGCGGATAGTTGCGGCCCTCGCGCAGTGCCTCAATCCACAGGAACGCGGCCTTCCAACGCAACACTTCGGGACCGATCTCGAGCAGCGGCGCTTCGATGGATCCGGTAGCCAGCGCTGCGCCGATCGAGATGTCGGCGCCGAAACCTAGCTGCTGCAGCGCGCAAGCCGAAACCTGATACGGCTCGCAGCCGAACGAGCTCAGCAGCAGCTCTTTGCCCTCGAATCCGCCGGTTTGACGGTGCCAACGCAGAAAGGCCGCCGGATCGTTCATCAACAGCAGGCCCAGGCCGGCTCCCTTGGCGAACCCGATCAGCGCCCCGCCCGACGAGCTCAGCAGCGGAACGCGGGCGCCGAATTTGGCGCCGATCTCGATACTGGTCATCATCTCCTCGAAGATGGTACGCCACACCGGCGGAGGCCGCTTCTTGAGGATGGAGGCACCGACGTAGTTTATGGCCAGGACCGCGGTGCTCATCTGCACGCCGATCATGGACATGGCGTGCAGCAGGCTCTCCGCGCTCTGCTCGCTGCGATCGAGCGGCATTTCTGCCGCGGCCAGCAGCGCAGCCGGATTGATGATGTGCGACATGCTGATGGCCTTGAGCAGCTCGACCGGTTCGGCGTTGCCGATCCAGCCGTTGCGGAAGGCGGACCACAGCACCGTACCGACCCTGAGCTCCTCCTGGGCGATCTCGAGTGCGCGTTGCCAGGTCGGATCCCGAAATGGGCTGCGTACCTGCTGTTGTTGACCGGTCGACATTAACCTACCGCAAAAGTTCCAAGGCCAAAGTTCAGATGCAAAAGTTACAGCCGGGGCTTGGCGGTATACTTGACCAAAATAATGCTCGCCCCGTAGAGCAGCAGCATCGGAACGGCCATCAGAAACTGGGTCATCACATCAGGCGGAGTCAAAATCGCCGCCACGATGAAGATCGCCACCACGGCATAACGCCAGGAAGCGATCAGCATATGGTGATCGATGATCCCGAGCCTCCCCAACAGAAACGCCAGCATCGGCGTTTCGAAAACCAGTCCGAAACCCAGGAGCGCTTTCGTCATCAGCTCCAGGTGCTCCGTAGCCCTAATCGTCGGCGTGATCCCGACTGAGCTGTACTGCTCAGCGAAAAATTCAAATGCGATCGGAAAGATTACGAAATAAGCGAATGAGACACCCAGCAGAAACAGTACGCTCGTGCCGGCCACGAATGGGACGCTCAAGCGCCGTTCACCGTCGCTGAGGCCCGGCTCGATGAACAGCCACAGCTGGTAAAAGATGAATGGCGACGAGAGTATGACCCCAGCGATGCAGGCCACCTTGAGCTTCAGCATGAAAGCTTCGGCCGGCCCCGTACCGATCAGGAGATTGTGCGGGAAAGCCTTAAAGTAGGGATCGTTGAGGATTGAGAAGATCTCTTGAGCGTAGCAGTACGCCACCACCGCGCCGATTGAGGCTGCGAGTAATGAGTAGATGATTCTCGTACGGAGCTCGCGCAGATGTCCCATTAGATCCATCTCGCCGCGGGGTGTGCCCGAACTGCCGGCCGGCTCAGTGCTTGGTGCCATCGTCACTCGAAGATTTTGGCGGCTGCTCAGCCGAAATCGTCTGTGGCTCCACTCCCTCTGGCGGCACTCCCTCTGGCGGCACTCCCTCTGGCGGCACTGCCGATGCCTGAGGCTTTGGTGCGGGAACGCTGGTGGTCAGCTCACGCTCGAGCAGACGGGTTCTGGTCCGCAACTCTTCGGCCGGGGAGTACACCGAGTTGTAGAATTCCCGGCGCAATCCATCCGAGTGCTTGCGCAGCTCACCCATGATCTTGCCCAGCTGTCGCGCGAGCTCAGGCAGCTTCTCCGGGCCGAACAGCACCAGCATCAGCGTGAAAATTACGAGCAGTTCTGTAAATCCGACCCCGAACATCAGCGCTCCCGAGCATTGGGCAGCTTTCCGGATCCCAGTTTAGTAGCCGCAGCCAGGAGCTGAAAGGCGCACAGCCCCGGCAGCAGATGCGCGACTTTTCGGCGGGTGTGCGAGAGCAGTCGGAAAGCCGCGTTGTTGCAGAGCGACTCGGGCAGCACGAACTCCGCCGGTGATATACTGGCGCTGCGCTCGAACACCATCAGATCAGGCGCTGAGGCGAGCAGCGTCGAGAGGCGGCGGTGGTTGAAGAACGAGTAGTGCGTACGATCGAGCAGCCCCCTTTCCGTGTACTCGAAGTATCCGAACAACAGCGAGAGTCGGATGCTCCAATGCGCAATATTCGGCACCGAGATCAGCATCATTCCGCCCGGTTTGAGCAGTTTCCAGGCGTGGCCGAAGAACGAGAAAGGATCCACCGTATGCTCCAGCACATCGAGCAGAATGATGGCATCGAAAGAGCCCGACTCGAGGTGATCGAGATTGGCCTCGACCCGCTCGTAGAAGCTCTGTATATACTCGCGCGCCTCCGGGCTGATCTCCACGGCCGTGACGTTCGTAACCCCCCGCGACCGCAGCTGCTTGCCGATTAGGCCGCTGCCCGCTCCGATGTCGAGGACCCGAGAGCTGGCGGGCAGGTCGGCGAGGTGGCGCAACGCCCAGGTATGGCTCGAACCCACGAAAAGTTTCTCACGATAGCGCTCCTGCGGAGTGCTGCCCGTGCGCTCGTCTGCTGCAGCAGTGGGTGTTTCGTGGGCGATGCTCATGCTGGTCAATGGTTTCTGAACCGCGGATTTGCTACACTTTCTCCGGGATCGGACCATACTTGGGGTGGCTTGGCAACGCCGGCTGAGCGGAGCTGCTGATCGAACTCAGGTCGCGCGCGGGAGACTCGTCTGCATGTACAACAGTAAGCTGCACTTCCACTTCACGGGTATCGGGGGCACCGGCATGTCGGGCTTGGCCGAGATTCTGCTGCGTTCCGGATTCAAAGTTTCGGGTTCGGATCTATCCCGTTCGGCGGTGACAGCTCGGCTCGAGGGGTGCGGAGCTACGATCGCAATCGGCCACGCAGCTGCCCATGTCGCGCAGGATGTCTCGCTGCTGGTGTTTTCTTCGGCGGTAAAGTCCGACAATCCCGAGCTGGAGGAAGCGCGCCGGCGGGGATTGCCGATTGTGCGTCGGGCCGAGGTGTTGGCCGAGCTGATGCGTCTCAAGTACGGAGTCGCCGTGGCGGGCTCTCACGGTAAGACCACCACTACCAGTATGATCGCCGCGATTTTGGAGCATGCCGGCCTCGATCCCACGGTAGTCATCGGCGGGCAGGTACGCTCGATCGGGTCGGGAGGCAAGCTCGGCAAGGGAGACTTCCTGGTGGCCGAGAGCGATGAGAGCGATCGTAGCTTTCTGCTGTTGAAGCCGACGGTGGCGGTCGTCACCAATATCGACAGCGAACATCTGAACGCCTACGAATCGCTTTCCGATCTCGAATCGTCTTTCGCACAATTCGTGTCGGGCGTGCCGTTTTACGGACTGGCAGTATTTTGTGTCGACGATCCCAAGGTGCGGGACCTCGCCAAGCGCTACGGTCGGCGATTCGTAACGTACGGTCTGTCACCCGATGCCAATCTGCGCGCTGACGAGATCTCGCACCGCGGCACGCTCAGCAGCTTCGATGTGTGGCAGCAGGATAAGAAATTGGCCCGCATCGAACTTCCCATGCCCGGGACGCATATCGTGGTGAATTCGCTGGCTGCGATTGCGGTGGGATTGGAGTTCGGAGTCCCGATTGATACCATCCGCAGCGCGCTGGCCTGCTTTGGTGGAGTCGGCCGCAGGCTCGAGGTGGTGGGCGAGGTCGGAGGTGTGACGGTGATCAACGATTACGGCCACCATCCCACCGAAGTGCGTGCCACGCTGAAAGCCGTGCGCGATGGCTGGGGCGCCCAGATGCGTCAGCTGCACGTCATTTTTCAGCCGCATCGTTTCAGCCGTACCAAGGATTGCTTCGTGCAGTTCCTGGATGCGTTTCGCGAGGCAGATTCCCTGACCATCACCGAGATCTATGCCGCCGGCGAGGCGCCGATTGAAGGCGTCAGCGCCGAAAAACTGTTAGAGGCGATGTCGCATCCCTCGAAGCGGTTGGTTAAGTCTCCTGATGACGCTCTGGCGCCGGTGCTCGATGCGGTCCGTCCGGGTGATGTCGTCGTGTGCCTGGGAGCAGGCTCGATCGGCGCCCTACCGGAAAAGATGATTGAACAGCTGCGTACGCGGGCGGTAACGAGGTTGAGCGCTGCGTGAAGAGTGCGCCTGCCAGCTTGCCCCGCGGCAGTGAGCTCACGACTATGGCCGTGGGCGGGGTGCTGGCCAATCTAATCGAGGCGCAGACGCCGGCAGAGATCGCGGAGCTATGCCGCGGCTGCAAAGGAGCCTTCCGCGTTCTGGGTGCCGGCAGCAATCTCTTGATTCCGGACAGCGGCATCGGCGTTCCGGTACTCAGGCTTGGCCGCGGATTCAGAAGTGTGACTCGCGCGGAAGGCGGCTCCTTCGATGTAGGCGCCGCAGTCTCACTCATGTCGCTTTCACGCGACCTCTCGGCTCAAGGGTGGGGCGGCTTGGAATTTGCGGGCGGCATTCCTGCCTCGATCGGCGGCGCTGTCAGGATGAACGCGGGTGCTCACGGGGGTGAGATCTGGCCGCTGATAGAATGTGTGCACGGGGTGGCGGGCCACGGGGAGCCGATCACGCTCGCAGCCAAGGAGGTCACCTATGGCTATCGGCACTGTTCGCTCGCAGCCGATTTTGTCATTACGGGAGTTCGTCTCAAGCTCACGCCGAGCGATCCCCAGAGCTGTGCCGCCCGACGCGCCGAATATCTCCGCGAACGGAAGCTGCGCCAACCCCTGACTCTGCCGTCTTCGGGTTCGGTATTCCGAAATCCGAGCGCGACGCAGAGCGCCGGTGCGCTGATTGAGCAGGCCGGCTTGAAGGGATTCTCGATAGGCGGAGCTCAGGTCTCGGAGCTGCACGCCAACTGGATCGTGAATCCCCGCCGTACGGCGACCAGCTCGGATATCGAGCAGGTCATCAGCCATTGCCAAGAACGTGTGCAAGCACTGGCCGGCGTCGGCCTGGTGCCGGAGATCGTTCGTTGGTGAGGTCCGAAGGACTCGTGGTTCGTGTTCTATCTTTCGAGTATCGCGCTGCCGTTGTATTCTGCGCGCATGCGTCAGATCGCGCTTTCCGTGCTGTTTCTCTTGCTTGTAGCGGCGCTGCTGTTCGACGAGCGCGCCGTTCGTGAGCTCGACCGCGGCGCCGATTGGCTGGATCAGCGTTACGCGCAGGTGGCTTTCGTGCGTGAGGTGCATTTCGAGGGGCTGCAGCGCCTGGAGACCTCGGACCTGGTAGACCTGCTCCCGCGGCAGCAATCCAACTTCTGGTGGGCGGCGCACCGCTCCGAGCTGGCCGATGCAATCCGCAAGCACCCTTTGGTGCAGCAGGTTACCGTAAACGCCTGCTCCCGATTGAGTATCGATTGCTACGAGTTCAAGCTGCAGGAACGCGAGCTCGCCATGCTGGCGCTCGATCCCGGCGCCAGCGTTGCAGCGGCGCCGAGCGATGCGGGAAAGAACGACGAGGTACGCGCCTCCGTCAATCCTCGGCTCTGGGCGGTCGCCCGGGATGGGACCTTCTTGGCGCCTTTGCCGCTGAAGATGGCGCAGTCACAGGAGCTGCGGCTCTACGGCAAGAGTTTCGACACCCCGGTGTTGGTGCGGGGCATGTTCCGTGATCAGAGCATCTCGCCCGATGTCGTCCGGTCACGGATCAATTTCGTGCGGGACGCGTTGCGGGTAATCGGTGAGGAGACAGGGCTCGATCCGGCGCAGGCTGAGCTCAATCAGCATGGAGAGCTCGAGACCTCATTTCGCGGATATCCCTTCAGCGTGGTGCTCGATCGGGTGGACGATCTCGAACCGTTGGTGGCGTTGGATAGATTCAGGGCCAGTGCCATCCGCCTCAATAGGCTGTTGCGTGAGCTGGATTCACGCCTCAGTGCGGTAGAGCGCATCGATATGGCTTACGACCGGTTGGCGGTGGTGAAGTTCAGGGCCGACTCCTTGCCTGCCGCTGATGGGGCGGATAAGAGGTCCGCGGCGGCACGACACCCCAAAGCGATCACTTCCAAGTCACCCAGAGCCCCAGCTAAGTCACGATAGTTTAAGCGACTTAAAAAACACCTTGCATCCTGGTGCCAGAACAGTTGTAACCTTAGTCCTATGGTCAACAAATCAAACGTTATTGTAGGTCTCGACATAGGAACAACCACGATCTCGGTGGTTGTCGCGGAAGCTTTTCCTGACGGAAAGCTCGATGTAATCGGCATCGGCTCCGCTCCGTCCCGCGGATTGCGCAAGGGTGTGGTGATAAATATCGAGGCCACCGTCGAATCGATCGGCAAAGCCGTCGCACAGGCCGAGACCATGGCCGGATGCGAGATTCATTCAGTCTATGCCGCTATATCCGGCAGCCATATCAAGGGGCTCAATAGCCACGGCATCGTTGGTGTAAAGAGCAAAGAGGTCAGTCCCGGTGATATCGAACGGGTGATCGAAGCCGCCAAGGCCGTTGCGATCCCCCTCGATCGCGAGGTGCTGCACGTGCTGCCGCAAGAATTCATCATCGACGAACAGGACGGGATCCGGGAGCCGCTGGGCATCTCCGGGGTGCGGCTCGAGGCCAAGGTGCACATCGTCACGGGTGCGGTGGCCAGCGCGCAAAATATCGTAAAATGCGCCAATCGCTGCGGATTGACCGTAAAGGATATCGTTCTCGGCGCGATCGCTTCGGGCAAGGCGGTCGTGACCGCTGAAGAGCAGGAGCTGGGTGTGTGCCTCGTGGATATCGGCGGCGGTACTTCGGATCTGACCGTTTTCCACAACGGGGCGGTCAAGCATACGTCGGTGCTCTCGGTCGGCGGGAATCATATCACTAACGATATCGCGGCCGGTCTAAGGACTCCGCTTTCCTCGGCGGAGGAGATTAAGTGCCGGTACGGTGCTGCCAGCGTAAATCTCGTCAGCAAGGACGAGACCATCGAGGTGCCCTCGACCGGCGGACGGCAGGCGCGTGTTCTGTCGAAATTGGTGCTATCGGAGATCATCGAGCCGCGCGTGACCGAGCTCTTCACCTTGGTGCAGAAGGATCTGATCCGGGCCGGCTGCGATGAGCTGTTGACCTCGGGCATCGTCCTCACCGGCGGTTCGGCTAACCTGAGCGGTATCGCCCAGGTGGCCGAGCAGGTGTTCAATCTGCCGGTGCGGGTCGGTACGCCGAGCGGTGTAGGCGGTCTGACCGATCTGGTGCGCGGCCCACAGCACGCCACCGCCGTAGGGCTTGTGCTGTACGGACAGAGCGTCATCGGCAAGGCCCGCCTGAGCGGGCAGGCCGGCTCGGTGCGTACGGTACTGCGGCGGGTGGGGAACTGGTTCGGGGAGCACTTTTAGTCACCCGTGCGTCATAGCGCGCAGGCTGGCTTCGAATAGATCCGTGTTCGCGATCGTCGTGGCATCTGATCGGTTGATTGCGCCGCGCGGAGAGAAAGTAAATCGGCCCCTCAAAAAACATTATTTACATACTTCCTAGTTTGGTTTAACTAAGCTAAAGTTTACGCGGCCGAGCGCTCAGTGCGACCGAATGCTCGAGGCAAGTTTGTGAATTAACTGTCTAAGAATCTCAACTGCTTAAGAATCAATTCTGCTAAGGCAAAACGGGGAGTTACGAATGGACGATACTGCATTGAAACTTCAGGCGCGGCGAGCGGCGATCAAAGTTTTCGGAATCGGCGGTGCGGGCGTCAATGCCGTCAACAACATGATCCGTTCCGGTTTGGAAGGGGTCGAGTTCTATGCAGGCAACACCGATGCTCAGGCATTGGCCTCGAGCTCGGCGAAGAATAAGATTCAGCTCGGTGATGAGATCACCAAAGGTCTCGGCGCCGGTGCCGATCCCGACGTCGGCTACGCCGCGGCGCGCGAGAGCATCGAAAATATCCGCAAGTCGATTGAGGGCGCCGACATGGTGTTCATCACGGCCGGCATGGGCGGCGGTACCGGAACGCTCGGTTCCAGCGTAATCGCCGAAGTTGCCAAGGAGATGGGATGCCTGACGGTGGGTGTAGTCACCAAGCCGTTCCTGTTCGAGGGCAAGCGCCGTATGCGCAACGCCGAGCGCGGCATCGAGCAGCTGCGTAAGCAGGTCGATACGCTGATCACCATCCCGAACCAGCGTCTGCTGTCGATCGCGGGCCGCAATACCTCGCTGCTGGATACCTTCCGCAGGGCTGACGATATCCTGTATCAGGCCGTCAAAGGCATCAGCGATCTGATCATCTTCGAAGGCTTGGTGAACGTAGACTTCGCCGACGTCCGCGCCGTCATGTCCGAGATGGGCATGGCGATGATGGGTACCGGTGAATCGTCCGGCGAGAATCGCGCGATCGAGGCCGCTGAGAAGGCGATCTCGAGCCCGCTGCTGGAGGATATCTCGATTCACGGCGCACGCGGGGTGCTGATCAATATCACCGCTTCGCCCGATGTCACGCTGCAGGAGGTCAACGAGGCCGCCGAGCTGATCCATGCCGAAGCTTACGACGATGCCAACATCATCTGGGGTATGGTTATCGATCCGAACCTCGAAGATAAGGTGCGGGTCACCGTGATCGCCACCGGCTTCGGAGATCGCGCTGCCGATGAGACGACCGTCAGCATGGCGCACGTTGGCACCGGTTCGAAGCATGATGCGATGCCGGAGAACGAAAAGCTGGAGGTCCCGACCTTCGCCCGTAAGTCGAAGGAGTCCAACGCCGGTGAGGTGATTAAGCTGAAGAAGCTGTCGCTAATCTCGAGCCCTGAGGACGAGGAGAAGTACGAGATTCCGACGTTCTTGCGCAAGCAGCTCGACTGACATTCACCCCCCGATTCGCTCCGCGAATCGACCCCCTGAGGGGGTGAGTCATTCACCTCCCGTCCGCGAATCGGCCCCCTGAGGGGGCGGGGTGTCCGAGCGGTTACTGGCAAAGCCATCCGTTGCAGATCCGCAGCGGGTGGCTTTTTCATTGGCGATTTAGCCGCATGGCGGTAATTGCGCATTAAGGTTACATAGAAGGGCGAGGTTCTCGCGCTTCTTATGCCCAAGACATCCAAGAAATTCCGTTTAGCGGTGCTGTGCGGCGGGCCCTCGCCTGAGCGGGGTATCTCGCTCAATTCCGCCCGCTCGTTGTGCGACCACCTGGACCAGGAAGCGTTCGAGATCGTTCCGATCTACTTCGATCTGAATGTCGATGCCTATCGCCTGTCGCGTGCGCAGCTGTATTCCAATACCCCATCGGACTTCGACTTCAAGCTGGCCACCGACGCCACCGCCCTTGATCGTAAGCAGCTGATCCGTGAGCTAGGGCGGGTCGATCTGGTCTTTCCAGCCATTCACGGACGTTTCGGCGAGGACGGAGAGCTGCAGAGCCTGCTCGAAGCGCACGGCGTCCCGTTCGTGGGCTCGCCCGCGCAGGCGTGCCGCCGTTGCTTCGATAAGTACGATGCCAACGAAGCGATCAGACAGCAGGGATTCTTCGCACTGCCTTCGATGGTCTTGAGCCGGGGCGGCAGCTCGGCGGGACCCAAAATTGCGCGCTTCTTCAAGCAGCACGGTATCCGGCGTGCCGTCGTGAAGCCGGCAATGGGCGGGTCAAGCTTGGGGGTGGCGTCCGTCAGCACCGTGGCGCAGGCGCTCAAGCATCTGAACAATCTGCTCGGTTCGGGCCAGTATCGCCGTGTGGTGATCGAGCCCTTCTGCGAAGGCCGTGAGTTCACCGCCGTGATTCTCCAGAATCGCTTCGACATCCCGGTGTGCCTTTTGCCCGTCGAGATCGAAGCTGATTATTCCCGTCACCAGATCTTCGACTACCGAAAAAAGTACCTGCCAACGCGTCAGGTGACCTATCACTGTCCGCCGCGTTTTCCGGAAGAGGTGCTCGAACGCATCCAAATTCAGGCCGAGCAGCTGTTCTCGTTTTTCGGAATGCAGGATTTCGCCCGATTCGACGGCTGGCTCAGACCCGACGGCTCGATCTGGTTCTCGGATTTCAATCCTGTCAGCGGCATGGAGCAGAACAGCTTCCTCTTCCTGCAGGGAGCGCGCATCGGAATGAGTCACCGCGATGTGCTGCACTACATCATCCGTGAAGCCTGCCGGCGGCGCGGGGTCAAGGCACCGGCGATCGTCGCGCGCGAGCAGAAGAGAAAACGCAAGGTGGTGCCGGTGCTCTTCGGCGGCAACACGGCCGAGCGGCAGGTTTCGCTCATGAGCGGCACCAACGTATGGCTCAAGCTGAAAGGCTCCAAAAAGTTCACCTCGGAAGCCTACCTGCTGGACGGCAGCGAAACCGATCTGCCGGTCAAGCTGCGTACTGTATGGAAAGTTCCCTACGCTCTGGCGCTCAACCACACCGTCGAGGAGGTGCAGTCGATGTGCCGCACCGCGCACCTCGATGAAGGATTTTTGACGCGGGTGCGCGGCATGGTCTGGCAAAAGCTCGCACTGCGCCCGGGCGAGATCTCGGAGCCGGAGTTCCGCCCCAAAAAGCTGACCTTGAAGCAGCTGATCCGCGAAAGTGACTATATCTTCCTCGGTCTGCACGGCGGAGCGGGTGAGGACGGTACCCTGCAGGCCCTGTTGGAGCAGCAGCGCGTGCGATTCAACGGGTCGGGATCGCGAGCCTCACGCCTGGCCATGGACAAATTCGCGAGCGGAGCAGTTGTCGAGCAGATCGGCGCGAAGGGCATCTACACCGCCCCCAAGATGCGTTTCCGATTTCATGATCTCGCCGTGCTTTCAGGTCATGCGCTCGAGGTGCTGTGGCAGGAGGTGAAATCCGAGCTGGGGAGCAGCAGCGTAATCGTCAAGCCGTCTGCCGACGGCTGTTCAGCAGGGGTCGTCCGCATTGATTCTCCCGTGGACTTGGGCGTGTATCTCAAGCACATCCGGCGCGGTGCAAACCGGCTCGAGCCCGGCACCCTGAGCACCGTCTCGACTATCGTAGAGCTGCCGACCGAGGTTCCGAGCCACATCCTTTTCGAAGCCTTCATTGAGACCGATCGGATTGCGATAGAGAAGAACACTCTAAAGATTCAGCCGGTCAGCGGCTGGGTGGAGGTCACCGTGGGAGTGGTAGGCGAGCGCGGCCGTATGCGCGCGCTCAATCCCAGCATCACCGTCGCCGCCGGCGACGTGCTGAGTGTCGAGGAAAAATTTCAGGGGGGCACGGGAATCAACATTACCCCGCCTCCGGTGAAGGTCCTCTCGCGGAATCATGTGCGCGAGCTGCGGCGCAGAATCGAGCGGGTCGCGAAGGCGCTAGGACTCGGGGGCTATGCACGAATCGATGCCTTCGTTCACCGTCGCAGCGGCAGGGTGATCATCATCGAAGCCAATACGCTTCCCGCGCTGACACCCTCGACCGTACTCTTTCATCAGGCCCTGGCGGAGCCCAGCCCGCGTTATCCACGCGAGTTTCTGGAACATATTATCGCCGAATGCTGATGCCCGGACCCCGCGGTACGGCCCGCGTCAGGTGGAATAGCGCATCGATATCAGCTATATAATCCCATAAGTTCTGTTTTGGGGGCTTCCGTATGAACAATGCCGCTGGGCGCTCACTCGTCTTTATTCCGACCTACAACGAGCGCCAGAATGCGGAGGCGATGTGCCGCGGCTTAGTGGCGTTGAACCTCGATATCGACATCCTGTTCTTGGATGACAATTCACCCGACGGAACCGGGCAGGTGCTGGACAAGCTGGCGATCGAATTCCCCCGCGTCAAGGTAATTCACCGCAGCGGCAAGCTCGGCATCGGTAGTGCCCACCGAGCGGGTATCCGCTACGCCTATGAGCACGGGTATCGCAATCTGGTCACGATGGACTGCGACTTCACCCATCCTCCGCACTACGTACCGCTCATCCTTTCGCATGCAGAGGGAACCGATATAGCCATCGGATCACGCTACATGAGCTCCGGAAGTTTGCCCGGCTGGAACATGTTGCGTAAGTGTTTGACGAATGTCGGCCATCTTCTGACCCGGGTACTGCTGGGGATGAGCTACGACGCCACAGGGGCTCTGCGCCTGTATCGGCTCGATCGTATCCCGGAGGCCGCCTTTGATCTGGTCAGCTCCTTCGGCTACTCCTTCTTCTTCGAGAGCCTCTACATCCTGCATTTCAACCGCTTCAAGGTTAAAGAATTTCCGATCGCGCTACCGGCACGCACCTACGGCAGCTCCAAGATGAGCTACCGTGAGGTGTTCCGCAGCGTGAAGCTGTTGGCTACCACGTTCATCATCGCCCGTTTCAATCCGGAGAAGTATCAGCTGGGCGCCTCCCTGCCGCAGGAGGCGATCGATCGCACCAAAGTCGATCCGCAGGGATGGGAGGAGTACTGGAACGTCAAGAAGCAGTCGGGGCGAGTGATCTACGATGCGGTGGCATCGATGTACCGCAAATTCATCATCAAACCGTATTTGAACGCCTTCATCACCAAGACTTTTCCGCGCGGAGCGACGCTGCTGCACGCCGGCTGCGGGGGCGGTCAGGTTGATACCGATATTCGCAAGCACGCGCAGATCACCGGCCTGGACATCTCGGTCAACGCGTTGAACCTATACCTCAAAGAGAACTCTCCGCACTGCAAGGTCGTGCACGGCAGCATCTTCGAAATTCCGGCGCCCGCGGGATCGTTCGACGGCGTCTACAATCTGGGGGTGATGGAACATTTTACCGAAATCGAGATCCAACAGATCTTGCGCGAGTTCCAGCGCGTCCTGAAACCGGGCGGGAAGGTCGTACTGTTCTGGCCGCCCGAGTACGGAATCAGTGTGACCTTCTTCAAGATGTTCAAGTGGGTTCTGACGACGGTACTGCGCCGCACCAACGTCAAGCTCCATCCTGACGAGGTTTCGCGGCTGCAGTCGAAGCGCCAGGCGCTCGGCATCATGCATGCAGCGGGCTTCGAGCAGGTACAGTACAGCTTCGGTGCCGGGGACCTCTTCACGCAGGTCGTGCTGGTGGCCTCCAAGCCCGGCGGTGCCACCCAAGCGCAGTCAGAAGAGATGCCGGCAGCCTGGGCCTGCAATTCGTAATTCGTATCTTCTGTTGATTCTGCGGGGTTGCGCGAGCGATTGCGGTTGGGCCGTAGGCCTTTGATTCATTTAACCGTCCGTCGTAGTCTGGGCGATCGTAGCCCGACGGCTCCCTGTGCGCCTTACTAGAAGAGATGAGCTATGCACCTGATCCATCGCAAGACCTGTCGCGTCTGTGGTTCTTCCGCTTTGACTCCCGTCATAAACCTTGGACAGCAGTATCTGCAGGGATCCTTCGTCAAAGAGGGCAAGGAGCTGCCGCCGACCCGCCGCATCTCGACCTCGCTGGTGCGCTGCGATCCGCTCAAGGACGAGAAAGCCTGCGGCCTGCTGCAGATGGAACATACGGTTCCTCCGGAAGTGCTGTATTCAGCCTATTGGTATCGTTCCGGAACGAACGACACCATGCGCAAGCACTTGAAGGGTATCGCTGACGGCGCGCTTCGTATCGTCAACCGCACTGACCTCCGCGTGCTCGATATCGGTTGTAATGACGGCACACTGCTGAACTGCTATCCGGAGGGCTGTGAAAAATTCGGCGTGGACCCGTCCGACGTGGCTCAAGAGGTGAAGGGCAACGTCACCGTCGTGCAGGACATCTTCCCGTCGCCCGAGCTCACCAAGCGCGCCGGTAAGCGCCCGTTCGACATCATCACCTCGATCGCGATGTTCTATGATTTGGAGGATCCGGTCAGCTTCAGCAAGGCCATCAAGAGTCAGCTCTCCCCTGAGGGCGTTTGGATTTTTGAGATGTCCTACATGCCGCTAATGCTGAAGATGAACTCGTACGACACGATCTGTCACGAGCATCTGGAGTACTACAGCTTGGCTGTCATCGAGAATATCCTGAGCCGCGCCGATCTGCGGCTCGTCAACGTGGAGTTGAACGACATCAACGGCGGAAGCATCAGGTGCTTCGCCAGCCATCCTGAGAATTTCGCGATCAAGCGCGAGGAATATTCGCGTAACATCAAGGTACTGCGTCAGGAAGAGTTCGATCTCGAGCTCGACACCGACAAGCCGTATCGCAATTTCCAAGATCGCATAAACGTGCATCGTGAGGAGCTCACCACTCTGCTTAAGAAGCTGAAGCGCGAAGGCAAGAAGATCCACGTGTACGGTGCCTCGACCAAGGGCAACACCATCCTGCAGTGGTGCGGAATCGACAGCCGCATCATCGATTGTGCGGCCGAGCGTAATCCGGACAAGTACGGGGCCATGACTTTGGGCACCGATATTCCGATCGTCAGCGAGGCGGACTCACGCGCCCTCAAACCCGACTACTATCTGGTGCTGCCTTGGCACTTCAAGGAAGAATTCGTGAAGCGCGAGGCCAAAACCCTCGAGAGCGGCACCTCCTTCATCTTTCCATTGCCCACGGTAGAAATCGTTCGAGCCCGGTAGACGCGCATGAGCGAGATAAGCGAAGCCGTGCCGGCAGTAGAATTCACGCCGGTACGCGGCTGGACGTTTACGAGCGACCCGATTGCGCGGGTATTCTATGTCTGCTTGGCGCTGGCGCTGTTTACCGCTGTCATCGTCCCCGGATTCATGGCGCTGCGCTATGAAGTCTATTGGAAGCCGCTGGACTGGTTCACCATGCCCGAGCCCGGCGGGGATTTCGCGGCGACCTACGCCGCGACACGAAAAGTAGTGGCGGGCGAGGACCCGTACTCCGTCAACTCGGGCGATCCTTACGGGCGCCGCTACTCGTATCCGCTGATGCACATCCTGCTGATGCTTCCGCTGGCTTTTCCGGATTTCAAGGTGAGCTACGCGATCTGGTCCGTTGCTTCGGTGCTGCTGGTCGTGCTCACGCTGGCCCTCACCGCGGGCTGTTTCAGCCGTCCGCGACTGGCGTTTCTCTTCTTACTGCTGCTGTATGCGCAGTCATCCTTCATGCTCTTCATGCTGGAGCGCGGGCAGACCGACGCACTGGCGATCCTGCCGATCGCTTTGGCCTTCTATCTCTACCTGAAACGCGGCAGCAAGGTGTTGTGTGGCTGCTGCCTGGCGCTGGCCGCGAGCATCAAGGTGTTTCCGGCGGCCTTCGCGATTTTTTTTCTGCTGCGGCGCGAGTTCAAGGTTTTGGCTGCCGCCGCCGTGTGCGGGACGGCGATCGTGCTGTGCACCGGCATCGGAACCTGGTTGTACTACGTGCGCGAGATCGTGCCGGCCTATTCGAACTTTTATCTAGGAAACGGCGTCGACCATTCACTGTACTATCTGGCACAAGCATTCGTGCCCGATCTGGAGCGCGCGCGAGCGCTCTCGCATGATATCGTTCTCGGGCTCGGTGCAGTGTACGTGCTCTTGGTGCTGCTACACCGTAACCGCGCGGAATACACGCTCGTGGAGCTCGCAATTCTTTCCCTGGTGATTGAGTTTTCCACTCCCTGGGCGGCCAATTACAAGCTGGTGATTCTGTCCTATTTCTTTTTAGCTCCGCTGGCTATCGCCGCGACGCCGCTCGGCAGGAAGCGTCCCGTATGGGCGGCTGCGCCGCTCCTGGTATGCATGCTGCTCGTGGTTCCAATCTTCGGCGAGTACGTGGCGCGCATTCCGTTCACGCTCTACGCCAATCTTACCTCGTCGACATTCGTCGCCGAGAATCCACTCGGCACCTTTCTCGGTGAGCGCAAGGTCGCGGCGGGCCTAATCGTCGCGCTCCTGTACCTATTCGGATTTTACGCCTACAGCGTGTTCGTGAGCCGCCGCCCAGCACCGGCCGTGCCGCTGCGGATTGGGAGTAGGCGGCTTAGAGTTGCCGGTGCCTTGGCGGTCGTATTTCCGATAATCGGATCTCTATATCTCTTCAACCGCTATCAGGTGCGGGAGTACCGCGAATTCCGGCGCGTTTCCGAGCATTTCGGTCAGCCGGCGGTGATCAGCGATCGTCTGACGCTGCTCGGTGCCACCCTTTTGAATGAGAAGAATGCTCACACCGCGGTTACCCTGTACTTCGACAGCCGCGGGGGGCCGGACTGGAACTACCATATGTACCTGCATGCCGAAGGGGCGAAGCCTGATGGATCGACCGGAATCACCGGCGGCACCAATTTTCTGCCTTCAATTATCGCCTCCGACTGGCCGGATCGGAAAATCCTGGCGGTTGAGACCGCCTTCGCCGCCCCTGCGTCTATCGAGCGCCTGCACATCGGTTTCTTCAGTCTGAAAGACGGGCATCGATACGGACAGGAAGCGCTGGTGGTGCCGTTCGTCAAAACATCTGAGTAAGTTCCAGCACACTTTGTCTTGGAAGAGCCTCAGGTCGCGCCGGTAAGACGCTTCAGCTGCTTTTGATACAGCTCACGGTAGGTCTCGCAGCTCTTCAATAGCTGCTCATGGCCCCCGATCGCCTCGACCATGCCGTCTTTCAGTACCAAGATGCGATCCGCGTGCCGCGCCACGCCCAGGTCGTGCGTTATCACGATTCGCGTGACGTTGTGCAGCGACCTAATGCGGTCGAGTACCTGTTCGGCGCGGTGCTGATCGAGATTGGCAGTCGGCTCATCCAGCAGCAGGAATCGATTCTCGCGAATCGCTCCACGTGTGAGGGCGAGCAACATGTGCTGCCCGCCCGAAAGATTTTTACCCCCCTCGTGCCACTGACCCAAGACCGTATCGAGGGTCAGACCATCTTCCGCCATCACTTTGGCGAAGCCGGTGCGCTCGGCAACCTGCATGATCTCCTCATCGTTCAGGATTCTTTCGGCTCCCACCAGGATATTCTCCCGCAAAGTCATGGAGTAGAGGTTGGTGCTCGATTGCCGCAGCAAACCGCTGTTGCTCCAGACCTCGCCGCGCGAAATCTGATCGGCAGAACGCCCGTCAAAGCGGATTGAGCCGGCGGATGCGTCGTGAATGCGCGAGAGCAGGTTGGCAAGTGTGGACTTGCCGGAGCCCGATTCTCCGACGATACCCAGAAATTCTCCGGCCTTGATCGATAGGTTGACGCCACGCAGTACCTCGGAAGACGGCTTGCCGTCCGTTGCGGGGTAGGAAAAACGCAGATTCTCCAGCTCAATCGTGGGAGGACCCTGCCAGCGCGGTTGCCCACGCAGCGCCAGGGCCTCTTCGCGTGCGGCCGAGTTGGCGCCGCTCTTCATCGCCGAAAGTGCCAGCCGTGCCTTGGGCAGCTCGGTAATCAGCTCGCCAATCGTGCTGGTGGCCGCCCGCACCGCTCCATTGAGTGAGTAGAGAGCACCCACAATCAAACCCCACTGCCCGATCGATACTCCTCCAGCGGGACGCCCGTTGGTCGCCCAGGCGAACACATCGGTCAGTACAGCGAATCCGATCGTCGAGATCATCGCGATATTGAGGGGCTGCAGCCAACGCTCACGCGCTAGGGCATTTCGCACGGGCTGATTCTCGGCACGGTCGAATTTGATGCGTTCCTGTTCAATGTGCGACACGAGCTGCGGTACTTTCTGGTGCAGCTTCAGCTCGAGCTGCTGCGGTCCGGTCAAGAAACCCCATTCGCGCTGACTCAAGCGGTTACGTGGCTCCGCCACCACGGTGTCCGCGGCCATGCGCTCCTGTCCCTGCCGCCGGGCGTGGTAGAGGTACAGCAATCCGAACGCCGTCAAGCCGGCCGCCGCGACGGGGCTATAGGCACCGACGATGGTGATGGCACCGATGCCCGAGACGATCGGCACGATAGTTTCGAATATTCCCTGACCGAATTTCTGCAACGACCACTGCGACTGAAGTGTGCGGTTTACCAGCTGATTGACCTGCGGTGATTCCTGCTCGGCAGGAGAGAATCCCACCAGCGCGTTGCGCATCTCCTTCAGCATCACCTGCTGACGCTTGATTTGGTGGCTGTTGGACGCGGCACGATCGATCATGCCGGCGATTGATCCCACTACCTGCAGCGCCACGCTTGCGCCGAACCAAGCGAGCGCGGACTTCATCGATGCGCCGCCCTGGGAATCGTTGGCGAGGCGGACCAGCGCATCGGTCACCTTCGCGCCCGCGATGCATGTGGTATAGGGCACGAGTGCGCTGGCGCCGGAACAGATTAGTCGTGTCACCAGCTCGAGCTTGCCGGCTCGCCACGCCCAGCGCGCGGCTGCGCTGACGCAATCAAAGACACTGGCGCCGTCACTGGGCAGCGCCGCCGGTCCCGAACTTTGGGCTGATAGCCGGTGCCGGTCGGTTAAAAGCGGTTCAAAGAGCTCAACCTTGCTCTGAGCTCTGGGGGCCTCCTGCAGTGCCTGGGAAGCGGTGCGGGTGCCGAAAAAGAGGGCACCGAGCGGCATGTTCATCGTTTCCCAGACGCCGCGCGAGGGGGTCGAGGCTGGCACCGACGGCAGGCTGGCTTGCGCCAGATCACTGATTTCTCCGTGGTTATTGCTGCGGGTCGGCGCGGACATATAGCCCTCCTGCAATGGTATTGAGGCAGCCATCGCCGAGGTGAGCTAAGTTGCGGAAGCGGGTAGCGATCATTCTGGGTAGAGGAGTCGTGGCTTGAAAAACCGTGCACTGAAAAAACCGCGCTCGTGGAACCGTTTGAACAACGGCCGACTCCTCTACAAATTGCGCTCGGTATCTGCGCTGTAGGCACCTATGGAGCATCATTGGCTGCACGGGCGCTGCGTTCACGCTCGGCTTCACGATGAAGTGCCAGCAGCTGCTCTCGCAGGACAGCTCCTTCACCTCGCAGCCGATTGAGCCGCTGTCGCCGACCCAGGAACGGGAAGGAGAGCAGCCACACCTTGACCTGCGGGAAGTTGCGGTTGGCGAGTATGCCGAGCAATCCTAACGCCGCCAGTCCGCCCACAGCCAAAAGTGCGCCGAGGCAGAAATAGAGCGCCGTTCCGACCGCCACGTACCAGGCAAAGCAGAACAAGATCCCGCCGAGCAGCTTGTTGGTCGCCGTATAGGTGGGATCCTTTGTGCGGGCAGCAGCAATGGCTGTTGCCCAGATCGGGATCAGATGCAGCAACCGACCGGTCAGAACGAAAGGGGTCGACAGTCCGGTCAAAATCCAGCTGCGGCGAGAGAGCTCTTCGCCCGGCAGCAATCCCAGCTCGCTTGCATCCGACAGATAGGTGTCGATGCGCTGCTCGAGCCGGTCTCGCACCTCCGTCTGATCCGTGAGGGATTCAACGGCGGTGGCGATGGTCTGCAGCCGGGCGTGGTCGTTGGGTCCGGTGCTCGTGCCGAAAACTGAAGCCAGTTTATCCACCAGCTCCGAATTCTTTAGATCGCCGAGGCTGACGGTCAATGCATCGATGCGCTTGCCGATCTCCGCGGTCAGATCCCGGACGGCGCGAGACGGATTGGCGGCATACTGTGTTCGCCATGCGCTCACATCGATCGGATCGCCGATGATCAGCGTCACGTTGCTGCGGAACCGCCCGAACTCGGTGTAGGTGATACCGACCGGCTGGATTTTGAGTCCCAGCTTGAAGTCCGCGCGGTGCTCGGCCAGCAATGCGATGCGTGCCGGCCCGGTTTTCATCGGAGCAAGGCGCCGCTCGTTGTTGCTGGTGCCCTCGGGGAAGACGAGCAGCGCCGAATCATCGTGCAGATGTGCGATGGCCTCATCGAACATCTCGAAGTTCTTGCGCATGTCTTCGCCGTCCTGCCGCCGGTAGACCGGGAGGCAGTGCAGCCGTCGCATCAGCCAGCCACGCAGCCTTCCGCGGAAGAGCTTGGCCATCGCGAGAAACCACAGATCGCGATCATAGAGTGAGGCGACCGTGAGCGGATCCATGCCGGTGTTGGGGTGATTGGCGACCACGATCAGTGCGCCCTCATCGACGCGCTTCTCGGAGCCGATCACGTGGATCGATCGGTAGAATTGGCGCAGTGCGAAACGCACGAACGCCCTCAAGAAAATGAATAAAAACATGGGGCACTCCTTTCAGAGTGTTCCTGGAGAACCTTGAAATCAGACTCCTCTACCCAAAATGTTTTGCAATGAACCGCACGGAACGGTTTTGAGGATAGCACGGGGCGGCTGTCCGAAAACGAATACCGTTTTGAATTTGTACCAAAAAAGCGCCAACAAAGGAAAGAAATCGCTAGGTTGTGCTTTCGGGCTCCGTTAGCGTTTGGATCGGCTCCCATGAAGAACGCATGCGCTCACTAAGCACACTGACGCTCTCTACCATCCTCTCCGCCGCCGCGCTGCCGCCGGCCCCCAGCTCAGCGAGCGAGCAGAGCCGCCCCGAAAGTGACCTCAACCATATTACTCTCGATATCGGCCTCTCACGTCCGGATCGCAACATGCCCACCTTCGAGGAGCTCGCGGGCGCGCCGAACGAGGCCGCCGTGAAGCGCCTATACGCGGCGCGTGGGATGCAGTTCTCCACCGAGGGGCAGTTCCTGGCAACCGTCCAGCGCGATTGGGCGCTACGCTGCTTGGAGGTGGTGAATGCCGCCGCGGCGAGCCGAGAGTTCAAGGCGGCTGCGCCGGTCGAGGTGAAAGCCGACGGCGTGACCTACCACATCTACGGAATCATCCACACCGACCCGGTACGCGCGCGCTACGAGGCCGCCTTCACTAAGTCCAAGGACCAGGCTCCGATTCTTACAGAGCAGAACCTGAGCCGCTTCGTCGGACCGCGCGCCAAGGAGCTGGCGGATCACGTGGTGATCACCTCTAATCCCAACAGCTCGGCGTTCCAGGAATTTGCATTCGGCTTCACCGGTGAGCAGATGCTCTTCTTCCAGCTGGCTGAGAGCGTATATCCCTCCACTCCCGAGCTGGACGAGGGCGGGATAATGGAAGCGTTTCAGCCTTCGCCCTTCGATCGCAAGCCGCTCGACGAGATCTACGCCGCCATGCCCGTGCAGGCGCTCGGCACCAACTCGTTGCCGGTCTTTATGACGCTCGACATCAAGGAGCGCACCGGCATCAATCTCGATTGGGTCGAGGCACGTTCGGCGTACATGGCCGAAGTGCTGCGCCGCTGGACCAAGGCCGGCGATCACCGGGATATTGTATGCGGGGCGGGCCATACCGAAGAGATCGCCTATTTCCTGCAGCACCCCAGCAAGGATCCGTTCATCATCGGGCTGGCCGAGAAGCACGCAGCGATCCTGAATCAGGCTGATGCGGCCGCCGCTAACGGCGAGCAGCCGCTGGCGGGCGAGCAGGGCTACGGCGGGTGGTTCGCGGCCGGAAACGTGACCGAAGCGCTGGTTCCGAGCCTGATCCTGTTGGGAATCGCTTTGGGATTGAATCGAGCGGTGAACAACTACTGCCGGCGCCAGGAAGAGGCCGCGCAAGAGGAGGCGCGCAAGCAGAAGGAGGCGGCCGAGGCCGCCGCGCAAGGTCCTGGAGTGCCTCCGCCGTTACCGCCGTCCTTACCGACGCAGGAATCCCAGGAGCTGCAGGCACCTCAGCCCCCGCCGCCGCTCCCGGATCCGGGATCTGATCGACCCGCCAGCCCGCCGTAGTTATCAATTGAGGGAAGCACGATGCTCGAAGGCGCGCCATTAAGCTCGCAGCCCAATCCACCTCCGCACCCGCTGGACCCGTTGCCGGAACCCACACCAATCAATGAGATTACGATGCCCACGACCAATCCATTGCTGCTGCAACAGCCCACCATCCCGTTTGAGCGCATCCGGCCCGAGCACATCGCACCCGCCGTGGATGCGCGTTTGACTGCTGCCCAGGAGCGGGTCGAAGCAATCATCAACGTCACCGGGCCGCGCACCTTTGAAAATACCATGCTGGCGTTCGATCGCATCAACGCCGATCTGAACCGCACCTGGGCCGTGCTGTCGCACATCGACTCGGTACTGACAGAGAAGGAATTTCAAGCTGCATACTCCGCTCAGGAAGGGCGGGTGACGGCGCACTACGCCGGCATCTGGCTTTCAGCCGAGCTATGGCAGGCGGTATCCAGCTATGCGGCAAGCGATGAAGCCAGGCAGCTGACGGGACCACGTAAACGATTCTTGGAAAAGACCGTGCGGGATTTCAAGCTGGCCGGTGCTGAGCTCGAAGCCCCTCAGCGCGAAAGGTTGGGGCAGATCGAGGTAGAGCTCTCGACGCTTGGCACTAAGTTCCAGCGCAACCTTACGGAGGCCACCAAGGCTTTTGAGTTGGTGGTCTCGGATCCGGCGCGGCTGCAAGGCATGCCCGATCATGTGCTCAGTGCCGCGCGCGCGAGCGCCGAAAAGAAAGGGCTGGCGGGTTGGCGGTTTACGCTCGATGCACCGAGCTATCTGCCGTTCCTGACCTACTGTCCCGATCGGGAGCTGCGCGAGCAGATTTTTTGCGCGCATGCTGCCCGATCGAACGGCGGGGAGTTCGACAACCTCGGCATCGCTGCCGAGACTATTCGATTGCGCCGCGAAAAAACCGCGCTGCTGGGCTTCGACACCTTTGCCGATCTGGTCACCGTCAATCGCATGGCCAAAGGCGAGGCCGGGGTGCGCGCTTTTCTGACTGATCTCGAAAGCCGACTGAGGCCGCATGCCGCCAAAGAGCACGAAGCATTGTGCGCTTACCGTCAGCGCCTCGAGGGAGCCCAATCCGCGACGATTGAGCCGTGGGATGTGGAGTACTATGCCACCAAGCTGCAGAGTGAGCAGCTCGACTTCGATCCGGACTCGCTCCGCCCGTATTTCCCGATGGAGACGGCGCTCCAGGGCGCATTCGAAATCGCCCACAGGCTCTATGGCGTGACGGTTCGTCCGCTCGATCTGCCGAAATGGCACGAGTCGGTCAGCTCCTATGAGCTGCTCGATCAGGATGGCAAGCGCTTGGGAGCTTTCTATATCGATTTCTATGCGCGCGAATCCAAGCGCGGCGGCGCCTGGATGAATGAGCTGGAGATCGCGGTCGACGGTGAGCCGCATCAAGGCTTGATGTGCGGCAATTTCACTCCGCCGCAGGGGGACCGGCCGGCGCAGCTGAGCCACGACGAGGTGATCACCCTGCTGCATGAGTTCGGCCACCTACTGAACTCCTTCTTCTGGCAGGGAGAGCTGCGCGGACTCTCCGCATTCTATTCCCCGTGGGACATGATTGAGCTGCCGTCACAGATCCTCGAAAATTGGGCCTGGGAGCGCGAAAGCCTCGATCTGCTCGCCCGTCACGTCGATGACGGCAGCAAGGTCCCGGAGGAGTCATTTCAGAAGCTGCTCGCCTCGCAGCACTTCCGTAGTGCCAGTTTTTTGATGGGCTTGGCCGCGTTGGCCTGGACCGATCTGGAGGTGCACACCAGCTACGATCCGGCCACGCATGGCGATATCTCGGCATTCGGCCAGAGCGTCTTCAAGCAGCATTTTGCGGGTGTCTCGCGTGAGAATCGCGCAGTGCTCAGCTCGTTCCAACATCTCTTCGCCGGAAGTGCCTATGCAATCGGGTACTACTGCTACTCTTTTGCGGCCGCGCTCGATGCGGACGGCTACACGCGCTTCAAGCAGGCGGGCATTTTCGACCGTCAGGTTGCGGCGGAGTTTCGCCGGGACGTGCTGGCGATCGGCGACAGCGAGGATCCGCCGGCCGCGTTTCGCCGTTTCCTCGGCCGGGAATCGAATCTCGATGCGCTGATGGCGCGCGCCGGATTGAGCTCGACTCCTTAACGCTGACATCTGCCGCTGTTCCCGATCGGCACGGTGGACGCCGGGAAAGGAGATAGTGGTGACAGCTTAGGGTAGGGGATGCTAGTGAGATCCCCCTATGGCAGATCTAGATCCACGCTCCGAATATATGCGCTGGGCCAAGCTGCACTCAGGCCAAGGCGCCACATGCCTATTGACCTCCAGCGGGGTGCCGGCAGTGCCGCTGGCAGAGCTGCAGCTCGATACTAGTGAGATCAGCACAGTCGAGCATCCGTACGGATACGCGCCGCTCGTCGAGCTGATCGGCCGGCGGCACGGCGTGGCAGCCGATCGGATCTTCACCGTCAGCGGCGGCACTTCAATGGCTAATTTCATGATCTTCGAGCTGCTAGTAGCCGCGCAGGACGAAGTGATCATCGAACGGCCGGCGTACGGCCTCCTGTACGATCTGGCACACCACAAGGGTGTTTCGGTAGTCGAGTTCGAGCGTGATTTTGCCGACGGCTTTCAGCCCGATCTCAGCCGGCTGGAACGTCTCATCACCCCCCGCACCAAGCTGGTGGTGCTGACCAACCTGCACAATCCTAGCGGTGCGCTGCTCGGAAATGATTCCCTGCTCGGCCTGCGGGAGCTGGCACGTAAACACGGAATCAAGGTTCTGATCGACGAGGTGTACCTGGATGCCGTTCCTGGGCAACAGAGTGCCGCATGCCTCGGTGCGGAGTTCATCGTTACCAGCAGCCTGACCAAGGTCTACGGACTCGGCTATCTGCGGGCGGGCTGGGTCGCGGCCGATCCCGAGATCGTCGCAAAGTTGTGGGCGCTGCACGATGTCGTGTACGGCGTCGCTCCCCTGGTGGAGGACTATCTGCAGGAGGCGGCCTGGCGCAGATTGCCGCAGTTGGAGCAGCGCACGCGCCAGCTGCTGCAGCGTAATCACCGTATCTGGGAGGAGTTCGTCCGCGATCGGAATGATCTGAGGGCAATCGCCGGTCCCTATGGCACCACCGTTTTCCCGCGATTGGCCGCCGGCTCGGTCGATCGATTGGATGCGTATCTGCGCGCGAAGCATCAAACCGCAATCGTGCCGGGTCGTTTCTTCGGCGCGCCGCAGCATCTGCGCATATCGATGTGTTGCGGCTCCGAGGTGCTGCAAGAAGGATTAGCGCGCCTCGGTCTGGCGCTCGCCGAACCTGGAGCGTGGGCCTAAAGATGGTCGGTAATGCCCGTGCCGGCTTCATGCCAAAATTGTATGAAAACCGCGCGATTTCTCTCCAGATCGCTGCAGACCTGCATGCGGTAGGGACGTGCCGAGCGCAGAAGCGCCGACACCGCGCGCAGACGTCCAAGCATGAATGCAGCCTTAATGAACAGATCGCTCAAGGTGAGCCGCACGAAGAACTCGGCCACCTGCGGTACGCCCAAGCCCAGCACGCAGTCGCGTAGGAGAGCGGCCGTCAGGCTCAACCGGCCGGCGGGCCTGATACCCGGATTCCGGGCACCCACGTATCGCAGCATGAAAACGTGCGTTACTGGCAGCGCGCGCACCTCGAGCCGCCCGGGGAGTCGGGTGAGATCGACGAAGGTGCGCGGACTGCCTACCGAGTTCGCATCGCGGCGGCAGACGGCGTCCGGAATGAAAGGGGGAGGGCGCGCACTCTTGATCGCCATGCGCACGTGAAATGGCCTGAGCCTGCCGTCGTTCCCGACGGACGGAGTATCATCAGAGATCAGCCTGAACCGTTCGTCCGCCAGCAGTGACAAACCGATCGTCGATTTGCCTCCGCCCTGTCGGCCGATAAAAAGCAGTGCCCGGTCGTCGCACGAAAGGGCCAGGCCGTGTACGCGATGGCGGCCTCGCAGCTCATGCAGTTCTCCGATCCGGCTCAGAATCAGGAAATAGGCGCGCTCGAATGCGTGTCGCGGGGTTACAGCGTGAACCTGGGCGGCGTTGCTGTCCCGATCCAGCTCTACGATGCAAGAGACCTCCCCGGCCTGCCGATACTCGACTCTTCGGCGCCTCCCTCGATCGAAGCAGCGGTAGCGCGTGGTGCCCCAGCGTGCCCGCCAATTGCGCTCGCGGGCCGGCAGCGCTGGCCCCACCTGCACCGTCACCTGCAGATCGGGGCTCTCGGTAGCGCTGCTGCGGTAAGCGGCCAGGTCGAAATCGAGCAGGGTCAGCACCTCGGCACTATCCGAGCGAATCCGGCAGGTGACCCCTTCGAAATCCAGTTGCAGCTGCGTGACAGGCGGAGCCGTCATTTCTTGTTGTCGAGCGAGCTCTTTATCGCCTGGCGCAATACGAAACTGCGCTTGGCACCCTCGGTGGCTTCGAGCAGATTGTCATAGACGCGCGAATCGAAGATTAGAGCTCCGAGTGTACCGGTGCCCTGGGCCAGCGCTTGCGCGGCTTTTTCGATATTGAGCGAAGCGGAATAGAGCTTCGCCATCATCTCGCGGACGCCCTTTTTGTCCCCGCCTCCCTCGCGCAGCTCCTTCGCCAAAATCTTGATCTCGCCCGCGGCGCTGGAGATGTCCTTCACGGAGCTCGAGAGTGAAGCGATGATACCCTTTCCCTGCGGATCGTAGATCACCGAATGCAGCAATCCGCTGCCGTTGCTAATCTCGGCGGCGATCGTATTCATCTGATCGATCAACTTCGCGAACCCGGCGCTTTTGCCATCGGTTCCTTGAAGCGTTTCGCGCACCTCGTTGCTGATCGTCAGGATGTTGTCGAGCAGCCGCTCGGCTTTGTTGGCCAGGGCGCTCAGATCTCCGGCTTCCCGGCTGGCGATCTTGGAGCCGGGCTGCAGCTTGACCACCTCGTTGTTGTGCTCGAGCACGATCAGGCTGATGAAACGGTCACCGAGCAGTCCCTGGGTTTCGATCGAAGCGGCTATGCCGTCCGTGATGCGGTCACTAAAGCGCTCATCGACCAGCAACTTGACGAAGATGCGGACATCGCCCAGGTCTTTGGCGAAGCTGATGTCGGCCACCCGCCCCACCGTAATGCCACCCAGCCGGACCGGGGCACCGCTAGAAAGGCCCTTCGCATCGCTGAATATTACAAAAAACTGCGCCTGTTTCGCGAAGAGCTGCCGCTCCCGACCCAAGGAGAACACGCTGACCGCAAAAAGCGCCAGAGCGATCAGCACGAAGAGCCCGGCCTTAAACTCGTTTCGTATGCTCATTCAGAATCCCACATTCCTGAGACAAACTTGCGCACGTCCTCGTTCTCCGCGCTGACGGTCTGGACCGCACCGGACGCGCGCACTACGCCGTCCGCCAGCAGAATCCACCGATCCGAGACGCGTTTGGCGCTCTCGATGTCGTGGGTCACGGCGATCGAGGTCATGCCGAACTTCTGCTTCAGTTCGACGATCATCTCGTCGATCCGACGCGTCGCGGTAGGATCCAAGCCGGTAGTCGGCTCGTCGTACAGCATTATTTCAGGAGAGCTCGCCAGGGCCCGTGCCAAGGCCACACGCTTCTTCTGACCGCCCGACAGCTGAGTCGGAAACTTTCTCTCGATGCCCTGCAGGCCCACTACCCGCAGCCGCTCCTGAACGATATCGCAGATTTTCTCCTCGGGCATGTCCCCACGTCCCGACTCGCCGAATTCACGCAGGCCGTAGGCCACATTCTCGAAAACAGAGAGCGAATCGAACAGTGCCGCGCCCTGAAAGAGCATGCCGATTTTGACCCTTATCTTGCGCAGCTCCTCCTCTTCCAGCGCCTGCATCTCGTGACCCATCACCTTGATGATCCCGCCGCTCGGGCGGATGAGGCCCATGATCATCTTGAGCACGAGGGTCTTACCGGTGCCGCTGGGCCCCAGCACCGTCACGGTTTCACCCCGTGCGACCGAGAAATTGAGCGAATGATGTACCGTGCTCTTCCCGAACTTCAGGCTGACATTCTTGAATTCGATGATTGTGTCGCCCATGCCGTCAAAATAGGAGCAGTAGGCGGGTGATCAGCAGATTGGCGACGAAGATGATGATTGACGACGTGACGACCGCTTCGGTGGTCGTGAGCCCTACCCCTTCAGTTCCTCCGCGCGAGCGCAGACCCTTGAAGCAGGCGATCGAGACGATCAGGAAGCCGAACAGCCCGCTCTTGATCACGCTGTCGAACACGTCGCGCAGTGTCAACGTGTATATCAGCGAATGGTAGTACATATGCGCCGTGATGTTCAGATCGAACACCGCCACCACGGCGCCACCGTAGATGCCGGTCAGGGTGGCGATCGTGACGAGGAGCGGCAGAGCGATCACGGCGGCGACAATCTTGGGAGTCACCAGTTTGCGGATCGGATTGGCCCCCAGCGCCCGGATGGCGTCCACCTGCTCGGTGGCCACCATCGACGCAATTTCGGCGGCGATTCCCGCACCGACTCGTCCACTCAGCATCAAAGCGGTCAGCACCGGCCCAAGTTCGCGCACGACGGCTAAGCCGACGACGTTGCCGACATAGTTGCGGGCGCCGAAGCGCTGCAGCCCGAAAGCGGTCTGCAGCGCCAGCACCATGCCGGTGAAGAGTGCGGTAAGGATCACGATCGGGACGGAGGAGCTGCCGATCTTGACGATCTGGCGGGTTAGCTCGCCGGGATTCACTCCGCCGCGCATCAGATCGCGTGCGACTTCGAGCAGCAGGCCGACATAGGCCCCCGTCGCGGCGGTGGCATCACGCAGCGATCTGAGGATCGCTTTGATGGGTGCCTGGGTAAGCGTGATCTTGGTAGAGAGCGCGGTAGAGGGGGTCATGCCGGCTCCTCTTTCCAGCACATTGGGATCCTAAGCTTAGAATTCCACGTGGACAAGTTGTCGCGGCCGCTTCTATAGTGTCACCTAAATACTAGTGACTCCAGCGTAACTGGACTGGCCACAGTTAGGCCGCAAATGT
>JADMIO010548867.1_pt1 | contig 78266 bp, 78 predicted proteins | sample 8958161 | NCBI WGS metagenome assembly JADMIO01 (sample SAMN16585339, study PRJNA669376) | soil metagenome | isolation source: Crop rotation soil | place: USA: Cullars Rotation, Alabama | collected 2011 | reverse complement strand
GCCGTTACCGACCACGAATCCCATGGTAAACACCTTGATGCCCGACTGCTGCTGAATGGTAGTGAGTTGCCAATCAGCCGTCAGGCCCATGTCGATATAAGGCGCAAACACTTTCGCGCCCGGTGGTGGCGGTGGTGGACCATTCAGCGTGGTTACGTTTATCGCCGTACTCTGCGCGGAACTTCCCGCTGCGTCGTTGGCTGCAACCCTGAAGCTGTAAGTAGTCACCGGAGACAAGCCGGTAATTGTCATGTTGGGACTGTTTGTAGTGCCCGCTGCAACACCGTTCTTGAAGACAGTGTAGCCGGTTAGTACGCAGTTGACGGCAACAGTCGAAGCGGTCCAACTCAGGTTGGTGCTGTTACTGGTCGTTCCGGAGGCTTGTAGTCCTGTAGGTACGCTGGGGACTGTCGTGCAGGCGCTGCACGTTCCGATGATGGTCCATGGCGCACCGCTTCCTGGTCCACCGTTGTTTGTGGAGGGGTTTTGTCCCTGTGTCCAAAAGTTCGCCTGGTAGTTAGTGCCGTTGAGACTTGCCGTGTTTCCTGCTGTGTAAACTGTGGTGGAATTCCAGGCTGGCGCGCATGAGCCACCGCCGCCGCCACCGCCTCCCGATCCACTACACGCGCCATTGCTGGTCCATGGTTGACCGCTGCCTGGCCCGCCGTTGTTAGTGGCAGGGTTTTGACCTTGCGTCCAAAAATTTGCAGTGTAGTTGATGCCGTTAAGGCTTGCCGTCATGCCGGCCGTATAGACCGAAGTGGAATTCCACGTCGCCGCGCAAGTGGTCTGTGCAGCGCCCACGCGCGCCATGCACAGCAACAAAATAAAGAGTCCGAGGCCAGTTTGGATTCTGCGAGTTGAAATCATAAACGCTCCTTGATGCTAGGAGTTGATTGGACGGGGGACGTGAGTTTTCTTTAACGTTGGGAGGGCAAACTAGACTGGGTGAGTAAACTTTTATGCCTATTAACTTCGCTTGTCAATCATTAGCCACAAAAAGGCACAAAAAGCACAAAATAGACCCCCGGCTGGACCACGCGAGAATCTATTTTGTGCTTTTGTGCCTTTTTGTGGCTAGATCTTCGGCACTTTGATCCAGTCTTCAGCACTGCCGTTGCGACTACTCTTCAAATCGCGAATGCCGACTCGGACCTGATAGAGACCGCCGGGCACGAGCGTGCTGAAACTGTATACCGATCGCTTCGGTTTAGGGGAACCCGCCGTTGTCGAGCTCTTCGGGAAGATGCGTAGACGCCCGACAAAGCTGTTGATGGGTTTGCCCTTGTCATCGTAAAAGATGCCGCCGATATCGACGTCGGCCGCGAGCTTGCCGTCAACCAGATCATACGTCAGGGCTGCATCGTCGATGGCGATAGTCGCCACGACGCTGGTGCCTAAACCCGGCATTTGATTGAAGTGCAAATCGACGGCGGTCGGTATCTCACTTTGCGAAACAGGCGCATCGATCACGAGACGCATGTCGTCGTCGCGCGCTTTGAGCGGATCCTTGTCCTTCTTTTTCTTCGTCGTCAGTAACGGCAGTGCCGCGGACTTGAAATAGCTGGTACGCATCCGAACCTTGAGATCGGGCCGGCCCACGATGCTGACGTCGATGTTTTTGAACTTGCCTCGCTTCTGCTCGTCGTTATCAGGTTTCCAGGCCAGCAGGTAGTAGTTGGACGTTTCGTCCATTATTTTTTCCACCCACAGGTGCATAGGTTGATTCGTGTTACGAAACGCCTGGCCACCAGTGTCTTTGGCAAGCGCATTCAGCCCGTCCTGTGAAGATGTAAGTTCTCCGATCCCAGCCATCTGCAACAAACCGCCAGTGTCCATTGGCTTGTTAACATCGATCGAGTCTCCCACGATGCCGCGCGCATCGAGCGTGTAAATCACCACGCCAGCGCGTCCGGCTGCGTCAGTTACTTTTTTGATCCTGTCGATCGCGCCATATTTTTTATCAGTCAGAAAGAAGCCGTCGGAAATTACAAACACCAGTTTGCGTCCGGGCAACTGGGCCGCCGTGCGCATCAATCCTTCGAGCAATCGCAGCGTGTCGTCTACAGAGGGCGCAGACTGCACCACGATCTGCTGAGCGCGATTTCTGACTTGTTGTCTGATTGCCTGAGGCGTCATCGGGCAGATCACTGTTTGACCAGCTCGATAACAGGTCTGCTTTTGCACCTCCTGGACGTAAAACGTCATCGCCGATTCATCGCCGTCGCGGATCTTCATCGCGATGTACTCAGACATCGGTGGTTTTTCGGTGTCGAGGCTCGGGTTTGCGCGATAGCTCAAACGACCAACGGCGGTCCGCAATGCGTCTTTCGACGCAGTCAACTGCTGGAGGAATCCGATTTGCCCGCTGGTCGAAGTGATGGCGACCAGATCTTTTTCGCCGATGCCGCGCTCGATGTACTCAAGCAATGATTTACGGGTGCGCTCGAGACTGTCGGGAGCGAGGTGTAGATCGTCGACGAAGAAAATGACGGAGCGTCGCTGTGCATCGGCTTTAAATGCGGCGGCCGGGTTTGACTGGTTCGACGGCACTTCGTCAGGTTGGCCAGCACTGCCGGATCGGAATGCTTCGAAGAAGGATATGTCGCGCGGCGTGTTGTTGATCTTTAGCTGAAACTGCTCAGGCTTGAGACCAGTGACGGCGCGCCCCTGTTTGTCGAAGACCATCACGTCCGTTTGGACGAGCGAGGTGTCAAACTTGATGACATCCTCTGCCTCCTGGCGCGGCGGCTCAGGTTTCTGTTCAGGCTTCGTCTGGCCCAGGACCAGGGCCGGGAAGAGAAGAAGACAAGTCGCTATGGATAAAAGGAGAAGTTTAATGCTCGACATATTGTCCCCTCGCAGCGGAGTTGGAGGTCAGTATAATACCGGAAAACCGGATCAGGATATTAGGCTTGTGCGTCGACAATCAAATTCACTGACTGCCCGACGCTGATTTGGCCGGTGCGGGCGACGGTTCCGTAGGCTCCCGCGTTGTTCTCGTTGAGACGTATGGCCGCTTTCATGATGCGAGGGTCGGCTTCTGCTGTGTCCGGATCGAAATTGATCATTACACAGCGCGGATCCGGCATCGTGAGACTCACGATTGGGCCTGCTTCGCTGTCGCCGAAGACTAGCCGGCCGCCGATCCAGCTATCCTCGATGAAGGGTTCTGTCGAATCTGATGCAATCACGACGTTCGCGCGGAATCGACGCGTGTCCAGATCCTCGCCAACCTCGCGCCCGATCGCGGAGATGGTTGCTAAGTTGATTACCGACACGCTCGCGTCGTCGAAAATTCCATGCTTGAATCTCATCAACTCGACCGCGCTTCCAAACTTGTCGGCGACACTGTTTTGCAAATCCGCGCTTCCGATCGCGAGTTCGACACCCTCGGGCGTTCGCACATGAGTCGGCGCTTCCGTGTTCTCATCGAGACCGAGCGGCTGGTACAAAAGAAGTTCCGGTAACCGGCTTGCACTGAGCCAGGGAAAGCCACTCTTGTCGTTCAGCCGTCGGAATGCAAAGCGCCGATCTCCCAGCAAGCCGTGCCAGCCGAGAAAGGCAGAATCTGCTGCGATACCCGCCATTGATTTGACCGGGTAACGCACGATCTGATGAACATGTCCGAGGTGAATAATCATGCCCGGTGAGGATAACACCAAACACGGATTATCTGCTTCTTTGCGTCTTTGCGTCTTCCCTTTGCGCCTTTGCGTGAAAAACAAAGTTTCACGCAAAGGCGCAAAGGGAAGACGCAAAGACGCAAAGAATACAAACAGAAGGATGGTCTATTGCGCGCCGAGATCTAATGCGATGATGTTTTCCCTATCGCGTACGTAGAGGCGTGTGCCGGAGAGGGAGGGGACGGTCCAGGATTTGTTTTTGAGCAGTTCGACTTTTGACGTGACTGTCAAACCTTCAGCGGTCGCGGTGGCGAGTAGCAGATGACCATCTTCGTCGAGAATGATGAAGCGGCCATCGGCAAACAGGAATGAGGCGCGCGGAAAACTTCGATGGCGCCAGACAATGTTACCTGTATTAACGTTGACTGCCGTGAATGGCGCCGGGCCAAAGTCGCCGCTCGAGCCGTAGATCAAATCGCCGATGCGAATCGCGTTGGTGAAGTGAATGCGCATCAGGCCATTCGCCCACACCTCCTCGACAGTCGTCTTGTCTCCAGCGCGACTGAGCTTTAAGACCCGACTGCCGCCGCCGTATCCGCTCGACATGAAAAGTAAGTTGTCAGGACCCCAAACGGGCGTGCTGGTGTTCAAGCCAAACTCAGTCGTATGCGGATGACTCCATAGCAGATTACCGTTGTTGGGATCGACGCCGACAATCTCGCCGTACATGAAAGCAACAAGCTGGTCCTGACCATCGACGTTGATGATGATGGGAGAAGACGTGGAATTCTTGAAGTCGTGCTTCTTCCAGACGACGGATCCGTCTTTCCGATTGAAAGCAATGAGTGAGCTGGATGGTCCACCGACCATCATCACGATCGTGTCTTTGTAGGCGATCGGACTACAGGAGTAACCATTTACGCGCAACGTACCGTGAAACTCGCTGATCAGATCATGTGACCACAAGACTTTGCCTGACTTCTTGTCGAGCGCATGCAACTTACCGGTCGAACCGGAAGTGAAAACCATGTTTCCACTCACCAGAGGTGTGGCGTGTGGGCCGGGCCCATTCGTCATGTCATACTCAGGCGAGAACGGTGCGGCATAACTGAATTCCCACAGCGTTTTTCCGCTTGCAGCATCGAGAGCGACGGCGACTTCGTTTTCGCCGGTCCGATACATCGTGAAGAGCATGCCGCCTTCAACGGCAATCGCCGAGTATCCTTCGCCGAGCTTTCTGTCCCACAGCCGGCGTGGTCCGGTCGCAGGCCATGAAGCCGCCAGACCTTTTGTCTCCGAGATAAAGTTGCGGTGTGGACCACCCCATTGGGCCCAGTCAGATGATTGCGCCAGCGCGGCTGTATTAGTCGTCAACACAAGTAGCGCAAGCAGCCAGATCCGATGTTCTCTAAACTGCACCATCATCTTCACCCCTACTGCTGGGCTTGGGGTTTCTTGAAACTGGCCAGATCGATCTGACCGTTGATCGTTAGTGCTTCGACTGTTGCTGAGAGAGCAGGGAAAGCCTCGCCATCAAAGGTCGCGGTCGTCTTGAATGGCAACGACAAACCTTCAACCGTTCGGAAGTCGGAGTAGTTGATCACGATCTGGCCCAGCACACCGCCGGGTCCGCGTCCCTTATATGTCTGGCTAAGCACGCGGCCTGTTCCGGGATCGATCGCTAGGTTGGTGGTGAACTCGGGCAGTTCGATGTCAACGGTATCGTTGCCGGCGAGCGATGCCTTGAAGTCAGATCGCCTCCTGGCACGAAGCAGGAAGAGCAGGTCGTGGTTCAGCTCCTTATAGATCGCGGTGCGGTTGTCGTCCGCCATTGGGCGCGCGCGGTCGTTTACTACGACGAATGATTCGGCGGGCGTGATCACCGAGATGAGGGTGAAAGTCGGTCTGACTGTTTCCTGTCGCAGCGTATCAGCAGACGCGAGCGTCAGGATATTCTTGACCTGATTGCCTCTCAGATCCGTTCGTTGCAGAGTGCGAAGCTGGTCCAGTTTCGCGGCGCCACCCAAAGCTTCGACAGCCTTTGCGATCAGCTCTTGTCCGCGTTTGACCATCTCCGCTGTGGGTGGTGCTTTGGGAGGAGCTGGAACTTCCAGATACTTCTCGGGCGCGGCCTTGAAACGCGTCTGGCATTCTTCGGAGCCGAAGATATAGATGTGGCCATCGTGGACCAGATACAGATCAGGGTTTCCGGTCGTGGGCGAACCCATGCGCGCGCAGGCGCCTTTCAACTGGATCTCGTAACGAGACGGATCCTTTTCAAACGTCGTCTTGTTCTCTGCGTTTGCAAAGATGTATTGGAACTGCCCGCGCGTAACCTTGAACTTCACATCTCCCTGAACCTCTTTGCCTTGCACCAGCATCACCGGATCGAGGCCTTCGAGCGGGATGACGGTATCGGCGTTGGGAGATTGTGCGTTGGCAGTTGTAAGACCGAAAAAGGCGATTGCGATTAGAAGTAAACAGAAGGACTTGAACATGGCTTCGCTCCTGATTCACGACAAGTTTTCAGTGAAAAATTAGCAGAAGACTTGCGAGACAGGTGCTACTGAGGTGTGTACGGGAGTCACATTGTGACGAAAGGCGGGAAACCCATGACCAGCCGCAGACGGATCTCGGAGTCCGCCCACGTTCAATTCGCGCAGGCGACTTTGTTGATGCGCCAACCGGAGGCGGTTTTGAGCAGCGTCACGTTGATCCTGATCTTGTCCGTCTCACCAGAGGGTAACGTCACGGTTGCGGTGGCGTTGCTGTTTTTGATCTCCGGTGTGCTCACGCTGAAATTCTTTTCCCAACCGTTGTCCCAATCCTGTGCGCAGATGAAGATGTCTGCATCCATGCGCCGAATCAGCCGCGGCGCGTCCGCGTAAAGCTGCGGCGTCACATACTTCAACATCGCAGTTCTCTGCTTGAGCGGATTCGAATTTTCGAGCGTGAGTTGATGCAGGTACCAGGAATAGAAACCGCGCGTCACATCCTGCGGCGATGGAGATTGCTGCGCTCGTACCGGAATTGAAAGCAGGGCCACAGCGCCGATGATTACGAGTAGAAACGGTTTGCGCAATATGTTTTCCTCGGCGGGAATAATATCGCAAACCGAGTTCTTTAGACAGGATTACAGGATTTACATGTAATCCTGTCTTCAAGTTTGCGACCTAGTAAACAATCTGCCCGGTAGCAACCACATCGTACTCGCCTTCATCAGTCACATCGACGGACCAGAAAGTAGTGCCAGTTGCATGTTCAAACCGGCCCGTTCCGCCGGTCCATTCGTAGATCAGATCGGCATGGCCCGCGTTCGCGTTGAAAGTGCCGGTAATAGTGCTGGTGAGTTTTTCACCAGTAGCAGCCGTCAGCGTAGCTTCTCCTTGGAAATCAAATACTCCGGGAGTATTCGTCGCCGTCAGAGTGGCCGTACGATCGACCGTGATCGCACCGAGATGGGTTGCTGTCCCCGAGCCTTGAGCAACGACATCCAAGACGCTGCCACCACTCCCAGCGCGTGGAGTTGCTGTTAACCGGCCGTGTTCCACCAGGTGGAAAGGCCGTGCGCCCGCGAGCGCCGTCAGGGAGATAAGTCCTATCAGTGTGAGGGCGATCAGACTCGTACCGAACTTAGAAAAATAACGCTTCATCGAATTGTCCTTTCTGTTTGTTACTTCTAAACGAGAAGGACCATAGATGAGTCGTCATTTGCAGTCATAATCGTGCCGTAAAGGTGAGGTAACGTTTTCGTAAACTTACGCGAGCAGCCCAATCTGCCTGTGCATGGTCATGAAGTCGAAGTTATTCCAGGCCTCAACGATCTTTCCATTGTAGATACGGACGATCGTGATGCCGGTAAACTCGACCGGAGCTTGAGTCGCAGCTCTGCCTAGGAAGTCTCCTTCGTGCTTACCACGCACCGAGCAACGCGCCACGACCTTGTCATCTTCGGCAACCATGTCTTCGACAACGACGATCATGTTGGGCATGGCCTCGCGAAACATTGTGTGAAATGGTCTGAACTCACGCGGGCCTCTGATAGGCTTCGCGGGATCATCCGATAAGCCGTGCGCGATGCCGTTTTCGTCGAACATCTCATCGATCGCCTCGGCGCGTCCTTCATTCCACACTTCTTCAAACCAGCGGCGAACTAATGCTTTATTTTCTTCTGACATGAGGTCCTCCAAAATGTATGATCTGGGCGAGAAAACCTTATACAAACTTTGAAAACGGTTCAAGCTGCGTTGGCCAGCCTCAGATCTTTGGGAGATCTTGACCCTGGCAGTTAAGTACATAATCGATGGCGTTAGCCACACTGCGTTCAGTCCACAATAGGATTTTGCTGCCCTTGTGAGCCCATGGACTAAACGGATGTAACCACAGTCTGTCTTGTCTTAGCTGTCGAGTCGCATTTGCTTTTAAGGCGTTTAAGACGAGATCGGCGCGGCGGTTTGCAGTCACCACCGCATGCACATGATTGGTTCTCACATTGCAGGCATGCAGGTCCATTTCCGAATCTGACAGGTTTCGCGAATTGCCTTCTCAACTGAGCCCCGCTCCGTCGCTCCCAGAATAAGTGGATGAGTCTTCATCTGGTTGCGAATGTGTTCTTGCCACATGGTGTTGGGAGGCAAATAAGGCTCACCGTAGTTATTGTGAAAGCGATTAATGGCCCCGCGTCTATCGCCATGTAGCCAGGTGCCGTAGCTGCGAAAGGAGATCAAATAAGCGAGAGGAGTATCAGTGTCATTCCACATGATGAGGATGAGGAGCCTTTCTAAAGTCTGCCGGCATCCTGTCAGAACTTGTAAGGCAGTGTCAAACGCAAAAGCTCTGACCCAAAAGTCAGTATCGAAGTTGGACCGAGTCAGTACCACCTCGCGGTAGCGGGTGGGTTAACGATCAGCCGCAAACATCAATAAAGAACCTCGCTTGCTAACGGATCACCCACCCGCTACCGCGAGGTGGTACTGACCCGACCCAAGTTAGCCCCAATCTCGGATACAGCGCACCAAATTTGGACCGGTCAGTACCACCTCGCGGTAGCGGGTGGGATAACCATCAGCGCGCAAACATCAATAAAGAACTTCGCGTGCTGATGATCACCCCACCCGCTACCGCGAGGTGGTACTGACCCGACTCAACCCACCGGTTATGAGTGGTACTGACCTGACTCAAATAACATCCCCCCCCCTTGACAGTCTAGGGAACTATCCGTTAGTCTCTGCCCCTGACAATCTAGGGGAGAGACTTCATGGCAAATGAGCGCACGGACTTGATGCAGGGGACGCTGGAGTTGTTGATCTTGAATACTCTGGCGCGTGAATCGATGCACGGCTATGGAATCGTCCAGCGCATTCACGAAGCTGCCGAAGATCTGCTCAAAGTCGAGGACGGCTCGCTGTATCCCGCGCTTTACCGCATGGAGGAACGCGGCTGGGTTAAGTCGGAGTGGGGAGTGTCAGAAAATAATCGACGCGCCAAGTTCTATAAACTCACGAAAACAGGACAAAAACAGCTCGAAGCTCAACGCGCCAACTGGAATCGCATCTCAAGAGCAGTCACCAGGATCTTGCAGGTTACTTAACCATGAAAATCCCAATACTCAAACGGCAGCAGAAGACTTCGCTCGACGTCGAGGAGGAGTTGCAATTTCACGTTGAGATGCTCGAACGTAAGTATGCGCAACAGGGGATGCCAGCCGCAACCGCGAAGGCGGCAGCCTTGAGACGCTTCGGAAATCTCGAAACAGTCAAGAGACAGTGCGTGACGATAAGGAAGCGGAGCAGTTTGCTTTGTCGTGTTCTCAAACTGTCCTCAATTCTTATTGCACTCACTGGTCTCGCAGTACACATGTTGAGCTCGGATTACAAGGTCGGACGCATCGGAAGCATGTTAATCATGATCGCCGTCGCTGGTCGCTTGTTACTCTACCTGCGTGGATTAAGCCCCACCAACCAAAAAGCCTGATGCTCGTAATCAAAGACTTGATGAAGACTTACTCGAGCGGCGTGCAAGCGCTCCGGGGAGTTAGCCTCGATCTATCTCCCGGTGTCTTTGGCTTACTTGGCCCAAACGGATCCGGTAAGACAACCTTGATGAAGATCGTAGCGACACTATTGGAACCTGACTCCGGCACAGTCGAGATGAACAGCGTCGACTTGCTAACTCGCAAAGATCACACACGCCGGATGCTGGGTTACCTGCCGCAAGACTTTGGGCTTTATCCAACGCTCACAGCCTGGCAGATGATGGATTATTTCGCGAAGCTCAAAGGCGTCACCAACAAGAAAGAGCGTCACGCTTTGATCGATGCACTGCTCGACCGAGTCAATCTTTCGGCCGAACGCTCGCGGCGGCTGGGCGGGTTTTCAGGCGGGATGCGACAGCGTTTGGGTATCGCCCAGGCACTCATCGGCGAGCCGCAGTTAATCATCGTCGATGAACCGACGGCCGGACTCGATCCGGAAGAACGTGTTCGTTTTCATAATCTGATTTCGGAGAGTGCGACTGACGACACGGTCGTAATTCTGTCGACGCACATCGTGTCTGACGTCTCTAATCTTTGCAGCCGCATGGCCATCATTCGCCACGGAAAAATTCTTTCCACGTGCTCACCGCATGAAGCTGTGGATGAATTAAAAGAATCGGTGTGGGAAGGGACTATCCCGCGCGAGCACCTCTCAACTTTCAAGTCTCAATTCAACGTCATCTCCTCGCGAAACTTCGATGGCCAGGCGCGCGTGCGCGTAATCTTGAAAGATCAGCGTCCGACTGAAGAATTCAGTGAAGCGACGCCGGTTCTGGAAGATTACTATTTCGATCTCGTAAATCGACAGAACTAATGAGAAATCCCTTCCAGACGCCGTTCGCCGCGGTCTTCACTAACGAAGTACTGCTAAACGCGAAGCGCGTCGCTCCGTACGCGTTGATGGTGCTCTTCGCCGCGAATGCGATCTTGTGGTGGGGCTGGGGCCCCGGCGTGGAGAGAGGGTGGGCCACCAACAGCGACTTTTACATTCAAAGAAACATGGGAGGCTTCTCATTCATTTTGGGTCTTCCCATATTCACCGCGATTCTGATGGGCGACATAGTTGTCAGGGATTTTCGTCTGGGTGTAGATCCACTGATCTTTTCGAAACCGGTTAGCCGGGCTTCATATCTGCTCGGAAAGTTCCTCGGCGCTTTCTTTGTGCTGGTCTGTTGTCAGTCGGTCTTTGCGATCACGTTGTTTCTGCTTCAGTGGGTTCCGTTTTCGGGAATGGTCGTCCTGCCAGTCCGCGTAGTTCCATACTTCAAACACTTCTTTATCATCGTCGTTATCTCTCACCTGGCACTCGCGGCGATTTACTTCGCTGCCGGCACACTTAGTCGCAACGCAAAGGTAGTTTACGGGCTGGCCGCATGTTTTTATCCGGTTTACATTACGGTGCTCCTGTTGGTGCTGATGAAGCTACCCAGGATATTCAGGATACTCTTAGACCCGATGGGTGCCGCCAAATCTGGGCCGGTAATCACGATCGATCCCTGGCGTCAAAGCGCAGATGTCCTCAATAAATTCGTGGTGAGCTACAGTCTTGAGCAGTATGCTAACCGTGCGTCGAATATTATTCTCAGTAGTCTGCTCTTACTACTTGTGTACTCCCGGTTTCGAATTGACCCACAGGACAAGACAGACCATTTCACAATGCTGACGCTCTCTGACGCGCCTGACAAGATTGCCTACAGTGCTCCTTTTGATTTGCCTATCGAGACAGCGCCCGCACGCGATCGAGTAACACTTCCTAAAGTCACTTCAACTAAAGGACCAGCAGCGACTCTCTCCAAAATAATCGCGGCCACGGGTGTTGAGTTTCGACTGCTGCGCGCGGAACGTGGTCTTATCGTTCTTGTCCCGCTGGTGATCTTGCTTTCTGTTTTGTCGGTTCCCTGGTCACGAATCGCGGTTGAGGTCTCGTACTCTGTCACGTGTGCAACGAGCACAGCGAACATGCTGTTACTGTTTTTAGCCTGTGCAATCGTTTTTTACACGGGGGAGGCAATGCATCGCGATCGAGAATTGAGGATTGAACCCGTCATATGGTCCACGCCCGCGCCGAATAGTGTGTTGCTGCTGTCGAAATGGCTGGCGATGACGTTGGTGTCGCTATTGCTGGTGGTGGTAGGTGCTCTAACTACAATCGTGACGCAGTTATTCAGGGGTTATACGCCTGTTGATGTGTCGGCATACTTGATCGTCAATGGCGTAGTAGTCGTGCCCGGCGTCGTGTTCATGACCTCACTGGTTGTCGCGTTGAATGTGTTGCTGCGGAATAAGTACCTGATGTACGTGGTGGCCGTCGGCACAGGCGCCGGACTCATTTACTTATACAACCATGGTCATAAGCACTGGAGCTATAACCCGCTGCTCTATCAGCTCTGGACGTACAGTAATCTCACCAGCGGGACGATGCTCGCAAACAGACTCTACTGTCTTGCGCTTGCCGCCGCCTGTCTCTTGTTGGCCCACCTTTTGTTTGAACGCAGAGCTTAACTCGATCAATTCTCATTCTTTAATTTCTTTGTATCCACAAACTGATCCAGTTGGAATCCTGTTCCGTTGCCAAAACTTATGCTGTCAAACCAAAACTCAAATTTCTTGAAATCTTGGGGAGCCTTCTTTTCCTTCGTAACCAGACCCTTTTTATAGGTGTCCGAGATAACGAGAGTTGTAGTCTCGCCGGGCCCGAGGTGTTCGTCTCCGTTCGCGGCAACTCTCGCTATGTCGAGGTTTTCCAGCCTGCCGTACTGAAGTAGGATTCCCGATATCCCGTTTGGTGCCGGATCGTCAGGGAATGAAAGCACGGCATTAATGAAGTAGATCGGCTTGGTTGAAACATTTTCAATCTCTATCTGCAACTCGTTGGGCCAATTCTCAGACTGCACATTCTTCACTTGACGGACTCGGACCGGCATATCCGGAAACTCTTTGCTCTTGAACTTCCGCTCTTGACCGGAGGGTGATTGTGCGGTGCTCATCATGAGCGCACCTTTAATCAAAACTGGCTTCTTTGAATCGAGTAGTTGGCTGCCTTCATAACCAGTCCCGTCACCAAAACTAATAATTTCGAACCAAAAGTCGAGCTTCTTGAAATTGTGTGGCAGCTTTTGCTGCCTTACCGTAAGGCCTTTCCGGTAAATCTCGGAAATGGTAAGAACCACTGTTTTACCCGGATCGACGTGTTCGTCATCGGGTTGCGCGATTCTCGCAGTGTCCATGTTTTCGGGGTTCCCGAATTTAAACTTAATACCGGATGATCCATTCGGAGCAGGATCATCGGGAAATTCCAAAACAGCATTTATGAAATAGATTGGCTTGTTTGAAACATTCTCTACTTCAATCTTCAAATCATTCGGCCAAGTCTCGGACTGCAAGTTTTTCACCTTCCGCACGCGGAGTGGCATATCGGGAAACTCTTTGCTCTTAAACTTCCGCTCTTCATCGGAAGGGGATTGTGCGGTGCTCATGATGAGCGCACCTTTGATCGAAACTATCAATGACGCACAGATAACCAAAACTTTGAGCAGTGTGGTGAACGTGCCAAAGGCGGCTTTCAACGGAAGCATTAGGGTGTTCCTCTGTGAGCTAAAATATCACGTCGCCCAGTTCATGCGAGGGAAGTCACTCAAGATAGACCCAGTCAATGATTTCTGGTCCAACTTTGTCTAAGGACGGCTACACGTCCGCCTCTCTTGAATCACTAATTAGTCGTTCAATGCCTTGTTTGATTTTTGTGCGCGCCTTCCAGGTACCAAACCCATAGTAGGCGCCCAAAACCAGCGAGGCGAGCGTCAAGGCAGAAACAGCCATTAGCGATCGATCGGACAAGGCCTGGTGCGAGATAAGTAGAACAGTCGCAAGTGTGATGAACACACCCCCCATAAAGGTAAAGAACGCCAAATTCATATTCAGTGCAAGCTGAGCATCACCAAGGTCCCTCAACTCAGATTCTTGAACACGGTGCATTACTATCGTTCGAGGCAAATCCACAACGGTTACGCAGGACTTCGATTCTACATTAGTAATATTGGAATTTGAGAGCTTTTGAACTAACGCTGTGTCTGCCTTAATCGGGGTCTTATCCATAGCCTTAAACCTTTCAGGCCGTAACTGATCCTATGACCGTTAGAAGCGGAACTCTTGAAACGTCACGACGCGTTTACCCTTTTATTTCTTAAGCGATAACGAAGCTTTGCCATGACCGCATTTACGTTAATTCGGATAACTCGAATATCCTCACCTAAGCTGTTCGCTATCTCTTGATTAGTCCACCCTTGGAAATGAAGGTCCAAGAGCAGGTTCTCCCGGTCACTCAAACGCCGTTGCTCATCGCGAAGTGTCTTCAAGAGTTCTTCGGATTCTAGCCGTCTCCAGAAATCAACTTTGACAGCTAGCTCGATCTCAAGTAATTCAGTGGTTTCCCAATCGTCGAGTCTAAGCATTTGGTTTTCGCGATGACGTAGCCGGCACCGATCCAACCAGACGTTATACATGATCTTTATCAGGAAATTACGCGGTTCGTTTATACGGTCTGGATCGGGAGCATAGGCAAGGCAGCGCACGATTGTGTCCTGGACCAAGTCCTGAGCTTCAACGCGGTCGCGCGTTAATGTTTGCGCCCTTGCAAGTAACACGTGGTAGGAATCCCGACATACCCTTCCCCAGTGCGACGCCGCTTGTTGCTGAGATTGTTCGCATTCACTTATCAAGAGAAAACAATCCTCTGGAAATCGACGCTAGTTGTTACAGGCAGGGCTGGACTGGCAGTCTTCGAATTCTATCGCGTAGGAGGGTGAGCTTTAAGGTGCCTTAATGTGATTGCACGAACACATAAGGAGTTGAGTGCGCCTTCTGCATCGGCGCGCTCATTCCATTCCGGTGTCTCTCCTCTCCATCTTCCGTTACCCAATGCGAATGCCAGGAGCCGCAGCTCCTACCTCACTGTCGAGCAAACACAAAAAAACCTTGCAGCCGGAACAACCGGAGCATCCCATTCCTCACGCGTCAGGTTAGCGGACTCGGTCGCGCAAGGACTTCAAATCTTACTCCTGCATACCAAGACTGTAAAGAAAATTTCATTGCAGGATTGTTCATTTATAATTCACGATCCGATCACGGGAATGCGCTGAAGGCGTGAGGCAAATCACTCAACCAAAAAATCTTTTTTAAATGGTCGGGCAATCCGGTCTATATAAGTGAGGAGATTACCGTATCGGTATCTCTCTTCTTCCGTTTTAGGCCTTGCGCCAGGAACGGGCATCCAAAGATGACGCGTCAGGTTCTAGCGGACTCGGGCGCGTCATTTTCTTTCTTGATCTCAGATCCATATCACGCTACCTTGGGTTAGCGGTCCTCACGACTTCCACAACTCAGGAGTTAGGCTCACAGACACCATGCGACTGAAAGGCGTGATCAAGTCCTGGAACGATGAGCGCGGCTTTGGCTTCATCCAGCCGGCGCGAGGCGGACAGGAGATCTTTTTTCATATCACAGCGTGCTCCCGCGACACGGGGCGGCCGCAGGTCAGCCAGCGTGTCTTATTCGAGGTTGAACTCGGGCCACAAGGAAAGCCGCGTGCTCGAAACGTTGAGTTGATCCGGTTCGCGCCATACAGATCTAACCGCGACTTACGACACCCGTCGGGCGCAGCCACACTCTACGCTATTCCGGCATTTCTGATCGTCTACGTCGTAGTCACCCTGTTGTGGAAGACGCCAATCTGGTTCGCGCTTATCTACCTGTAAGCAAGTGCCATCACGTTTCTTGTCTACGCCGCCGACAAGTCGTCCGCCCAGCGTGGAGCGAGACGCACACAAGAGACCACCTTACACGTGCTCTCGATTGTAGGTGGCTGGCCTAGTGCTCTTCTCGCGCAGCAGGTATTGCGGCACAAGTCTGTGAAGGCTGAGTTCCGGTCGTTCTTTTGGGGCACCGTGGCATTCAATGTCGGAGCCTTCATCATTCTGTGCTCGCCGGTGAGTCCTATATTCTGGCCTGTGCAGTGACGGCTATTTCGCCGGCTCTTTTGAATACGCGTCGTAGGCTGTTCGCGCAAGCTGGGCGATCAATTTTTCCTGAGCTGCGTCAGGCAGTTTCGATTGATTCACCAGGACCGCCATCGCCAGATGACCGCGGCCAGCAGGAAGCGTGATGATGCCGACGTCGTTGGTTACTTTCGCGACTTTTGTAACTGGATCTGGCTCGCCGGAACCGGTCTTGCCGGCGACGACTGTGCCGCGCGGCAAGTCTCCTCGCAGTCGATGCAAGCCTATAGTTGAGCGCTGCATGAATCCTATTAACAGGTTCTGATGAGCAGGCTGGACGAGCTTTCCCTGTTGTAATTGGACGAGGAGTTTCGCGAGATCGTCTGCCGATCCGGTGTTTGGATTTTGGCGGTTCTTGAAGAATTCGCCGCTCGATATGTGAATGTCAAGATTTTGAAAACCCAGCGATCGCATGCGCTCGCTAACTTTGAGTGGGCCACCGACAAGTTCGACCAGTTTATCGGCCGAGGTGTTGTCGCTACGTGAGATCGCATACTCAATGAGCTGTTCGACGCTGACGTCGACCGGCTTTTTCCAGAGCGCCATATTGCCGGGCGTGCCCTGGACGGTGTCCGCAGGTGTGACGTGAACCTTCTGGTCCAATCGGACACGGTTCTCTTCGATATCCTTCAGGACAGCAATCGCGAGTGGCAGTTTGAAGACACTGTAGAGAGGCAACTGTGAGCTGCCATTGATGGAGATCGTTTTCCCGCTTTCGATATGAACAACGGAGAGACCAACTGTTCCTTGTGCTCCATCGCAGATCGACTTTAGACGTCGCTCGAGTTCTGGATCGACGGCAGCTACCGGGGACGGGGATTCATTGGGCGTTCTTAATTCCGCAGTGCTTGCAGATTTTGTGCATGCTGAAGTTAACGTGATGATGAGCAGCAGTAAACAAAACGAATCAAAGCGCATTGATGAGATCTCCCGGTGCGAATTAACTGCATCTTGTAAAATCCTGTCAATCCTGAAATCTTGTCTAAAGCTGGACATGATTTCATGAGTTTTCATGATTTCAAGATATTGAACAACAGATTCTTTTTGCCGCCACGATTCTGATCTTGTAGAATTCCTAACAGTTACAAGGTCAGTCTTCTGAATTCCCCCGCACATTACGCCTTTAATCCGTCTTAAGGTAGGGAAACTATAACTATGACTAATCAGCGCTTCAGGGTGAATACTCCCATGGTCACTCACGAAACCATCGATGGCGAGGCCGTGATCATCAACCTCGATAGCGGAAACTACTACAGCCTAGTCGATGTGGGCTCCTTTATCTGGGGTCTCATTGAACAAGGCGCTTCGGCGGGCGAGCTTCAGAATCTGGTCAGCCAGAGCTACGAGGGCAACGCCTCGGAAATCGATCGCGGCGTGGAGGATTTGTTGGTCCAACTGCAACAGGAGAGCCTGATCGTTCCCGTTGACGAAGCGGGAGCTTTCGATCCTACCGAACTAGCTTCCAGCAATGGCCATGAGAAACCGTCATTCAATCCACCGTTGCTGAACAAATATTCCGACATGCAGGAACTGTTGTTGCTGGACCCGATTCACGATGTAGATGAGGCTGGTTGGCCCAAGCCGAACCCGGACGTTCCAATCGCTAAGTGAGATTCTCTCGCCGACAAGTCGTCAGAATTTATAACGCCTATGCCCCAGGTCGTTCCATCACTCATCTCAGACCATCAACAAGCGTCTCGATCTGTCGAGTACTTCGAATCCGTCCACGAGCTTTTTGAGTCGGCCCAGCAGGTGACTGGTGCAGTTGAGCGCCGTTACATCGTGGGTGGTTATCTGGTCAGGCTAAGTTTTGCGGGTCCGACTTTGCTTTCGCTGACGAGGGCGCTCGAACATCTCGCCACCGATGACGAGTCGACTCCAGATCTGACTATTTGTCTGTGGGATTCCGAGTCGACGGGTCAACGCATGACTCAGCGGCCGTGGCAGGAAGACGATTTTCTCGCGCGCGGTGTGATCCAGGGTTACAACACCGAACGAATCTACACTGCTTTTCAACATGGCTCAGCCGCTGTCAGCGTTCTTGATACGGAACGCAATCTGGCGGTCTTCTGGGCGCCCGATTCGAGGCTTCCTTACTGGGAACACGGGTCACCGTTACGGAGCATTCTTCATTGGTGGCTGTTGAGCAAGGGATTGCAACTGGTCCATGCCGCGGCGGTGGGAAACTCAAGCGGTGGAGTTTTGATAGGAGGCAAAGGAGGGAGTGGTAAGTCGACTACAGCGCTGACCTGTCTTCAATCCGATCTCTCGTACGTCGGTGATGATTACACGTTGCTGGGATTCGATTCCGGACCCGTGGTCCATAGTCTTTACAATTCCGCAAAACTAAACAGCGACCACATACAACGCTTCCCGTCATTGCTGCCTAAGATAGCCAACCCCGAACGATTAACTGACGAGAAGGCGCTGCTGTTTGTAAACGAACACTATCCCGCGAAGGTCGCTACGCGATTGCCGGTACGCGCCATACTGTTACCTCGCGTCACCGGTGTGCCGGAAACGCGATGGAAACGAGTCTCGGTGGCGATGACGCTCGCGGCGTTGGCGCCCAGTACGATATTCCAGCTTCCGCGAGCCGGCGGCGAGGCGTTTAAGTTTCTGGCCACGTTCGCGCGTCAGCTTCCTTGCTTCAGTCTTGAAGTGGGCACAGATCTGGCCGGCATTCCACCTGTGATCGAAGGATTACTGGCGGAGATCGATTCTGGCTTGCGTTCGGAGGGATGAGTGAATCCGTTAGTCAGCGTAGTCATACCGGTCTTCAACGGCGAGCGATACTTGCGCGATGCGGTTCAGAGTGTATTGGACCAGCGGTATGCGCCGCTTGAGATCATCCTCGTTGACGACGGTTCGACGGACGGCACAGCAACTGTGGCGCAGAGTCTTCCTGAAGCGGTCAGCTATCTGCACCAGACAAATCAGGGTCCCGCAGCCGCACGCAACCGCGGTATCGAGCATGCACGCGGTGGACTGATTGCTTTTGCAGATGCGGACGACTTATGGCCTCCAGCGAAGCTCGAGTTGCAACTGCCTTATCTGATTAACGAGCCGGCGATTGAGATCGTGATGGGACGAATTCAGCTTTTGTCAGAAACGGGTCTGACTGAATCTGCGTTCTCGGTGAACTTAGGGTGCGCCGTCATTAGAAAATCTGTTTTTGATCGCGTTGGATTGTTTGATGAATCGATGCGTTTCAGCGAGGACGTCGACTGGTTTATGCGGGCAAGAGAATCCGGCGCAGCAATCATGACGATTGATACTGTCACGCTGTTTTATCGTCAACACGAACAGAACATGACGCGTGGCAAGAGCACATCGGAGCTCAATGTGTTGAAGGCACTGAAGCGATCGTTGGACCGGCGCAGAGAGCGCGCGGGGTTCGCCGCGGCATTACCAAACTTTAAGACGTCAATCGAGGAGTAGAGAATTGATATTTCTTCTCTGTGCAACCTCTGTGTTCTCTGTGTCTCTGTGGTGAAGTCTGCTTAGTTACCACCACAGAGACACAGAGAACACAGAGGCTGCACAGAGAAATCCAACCAGAGGACCACGTTACGAATGACCGAAGAACAGTCGCTGGTCAGCATAATTATTCCGGTTTACAACGGTGCGCGTTACCTACGTGAGGCGTTGGAGAGTGTCTTTGCGCAAACCTACCATCCTTTCGAAGTGATTGTTGTGGACGATGGGTCGGTCGACGATAGTGGCCTTATCGCGCAGAGCTTTCCTGATGTGCGTTACATACGTCAGGCCAATCAAGGTGTCGCAGCCGCGCGCAACAATGCGATCGAGGCCGCCCGCGGTGAGTTCTTCGCGTTCCTCGATCAGGACGATCTGTGGACGCCTGAGAAGCTGAGGCTTCAGATTGGGCATCTGCTGTGTCATCCGGAGTTAGGCTACACGCTCACGCAGCAAAAGTTCTTTCTTGATCCGGGCGCGGCGTTACCGTCCTGGTTCAGGAAGGAACTCTTTGATTCGGTTCACACTGGCTGGGTGCTCGGTACGCTCGTCGTCCGACGCCCAACGTTTGAGCAGGTCGGTAATTTCGCTACCGGCTATGCGGCAGCTAACGACAGTGACTGGTTCTTCCGCGCTAAAGCCGCCGCGATACCGATGGCCGTCGTGCCTGAATTGCTCCTGCTCAAGAGAATTCACGAGGCCAACGAATCGAGTCGCGCAAAAGAGGTTCTGTCGGAACTGCGAAAGGTCGTCAAGAGCTCGCTGGACCGGCAGCGCAGCCAATGAATATGCAACTAGTTAGCGTAATCATTCCCGTCTATAACTACGATCGCTATCTCGGCGAGGCGATAGAGAGCGTACTGGGCCAAACACATCCGCACCTTGAAGTGATAGTGGTCGATGACGGATCAACAGATCGAAGCAGTGAAGTAGCAAAGAGCTTCGCTGATCGCGGCGTGCGGTACTGCCATCAGCTTCATGCCGGAATCGGACCAGCGCGAAACACAGGAGTGGAGCTGGCTCAGGGAGAGTATCTAGCTTTTCTCGACGCCGACGATCGCTGGCCGCCCGAGAAGATTGAGCGACAACTCAACGCATTCGACAGTGATCCGGCGCTGGAGATGGTTTTTGGTCAGGCGCTGCAACTTCAAAATGGTCCAGCGTGGGAAGCAGCAGTCAACAATTACAAACCTTCTGTGAACGGCATGGTTCCGGGGATGGTACCGGGAACGATGCTCATCAAGCGTAACGCTTTCTTTCGCGTTGGTTTATTCAAGGGCGACTTGAAAGTAGGAGAGTTTATTGATTGGTATGCACGGGCGGTTGAATTAAACGTCCGCTCCCTAGTGATGCCGGCTTTGTTACTTTGGCGCCGGATTCACGGTTCCAATCAGGGTGTACGCGAGCGACAGTCGGTGAGTGATTATGCTCGAGTGCTGAAGGCGAAGCTTGATCGAAAGCGAGCATAGCCACAAAAAGGCACAAGAAGCACAAAAAATGATTAGTCGTGCTCAAGAATGGGAGGCGCTGCTCAGAGAACGGATGTTGCCGTATTGGCAGACGATGGTTAGCGCGCGCGGAGGTTACCAGGTTTACGACCCGGGTGAACGCTCGTGGCGTGCGCAACTTAAATCCATGATCAAGGAAAGTCAGAACGAGAGCGTGCGCGGTTTGGTGTCTCAGGCACGATTGCTCTGGGTGTTCTCTCATGCGCATCTTTTGGGTTATGACTACCTAAAGGCGGCCCAACATGGATACGCCTATTTGATCGAGACAATGCTCGACCGCGAGTACGGCGGCTTCTACTGGAAAACTGACGTCAACCGCGGCGTAATCGAGCCACACAAAATTCTGTACGGTCAGGCAATGGCCATCTACGCGCTCGTCGAATATCACCGCGCCAGCGCGTTGTCAGAACCGCTCGAATACGCTTGTTCGATCTATGACATGGTGCAGCAAAATTTTCATGATGCGACGCACAACGGCTGGATCGAACACTGCGACCGAGACTTCACGCCATTCACCCGTACAGGCGAGCGGTTGCCGGGCGTGCCCGATGTCATCGGATTCAAAAGCGGCGATGCCCACTTGCATTGGATGGAAGCGTTAACTGAGCTCTACGCTGAGACCAAAGATGCTTCAGTGCGAGAGTCGCTGCTTGAAGCGATCGAGCTGCTGTGCACGAAGTTTTATCCGCCAAACGTGAACGAATCTTGTGAGTATCTCACGCCAGATTGGAAGCCCGTTGTGGGCGACGAGTTTGCAAATGTCTCGCATGGTCATATGGTCGAATTTGCGTGGTTACTGCTGCACGCTCAGCAAACACTCGGGCTGCCTCGCGATTGGGATCACTTCGAGAGCCTCGTCCGGCATTCATTACGATATGGATTCGATCATGAGCGCGGAGGACTATACTTCAGAGGCAAGCCGCACGAGGCTGCTTGCGACACGACTAAGTACTGGTGGGTTCAGGCAGAAGCGTTGTCGGCACTGACTGATGCTGTCGCTCACTTCGATTCGGATGAGTACAACGAACCGCTCACTCAGCTAGTAAATTGGATACTCAACTATCAGATTCGCTCAGACGATGGCGTCTGGATCGTAAGCACAGACGCGGCGGGCCGGCCGCTGAACGTGAAGAAGGCCGGTGAGTGGAAAGCCGCTTACCATGAAGTTCGCGCCATAACAAAATTTGTTCACAGCTTTGCGCCACAGTTCCAAACATGATCGCTGTTAACAACGAACCCGGCTGCTGGCCCACGCGAGTTCAGGAGCTGCTGCTGCGTGCAGCGCTGCTGGAGGGTGAGCCTGCGTTGGCGGCCTGGAACGAGTGGCGGCGCACCGTCAACATCGCCGTGGTCGACTACGGCTCGCACCGCATGATTCCTCAGCTTTACCGGAACCTGCAACGCCATGGAGTCAAAGACCCGCTCATGGATCGGCTCAAAGGCGTTTATCGCTACTATCTCTACAAGAACGAGATCCTCATGCACCGGATCGGAAACCTGCTGGCAGCGTTCGAAGACGCAGGGATCAACACTATGGTGCTCAAGGGCGCGGCTCTGATTCCGCTCTACTATCGAGAAAGCGGTCTGAGACCGATGCTCGATGCTGATGTGCTGGTCCATGCCCGGCAGGCGGAGCAGGCGATGGAACTGCTGGCACGTTTGCGCTGGAAGCCAGTTCGCTGCACGCGGCCGCAAATGGACATTCCGATTTTTCACTCAACGCCTTTCGAGGATGATGGCGGACGGCAGTTGGATCTGCATTGGCACCTCTTCTGGGAGTGTTTCAACGCGAAGGAAGTTGATGAGTATTGGGAGAAGGCAGTCGCGATCACCGTCGGTAGAGTGCAAACGTTGGCGTTAAGTCCGACGGATCAACTGCTGCACACTTGCTGGCATGGCGCTAGGTGGAATGAAGTGCCGCCCATCCGGTGGGTGGCGGATGCGATGGCGATTCTCGGTGCCGCAGCGGCGCAGATTGAATGGGCCAGTTTGTTGAAGAAGGCACAGCGACATCGCATCACGCTGCCGGTCAAGGACTCGCTCGAGTACTTGAAGAAGACGTTTGACGCACCGGTTCCTGACACTCTGCTCAAGTCGCTTTCAGCGGTTCGCATTTCAAAGACAGAACGCGAGAACTACGACTTAGTGTTGAATCCGAAGACTCCGCCGACGACGGGGAAGATTCTGCGGATGCTTTATTACGATTATCGTTGGTTGTCGAGTAGTACCAGCGCGCGGTTCAAGCCGCTGGCATTTGCGCGGCACGTGCAAACGAGGTGGGAGATGGACCGCCTCTGGCATGTACCGCTCTACATGCCGATCAGAATGGTGCGCCGCGTCCTCACCGCAAGATCCATTACTTAGCCACAAAAAGCACAAAAAGCACAAAACGGATTTTCTCCCTATTTGTGCTTTTTGTGCTTTTTTGTGGCTACATCTGCTCCTGAAAAACTTCTACATAACCGCCTTGCGCTTCCCAGAGTCTTCGGTAGGTAGGACAGTCGGCCAGCAATTCCTGGTGCGTTCCCAGACCCACGGCGCGTCCTTGTTCCAACACGAGGATGCGGGTCGCGTTCCTGAGCGTCGACAGACGATGCGCCACCGAGACTGCCAGCCGGCCCATGGCCAACTGATCTACGGCCCGCTGTACTCGCGCCTCCGAATAAGAATCGAGACTGGAGGTCGCCTCATCGAGAAGAAGAATCGGAGCGTTCTTGAGAATGGCTCTGGCGACGTTGACGCGTTGCGCCTCACCACGCGATAAAGCACGACCCCCTTGTCCGACCACAGTCTCATACCCATCCGGCATGGCCATGATCTCGTTATGGATTTCCGCAGCGCGCGCGGCTTCTTCAACCTCCGCCTGCGTTGCGTCAGGTCGCCCACTAAGTATGTTTTCGCGAATCGAAGTGGAGAAGAGAAACGGGTCCTGTGTCACGATCGCCAGCTTTGCATAAATGTCTCGCAGGCGTAAGTTGCGCAAGTCCTCACCATCGATCGTTACTCGACCATGCGTCGGATCGTAGAAGCGAGCGACCAGACTGAGCAGCGTAGACTTTCCAGCTCCGGATGGACCAACGATTCCGAGCGTCTCACCCGCGCGCACTGTGAACGATACATTCTGGAGCACCAGTTTCTGATTGAAACTGAAGTCGACGTGATCAGCCGTAATCGAAACAGGAGAGCCACTGAAAGCACGCGCGCCCTTTCGATCCTGTATCTCGGGTTTCTCAGCCAGTAGCTGTTCAATGTGGTAGACGCTCGCGGCGTAACGTTGCACGTCAAGGTACGCGCTGTTCAGGTTGTTCAAAGGTCCTTGGGCGGCGCGCATCGCGAGGAGGAAAGCGAGCAGCTCGGGCCAACCGAGTCGACCCGACATCACACTCAAACCGCCGACGATGATCACGACGACAACGTTGAGTGCGGCCAGTGATTCCAGCACACTGCGCGCGAACGCTTGCACGCGTTCCATCTCGATCAGTTCGTCGAAATAGACGCGCGCACGGTCGACAGTTCGTTCGCCTTCCGCGCGCTCGCCCTGATAGATCTTGATGACGCGAATGCCGTGCAGGAGTTGGAGCAACGAGTCGAAAAGTGCGACTCCCTTTTCTCTGACGCCGAAAGAGCGTGCGAGTGTGCGCCGGGCCAGAATGTAGATTGGTAACGCGCCTACGGGGACCAGGATAAAAGCCCAGATCGAGAGCGTCACACTGAAACTCAATGCGGCGGCGACGAGGCCGATCGTCTGAAGTACCTCGAGGATGATTCTCGCCGTCGAGAGGACCACCATCCGCATCTGGATCACATCCTGCCGGATGCTTTCCAACAACTCGCCATGTGTCTTGCGGTCGAGAAATCCGACGGACAGACCGAGCAGGTGACGAATCATTCGTTCCATCGTGCCAAGCTCGATTGCCTTGACGATTTTTTGTTGCGTTACCTGGGAATCATAGTTGAAGGCGGCTGCGGCCAAACTTACCAGCAAGAGGAGAGCGACAGTTATCCAGAGTGCTGACTGAGCGTTGATCGAGAATCCGAAGGCGCGTCCCTGGCCGAGTACGCCGGCGAGAAACTCGCGGATCAGTAGGATCGACGCGGCGGTCATGGCGGCGCGTCCCAGCGAGCCGATGGTGAATCGGGCCACCAGGCCGGGATGTGGCCGCAGCAAGCGGATTAGCATTAACAACTGCTGTTTCAGTTTCACGATTTGAGACTTGGGCTGTGTGTTCGGCGCCCAGTTAGGCAGGCCAGAGGGATAATAACATTTACATGTCTATCCTGAAAAATCTTGTAAATCCTGTCTAAAGACTTATTTCACGGGTCAGTGCTTGTACGAGCAGATCGACTGCTTCTTTTGTTTGTACCGCCAAACGCAGATATTGCTCCGAGGACCCGATCTTGTTGCTGCATTCCCGCACCATCAATCCGTACTCTTGCAACAGCCGATCTCGAAGCTCTCGCCCTGGTACATCGGCTGGCAGCTCAACGTAGACAAAATTCGCCCTGGACGGAAACACTCGCAACCCGGGAATCCGTTCCAGTCGTTTCAGCATGTACGTTCTGTCTTCTGCGACAAGCGCCAGGCTCTGCCGGAATTCGTCCTTAAACTCCGACAGGGTTTTGAGAATGTATGCGGCCAGGCCGTTGACGTTCCAGAACGGCAGTTCCGACCTGAGTCGCTCTGCCGCCCGAGAATTCATCGCCGCGTAACCGAGTCGGACTCCATGCCAACCTAACGACTTACCAAGACTCTTAACCACGACCAGATTCTCAGCCCGCGGTATCAGCTTCACCGCGCTCTCGAGATCTGCGAAGTCGAGGAACGATTCGTCAATCACGATCAGCTCTACTTCGGGCAAACTGAGTACGAGTTCTTCAATCCCGGCGGCCTCGAACCATGCACCCGTTGGATTATTTGGATTGGAAATCACGAGCATCCTTACACCAAGTTCCAAGGTGCGCGAAACCAGTTCTGCAATCTGGAGACGAAAGTTTCTCCGCACGTCGTGTTTGATTGTATGGAGTGGAATGCCGAGTTCGTTCGGCAAATCGGTCCAACGGCTAAACGTCGGAATCGGTGTGAGTATGGGACCGCGCGTAAGATGGCACAGGCGCGTGATGATCTCGGTCGATCCATTTGCAGGCACGATGCACTCAGGCGGAACTCCGGCAATCTCGGCAATGTGTTTCGCATGCACTTCGGCATAGTCGGGATAGTAGCGAAGAATTTCCGGTAAACGTTCGCTGATGCGTTGGACCATTTGCGGCGGCGGAAAGTGCAAATTGACAGGTATACAGAAATCCAGCAGCGGACCCTCGTAGATGGCACTCTCCTTGACCGAAAAAAAGGACGGGTTGTGCGAACGCACGTTGAAGAGATCTGCGACTGTGTTGTTGCTCATGTGCACTCTCCCACTATTGGACGCATAACCAGAAAATTTCTTCCATCCGTTCTTGATCCCGATCAAGAACGGATTGGCATGTATAATCCTGCGGCGTGAAAGCCACTTTCCGGCAACGCCTCCACGCCTCGCTCTTCAACCCGGTGGATATCTCATTCCTGGTGTTCTTTCGCGTCCTTTTCGGCGGCATCATGTTGTGGGAGGTCTATCGCTACTTCACTCACGGCTGGATCTATTCAATCTCATCAACTCGGTGATATTCGAGATCGGCATCTTTCCGTGGTTGATGCTGGGCGCACTCTTGATTTACTTTCCGCCGGACTTGATGCGACGGTTCGCGCGCGCGTTCATGTCGCCCGGCGAAGAGTTAGACGAGGCGACGCCAGTTTCTGCGAGCAGCAACTGCTCGTCGTTATCAACCTCGCAAAAAGTCGTTGTGGGACTGCTGGCTGCCTACCTTATGGTCCAGGTCATTCTCCCGCTGCGTCATTACCTCTATCCAGGTGATGTCAGTTGGACTGAAGAAGGACACAATTTTTCGTGGCATATGAAATTGCGAACCAAGACTGGCGAAGCAGTCTTTACCGTCACACATCCGGAAAGTGGACAAACCTGGACCATCAAGCCGCAGGACTATCTGGAATCACATCAGGTCGTGAAGGTGATCACGAAGCCGGACCTGATCCTGCACTTTGGGCACTTTCTCGCGGACGAGAAGAAGCGTGCAGGTTACGACAATGTGGAGGTGCGGGCGCACGTAATGGTGTCTCTGAACGGCCGCCCACCGCAGTTACTGATCGATCCGAGTGTAGATTTAACTAAGGAAGAAGTGGGTCTTTTACCGGCGCGCTGGATAGTGCCGCTCACGACGCCGCTCGTGCCGCATTAAAGCTTCTTTCGCCACCATTCGATGGCTCGTTGCATAGACAAGATGCGAATCTGTTTATCATCGAAGATAAAAGTAAAAGTGCGCGGGATCCGGCTGTCGCTCAATCCGTCAACGATCTCGCTTAGACCATAGCTCAAACTGATCTCTTCGACGCTGGTATTGGCCCACGGATATTCATCGCCGTCCAGTGATTTGCGCAGCGACGAGTCTCGGCCCGGCTGATAATCCAAAACGATCGGAATGCCGCTCTGACGACTGAATGTGTCAGCCGTAGTCTTGACCGATTTCACATACAAGCCACTCACTTTCTGTGTCTGGACGCGATCCCAGAGTTGACGATCCAGATGTTGATTGAGCTCGCTGATGATCTCGCTGCGATTGGGGCAAGCAGGACGAGCGGCCAGGTCAATCAACTTCGGCCATGTTCTTCGTTCCCCGATTTGCGCCAGAGCCAGGCCAGTCTCTGCGATCCCGTACTCATCACCCGTAACGCTTGTGTCCAACAGCACCAATAGATCATCTACGGATTCTCTCGCGCGTAGGACACCGAGCGTCGCCACCGCCGCGGACTGTAAGAACGTATTTGAATCTCTCAGGCGCGCGTACTCTCTCAGCACGGGGATCGCCTTGCGTGCTTCAAGCTTGCCGAGGCACGTCATGATGTCGCGGCGAATATTGCTGTCTGTGCCAGTATCCTCCGGATTACCGCCGAGCACGGTGTGACTCTCGAGCACGGCGATAAAGGCGGGTGCAATAGCAGTCGCTTTTAGTTTTATGAGGAAGTCCAGCATGTCACCGCGGCGTGTCAGGTCAGCATCAGTCGCCTTCTTGACGATCAGGGGAATCGCCCGCGACTCGCCGAAAGAGAGTAATGCGGCCAGCGCATACGCCTGCGTCTGAGGGAGTTGGCCCGCTTCGGTCAGCTTCCAAACTGCCTGGGCGTGCTCGCGTGCATTGAATTTAACGAGCGCGTCCAATGCCCAGTAGCGATTGTTTTGGCTCGGGTCTTTAAGAAGTGTCGCGACGTCAGATGCAGCCTCTCTACCATTGACTTTCACCAAATCGGTCATCGCGTGGTATCGCGTGAGCTCGTCCTTGTCGCGCAGCATCGTGAGGAGAGTCGGGACAGCCTCCTTCGCGCGTAGGCTCACGAGTGCTTCGAGTGCGTGACGGCGAATGGATTCTTCCGGGGATTGCAGTAGTGGCACTATCTGCGGCGCGCTCTCGACCGCCTGCATCGTCGTCAGCATCTGAAGGACGACATATTGGACACCTCGTGAGCCGTCAGGTAAGTAACGGGTGAGGAGTTTGGCTGGAACCTTCACCTTGAATTTCATGACAACGTCGCGGAGTTTCGACCACGTTGCGGAGGCGCGACGCTCGTCAACCTGATCCAAATTGCCGGCGAGGATGCTTTGGACGACGGCTGCGTAATCTGAAGCCGGAAGGTCATAAGGAAAAACATGCTCTGGCAGGTGACCGGTCTTCTTCAGTATTACCAACTCGTCCAAGACGCTGATCCGCTCATCTTCGTTGCTGGAATGTAATCTCTCGGCTACGTTTGGGATGACGCGCAAAATGGCCGGCGAGAGTTCCTGTCCGTGGACCAGTCCACTCAAAATGAGGGCGAAAAATATTGCTGCTAAAGCTCTATTGCTGGACATACAGCGTCCGACCCAACTAAATCTTGTGTCCGATCACGTCGGAGCTCTGACGTGGTTCCAAATGAAGTCATCGAAGAATATCACAACTGTTTGAATACGATGGCCGAACCGACCGCCACCCAAGTGCTGCTTGACATTTAGGGAGATACAGGAAAATACTCACGCAGTTCTTCATATCTGATCAAATCACGGGCTTGTGATGTGCTGGCCTTCGGCCACGCAATTACATGTAGTTTCCTCGAGCATTCGCTTTCGTAATTCAGCATCGGGACTCCGGTTATCTGTCGTACCACTTAGTTTCAATAAGTGTTTGGAAGGCTCGCTCATACTTAGCTAATGAAACCTGATGACCTGGGACGTATTCATCTCGCACGCGACAGAAGATAAGAACGCCGTTGCCGATCCGCTGGCAAAAGCGCTGAGTAAGGCTGGTCTAGCTGTTTGGTACGATACCTACGAACTGGACATAGGCGATCGGTTAAGAAGATCGATTGAACAAGGATTAAGTCAATCGCGCTATGGAATCATCGTTCTTTCGCCGGATTTCTTCAAAAAACATTGGCCGCAATTGGAGCTGGACGGACTTGCACAACGGGAGGAGAACGGCCAAAAAGTTATTCTTCCGATCTGGTACAACGTTACTGCTGAAGATGTCAAAAAGTTTTCGCCATTGCTTGCGGATCGTATTGCTGCAACGTGGGACAATGGGTTGGACTCAGTGGTCCAATCGATAGTTCGAGTTGTTAACAAAGATAAGTCTCAACCGGCAACAGTTTTACCAAAAACAAACAAGGCCACGCTGTTTATCTCGAAGTATAGGAAATCAATTTTTTCGGTGGCCCTACTCGTGGTATTGACCGGTCTCGGCTTCTACTTTTCACAACAACTTCTCAAGAATTTCAGGGCGACGCCAACTCCGGTTCCGTCTCCCACGGTTAAGGCGGTTCCGTCACTGAAAAAATTATTAATATCTTTCGCCGCCTTCGTACCGGGGCAGGATAAGTCGTTATTAAGCTATCGACACCGACTTGAGAATGGCATCGCGCAACATATGAAAGCGGATAACATCTGGGAAGAAGCGGATGGGATCAAGATTACGGGCATCACGGGTACTCCTATGAGCGCGACTATCGGACCATCTTCGTCTTTGATTCCTAAACGAGATACAGAAAGAGCTGCTTCTGATTATCTAAATGCCATTGCATTTGATATTCAAATCTACAAACCGGTTGGCAATGAACAAATCACCCCTCTTACGCCATTTGATAGTAATGAGTCTGATCTATCGTTCGCGATCAGTGCCTGTATTGATAAACAGACTTCGCGATTCGACTGGGCTTTCCCAGTGATGAAACTTGGTTACGATCTATCCTCTAAAGCCTTTTTTCTTAACGCTGATTCCATGCCCTCTGAACCCAAGGGCTGGACGAAGAACGACAGTATCAGGACGATCAGCGACCTGTTAGGAACTCGACTCACAATTTCATACAGATTCAAGCCGTTGGAGGAGAAATTCGACTTGTATTCCTTCAAAGTGACAGCGGTAACAGATACGGGTGAAAGAACGTTCGATTTTAACCATCAGGATATGAAAAGGTATATCGATAAGTTTGGCAGTCCGTTCTATGTTGCTTATTTCCCTCAGAATTGATCTGGACCCGTAATTAAAGGGCTGGCGTGGGTGCCAGCCCTACTTGAAAAAACAGTGTGTGGGCAGGCTGAATTAGTAGTTGATGCTCCCAACCAGCGTGAACGTGTAGGCGCCCGTGATGAAGTTCTGCTCGACTACGATTGCGGCTTTTCCACTCACGCCTTCGAAACGGCCGGTGCCGTTCTGGAACACCATGTCTCCGGTTGCGATGCCGGTGCGAAGGTCCATGCGACCATTCTCGATAACTGTCGGAAGACGATCGCCGTTGGCGGCTACGTACGTAACTTCGCCGGGCACAGTCACGATGGTCGGGTCGCTGGGGTCGGGCACGAAATAAATCTTGCCGCTACCAGTGAAGGCTCCGACGTGAGTCCCGTTACCCGATAACATGAGGTTCGCACCGATGACGTTGCCGGCGTCATCTGTGATGAAGGTTGAGATGCCATTTCCACTGGCGGCATATGGACGCTCAGCTGCGCCCACCGGAATGATTCCCAATGACAGAGCAAAAGCCAGGATAAAAGTTTTGACCAGGGCGAAACCTTTCATGATGATCTCCTTCATATGATTCAAGATTGGGCCTCGTACGACCCCGTACGTCTTAAAGTGGTCAATATTCGAAGAACATCACATCCGATTTTTTGTTGGGGTAGCGCACATACTTGGGCCGGGTCAGTACCACCTCGCGGTAGCGGGTGGGTGCGTAGCATTTTAGGTCTGTGTGAGGTGAGTCACGCATGGCTGCGCACCCACCCTCTACCGCGAGGTGGTACTGACCCGATCCAACAGTGATCTCTGACTTCGAACCAGAAATATATTCATACCGTCCCCGCCGTGATATAAGCGCCGTACCTCGTAACTCCCAATCGCGCTCCCAATCAGTCCCAGAACTACAAACGTAAGCAGTTCCGGTCGATCTGCTTACTACGGTCGTCAACCGCTGTTCGCCAGCCACCTCCAGGTGTGACTGCTGGTGAACCTCTACAGAGGAAAGGGACAAATCGATGAAAAAATCGAAGTTCGGAGTCGTTGCCAAAACGCTGATTGCATTTTCTGCCGTGCTGGTAGTCCTGACAATTTCCATGACTACCGCAACCATGACGCCGCTCAGCGAGGGATTCGAAGCCGGCGGCAAGACTGCTTACGCGGCGGCCAACGTAACGCTGGGAACCGGGTCGTGGTTCATGGACGACGCGCTCACCGGCAATCTCTCTACTGACAGAAAGACAGGCGCTTATTCAGCCCGCATTCGGAATACCGGTCTCATCCACATGAACTTCAATAAGACTGGTGCGGGAACCGTTTCGATTCAACATGCGGTGTTCGGCACCGATGGTTCAAGCACATGGCAGTTGTGGTCGTCGACAACAAATGGGAGCACCTGGACTCAAATCGGTGCCACCGTGACTACCAGTTCGACAACGCTTCAGACCGCAACCTTCACCGTCAATAACGCCAATGCAATTCGGTTTGAGATCAGGAAAGTCTCCGGCGGCGCGAATCGCATCAACGTCGACAATGTCCAGATCGGTGATTTCTCGTCTCCGAGTCCGACTCCGACTCCTACACCGACAACCAACGAACATCTCACGATGGGTAACCCCAGCAGTGCGGTTACCGACGTGAACCAGCCGAACAATTACCTGATGGAAAAGCCGCAGTACTCGCTGTCTTACAGTCGCGATAACGGTGGGCCAAACTGGGTGAGCTGGCACCTGGATTCCTCCTGGCTGGGAAGTACATCACGACAGGATGACTTTCGCGCAGACACGACGCTGCCAGCCGGCTGGTACCAAGTTCAAGCGACGGATTTTTCCGGGTCAGGGTTTGATCGCGGTCACATGTGTCCTTCAGCCGATCGCACGATCACCGTCACCGCCAACTCTGCCACTTTCCTGATGACCAATATGATCCCGCAGCTTCCGGCGAACAACCAGGGCGTGTGGGCCAATCTGGAAAGCTACAGCCGAACGTTGGTTTCACAAGGCAACGAGCTTTACATCATTTCCGGCGGCCAGGGATTGCAGTATTTCATTGCGAACGGTCATGTAGCAGTGCCCGCGCAAACGTGGAAGGTCATCATCGTGTTGCCCGTCGGCACTAATGATGTTTCACGAGTGACTACCTCGACGAGAACGATTGCGGTAGTCATACCTAACTCGGGAACGATTGGGACTGACTGGCGCGCGTACCGGGTGAGTGTGGATCAGGTCGAGGCGATTACGGGCTTTGATTTCTTTTCCAACGTGTCCTCTGGGATACAGGCAGTCATCGAGGGGCGAGTCGATAACCAGTAAGCGTTTACAACGGCCCGCGGAGCGCGAAACTCCTCGGGCCGCTTCTTAGCGAGGCTGATACTCGCGCATCTGTTCGAACAACGGCGTGAGGGTGCGGATCTCGCATTCGTCTCCAATGAACGTGTAGGTGGTGTCGAAGTCTTCGTAGCTGCGCGCGCGCCACAGCCGGCCAGCCGGATCGATCACGAGTGAATGGCCGATGCCACCACGAAATATTCGCGAACCGTCGGTGCCGGTGTAGATCATGCAGGTCCAGGGGCGTTCTGCTGGACGAGCCGCCATGTAGGTTTCGATTTTACGGACAAACTGCTCGAAGAGTCGGACGCGATCACTTACTGGCGCGCGGAGCGTTTCGCTGATTGCGTGAGCTAACATCTCGTCGGCTGGCGAAGAGAGTACACCCGACTGGAGATTCGCGTTCTGGGTCATGATGTTCGTGCGCTGCTGATCGGTCTCGTCTTTATGCCGAGTAGCCGGGAGAGCTACGCCGTGAAGGCCATGCCAACTTCGTAGCTGCCCGGTGTCGTGCGAAATGCGATGTTGAGTCGGTTCCAGCCGTTGATCGCGATGACGGCCAAGGTCAGATTCACCAACTCTGCTTCGCTGAACTGCGCCCGCGCCTGCTCGTAGACCTCATCGGGAACATCCTTGTTACTGAGCGTCGTGACTGCCTCGGCCCATGCCAGTGCCGCACGCTCACGATCCGAGTAGAACGGGCTCTCGCGCCACGCTTCGAGCACGTAAAGTCGTTGCTCAGTTTCGCCCGCTGCTCGCAGATCTTTGGAGTGCATGTCCAAACAATATGCACAACCATTAATTTGAGACACGCGAAAGTAGACCAGATCCAGCAAACCCTTCTCCAATCCGCTTTGTGATAGCGGTTTATGCAATCCCAGCATCGCTCGCACCACATTCGGTGTAGCTGTTAGATAGTCCAACCTTTGTTCCATTGCGAACTCCTTTTTAATTAGTACATCATACTTCCAGTAACAAATACGAAGCTAATAGCACTCCGGTAATCATGGTCCGCGCTGTGTTACTTTATTTTCGACTCGTCCTCGTGTTCGGGCTGCTGGCGGCGATCAGTATCGCGCCTCTGGCAGCCGGCACTCGCAGAGAACCTGCACGCGAGACCATTTCCATTCGCGTGAGTGAAGGTACAACTCTCAGCTTCGACATTTCGCCAGATGGACGCTGGATCGCATTCGACCTGCTGGGCCAACTGTGGCTGATTCCAGCAGCAGGAGGCACGGCGCGCCCGATTACGGATGCTGTTCGTGACGTCGCTGAAGATCTCGATCCGTCATTTTCACCGGACGGACGCAGTTTGGTTTTTCGCGGCGAGCGAAACGGCCGTACTGGCTTGTGGCTGTTAAGTCTCGACACCGGTCGCGTACGCCAACTTACTCAACTATCGAACCCTGAAAGTTACGAGGGAAATGCTGCATGGTCGCCCGACGGTCACACCGTCGCCTTTACTCACTTCACCCTACCTGAGCCGCCAAATAGCCGCGGTGGCAGTGGCATCGAGTTGCTTGATGTTGATTCCGGCGCGATGCGAAAGCTCTTGATTACGGAACTTCCGACTGCTGACGTGAGCGATCCCATCTGGATTCATGACGGAAAGCAGATCGCATTCGTAACGCGCGTGGCGCAGAGTCAAAGCGGCGGCCGCGTTTGGATCGTCGCGGCCAGCGGTGGTCAGGCGACTCCTCTGACCGCGGAGTCGATAAAACTACTGGCTCCCACGTTCGACGCTAACAGCGCGACACTCGCTTACTTCGCTCGCGATGCGAACGGACGAATACAGGTATGGAGCCAGCGCATCTCTCAGACGAATACTGTACTTGGCTTGCCAGTTCAGCTAACGAATCATAAGGACGTTACGCCGACGCGCATCCGCCGCGTTCCGAACCAAAATGCGTGGTTGTATTCAGCCGACGGTCGCTTATGGACGGTGCGCGCCTCAGGTGGACCACCGGCTGAAGTTCCGTTCACTGCGAATCTCTCAATTACTCGTCAACGACGTCTGCTCCCGGCTGCTCAATTTCCTGAGCCGGGACGCAAAGAGTTTGCGCGAGGTTTCATGGGTCTCGCGCTTGCGCCCGACGGAAATCGCATCGGAATGCTCGCGCTTGGCCAACTCTGGATCATCCTGATCGGCGGCCCTCCATACCGCATTACCGACGTTCCGTTTGAAGCTACCGGACTGACATGGTCACCGGATGGAACTGAAGTGGCATGGTCCGCCGGCCTGGCGAATCACGAAGACCTGTTCGCGACCAGTCTGACGACGGGGACAACTCGTCGTGTCACTGCTTTAGCGGGCCGCGAGTCTGACCCGGCTTATTCGCCTGATGGTCGTTACCTCGCGTTTGTGCATGTACAGGGTGATCAAGGCGTATTGCGTGTTGTCGACGCTCATGCCACGAACATCAGCGATGCGGCACAGACGCGCAGCCTGCAATCGATCGGAACGAGTTGGACCAGCCCGCCACAATGGAGTCCGGAGTCTGATGGGCTCCTCATCTGTGACGCTGCCAATTTGAACCATCCCACGCTCGCAACCTTCGTGTCGTTATCTGGCGAACGAACATCTCTCAAAAACTTTCCCGATGCACCGATCTTTCTTCATTGGACGCCGCAGCATTCGATCGTCTTCGTCCGGCACGATCGTTTGTGGTACGCGCGTTTTGATTCCGGCGCCACCATTTCGAAACCGCAATCGCTCGGAGACAGTCCTGCGCTTTATGCGTCGACGGCCAACGACGGAACCGTGCTCTTTCTTTCCGAAGACGGGTTGCGGTTGCGCGCATCGGATGGAACAGAACAGCGTCTCGGTTGGCCCCTCTCGTATATGCCGCCGGTAGCCGCGCCGACCTTGATTCGCAACGTGCGCATCATCGATGGTACAGGCACACCGGCCACAGCTCCGCGCGACATTTTGATTGCGCAGGGACGTATCAAACGGATCGCTCCGTCGGGTACTATTTCCGCACCAGGAATTCACTCGCTCGATGCGGGAGGGCGAGTGGTGATTCCCGGATTAATCGATCTTCATGCCCACACGTACCGTCCGGATCTGCTGCCTAATTTTCTCTACTTTGGAGTCACGACAATACGCGATCAGGGATCATCGATGGCTCCCCTCGTCGCGTATCGAGATGCGATCGCCTCGGGTGCTCTTGCCGGACCGCGCGTCGCTTACGGCGGCTTTCAGTTCTACAGCGATTGGCCCTTTGATGAAGAGCAGGGGCGCGGCATCGAGCCGGAGGCGGATGCGGATCACATCAGGCGAGCGGTGGCGTTGGCCCAGGCTTTCGGTGCGCAACATATCAAGACGCGAACATTCCGGCGCTGGGACATCAACGCCAGAATGATCTCTGAAGCGCATCGACTGGGGATGCGCGCCACGGGCCACTGTTCCCACCTGCTACCGCTGATCGCCGCCGGCATGGACGCGAAGGAACACATCGGTCTGTGCGAACCGCGCGGCAACACTTACATTTATGACGATCTGATTCAACTGTTCCGCGCCGCACATGTCGCAGTTGTCCCAACAATCACGTACTTGGATTTTGCCGTGCGGCTTAACGAACGTCCGGCGTTGCTCGATGAAGACAGCGAGCTCAAACCATTTCTGCCCGACCGAGAAAACTTTGGTTGGATGTTCAATTTGAGTGCTAGCGAGCGTGAGTCATGGGCTCAAGAAGCTGTGCGTTCGCGCGAAGCGACGGCAAAGTTATGGCGTGGCGGGATCATTATCGGCACGGGGACAGATATTTGGCAGATTCCCACCGGCGTGCACATGGAATTGCAGCAGTTGGTCGCAGCCGGATTAACTCCGCTACAGGCGATTCATGCCGGCACTGGTGGCGCCGCTCGCATACTCGGAGCTGACAAGGATCTGGGCACGATCGAAGTGGGTAAGTGGGCCGACCTTGTTTTTCTCGACAGCGATCCATCATCAGACATTCGCAACACACGTCGTATCTGGAACGTCATGCACGACGGCCAATTGGTTGATCGTCAGCAGTTGAGGACCACAAAAGGCACAAAATGAATCACATCGTTGTGCCTTTTGTGGACCAATCGGTCCGTACTAAATAGGAACGCTGGTTAGTGAATGCAGTATCGTTAAGGATCAATCGCACTCCGGATCTTTTCTCAACATGGCCTACAAAGAACGAGGCACGATTTTTGAGTTGCGGCCGTTCACTATGTTTCCGATTGGCGATGATGATTCGACCGAACGGTCAGTACCGGTAGTCACTTACTTACTGATCGCCGTTAACGTTCTGTTCTTCTTTGTAGAGTTAAGTGGCGGCGACCCTTTTATAGAACGATGGTCGGTCGTGCCAAGGCGTCTTACCGCAAACCCGGGCGCCGATTTTATCACGGTCTTTACGTCCATGTTCATGCATGGCGGCTGGCTGCACCTGGGCGGCAACATGCTCTATCTCTGGATCTTCGGTGATAACGTGGAAGATAGGTTCGGCCACGCGAAGTTCGCGCTGTTCTATTTCCTATGCGGGATAGCCGCAACGGTTGCACAAGTGCTCGTCAACGCCGGATCGAACGTGCCCAACCTGGGCGCTTCCGGAGCGATAGCCGGAGTCCTGGCAGCTTATATAATTCTATTCCCGAGAGGGCAGGTTAAGGTGCTCATGGGCCGGGGCGTGGTTCCGATGCCTGCCTTGGTGGTGATTGGAATGTGGATCGTCTTACAGTTCATCAACGGAATCGGATCAATCACACAGACGGCCGAAACGGGTGGCGTGGCTTACATGGCCCACATCGGCGGCTTCGTGGCCGGGCTGGTTCTTACCTTCCTTTTTGGCGGTCGCAGAGCTGAAGTAACAACGTGACGCTCGAAGACTAAGCAATATAAAACAGGAAAGTCTCGGTTCTGATCCATGCTGTTGGTCGTAACGACACCTCATATATTCCGCCGCTGCTCGTCGTTACCTTCATGTTGTATCCTGCGCCCCTGCCAACGATTTGAGAGGCCACGCCCTGAATTCTTAATTCAGTGAGTATCACGGCCAGGGCAATAATCATTACCCCGATGGACACAAATCCCACGGCCCATCTTTTAAAGGACATGATGGCCCTTTCCTGAATAGTGATCAGCTCCTGGAAGTAAGGAGCATAATCGATTGACGGAGGAGATGCTCCAGACGACGACATGTCAAGCAGTTCTAACTGGCTATAAGCCAGCAGGGAAGGAGTTATAAGAGAGAACAGTAAGTTGGGCGCGATACATAATACCTTTCTCACATACTTGATACAACAACGACTCGGCCATGGTCTCGGTGTGCTACTATCACGCGCGTGCCTATGATTGTCTCCTAATAAGTTACTGCGGATCTGTGGATCGAAGCGCGCCTCAAGCGTTAGTGTTAGAGTGTCTTCGCAGCTAGCGCAGTAACTATCCCCAAAGCTCAATTCAATTAAGACATCCATAACTCGCTGGTTGCGATCTCGCAGCCGCATATTTCGTTGGAGACATCATCATGCAGGTTGCTGATTTGACTACCTTTGGTTGGAGTGAGTTCTTTCAGACGAATTTTAAATCATATGAAGGGCACGGCTTTTCTTGCGGCCGCGTCGCGCTCGAACACAAGAATCTCTTTCGCGTCCATACTCAACACGGAGAGGTGTTTGCGGAAATCTCTGGCAAGCTGCGACACGAAGCAACCAGTCGACGAGACTTGCCTGCCGTCGGAGACTGGGTCGTGATTCGCGCTCGGCCGGAAGGTGGCAGGGTAATGATCCATGCGGTCCTCCCGCGGCGGACCAGTTTTGCGCGCAAGATTGCTGGTTCACGCACGGAAGAACAGATTGTCGGCGCAAACGTCGACACCGTATTCCTGCTTACATCGCTGAATCAGGATTTCAGCCTGCGCCGGATCGAGAGGTATCTCATGATTGCGTGGGAAAGCGGCGCGAATCCCATCATTGTGTTAAGCAAGTCGGATCTATGCGACCGCGTGGCTGAGTCGATCGAAGAAATGCAGACCGTTGCGCGTGGTATGCCAATCCACGCGATCAGTGTTGTCACAGGAAGCGGACTTCAGGATATCGCGCAATATTTCAAACGCGGGCAGACAGTTGCGCTCATCGGTTCATCCGGCGTGGGCAAGTCAACCCTGATAAATCATTTGGCGGGCGACGATCGGTTGAAGGTTCAAACGGTGCGCGAGTCTGATGACCGTGGCAGACATACGACAACTCATCGCGAATTGGTTTTGTTACCGACTGGCGGACTCGTGCTCGATACACCCGGCATGCGTGAATTGCAGTTGTTCGACGGCGACCAGAGCCTTGAGTTGGTCTTTGATGACATCGAGGAGCTCGCAGCACGTTGCTTCTTCAGTGACTGCCGGCATCAAGACGAGCCGCGCTGTGTGGTCCGTGAAGCTCTGCTCGCGGGGACGATCGACGCTGGTCGATATCAGAGCTACGAGAAGTTACAGAAAGAGTTGAAATACGTAGCTCGTAAAAGAGACAAACTGTCAGAGATCTTGGAAAGGAAAAAGTGGAAGAAACTCTCGCGCCTCGCCACTGAGCGCGCTCGCTTGAAGCGGCGTTAGGACGGGGTTGTTTCTTCACTGAAGCAGAGAATATATCCGTCGGGATCTTCAACATAGAAGTCTTTGCAACCCCATGGTCTCTCGTCGAGCGATCGAATGATATTGGCGCCTTTCGACTTCAACTCATCGAATAGTGCTTCGATTCCACGAACTCCGATATAGGCGTCGAGATGCTCATTTTGTTTGCGGTGAGCCCGATCGGCGACGGTTTTCGGGGCGCATTTTAGATGAATCGAAAAACCGTCTCGGCTAACGGAGGCATAAAACGACTCGTAGACAAAGTCAGGCTCAAAGCCTAACCGGTCGCGGTAATAGGTGATAGCTTCCGACAAGTCGTCGACAAGGAATTGTACTGCCAGGCTGGTTATCTCTGCGGTCGGTTTTAGAGATGGACTGTTCATTTAACCTTCTTCCCCCCACTATTGACACCCGTAGCAGCTGGTTATATCTTCCCACCGCTCAAGGTACTTACGCACGTGTTAGCTACGCAATCGTTCTTGTCATCTCTCGCCTGACGGCGGATCATTATCCCAACTTAAGTACAGCTTTTCAGTCGACGTTCTCAGATCCACCTTAATACATCGGAGGGTTCATGTCATATACAGCGTTCATTTCATATAGCCATGCAGCTGATACTCAACTTGCCACGCGACTACAATCGGTTTTACAACGATTTGCTAAGCCATTTTACCGTCTCAGGCACATCCGGATTTTCCGTGATGAAACAAATCTTTCATTGACGCCTCAATTGTGGACCACTATTCAAGGCGCCCTGAGAGAGTCCGAATGTTTCATTCTTCTTGCCTCACCAAAGGCCGCTAACTCAACTTGGGTAACAATGGAAATTGAAGAATGGCTTCGATTTCATAGAGATCACCTGGATAAATTCATGATTGTGTTGACTGAAGGCGAAATCCTTTGGGATAGCGAGCTCAATGATTTCAACTGGAGTAAGACAACCGCACTTCCTGCTGTATTAAAGGACAAATTTAATCAGGTACCCCTCTATTTGGATTTTCGCTGGGCAAAAACTTCAACAGATTTGTCTTTACGCAATCCGGAGTTTCTCAAAGGAATTGGAAAAATCGCCGCTAATCTGCATGGTAAACAACTGGATGACATTGTGGGGGACGACGTTCGTCAATATCGACGATTTAAGATGGTCACCGCTGCAGTGATAACTCTACTTTTATCGTTGTTAGCCGCAACGACAGGGGCCGCTTACTACGCTAATCAGCAAAAACAGAACGCGGAGAGTGAGAAACAAAACGCCGATGCACAACGAAGGATTGCAGAGCAGAAGACCGAAATAGCTGAAAAATTCGCTCTCGCTGAACAAGAAGCAAGGAAGGAAGCGGAACGGCAAACTGAAATCGGCGAACAGCGGCGAAAGGAGGCCGAGCAGCAGAAACGTATTGCGGAGAACGAGCGTGGCAGGGCCGACCTCAAGACGAAAGAAGCACTGGCTTCGGCTAAGGCGGAGCGTTCAGCGCGACAGGAAGAGAAGCGGCAGCGTGAGGAAGCAGACCGGCAACGTGAGGAGGCACTGAAGCAACTGAAGATCTCCAGATCGCGCGAATTGGCGGCTACCGCTTTGTCGAAGCTTTCTTTGGATCCCGAACTAAGTCTGCTTCTAGCACAGGAGGCAATTGGATTTTCTCGTACGCAGGAAGCCGAAGAAGCTCTGAAAAAGTCCATGGCGCGGTCAAACATAGTTGAGGTAATGGGTGGGAACAGCGGCGGTGTGCTGGAAGGATTGTTTGTAGACAACGGTGGTCATCTTCTCACTACAAGCTTGAATGGGAAAGTTCGAGTCTGGGACCTCAAATCGAAACGTAGTGCCGAGTATTCCACCGAGGAAGTACAGTTAGGAGTAAACACAAAGGTACTGCCGAGTGTGGCAACGAGTCCCGACGGTTGCTATTTCGTGACGATAAATAAGGGGGCACAGGGTTACTATGCAACAGTTAGAAAAACTTCCTCGGGCAGCGTTGTCAAAGAGCTAACTGGCCCTGAACAAATCGTGAGCACATCTTTCAGCCATGACGGCAATTTCCTGGTAACAGTCGGGAATGGTCCAGGCAACAGTGTGACCATACGCACTTGGGATGTTAAAACCTGGAGCTGCCTTACCAAGTTTGAGCAAAGCATGTTGTCCCCGGGACTATTGCCCGCCGTAAGTGTAGTTATTAGTAACGATGGGAAGTTTGTTGCCACGTTGGGCCAAGACTTATTTGAGTTTCAGGATCCTACAAGTCAGGTGATCTTGGTTAACCGGGATTCGAACAAGCTTGTCAGAGCAATTAGGGTACCGATGGAAGATCATTCGGACTTTCCTGGTCACATAAGCGCTATTTCTTTTAGCCCGCAAAGCGACCTACTTGCAGTAGCGAGTGAAGACGGTGCAACTCGACTTTATTCGACAAGCACCGGTGAGCTTGTAAGCATGTTGTGTGGCTCAAGGGGATCCGTTAATGACGTCAGTTTCAGCGCCGACGGACAGCTTATTGTTACCGCTAATGAGGGGGGAACCGCAGATGTCTGGCGCACTCCGCACACGACTGATAACGACCCAAATCGAAGAGTGGACAATAACTCAAGTAAAAAGGACAGCCAACAGGAGAGGAGTGATTTCTATGTGCCGCGCTCGTCAGACGCCTATTCCGATTGTTCTAATACCAATGAGATCGTTCTAAATCATTCTGGAGCCGTTTTACAGGTCAGGTTTAGTTCTGACGGTAAATACGTCGCAACCGCTGGCGCCGACAAGTCCGCGCGCATATGGAACGCCCAAACCGGACGGTCTCTGGCAGAGTTTCGAGGTCATCAGTCCTGGATCAACGCGGTAGCTTTTAGTCGAGACAACAAGTTTCTGATCACGGCCAGCAACGATAAAACCGCTCGAATTTGGCTGACTGGTATCAATCCGGGCCAGGACAGCGAACACAAGTTTTCGACGAGTGGCCCGCAAGGTTCTACGGATAGCATAAAGTCCAACGATGGACGGTACAGCATGTCCATGTGTTGTGGTGGTTCTTCAATAATGCTGTCAGACAAATCGACGCATAAGAGTTACACCTTGAAACACCCCGAGCGGGTATACATGTGGAAGTTCAACCTTGATGGTAAGTTGGCCCTGACGTCTAGCGGAAACACTATAAGGATTTGGGACACAGCTACTGGGGAAAACAAACACGTGCTGATAGGTCACTATCAATATGTACACTATGCCGCCTTTAGCCCTGATGGAAAACGGTTGGTTACAGTTAGTACGTCAGGCGAAGCTTTGGTGTGGGATGTCGAATCGGGATCTCTACTATCTGAGGTCGATTCGCCCGTTGGCATAACCAGGGTGGATTTCAGTAAGACCGGCCGATTCCTCTTAGCGGTGTGCAATGACCACACCGCTCGCGTTTGGGATTCGGTTACTGGTACCCAACTGGAAACGTTTTCAGGCCGCGATGATGGTGTGATTGCCGTCGACTTTAGCGACGACGAAAAGCACGTCTTTACTCTTAGCCTAAAAAGAGGGAAAACCGGCTTCGACAGTTTAAAAGAGAACAACCAATACTCGACGCAACGTTACGATTGTGAGCTTTGTGGATCACTTAATGAAATTATTTCGGTAGCTCAGAAACGTGTGGCACAGACGAAAAGGGAATTAAATCCGTCGGAACGAGATCTATATATCAATCACCACTGATCTTTAATCCCTCGTCGACTGTTCTGGGTTGAGCCAAGATGAATACTCGCCTGACAGCGCTGTCTACCGATGCCCGCTCAAAAGGCATTTGAAAAACTGCCGGACGTTGCTGAAGGCTGGTGGTGAGCAAGTCGTATCCTTCCTGCGGTTTTTTATACTTGTTGTTCTAAGCGGTCAAACATTCGATTAAACGATCACTGAAATGTAGATCGACAAAATCATCGGTAAGCACCTACTCGACTGTAATCCTGGTTCGTTGGGAAGTGCTGGTCTGAGTGGTCGCATCAGTCACCAACACTTCCAAAACATAGTCTCCCGCAGGAAGGGAAGCGAGCGAGATTTCGCCGCCGCAGGGAATTCGCGCCAGGTCTTGTGAACCGAACTCAACTTTGCGAACCGGACCAGTCTGAACTACGCGACCGCGCCGCAGGAGACGAGCCTGAAACGAAAGATTGGGTGGCGATTTGCCAGCGCCGAGTGCGTTGTAGATGAACGCCATGAAAGTCAGACGACTATTGCGAGTGAAGCGGTGATCGACACTGAATTGAACTTGCGCAGTTGCTGCGACATTCTGGACGTCAAGCAGTAAGCTGCTCAGCGTTAGTCGTTGCGACTTAAGATCCGGTATATCAACCCACTGTTGTGCGCTTCCCATCTGCCCGCTGTTGTCATCGCGCGCCGCCACCCTCACCTGGTAAAGACCTGGAGCCAGCGGCAAACGGCTATTATAAATGGTGCCTGACGATTTTTGATTTTCACCGCTAGCGTTGATGTTCAAGCGGGTCTGGAAACTACCTACCGGCTTGCCTCGATCGTTTACAACCACACCCACCACGTCTACCGCAGCTCCAGGTTTACCTTTGCTGGGTTCATAAGAAAGCCACTCGTTTGCCACCCGCACAGAACTCGTAAGCACCAGCCCGTGTTCGGGCGTGTCCATGAAAACAGTTGAAAGCGAAACCGGGATCTCGCGCCGCGGATTGAGCGCGGTGAGGGCCTCTTGCAACTCTCGATGTGGTTGAACTGCGGCTTCCGTGCTCGCTGGCGTCTTCGGCGGAGTCGCTTTTCTGCTGAGAAACCCACGCGGCAGACGTACGTTATACTCGGGATGGCCGATGACCCGCACCGTTATGTTTTTAAAACCAGGTGAAACGCCTTCCTCTCTGTTCGGTCGCCACGCCAGCAGATAATAGTTCGACGTCTCGTCCAGGATTTTGCCGACCCATTCATCGAAGTAATTCTGATTTCGCAACGCTCGCCCGCCGGTATCTTTCGCGAGCGCGTTCATTGCATCTTGTGAAGCCGGAATCTCTCGCACTGAAGCATGCTCAAGTCGGCCCTTCATATCCACCGGAACATTATTGGTTACGTCGAGCTGACCTGAAATCAAACCGCGCGCATCGATCGTGTAGACGACTACGCCCGCGCGCATCGCCTCATCGATTATTCGAGTGAGTGTCTCCAGCGGATTAGCATTGCGTGGTCCAGTTTCCAGCAGAAATCCATCCGAGATGAAGAAGGCAAGCTTACGGCCCGGGAATGTCGCCGAGGATTGCATCAACCTCTCGAGCGAGGCGTAGGTCTGGACGATCACAGACGCTGCTTGTAGAAGAATCAAACGAGCGCGGTTTATGACTTCCACCTCACATGCTTTCACCGGGTATCGCTGGGGCGCCGTTTTCAAACATTCATCCACATAAAACCGGAAGACACCCGGATCGTCTTTACGTTCAATGGTGAGCGCCATGTACTCCGTCATGGGCGTAGTCTCGCGCGACATGTCACGCACGTTGTACGGCTTTTGGGTTAAGCGTGCGACCGCTGCCCGCAAGACTGTTTTGTTGTCAGTAAATTGCTGGAGAAAGCCAATGTCATCGCTCGGCGACGCAATAGCTACGCGATCAGTCTCAACCATCTCGTGGTCGATGAACTGCGCTAACATCTTTCGAGTGCGATTCAGACTGTCCAAAGACAAATGGAGGTCATCAACAAAAAAGATAATCGACCGTCCATGGCTATCGCTTGCTGGTGACGTTCGGTCGGTAGGTTGGTCCTTCGTTTCGCGGCCAGGTACGGTCACTTGACGCTCGCGGTCGCTCCCGGCTTCGACTTGTTCGAAAAAGGAAATAGCCTGCGGTTTGCCCTCGACGACTAACTCAAACTGTTCTCGTTTTAGGCCGTTCACGAAATTGCCGTGACTATCGATCACTGTCACGCCCGTCTGGATCAGTTCGATATTGGTGCGGATGACATCTTGATTCGGAGGGGTTGTTGGTTGCTGCTGTGCCGAGTGGTGCACATAGTTCAAGAACACAATCAGAGCGAGTGCTGAAATCGGATGGAGAAAACGATTGACGAAGTTCATTCAATTAATAGAATGCTGTTTCGTTGCTACCCGGCAACCGCGAGTTGTCTGGTCATTATCCACAGATTACACAGATGCGATAAAAAAATCTGTGAAATCCGTGGATAACATTCAAAATAGGGTTCGTCCCGTAGAGACCATGTTACAAACGAAGCGTTGAGGTTGATGATGAAAGCTGAGTTAGCGGTTTTGTTCTGTCTGATCGTGACGGGGCATTGTCTGGGACAAGGCAACGTGGACGATGCTCAGGCAACTGCAAAAGTGCGCGAGCGAGTAGACACCATCATCAGGGAAACGATCAAACGTGGGGAATTCACTGTTGCTACACGGGTAAAAGGCATAACTCGAGTACCTCCGTCATACGAGGATGTAGAAGAGATTAAGAGCTATGGTGATCGCGCCGTCCTGCCGCTGGAAGAGCATTTTTCAGGCAATGCTTTTGAATATGAGATGGCAATGCGACTAATGGGTGCGTTGGGCGGAGAACGGATTATCAAGCCGCTGCGGAATGTGGCCCTCTTTGATCCATCTGCTCGCAAACGTGAATATGCGTTGCGATGGATTACGCAAGGGCCCTGGGATCAAGCAGCGAAAGTGATCACACAGGCCGCTGAGCACGACGCCGATGCGAACGTGCGCGCAGCCGCGAAGGAGTTACTCAGCGGTCACGGGCCATAAAGACGCTACTTCATTCGATTATACTTTCGCAGGACCTGGACCACCCGATCGCCAGGCAAACCGAAGACGCGGATGCCATCTGCGCCCGTCATCGTTTGCGCTGCCAGCATCGCATTCACGACAGCCTCTTCAGTTGCTTCGATCGTCGCCCGAAACAGGGGATCAATTCGGTCATTGGGAAGCATCGTCAGCGACGGCGTACCTTCAGACTTGCCAGCACCAGCATTCGCCGTCGAAAACGCAAGAAACAAGTCGCCCGACGAATTGCCGGCGAAACTTCCCAACCGCCCCAGTCCCAAACTCACGCGGCGCGCGATTCTTTCCAACTGATGCGGCAGCAGCGGAGCGTTGGTCGCAACGATCACGATGATCGAGCCACGACCTTCGTGTTCAGAAACGCTACCATCTTCCTGTGCTCCACCGCCGGTCGGGGAACATGGCGGAATGCCCGCGGTCCACGGTCTGCTCAATGGAGGCGGCAGCACAGTGCACGTACGCAGGTCAGTGATCTCGGAACGAATCGGAACACCGAGTATGCGCAAATCTCCACCGTAGTTACACTGGACCAGCACTCCGATCGTGTACCCGCCTTGTTCCGCGGTTAGCACTCGCGAGGAGGTACCGATGCCGCCTTTGAATCCGTTGCAACCCATCCCGGTGCCGCCGCCGACTGCGCCTTCTTCAACTGGACCAGGCTTCGCGCGATCGAGTGCTTGAAACGCGTGCACCGGTTTTACGTGTTCGCCGTTCGCATCGTTTAGAAAATCAAATGTCTCGGCAACAATCGGATAAGTAAAGATAAACTCGCGTCCGTTTTTCAGCTGCCATTGAATCGCGGCATCGCGCACGGTTCCGACGCTATGCGTGCCAGTCAATAGGATCGGTCCTTCGAGAAATCCTGATTCCTTGATCCAATTGATACCAGTCATATCGCCGTTGCCGTTTTGATTGAACGTGGCTGCGAAAACGGGATCCCAGTTGCCGCGCGGGCGCGGGAGAATCGCCGTGACGCCGGTGCGAACCGGTCCCTTGCCGGGCACAAGTTTGCCTTCGCCCTCGATGAGCGTGACGTGGCCCACAGCGATGCCGGGAACGTCAGTGATGGCATTCAATGGTCCAGTTGTGCCGGGAAAGGGGATTCCGAGTTCACGGCCGCGCGGCCGTGTTTGTGCAGTGACGGTGATGACAAATGTGACGACCAGTAAGAATCCGAATGCTAATCGCATGTGACGAACTCCTTTCGAGCTTTTGAACCGTGGGGAACACAACGATCTCAAAATTACTTATGATAGTTGGACCGGGTCAGTACCACCTCGCGGTAGCGGGTGGGTGCGCCAGCCGTGCAGCGACTGACTAGATGCTGGCGCACCCACCCGCTACCGCGAGGTGGTACTGACCCGGTCCAACAATGATTTCTGACTTTGAGGCGAAGCATTGTGATGTCTTTAGATCACCACGTGCGCCTTTGTCGTTCTGCTTGATCTTGGCTGCCGGTCGACCAGAGCCCTCAATCCGTCTCGCAGAAACTGGCAACGATTTATGGCGCCACGCAGCGGAGGCCAACTTTTCTTTATTCCGGTTTGGATCATAGCCACCGCGTTACTGGCTTACCAACTGATGACGATATTCATATGATGCAGCTACCCCCACAACAACCGAACACGAATTACACCTACATTCTTGCGGCGCTTCGCGACGTTGAACGAAGCGCCGGCAGATTTATGGAGAGAAGTATCCCGCGGGGCTTGTTCCTCGGTCCACCAATTCCTTGGACCACTCGTCGACTCGCTTCGCAAGGAGAAAAATGCGACTGAGCAGAAGCTTGAGAACGTGATCGCAAGGTTGAATGTTTCCGCAAATGACGTCGGCAAAGTGCTACGCGATCACGAGCGGCAACTGCCGAAGAGCGCCAGCGCCTTCGCTCGCCTCCAAAAAAAGAAGGTTCTCTGAAGTCCTAACGATTGCCGAGTAGGCACAATACCGAGCGCGGTAGCGCCGGGTCAACTCAATTTGCCAGCTTGTTTGTTGCCTTTGACCCGGCGCTACCGCGCTCGGTACTGTGCCTATTCCGCATTATTGCGAAGCGGAGGATCCACTCAGCAATCCTCAAATTAGCTCACCTGCTCTGGAATCACCGTCTCTTTAAGTGTTTTTAACATAGGACTCCCAGAACGTTTCTCCGAGGTTTCTATGCGAATTAGTCTGATACTGATCTCCACGTTGCTACTGTTAGCGACGAGTGTTGCCGCACAGCAGTCGCCGTCGATTTCTGTCCGCGATGCCGTCGTTGTCGAAGGAAACGCCGGTACGACACAGGCGACGTTTGTGGTCGCGCTCTCCGGTCCGTCTTCACAGACAGTTTCGTTTTCCTTTGCCACTGCAAACGGCACCGCGATAGCTGGTTCAGACTATGTTGCCACTTCGGGTAACGCGAGTTTCGCACCGGGAGAAGTCGAGAAACCAGTCGTGGTCCTCGTCAATGGCGACACTGTCGATGAAGTGCAGGAGACGTTCTTTCTCGACATCTCGAATGTTACGAACGCGACCGTGAGCTCGAACCGGGGCAATGGGTTCATCGTTGATGATGATGGTCCCACCATCAGTATCAATGACGTTGCCGTTACGGAAGGGAATTCGGGTACGAAAGTGGCCACGTTTACGTTGACGCTCTCTGGTCCGAGTGTCGAGCCCATCGCGATCAGGGCAATCACAACACCTGGAACAGCGACGGCCTCGAGTGATTACACCTCAATCAACGTGGTAGTTATTTTTCAACCAGGGACAGTAACTCGCACAGTTGATGTGAGCATCATCGGCGACACCAACCTGGAGTCGAATGAGACGTTCACTGTAAATCTTAGCGAGCCCTTCGGCACGACTATCGCGGATGGCGAAGGCGTGGGCACGATCCTCGACGACGACACTCTGCTCGTAATGGAAGAAGCAGGTCCAGCTCCACAGCAGGCGGCAGCTTTCGAGTCGTTGTTATTCACCCGAGATGCCTTCCGAGTGAAGAGTATTGCCGACTGGTTCAACCTCCCGCCCGGGCAGAACACTCTGGTCATGATCTTTGCTCAGAACCTGAGATTGAATCAGGGTGAGACTGCATCTGATGTAATCGTGAATCTCGTCGACGCTAATAATCAGAGCTTCGACGTGCCCGCCACGGACGTGCGCGGCGTACCGAACGTTGATTTAACCCAAGTCCTGTTTAGACTACCCGACGCTCTGGCATCAGGCACTTGCAAGGTCACGATCAAGGCACACGGGCAAACGAGCAATATGGGAACTATTCGAATCGCGCCATAGCAGGTGATGGTATACTCACGAAAGATTTCAGTAGTACCCTAAATCGATATTCTCTGTGCAACCTCTGGGTTCTCTGTGTCTCTGTGGTTTGTGTTTACCTTCCTAAAGATCACCACAGAGACACAGAGAACACAGAGATTGCACAGAGATGAAGTGGAATTGAGGTCAGACTTCTTTCAATTCAATGCGACAGGCGAATGGAGCCTCTTCAACTGTTGCGCCCGGTGGCCCAGGTATCGAGCCGCGCTGGACTCGCGGCGCCAAAGCCGCCGTTGGTACTGCCTACTCAACTTCCAGCCGTGTGTGGTATACACTCGAGCAGGGATGTATCACCGAGGTTTACTATCCAACCATCGACTCGCCTCAAGTTCGCGACTTACAGTTCCTCATAACTGACGGCGAAACTTTTTTTCACGATGAACGCAGGAACTTCAACGGCGAGATCGACTGCCTTTCCGAAGCGGCGCTCGGGTTTAAAGTAACCAATTGCGAGAAAGAAGGCCGCTACACAGTCCATAAAACCATCATCGGTGATCCATATCAGAACTGTCTGCTGGTGCACGTTCGTGTGGAAGCTCCGCCCGAGTTGTTGCCGAAGCTGCGCATGTACGTGCTTTGCGCGCCGCACCTTGAAATCGGTGGCTGGCACAATAACGGTTACGTGCTGCATGTCGGGCGCCGCAAATATCTTGGCGCGCAAAAGGGAAACACGTGGCTGACGCTCGCTGCCACCGTTCCATTCAACGAACTCTCTTGTGGATACGTTGGCGTAAACGACGGCTGGACCGATTTGGCGGACAACTATCGACTCGATTGGCAATACGACGCGGCGCTCGACGGCAACATCGCTCTAACGGGTGGGATCGATCTCTCTCGCGGTACCGAATTCACAGTCGGATTGGCGTTTGGCTCAACGCAACATCACGCGCTCAGCACGCTCGCGCAGTCGTTGAGTGTCCCGTTCGAAGAGACGTGCAAGTCGTTCGTGCGTCAGTGGGAGCGTACCTCAAGACGGTTTGCTTTGGGTGCGGCAGACCCTTCAACTTTGTTCGAGCGCAGCGTCAATCTATTGCTGGCCCATGAGGACAAGACTTATCCCGGAGCCATGATCGCGTCGCTCAGTATTCCGTGGGGTGATGAACAAAGTGATGACGCAACCGGCGGTTATCATCTGGTATGGACGCGCGATCTGGTTAAGTCAGTGAGCGCATTGTTCGCGGTCGACGATTTGAGCACACCATTGCGCGCGCTTATCTATCTGGCTGTTTCGCAACGTGATGACGGCGGGTTCTTTCAGAATTTCTGGATCGATGGCCGACCTTACTGGTCTGGAATTCAACTCGATGAAGTAGCCTTCCCGGTTCTGCTGGCGTGGCGACTTTGGAAAAACCATGCGTTGGGAAACTTCGATCCGTTTGGCATGGTTCGTCGCGCGTGTGGGTTTCTTATCCGCGAGGGACCGATTACTCCGCAAGACCGTTGGGAGGAAGCGCGTGGTTATTCCCCGTCGACACTCGCGGTCCACATCGCCGCTCTCGTCTGCGCGGCGGAGTTCTTCGTCGATCGAGGCGACGACGTCACGGCTGCATTCATTCGCGATTATGCTGACTTTCTCGAATCGCACATCGAACAGTGGACGGTGACAACGGAAGGAGCGTTAGTGCCCGGGATAACGCGGCACTACATCCGCGTGAATACATGCAGTGCAGTTGATTGTGTCGACGAGGATCCAAATCATGGCACGCTGATACTCGCAAATCGGCCTCCTGGCTCGCGCGTTGAGTTCCCCTCGAAAGACATCGTCGATGGCGGTTTCCTTGAACTGGTTCGTTACGGGATTCGCAGCGCACACGATCCGATCATTCAGGATTCGCTGCGCGTGATCGATGCGGTGCTGAAAGTTGATACGCCTTCTGGACCATGCTGGCGACGCTACAACCACGACGGCTTTGGGCAACGAGAAGATGGCAGGGGCTATAACGGTTGGGGAAAGGGACGTCCATGGCCGTTGTTGACCGGCGAGCGTGGTCATTACGAGATTGCTGCCGGACGAGACGCCGCTCCGTATCTGCGCACACTCGAGAATTTCGCGCAGGGTATTGGCCTGATTCCGGAACAGATCTGGGATGGACCAGATCTGCCGGCGGCGCACCTCCGTTTCGGTGGTCCGACCAGCGCGGCGATGCCGCTTTTGTGGGCACACTCTGAATACGTGAAGCTCCAGCGGTCCGCTGCCGACGCGAAAGTCTTTGATCGAATTGAAGCTGCCTACGATCGCTACGTGGCTGGAACTCTGGAACGTAACGCAATCGAAGTGTGGAAATTCAATCGTCAGGTGCCGGCGGTATCGGCGGGTTCGCTGCTGCGCGTTCAGGCGAATCAGCCTTTCCTGCTCCACTGGACCAGTGACGAATGGCACAGTTCGACTGACACACCCTCAACGACTACGGCGCTGGAGATTGAATTTGCCGACATTCAGGTGCCGCAGCAGGATGGGCCGGTACGGTTTACGTTTTTATGGACCGAAGAGAACCGCTGGGAAGGGAAGGACTACAAGGTCAAAATACATGAATGACAAAGTAGTTTTCCTGTTCGACGTAGATAACACGTTGCTCGACAACGACGCCGTGACTGCCGATCTCAGGGAACATCTCGAACGGGAGGTTGGTCATGAACGGCAGGAGCGCTACTGGTCTATCTTCGAAGAATTGCGCACCGAAGTAGGCTACGCAGATTACCTTGGCGCGCTGCAACGTTATCGCGCGAACTATCCTCGAGATCTGCACGTGCTTACTGTTTCGCATTTCCTGCTGACTTATCCGTTTCATGATCGGCTCTTTACTAACGCGCTTAGTGTCGTTCGGGAAGTTAAGCAGTATGGGCCGCCCGTCATTCTTTCCGACGGAGACGTCGTTTTTCAGCCGCACAAGATTCGCCAGGCTGGACTGTACGATGCTTTTGATGGAGCGGTGCTGATCTATGTCCACAAGGAACACGAATTGGAAGACGTGGCGCGGCGCTATCCGGCAGATCGCTACGTTTTGGTCGACGACAAACTACGAATTTTGTCTGCGATTAAAGAAGTCTGGGGTGAACGTGTCACCACCGTCTTCGTGAGACAGGGCCACTATGCGCATGACGAGAAGGCAATCAGCAGCTACCGACCCGCCGACCACACCATCGAGCGCATTGCAGACTTACTGACACAAAACCTCATCTTGACCTGACTGAAATCTTCTCTGCGATCTCTGCGTCCTCTGCGTCCTATGTGTTAGTATTTTCCGACGGCTTACTTAACGCAGAGGACGCAGAGATCGCAGAGAAGATTTCACACAACATCGAAGGTACGTGGGTATGAAGATCAGTCGACGCGATCTAATCTTTGCAGGTGGGTTGTCCTTGCTTGCGGGTGTTGTGCCTACTCGTGCGCAGTCTCATCCTGAGGTGCACAAAAGTAATTTCAGCTGAACTTTCCCGCTTGGCCGCTTTTGACTGATCGTTGCCGGCTTCGCCGCCCGATGTGAGGCAAGGCTCTGCCTTGCCGTCGCGGCCTATTAGAAGTTCGGGCTATGCCCTCGGTGCGGGCTTTGCCCCGAAAGGTTGGGGGTTAAGCCCGAACCGCGGGCATAGCCCGCTCTCGAAAAGCAAGTTGCCGGCAAGGCAGAGCCTTGCCTCGCATCGGGCGGCGAAGCCGTTGTCGCAGATACGAACACTGGTTCATGCATGTCCTCGTGAAGCTTCACTGAAATAAGTAAGAACATGATCTCGCACCGAACACACACGGCTTACCAATAAAACTTCACGTCTGAAAACAGCCACTTGCTCTTAACCGCCAACAGCAGAAGTTGCTGAATCTCGCCTCGTATTACCAACCAGCACGAAACATTTTTTAAGAACCTGAAGAGTGTCTTTTCTGCTCTTTTTTGTCGCGTTAGCAAATCGAGAAACTTACCGGTGGAGGCTGCGATGAAGCGCACTTATTCGGTACCCCTTATCAATAGACTTCTTCTTTCACTGTTACTGATCGTCGCCGGCGTCGTTCACGAAGCCAACGGCCAGGACAACAACACGCTGACACTCGACCAGGCGATCGCGACCGCCTTGAAGAACAACCGCGAAGCGAAAAACGCCCGACTCGAAATCGAAAAGGCCGACGACAAACTAGACGCCTATCGCACGCGACGGCTGCCATCGTTCAAAATCAATTCTCTCGTTTCGCAGCCGCTGAACTCCATCGACACGACCTTTGAAAGAGGCATCTTCGGTATTTACCCCGGCAATGTTCGGGTGCCGATTGAAGACACCGTCATCAAGTCGGGTACGAACACGAACTTCCTTTTCGTCGGACAAGTGACTCAGCCTCTCACGCAACTGCGTCGCATCAATCTTCAGAGGGTTGAGTGTCGCCACGTTTATCACGTTGCTGTTGGTCCCGGTGATCTACTCGATCTCCGTTCTCGATTTGAAACTGGTGAAGTGGGAAAGTTGTGGCTTTGCAAAGAAATCACGTGTGCAAGAGGCAACGGCTTCGCCGTCCGATGTGAGGCAGGGCTCTGCCCTGCCGTTGGGGACCTATTAAAAGTCCGGGGCTATGCCCCCGGTGCGGCCTTCGGCCCTGAAACTTGGGGGCCAAGCCCGAACCGCGGGCATAGCCCGGTCCTTAAATAAAGGTTGGCCGGCGGGGCGGAGCCCCGCCTCACATCGGGCGGCGAAGCCGGCTGCCAGATAAAACACGTCCCCTACGCGTTAGAAAGGAACTGAACCAATCCACCCACTGCCGTGGGGTGGGATTTGTTTTCAGGCGGCTCGCCTTTTCGCAGTAGACGCTTCGCGCTGCTCCTCGATCTGGGCGGCGGGCGACTCGGCAGTCGACACCCGGCTCATCCAGGCGATCGCAGCGATTACGACCAAGCCTCCAATTACAAGTCGAGGTGTCAGGACCTCGCCGGCGAGAGCCCAGCCAAGGACCAAGGCGACCAGCGGATTCACGAAGGTATGAGTCGAGATAAGAGTCGGTGGAAACCGGTTCAACAACCAGAAGTACGCCGAATAAGCAACCAGCGACCCGGCTACTGCCAGATACACAAGCGCCAACATGGACTTCATCGAAATAGCAGTGAAGTGAAGAGTCGCTAACTCTCCCGTTACTGTACCACCGAGAAACAGCAACACTGCGCCAGCGAGCAACGACATCGCAGCGGCCATGCGGCTATCAGGGTGTAGCGCCGCGCTGCGGGAATAAACCATACCGGTGGACCATGACGCTGCTCCGATCAGCACTACGAGTGAACTCAACATCTCGGAGCGGCCGGTGCGAACATCGGCGCCAAAGATCAGAGTCACGCCGCCTACCCCGAGCAACACACCCAGTAAAAGCGAAGGGGTGATCCGCGTGCGTCCAGTGACCATCACGATGATGGCGACAAAGATCGGTTCGGTTGCGACCAAGATCGCAGCCATGCCCGAAGGAAGAATTTGTTCGGCCCAATGCAGCGTGCCATGACCGATCAGGAAAAATAATGCTCCGAGCACAAAGCTCGCGAACCATTGCCGTCTGACGGGACGAAGTCCCTGGCGCCAACACCATCCAAACAACAAGGCGCCGGCAATCAGGTGCCGGAAGCTAGCCACAAAGAGCGGCGGAATAGTTTCGACTGCGTAGCGTATTGCCAGGTAAGTGGATCCCCAGATGATATAAATACAAGCGAAGGCAACCAGGATCAAAAGCTTCGTTTGGCGGGAATCTGTCTTTTGGTTCGAAAGCATTTGCGCCTCATGTCGTAACCGTCTATTATGCTCAATGACGGTTACATGGTAAGCGACATATTGGAACCTGTCAACGAGCTGAGACGATGAAAGCACTGAGATCATCCGCGGCGGAGATGAGGCTGGTCGGCGGTCGATTGTGCCTCGACTTTGTCAACACCGTCGACGGACGCAACGACAGCCTGCCGTTAGGCGACAAGCTCGAAGACTATTCAGATCTCGTGGCGTGGAGCCAGCACGCGGGCATCGTCACGGCCGCACAAGCGGGACGCCTGATAAAGGAGAGCAAGCAAAAACCGGCCGGAGCAAACAGCGTATTGCATCGTGCTATTGCATTGCGCGAAGCACTTCATCGCATCTTCAAGGCAATCGTGACGGACAGCGTGCCACAGAGCAGTGACCTCGAGATAGTCAATGATGAATTACTGAAAGCACGAAAAAATGAGAAGTTGATCAGTACGGACACAGGTTTTAGGTGGGAGTGGATGGGCGATGACACTGCGCTCGATCGGATGCTCTGGTCGGTAGCGCAATCAGCCGCTGAGTTTCTGAGTGCCGGAGACTTGTCGCGTCTACGCGAGTGCGGCGGTGAACAATGCGGTTGGCTGTTCGAAGACACAAGCCGAAACAGGACCCGGCAATGGTGCCACATGCAGGATTGTGGAAATCTGGCAAAGGTTCGTCGCTTCCGCACACGTTTGCAGAGTAATAAGACTAAGAGACGACGAGCGACGCGGTAACCTGCGTTGATAGAATTACTCACTCCTCTTAAGAACAGCAATCGAACCGTCCGGTTCCATCTGATGAAATGTTCCGTTGCCGAAGGTTATTCCGTCGACGAGTCGATTGTACTTAGCCACAAAGGTCGCGACAATTTCATCGCCAGCCATGATGACATTGCCGCATAGTGAGCATTCCGTCTTGCCGCGAAAAATGACGGCCACAAAACCTCACAACCGTTAGTTAGTCGATTTTATTCCCGCCACTGCGGCAACTTTGCGCAAGAGATTCTTTGCAGACTCGTCACTAAATCTTTGCACTCCATTAGAACGCCGCGCATCCAACACACGAACTCCCCAATCCAACTTGTAATCTTTAGATCCAGCATGGGGATGTTCAATGAAGAGTTTTCTGCCAAAAGTTAGCGCACTGTTTGTTAGTCTTTTATTTATCTTAAACATTGCCAGTCTTGATCGTGTATACGCTCAGCAACAAAGAACTGGTTCGACCGACAATGGTTCGCCCGATATCCAGAAGATCATTCGAGCTTTTACTGCTAAAGAAACAGAGTTCAGTAAAGCCCTTTCCGAATATGCGTTCAAACGCGACGCTACGATCCAAACGATCGGCCCCGCAGGCGAAGTTACCGGTGAATACCATCGGGTTTCTAATTTCGTTTTCACTGATCAGAACGAGCGGTTTGAAAAGATCACCTATTTTCCGCCGCCTACACTTACGGAACTAACCTTTACACAGGAAGACCTCGAAGATTTGGGCGGCGTTCAACCGTTCGCTCTCGAAGCGTCAAAGATCGACCAGTATGACTTCAAATACGTGGGCAAGGAACAGGTTGATGAGTTGCATACGTATGTCTTTGACGTCGCGCCGAAGGTCTTGCCGAAGAAGGTTAGCGAGCGCCGCTTTGAGGGGCGTATCTGGGTGGATGACGAAGACCTGCAAATCGTAAAGGTACGTGGAAAGGCAGTGCCTCAAGGCAATCAACGCTTTCCTCTTTTCGAGACTTATCGACAGCAAATAGACGGGCGCTATTGGTTCCCGACGTATACCTCCGCCGACGATGAATTAGTGTTTCCCAAAGGCGAGGTTGTTCATATACGCATGCTTGTCCGGTATACCGACTACAAGCATTTCGGCAGCAAGGTGACGGTGACGGAGATTGGTGAAGAACCTTAATGAAGTCTCTGGGTGATCATCGAGCCGCGTCTCTAAGGACACGCGGCTCGAATTCGCACTACCGTTCTACAGAGCTGATGGAGAAAAACCCGTTCGGATAGTTACGAAAGATCCAAATCTCGATGTGCGATTCTTGAGCAATCTTGTCGAGTGCCTCTCGCAGACTCACCTCTTTCAAATTTACGGAAAACCTGGAGCCACTCAGTTTTCCAGGCGAGATATCTGGTGGTCGGCGCTTCAGATTCAGAGCTGTTATATTTGCTTGAACTTCAGGCAAACTCAACAATTGATCAAAGGCTTCTGACGGGCTAACGTCCTTGAGGTTGAAACTACTGATTCTCGTCTCGAGTAACGGATTGCTTCCGGCTAATGGCCAAACGTCGACAAACCCACCGGTCTGCCGCCACTGGTACTTTTTCGACGACTGAACGATCGCATTCATAACGTCCGTTACAGTTGCATCCAGCAAAGATGCGCGAACGATCTGGTAACGTTCGGTGTCCAACTCTAATCCAACCGTCACGCCGTAAGCGCTTGTCAGCGAAGCCAGGAGCGATGTCATATCACCCTGGTAATCTATGACCCTCAGTGTTGTAGGTGCCGGCTGCTGGGCCATGACACGTGACATTGAGACTGCACAGATTCCCAGGACCACTGCTGCGGCGATCAGTTTGGAAGAGATCATCATTGCGGTTCCTTTTTGTCGACTCCGATTACAATCTGTGTACTAACGTTGACTCAACTTTGATATCTCGTCAACGAGTGCTTCAGGTGTACAGGGCTTTTCAAGGTAACCCTGTGCGCCGGACGCGAGCGCCGATGCGATATCAGATGGAAACACCGCACCGGAATAGAAAAGAATCGGAGTATGTGGATCGAGAGAACGCAAACCGCGGCATAACGCGTTTTCGGTGTCACCCTCAATCCAGTTGTCGATCAGGTAAAGGTCGAACCCACCCGCCGCGGCGAGCGTGAACGCTGAAGTGGCGTTTTCCACGGAGACAACCTGCCACCCTTTCCCATGCAATATGCACTCGACAAGTTTTCGTGTGTCCTCGTCGTCTTCGACGTGTAAGATTCGCATAATAGTTGCTCCCTCAAGTAAACGGCGGTTGACACACAAGTAGGTGACGGGAGCGGAGAGCACTTCAACCCTGAAACTCCGCTCCCGCCACAGCGACGCACACGAACACCTACTTCGAAGCGTGCGGGCTTGGTAGGTCGCGATCGCACACGTCACCACTCAAAAGAGATCTCACGCTAGTTGTTGGGGAAAGTTTGCCGTGTCGGTCGGCAGCAATTCAGAAAAGAACCGCGGCGTTAGAGAATGATAGGGCGAGATTGGTTGTACTGCAAAATAGTATGTCCCAACATTTTTCGAACGCTGCTTGTAAGTGCCTATAGAGTTAAGCCGGTAAGCAGTTTTTGTTAATCTCTGCGAACGCCCATGTCTACAGAGAATCCGACGCAAGCTATGACTGACGTCAAGCGCTCAACCGCAAGTGAGTTGCGGCGCGTGCTGGGACTGGGTGATCTCGTCCTTTTCTATACAATCGCGGTAGTTGGTTTGCGCTGGGTGCCAACGGCCGCAACACTACCGTCAGTTTGTTGTTGGCACTCCCACCCCGCATGCTGATAAATGTGGGGGTGATACTCTAGTTTATTCCTTACATGTATATGTTTGCCGCCCTCGTAGTTTTGCAAAGGGAAGTTGCAAGCTAAACGAGTCCGATATCCTTTGCCTTAATAGCGGCCTGGGTCCGATCACGGACTCCCAGCTTCCCGAGAATATTTGTGACGTGATTTTTTACTGTGCCTTCAGCGAGAAAAAGCGTGTCGGCAATCTCCCGGTTACTGGCCCCGTGTGCAATCAGCCGAAGTATTTCAACCTCACGTTCGGAAAGTGGTTCGCTAAACGAATTCGAATGTTCGATTGTCTTCCGCGTGAGACGGGCGAATTCTGCTACAACCTTCGCTGCCACCGATGGTTGCAGAAAGGTTTCCCCGCGAGCGGCGACACGGATCGCCTCGGCAAGCTTCTCTGACGGAGCATCCTTTAATAAATAACCCACTGCTCCGGCTCGCAAACCGTCAAATACCTTTTCATCATCGTCGAAGGTAGTTAGGACAATCACGCGGCACTGGGGATATTCTTTATGCAAGCGATGCGTCGCCGCCACTCCATCAAGTACAGGCATTTGCAAATCCATTAGAACTACAGAAGGCCTATGCGATCGCGCTAAATTAATAGCCTCCTGTCCATTACCAGCTTCCCCAACGATCTCAAAATCTGGATGAACCGAGAGAAGGGTACGAAGTCCTTCACGGAAGAGAGGCTGGTCGTCTACCAGCAGAATCTTGATTAAGTTCATTCTGGCACTTCCACTTCAAGGATAAATCCTTTTCCCGCGTCGGTGGTTACGCGCACACTGCCATTCAGGAGTTGAACGCGTTCGCGGATTCCGAGCAGACCGAATCCGCCTTCCGACTCGCTTGGTCCAACACCGTTATCCTTGATCGTTAACCGAATTCGATCATAATCATAATTCAAACGGACATTAACAGTAGTAGCATTGGCGTGTTTCGCTACATTCGTTAACGCCTCCTGTCCGGCACGATAAAGCGTCAGGTTGGTCTGAGGTGTTAGCGTACGCACATTCCCGGATATGCGAAAGTTTGCATTAAGGCCTGCCGCTCGCCACTGATCGACGAGCGCAGTGAGTGCTTCCGGGAGCGGGCGACTTTCAGTGGGCGAAGCGCGCAGGGCAGCCACTGAATGCCTCACTTCGGCCAGCCCTTCTTGTGTTAGAGATTGGGCCTTCGATAAATGTTCAAGCGCACGCGAACGATTCTGGTCAAGCACTGTCCGGGCAGCTCCGATTTGTACGTTCACCACCGTCAAGTAATGACCCACGCTGTCGTGTATCTCACGCGCTAGTCGATTGCGCTCCTTGGTGGTCGCTAACTCTTCGACTTGCGATGCGTGATCGCGCAAAAGTTGATTTGCTTCTGCGAGGGCATTGCGGGCGTCACGCTCACTGGCGGCAACCCGAGTGAAAACTGCAACGAACACTATCCCTGTCCCATAGATTACCGCTAGAGCGATTGCGTCGATCCACCGCCCGCGAAGCAGGAAAGGCATAACCAGGATTGTGTAAATCGAGAGGCAAAGGGGAACAGTCAGGTAGATCGGCAGGCTCAGCGCTGTCTGGCCTGCCAGGGGCAAGAGGATCAATGACAACTCTCCAGTTGAGCCACTCAGCCGTATCAAGGTTGTGCCCAGTGACAGTTGAATAACAAAGTACACGACTCCTGCCAGTAGTGACCGTGACTCACGGACCCGGGTGAAACCGATAGTGCCGACAAATAGATATGCAATCGCTACCGTCAAAAGAACAGCAGCTTCGAATCGGGTGACAGGCCGATGCGAGTAGAACATGGCGGCCGTGCCGGACGCGTATGAAGCACACACCACGATCGCGAATGCGGCGTTTCCACTGGAGAAGAGACTTCTACGAGCTTGCCTTTTCGTCATTTCGTGAACGCTACTCTAATACACTCTTTTAGGATCGCGACAGTGACTTTCGTCACGTCTAAACCGACCCGAGTCATACAAAAAAGTGACCTCACAAGGTGACAAGCGGCACATCAATTCGAGCATCAGTTAGAGTGTAATTATCCCCATCCAGCGAGGAGACGGATCATGACAAATAAGAATTTGTTGAATGGTGCTTTGGACAACTCCGAAGAGGTCGAGGTGTTTCCTGGTCGGTTCGAACGCAGGTGCTTCCTGAAAGGCTCGGTCTGCTCAATCGCAGCCGCGGCTGTTTTGAGCGTATTAGCACGACCGACGTTGAGTCAGCAATCAGACAAGGCGCTGCTAACGTCAACAGCAGATCTCGCGTGGGACGATTTCATCAAGACTGCCATTCCGGTTGCTCAGCAGCTCATTGCTGAACCCGGTTTCTCCATTGACGAATACCTCTACCGAATAGGCTCGTTGGCCACACGCTTAAAGGAGATTCCTGACAGCCCACTGGGTCCTTATACTTCCGTGGATCGACGCGTTTGGTTTGGGCCAAGCTTCAGAGGTTCGCCATTCTTCATTATTCAATGGCGAATGGAACCGGGCGCTTTCCTGCCGGCGCACAATCACCCGAATGCAAGCGTGTGCACCGTGAGCTTTGAAGGTGAGGTACGAGTACGTAACTTCGAAATCATCGGCGAACCGCCCACTTACGAGTCGAAGAAGACATTTCAGGTGCGGGAGACGCGTGACGAGACGATGAAGCGCGGTAAGATCAATACGCTTAATCCTGTACGCGACAACATTCATTGCTTTCAAGTGGGCAAAGAAGGCGCACGAGGGCTGGACATTAACACTCTTCACGGCCAGATGAATGCATTTAGCTTTCTGAATATGAGCGCGAAACCCTTGGACGCCGAGAATCGAGTTTATGAGGCGACCTGGAATCCTGAGCTCGGCCAATCACCGAAGAAGAAGAGTTAGAACGAATGATTGACGTCATTCGAAATCCGATCCGGCGAGCCTCACGACGCTGGTTCTTTGCGAGCATGTCCGCAGCGATCGCAATTACCGTATTCTTCGGTTTTGCTCCTACATTTTATTTGCGAACGTACTTTCACCCGGAACCTCTTCCCTGGCTACTCGTGCTGCATGGGTTAGGCTTCAGTTCATGGATAATTCTGTTGCTTGTCCAAACGACACTCATCGCGGCGAGCAGGACTCGACTTCACAAGCGCCTGGGTATCGCAGGTGCCGTCCTCGCTATGCTTGTAATCCTGGTTGGGATAAGCACCGCGATTCTCAGGACGAACGTCGATGCAGGCACGGGCTCACTTGCTTTCTTAACGATCCCACTTGGAGACATGTTTGTGTTCGGCGTTTTGGTTGGCTGCGCTTTTGCGTTTCGTCGTCGTGTGGAGGTCCACAAACGGTTAATGATTCTCGCCACACTTACGATTCTACCCGCTGCGGTTGCGCGACTGCCCTTAGGCTTCATCTTCCGCATTCATCCACTCGCCGTCTTTGCACTTAGCGATCTCTTTGTGGTCCCACTGTTCGTCTACGATTGCGTTAAGAGCGGACGCCCGCATCGCGCCACCGTGCTCGGCAGTCTGTTATTACTCATTTCACATCCGTTGCGATTTGTAATTGGCAATACTCACGTCTGGCTGGTGTTTGCGAGTTGGTTAGTCCGGTGGGTTCACTGATGAGGCGCAGACATCTGCTTTCTGCTTCAACAAGCGCCAGCGATTGCGGACTTCCTGCTCTTCCGCTAACGAAACGTGCGAGCGGCTTTGCCCAAGGCTAAACATCGCGTTCATTTGCTGAACTTTGATTTCAGCCGGCGTATCTCGGATTTGGTCAGAGATGAAGTTGTTGACCAATCTCCATCGTTCTCTGTGCGCCGGGCTACTCAACATAGTGTTCACTCAATTGCGCTTTGAGCCCCGGAGGAACGGAATGCCAATGGGCAGCGCACAATTCTCTCGAAGACGAGACTAATGCGTCCAACCGCACCACATGCCAGCGGTCAAGGTGTTCTTCATAGTGCCAGCGATATATTGGACCATGACTACGCTGGCTATAGAAAACACTATGTTCACCCTGACCTCTAGTGTTGGGATTGATGAATATACGCAATCCGTTCATGGTCTTCGCCGGCATTGAAGTTGCTTAATGCATCATGCGCTGATGCGGTTATCCGAATGAGTTCGCAGGCGTCTTTCACAATTATGGATTGGTTAGCCTGCGACAGAACGCGATGCGTAAAACGCATCAAGCCTCGCCTGACTTCCTCCACTGCAATGGCCGTATTTTTGCGCTTGTTGGGATACGGCTCGATGCGCGGTTTTGAACCGCGTCGAAGTTGTTTCGCTCTCAGTCCAGCTACCACGACTTCTCTGAATCGTGAGCTTTCTGCTGGTCCAGTGTGTGGCACACTCTCGCTCATTCTTTTTACTCCCGAACAGACGTCGAAAGACAGCAGGGCAAACAAGAATCCGTTAGCTCATGATTATTCAAGTGCGGTTTTGGTGCTGGGTGCATCAGGATCCTTCGGCATAGTCAGGTTTGAAAAACAAACAGACGGCACAAGGAGGGCAGGGCGCAGATCCCGATGTCGAGAGTGGTTTTAAAGAACTGATAAAAAATGCTGACCGAAGTATACCACATTGTTCGAATTTGACCCTCGAAGTGGCGCTGCGTGATGACCGTAAATTGATTTTTCTCTCCGCGCATCGCTAATTTATCGCCGGCGCTGTGACTTGCTCAGTTTGTCGATCGTGCGCTTCAGGGTATTTTGCAATTGCGTTTCGTAACAACTTGAGGATCGATCGCCGGTTTTTGAGGAGTAAATTCAACCAGGCCATTCTCGTCATCTGTGGCACATAAATGCCGCGAAAACAAAGCCTCGCCAGCAAGTGCATGGCGCCGACGTCAGGATTTTGGGTTATCAGCAGGTTAACTACCTTCTCATTGCGGTCAGCGCTATACGACATTCGCCATGCTTTATCCAACTCTTTTTCTGCTTCGGACGCTGTGATTTTCAATGGCGAATGGGACAGTTTGAAAGGAGCAAAGTCTAACCAGTGTTTAGGGCGAGTAAGCCGTCCATCTCTTTTTAATCTTGCGTACAACGGCGTGCCGGGTAAGGGAGTGAGAGAGTACGTTCTGCCACACTGCCTTACCTTTTTTCAGCCGCCACAGAGTTGTATGACTGACGCCAACATATATTGTCGATACAGAATATATTTCGTAGCCGAAACATACAAATCAGTTGCATACTTGCAAATACCTCTATGGGTAAGGCATCATAGCCCCGGTTAATCCTTCTCTCGCGCATCGACGGTGATGCGCCCCGCGCATAAATCGATCAGCGCTGGCGTTTGGAAGTTCGAGAGCGGGCTTGTTTCACACTTCGAAGCCGCTCTTTTTGAGAGCATCCGAACCTGGTCCTTCGACTGCTACCGTTTCGCCGAAGCCCATCCGATTCGCAGCTTCTTTTTTCATTCCCAAAAGGGGAAAGGTATATCTCTATGTCAACGAAACTTTATGTTGGAAACCTCGCTTTCCAAACCACCAGTCAGGAACTGCAGCAATTGTTTGGTCAGGCCGGCACGGTTCAATCTGCAGGTGTTGTGGAAGACCGCGACACTGGACGCTCGAGAGGCTTTGCCTTCGTGGAAATGTCCAGCGAGGAAGAAGCAACTTCAGCGATCAATCAATTCAATGGCAAGGACCTTGGTGGTCGCGCCCTGAAAGTCAATGAAGCCAAACCGCGCGAGAATCGCGGCGGCGGCGGACGTGGCTTTAACGATAATCGCGGAGGCGGCTATGCAGGCAATGGACGCCGATCCGAGCCGCGCTGGTAACAATCAACACTCCACAGTGCGTTGGTCTCCGGGATGATCCGATTCATCCCGGAGAGCCGCGCTGGCTGTTCATTTCGTCGCGCGGATAAGAAAGGCTGACAGGACTGCTAATGAGATTAAAACAAGGCGGGGACGCCGCAGTGGCGATGCAGAGACCGCGCATCAATTGGGCGAGGGGCAATTGGGGCACCGCGATCTTTCTGATTTGCGCCCATCTTGGCTCTGTCGCAGCGCTCTTCTTTTGGAGTTGGCCGGCGGTAATCACTGGAGTCGTGCTTTACTGGGTTGGCGGTAGTCTTGGTATCGGCATGGGCTATCACAGGCTAATAACCCACCGCGGTTACAAAGTACCGAAACTGGTTGAATACTTTCTCATCACCTGCGGCACGCTAACCCTCGAAGGTGGTCCTATTCAATGGGTAGTGACGCACCGCATACACCACGCCCACACAGATCGCGCGAACGATCCGCATACGCCACGCCATGGCGGCTGGTGGGCACATATCGGTTGGACACTTTGGGGCACGGCTCAGAATCACGACCAGGCCACCCTCGCACACTATGCCCCTGATTTAATAAAGGACCGGTACTATCGTTGGCTGAATTACCACTACTGCGTTCCGCTGATTATAGTGGGCCTGATGCTTTTTGCGTTTGGCGGTTGGGGCGTAATGCTGTGGGGAATATTCCTCCGCCTTACGTTGTGCCTGCATGCGACGTGGCTCGTCAATTCAGCTACACATCTGTGGGGAAAAACGAGATTCGAAACCGGTGACGACTCGCGCAATAGCTGGTGGGTAGCGCTGCTGACATTCGGTGAAGGCTGGCATAACAACCATCACGCTCATCCTACTTCAGCGCGCCACGGTCTGCGTTGGTATGAGTTCGACTTGAACTGGTTGGGTATTCGAGCTTTGCAATTTATGGGATTGGCTCACGGCATAAAACGCCTTCATTTCAATCGCGTCTCGTCCGTCTGGCAACTCGTGTCCGGTCGAGTAAAATCCGAACGTGTTAAGCAACTGCGGAGCATCGATGCCTAAAATCATCTGGTCTTGTTCCAACTGTGGCACTGTGCTGCCACTCTGGAAGATCAAGTGCTCAAACTGTCGCCGCCGGGAGTTAAGCTGCTTCCACCTATTCGTTTTGGTTGCGACGGCGGTGCCATTACTGATCTTGTTTCTTAAGTTACTGTAGAGGTCCAGGTAGTTCTGAAATTAGCACCTCGGTAGTGAGCATCAACCCTGCGATTGACGCGGCGTTTTGCAACGCACTGCGAGTTACCTTGGCGGGATCAATAACGCCTGCAGCAATGAGGTCTTCAAACTTTTCGGTAAGGACGTTGTAGCCGATGTTTGAATTCTTTACCGTGTCGGCAAGTTTATTCACACCGCGCAGAATTGCCTCCCGCGAGTGTCCGCCAAAAGTTATTTGCTTTGCCATTATCTTTGCTTGTTCCACCTTTATGCCGGGTTGCGGCTCCGGAAAAGGTTCAGCGCCAGAACGATGACCGCTGCGACGAGCAACAGGTGAATCAGGCTGTTAGTGACAAAGCCCCCATAAAACGCAATTAACCAGAGCAGCAACAACACTACAAGAATTGTCCACAACATAAATCGTCTCTCCTCACTCCGAAATGTTCAGAACACTTTTGTTTGAGATTGGACTATGTCAACAGGACCGTCTGTGCGCTAGACCACTTACGTGCTATCCTCGAAGTAACTTAGCGTTGCTTATCTTTAGTCATGCCTGTTTCCGTGATTGCCACTCCGACCGAGAATCGACTTCTTGCTGCGCTTCCCGATGATGAATATCAACGCCTTCTGCCACAGCTTGCGAATGTCTCCTTTGCTCTTGGTGAAGTCGTCTACGAATTCGGCGGTCAGTTGGATTACGTCTACTTCCCGACGACAGCAATAGTCTCGTTGCTTTACACCATGGAAAACGGCTCAAGTGCCGAGATGGGATTGACGGGTAACGACGGTGCGGTTGGAATCGCCCTCTTCATGGGAGGCGGTACCATGCCGAATCGTGCTGTCGTACAGAGCGCCGGCGGAGCTGTGAAGATGAAGGCCAAAGTGCTTCAGGATGAGTTCGCGAAAGGTGGCAAGTTTCAATACCTGCTGCTGCGATATACGCAAGCACTGATCACTCAGATCTCACAGACTGCTGTTTGCAACCGTCTGCACTCGGTGGAACAGCAACTTTGCCGCTGGCTTTTGTTAAGCCACGACAGGCTGAATACTGACGAGTTGATCATGACGCAGGAACTAATTGCTGGCATGTTGGGGGTGCGCCGCGAAGGCGTGACCGTGGCTGCGGGAAGGCTGCAGGATGCAGGAGCTATTAGTTATGTCCGCGGTCATATCAAGATCCTCGATCGTCAGAGAATGGAAGAGACCGTCTGCGAGTGTTACCGGGTAGTGAAAGACGAGTTCGACCGGTTACTGGGATAAGCTTTCCTCGTCTTTGTAGTTGCCGACTGGTATCCGTTGAAAACGCATCTTGCCCTCCGCATCCTCCCACGAAATCTCCAATGCATAAGGGTTGGCTTGGCCCACTATGAGTTTGAGTTGTTCCATCAGATCCTGATCAGCGTCAGCCGGTTTTCCATTTATCCAGGTTCGGTGAGATAGAACTGTCTTCTCTCCTGGTTGCATAGATTTTACGCCGTCGAATCGAATATGAGCTTGTGAAGGACCACCGCCGGGAGTGTGGTTATCTTTCAGAAAGATGGTCAGAATCTCGATGGATTTGAGCGTCTTCTCGCTGGCATTCGTTAACTCCACTGTAACCTTCGACGAGTCATCTATAAATCTGAAGTTAAAAGTTTTCTTCATGTTGCTATCAGCAGTCATAATTCTTCTTTCTGTCGCGATGTCACTCAGGCAGCCGTCGAAATCCTTCGCAGCAGGCGTGAGAGAAGATCTCGCAACTGGTTGAAGTTGTCAGGCTGGGCGATGTGTACATTTTTGCCAATAGCGACCTCAGCCCCCTCGGGGATCTCGTCAAAGCAGAAGATAACAACCGGCACGTCGTCTCCCGCCGCCGCGCTTTCGCGGATACGACGGCCCGAACCAAGCACCTCGCCAGGTAACCCGGCCAGGCTCACGAGAATCAGATCAGGACGTTGTCGCTGGGCGCTTTCTATTCCGTCTAATTCATCTCGGGCTAAGAGCATGCGATATCCGTCGACTTTCAGCAGTTTTTCAATACCGTCGCGTGTCTCGTGGACATCTTCGACCACAAGAATGAGCGGGCTTATACCAATCTCATTGTCCATTTCAAACGTCTCCCGGGAACCTCTTTCGCAGCGCTCGACCAATCACGATCAAACGTGACGCTGCAAGCATAGATACAACTGGCAACTCTCACCGTCCGTGCGCCAACACACATATATAAAGCTGCGAAGGGTTAAAGCGACTTGCCTATAAGCGGTCTAGCGCACAGACGCCGCCGCCTGACACTGTAAAATTTTTCCATGAGCGATATCTATGCCATGCGACGGGCGAACGGGGATGTGTTTGCGCTCGACAATAAGGGACGCTTTTGTGTGCCCCTATTTCATAGCAGCCGTGACGCCATGACTGCCCGTTCACGTAACGGGGGCATGCTGCTTTTCAAACCTGTAGCTCTCGATGCTGGCTTGCTCCGGGAACTTGAACCTAAAGCCGGTCAAAATAATGTGGACCTTTTGCTGGTGAAAGATCCGCTTAGGAGTCTGAAACGTGGCGATCAGGTGGACCACGCAGGACTCGTCTTAATCGTCGGGAATCTCACGTGATCTGCTCCAGCTATAAATTGGGGCATGCGTGAGAGCAATGTTTTTCGAAGTCAGCAGGAAGACACAAATGGTCAATCTTTACATTCATGAACGCCGCGAGGGAGATGTAGCTGTTCTCGACTTAAAGGGCCGCATCAGAATTAACGGCGGCACTCTCGCGCTGCACAAATCGATTCGATGCCTGGTCCAGGAAGGAAAGACCAAGATCCTTTTGAACCTCGCGGGCGTTACGCACATAGATTCAACCGGGCTCGGGGAACTTATTTCCAGCTACGCAACTCTGAGTAAGAAAGGTGGACAAATCAAGCTGGTCCATCTTACGGAACGACTTCAGGACTTAATGACTATTACCAAACTCGTGACTGTGTTTGATGTCTATGATAACGAAGCGGACGCGCTTGCCAGCTTTACTGGGCACGTCTTAAGCATTGGCGAGCCGCAGTCCATGTTTATGTAAGAGAGACTTGTTAACCCGGGATTGATTCACCAGGACTTTTTAGGCAGGAGAAATCATGGAACAGAAGCCAGTTTTCAAAATTGGAGATCGCGTCGATCAAATGTGCCTCACTTGTAACGAGGAACGCGGTCACATCGTGGTTTCTGTGAGCAAGGCAGGCAAGATCACCCGTGTTAGTTGCCCAATGTGTGCTTCACGTGTCATGTATCGCGCCGGGACAACACGTCGTGCGTCCGATAGAGTTGGCGCGCCATATGATCGGACGCGAGCGTATCGCAAAGGCCAAACGTTGATGCACCCAATGTTTGGTGAAGGTGAGGTAACTGCGATCATAGAACCACAGAAAATGGACGTGTTATTCGCCGATCGCATACGGCGAATGATGCATGCTCATTCTTAACGGAGGCAAGCCAACAGCAGGAGGGAAGTGAAAGATGATTGTTTGCGACTTCTGTCTGCATCGCTCTCACGGAGGCGCGTGCGGTATTGGCCTGAATATCCCGAAGACAATGAAGTGCCGCGAGTTTGCCCCCGGCATAGAGAGATTCTGCGCGAAGCCCACGGACTTCGTAAGTCCGAATCAAATCATCGATATGGCAAGATTTTTTGGCCTTGAAAAAACCGAACTTAAAAAGGTCAAGATAGTCGCAGAAAGAAGAGTCGCCGATGAGTCTTGTAAAGTGTCCTGAGTGCCTGCGTTTATGCTTTTCTGATTCTCACGCGTGCCACAGTTGCTCGCGTAAGTTTGATGGCGGCGAACTAAGAGCGAAACTGGCGGCAGAAAACAAAGCCTTCGACCGAAAGTGTTACGGAGTTTTCCTCATTCTGTTGCTAGGTGCACTGATTGCTGTAGGTTATTCCGTGTTCCAAGGCGCGTGAGGCCACAGACTTGGGACCAACTGGCAATTTCGCCACCTGATGGACCAACAGTCAGCGCTTTCCAACAATGCACCCGCATCGTGGGCTGTGAAAAATCAAGCGTGCGATTCGCATTCTACCGGCGATAACTCCGGCCGAGATTGTGCGTGTAATCGATCGGCAGGTACTCAGTGACGCAGGACGGCAAGCCACGACGTGATATCGGCAAAGTCGGCGAGCAGGTATGCGTCGCCGAGTCGTGCGCCATCTTCGGCATCGGGATTGATGATTGCAACCGGGGCGATCCATCCGATGCTCTCATCCCTTTCATTCCTCAAAACGCATTGGCCCACGTGAAGGTTGATTACTGTCTCCCGGTGGCAGAGATCGCGCCGTCACTCGTGCGACTGACGAGCGAAACGGAGAATAACGCCGTTCGTAAAACCGTCAGACAAACTTCCCGCATTGTTTGAACGAGCCGCCGGCACCCGCGCCACATTATCCTCAAAAAGCTGTGATGCTCGCCCGCAATGGCCGCACGAACCCGAATCATAGACTGCTGGAAATGCTTCCTGCTTTTGTCTTAATATCTTACCGACGCAACTTCGCCGAGGTTTGCCCTTGTTCTTCAGGGACTCAGCGCTGACTGTTGGTAACTTTGTGACTAGGTATGGAGCCTAACAGAGAAACCCCACAGCCTAACGCTACTGCGCCGCACGAACAGCCGGCGATGCTGCGCATCACACTCACCAGCATCGGTGATGCTGTTATTACTACCGATATCAAAGGACTAGTCACGTTGCAGAATCCTGTGGCTCAGTCTTTAACGGGGTGGACACAAGCCGATTCCGCCGGAGTCCCTCTCGAAAAAATTTTCGAAATCGTTGATGAAGAAACTCGGCAGCCGATTGAAAACCCTGCTAGCACTGCGTTGCGTGAAGGTAAGGTCGTCGGTCTGGCAAATCATACCCTGCTCATAACGAAAGACGGGACAGAGAAATCCATTGGCTATACTGCTGCCCCAATTCACGACCCCAACGGCCAAGTCGTCGGAGTTGCCCTCGTCTTTAGAGATGTTACCGAACGCCGACGACAAGAGCAGTTACTGCAGGATACCGTCAACTACGCCGAAGCGATCCTGGCAACTTTGAGAGAGCCGTTCATCGTTCTTGACGAGAACCTGGTAATCAAAACGGCCGATCGAAGTTTCTATGAGACCTTCAAAGTTCTCCCGAAAGAAACAGAAAATAAATTCATTTACGATCTCGGCAATGGGCAGTGGGACCTGCCTGAATTGAGGAAGTTGCTAAAACAGGTTCTTAGTAACGACCACCCTATCCACGATTTCGAAGTTGAACAAACTTTCCCTGCGATCGGACATAGAGTAATGCGGCTCAATGCCGGCCGCCTTGCATCAGTGAATAGTCAGCCGGATCTGATTCTTCTTGCGATTGAGGACATTACTGATCGTCATAAGGCAGAAATCGCGCTGAGAAACAGCGAGATTCGTTTTCGTCGTCTTTTCGAGACGGCCAAGGACGGCATCCTCATACTGGAGTCCTATACCGGGAAGATCACTGAGGCCAATCCTTTCATATCGGAATTGTTGGGCTACCCACCCGATGAGTTACTCGGAAAAGAACTTTGGCAAATAGGTCTCTTTCAAGATATTCATGCAAGCCAAGCCGCCTTTCGACAACTGCAAGAGCAAGGCTACATTCGCTACCACAATTTACCCCTGCTAACCAAAGCTGGGCGGAGGGTGGAGGTTGAGTTTGTCAGCAACGTCTATAACGTGAATCACGAGCCAGTAATTCAGTGCAACATTCGCGATAATACGGAACATCACCAGTTAGAGCGCGCGCAGGCGCAAGCCGAAGCACTGGTAGACCTACATCGCCGCAAAGACGAATTCTTAGCAATGCTGTCTCACGAACTTCGGAACCCGCTTGCCGCTATTACGAATGCGGTGGAGCTTTTGGACCTGGAGAAAGATGCGGCGTTCCAACAGAAGGCTAGAACCATAATTCGACGCCAGGTTGGGAACTTAGTGGTTCTGGTGAATGATTTATTAGAAGTTTCACGCGTTCTCAGCGGTAGGATTCAACTTCATGAGGAAGAACTGGACCTGCGCGGCATCGCGCAACAAGCGGTGGAAACCGCACGCACGTTGATCGACCAACGGAAGCATCGATTGAACGTAGCGTTTCCGCAAGAACCCGCCTGGGTGCTCGGTGATGCAATTCGGCTTGAGGAAGCAATAGTTAACCTGCTTAGCAACGCCGCGAAATACACTCCCGAGGGCGGTGACATCTGGCTCAGTATTGAAGAGGAAGGCGAGGAAGTTGTAATACGCGTAAGGGACAGTGGTGTAGGAATTGCGCCGGATTTATTACCGCAGATTTTTGACCTCTTCACCCAGGCGCAAAGAACCCTGGATAGATCTCAAGGCGGGCTAGGAATTGGGTTGACCGTGGTGCGAAAGGTAATTGAGATGCACGGCGGAACAACCGAGGCGCATAGTTCCGGTTTAGGTCAAGGCAGCGAATTCATCGTGCGTCTGCCCGCACTAAGATGGCCCGCGCGACCAGCTAAGGTCTACGCTACGAAAAGAGCGCAACCTGTACAAACATGGCGTGTACTCGTGGTAGATGACAATGTAGACTCAGCTGATTCTATTGCGGCTATTTTGGAGACATCCGGGCACGAGGTTGAAGTAGCCTACTCAGCTCAAAAGGCTTTGGAAATGGCTGTTGAACACCAGCCCGACATCGTGCTGTTGGATATTGGATTACCTGACATGGATGGCTTTGAAGTCGCAAAGCATCTGCGCCAGACTCCGGAACTAAAACAAATGCGGTTGATTGCCATCACGGGATACGGACAACAGTCAGATCGACAACGTTCTCGTGAAGCCGGCTTTGATGAGCATATGGTGAAGCCTGTGGAGTGGCAGAAACTGGAAGAGCTATTAGCATCGCTCATGAAACGGCCGCCTAGTTCTGAGTGAGAATAGATACTGATTCAGCCTGCGTATGGACGTTCAGCCCTTCGATTCGGAAGGGCCATCTGATAAAAGCCGCCTTGTTCCTACTCTACAACATGCCAAGTGAAACCCGCTATAATTCGTCGTATTTGATTCATCTGGAGGTACTAAAAATGGCAGAGACAACGAAAAAGAACTTCGGCTCGCCGGAGGAGACACGCAATGTTGATAAGGGCAAGGTAGAAGTCCTGAGTTTGGGCGGTGTCCAGGTCATGCGTGCTACTTTCCAGCCCGGCTGGAAGTGGTCAGAATGTGTAAAGCCTGTTGTAGGAACTGAGAGCTGTGAGGTCTCCCATCTGGTGTACACCATCTCAGGGCAGATGGCCATAAGGATGGACGACGGGAAAGAAATTGAGATTGGGCCAGGAGATGTCGCATCAATTCCACCAGGGCATGACGCGTGGATAGTCGGCCAGGAGCCTTACGTCGGCATTGACTTCCAAGGAGCTGGCAACTACGCGAAGCCGCAAAGCTAAGACTGCTGGAGCAGCGAATCGCATGGTAGCGGAAGTTTGGTGACGCAGCCCAACGATTGGAACAACCGGAGCGCGGCGAGCGGATCTATTATGCTTCCACGAGTGCTCCGCGTCGCGCCCGGTTATGCAAGACGTTCGACGTTAGGAGAATTCTCGAATGAACCGAATGCTGGTCATAGCTGCGCTTATCGTTGCACTAGCTCCTCTGGCCCTTGGACAAACAAAAAGCGCGAGACGAACCGAAACAGACAGGGTCGTGGAGAGGATCAGAAGACTAGATCAGGAACGGATTCAAGCACAGATCCACGCTGATGCGGCGGCACTCGACCGTATCTATGCTGACGATTTCATCGGCATAGGACCAAGCGGTACGGTGCGAACAAAACCGCAGGTGCTTGCAGATTTCACTTCACATGATTTGAGCTTTCAGTCGATTACGACCGACGAGGTTCGCATTCGCGTCTACGGAAACACGGTTGTCGAGACGGGCCGAACGACTACGGTTGGACAAGATAAGGGCAAAGTCGTTCCGCGTGACAATCGGTTCACCCGAGTCTGGGTAAGGCGGCAAGGCCGGTGGCGACTGGTTGCAAACCACTACTCGACTCTGATTGGCCAGTCATAACCAGACTAACGCGACCAAACCGTCGCACGCTGGGCGGCGGGAGCATGTGTCCCATCGCTACTACCTCGGCGAGCTTGAGTGAAATCGCACCGGCGCGCCAAGTCTGACGTTATCCCGCTGACTGATCATGCTTCTGATAATGTTGCCTGACGCGTGTTTGGGTGTTTGACGAGCGGTAACCGTTCTCCCAGGCGGGATCGATTGGTTGGACACGAGCGGCGGGAGCGTGCTGCGCACGATGACTGGTCCGGCGATGCTTGAATGAAATCGTCCCGCCGGGTCAACTCGGCCGTTCGAAGCCTTTATTCTTTAATAGGACGAGGTCTGCAGTTTGAAGTATGGCGGTTATGTTCATAACCCTTGCCATCTATATCTACAGCGCGACTATTCAACCAACGGCCCAAATGACCCGGCGAACCGATTAGTAATGACGTAATGAATGTAAGAACCGGAGGCGAACCTGAGAGCTAAAGAAGGAGACCTCGATGTCAACTGATGAAAACAAGGCGATCGTGCGTCGTTTTTACGAAGAGATCGACAAAGGCAATCTTGACGCGATGGATGAATTGGTTGCGGAAGATTATATCGACCACAGTCCGCCGCCTTTCCCATTCGCGCCTGGGCGGGAAGGTCTGAAGCAGGCCTTCAAACTCTTCTGGGAAGCAACTCCCGGATATCACCGGATTGAAGATCAAATCGCCGAGGGAGACAAAGTGGTGACGCGGCTCACTTCGTTTGGCAAACATGAAGGTGATCTTCCGGGCGCTCCGAGGACAGGCAATGATATGGAGATGACTTCTATCACCATTCATCGGATCGCCAACGGCAAGCTGGTTGAGAAGTGGTCAGAGAAAGACATGATTCGACTCTTGCAACAAATTGGGGTGATGCCGTCGCAACCACACTAATGGGGCGCACCTGCCGTGCAGCGCGTGCCCGCAGCGAGTCGTGCGCCAAACAATTGGCTAGAAGCGGGGGGGAGTGCAAGTTAATGATGATGATGAGCGATGAGAAAATCGCGCCGCGTCGGCGGATGTACATTCGGTCTTACTTTCTCGAAGCATATTGCCATTCGGTTGTTCCCAACCCGCAACTTGATCGAGATGAATTCGCGGGATTTAGAGTTCAGTGCGCACTTCCGGCCTTCGGTATAACGGACGCTATCTCAAGAAGATTATCATTTACATCTTGACGAGCGCACGCTTCCCAGGGCCGAAGAATTGGACCACCGTAAGTAATGCTTTCAACCCTTCTCCTTTTTAGGCGGTTTTTGGCAGATGGGAAAGAGAAAAGTAATTAATTCCGTAAGTCAAGAAATCTCGTCCGCAAATTGGCCACAGGATTATGGGGTGAATACTCCATCGAGACAGTTTGAATTAGCCACACTTCCCTTTGAATAAATTTGTCTTCTCACACGAGCACTTCTGGTTCAGAATCTCCGGTCAGTAGTTGTAAGGTGAATTCGCGCAGATCCACCGGCATTGAATTCACGGTTCCGGCGGCTCGCGTCCTGCGATTTGTTCGGCAACGGCGAATCAATTTATCCGGTACTTGGCGTCAAGAAATACCCCGCCCTGGTACACCATAGACCACACTCGCTGGCCGTTCATAACGAAGTGAACCTCTATGTTCTCGTCGATCGCATACACGTTCTCTGCTTGTCTTAGCAGCACGCCTTCAGTCTTCGTCTGCGCAATTCGAAAATGTAGCTTTCCATCGCGGGCGAAAATCTCCACAATTCCTTCGTCCGAATCATATTTTCCGCTCAGCGCCGCAAGTTCTGCGCCAGGAACGGGCAGATCCAGCAGGGTCCTCTTCTTCAATCCAAGCGCGGCCCGCGCAATCTCTGCGGCCATAGCAGCAGGCGGGGCTGATCCATCGTCCGTATTTATCAGTACCACGATCGTCAGATGGTCATCCGGAAACGACGCCAACACCGTGCGATACCCGCCCCCGCTTCCAGTGTGCCCGAGCACCCGATGTCCATCGAGCGATCCCAAACGCGTGCCGAATCCATAGTCTATCTTCAGCCCATCAGCCAGCGTGGTGGGTGTACGCATGATGTCCAGTGATGACGGAGTGAGAACGCGGCCCGTATCCAGCGCGGCCTCCCACTTCAAGAGGTCGCTGGCCGTTGCACAGACAGCGCCGCCGGCGAAAGGCAACTTCCAAGTCATGAATGCTGCATTGACCAGTGCGCCGCCATCCAGCTCGTAGCCCGACGCGAGGTGCGGCACGATTGTGCGCGCGTAGCACAGTGAGGCCGAACTCATCCCCAACGGTTTGAAGATGTGCTCGCGCACGTATGCGCCATACTCCTGCTTCGTAACCCGCTCGACGACCATGCCCGCGAGGTAGAATGCGGAGTTGTCATAGCGCCAACGAGTACCCGGCTCGAAGTCGAATGGCTTGTCTTTGATCAGCCCGAGTACCTGTTCGTTCGTCAGTTCGAGTCGCTCGTTGTTGGCTGCGTTGGGCAGCGAGGTGAAGCTGTAGATGCCAGAAGTATGATTAAGAAGTTGCCGCACGGTGACGTGATGTCCCTGTGTCGGCGCCTCCGGCACATACTTCGTTACGTCGTCGTCGAGCCGCAGCTTACCTTCGTCAACCAGTTGCAGGACGACCGCGGATAAGATGTTCTTGGAAATCGAGTCGATGTGGAAGACCGTTTCCGGCGTCACCGGAACCGAGTGCTCAAGATTAGCCATGCCATAGCCCCGCGCAAACACCACCTGTCCGTCACGTGCTATGGCAACCGAAATTCCCGCCGCCGGGCGCGAAAGCATTTTGTTCGCGAGCGCGTCCACGCGATCGCTAAGTTCCGTCGGCGGCGTTTGGGCCGGCGCGATTGCGTAGCACGCAAGGAGAATGATGGTGACAGTCGCTCGTTTCATAATCGATTTTTGCATGCTGTGCAGCAGGCCGCCCGCCGCCGAACGGTGCAGCTGACGCGGCCGCGCTCTCGCGCCTACTTTGATTCACAAAATCCGAAACGCTCCCGGCTCTTGCGTCCAACAGTTTTTATGTGCCGTTGATACCACTACGGCGTGATGTTGGTTCGCTGTATAGCAACTAGTCGCCATCTCCCCTGGCGCTTGGCCCACACATGCGTGAACCTGCCCTGAAATGCGACGCCCGTTCCGGTCGTGGCCTCACGCCCGGTCACGATAGCTGCGCTACCATAGAATCGCACCGTCATCTCGGAATAGGTGTACGTATCAGAGCGAGGAATCCAGCTCTCCTTTCTGCTGGCGATGAAGCTGGTTTTGTCCCGAAAACTACCTGATGTTCCGATGAAAGTAAGATCAGCTGAAAGAAGTTGGTCGTAAGCGTCCTTATCGTTTTGATGTTGAGCCTCCCGCCATCTATCTTCAAGTCGCAGTATTTCCTTACGGGCCTGGATCGTATTTTGGGCCATCACACCGACCGGTGAACAGCAAAGAAGAAATATGATGACGGCACGTCTCATTTGAAATCGTCCTCGCTTAGTTTACTTAATAATCCTGTAAGTTAGGGCCGCTTAACGTTTGAGTTGACGCAGCGGCGTGATTTCACAAACCTATCGCCGGACCAATTATGATGCGAAAAGCGATGAAGCCTCAAGGCGCAAAAGTAAATTCACCGCACTATCAGATCATCCCGATCTTCAAGGCTGACCGACCACACGGTCGGTCTTCCCACGAGCTAACGCGATCTTAGGCAACAGAACGATTTACAGCTTGACCGAGCGCACGGTTCCGTTGGGTGATGAATTGGACCATCGGTGAGGATAGCTTTGCCTTTCCTCGTTTTTCGGCGAGTTTTTGCAGATCGTGACGGACGCGAATACAGATTAATTGCGCGAATCAAAAAATTCGTTAACGGTTGAGTGCTGAGAATTCTGTCCACAAATTGGCCACACGACGTGGGGTGAACCCCTTCGTTGAGACAGTTTCAATTAGCCACACTGCCTGGTTCAGATCTGCGCCAGCTATTAAACCGGAAGCGAACCCTGAGGTATTCCTCACTCCAAAGCAATCTATAGCTTTCGCAGGTAAGCCAGCAACGCCGCCCGTTCATCCGCGTTGACGAAGCCGCGATCAACGACTAGACCATTCGAGGAAAGAATCGGGGGCAAGTTGGGCGCTGGACTGTTACGAGCCACGCGCCGGAAGAAAGCGTTGTAGTGGTCCAGGACGTCCTCAAGTGTAGCCGCAGAGTTGTTGTGGAAGTACGGAGCAGTTCTGCTGATTCCGCGCAATTGCGTCACGTCCATTACGCCGAGGTCTGCCGGTTGACCGGTAAGAAGCAGTCGTCCCGGATCCGATGTGGTGACGAATTGGAAGGTGCCATTCGCAAGGGTGATGCGGAAAGTACGTGCGTTGCGCGCCAGCCGCTCCGGACAGGGCGCATAGCCATCCGTGGCCGGGCGCGGACAAGCCGTGGCAATGTTGTGATAGCGCACGATCGGACGCACGAAGCCCGTCTCGGCAGTCGAGCCACTCGGATGCAGCGTACCGCCATGACATTGCGCGCAAGCTCGGTTGAAGATCACCTTGCCCTGCTGCTCGAGTTCGTTCAGTTCTGGATCAGGATCGGGAAAAGGTGTTGAGCCGGAGACGATCGCACCTGCCAGCAATTCAACCCCCGGCGAAGAGAACAGCGTCTGCTGGAAAGCCGCGAGATCATCGAGCATACGTTGCGGCGGTTC